>Ga0073928_10010174_pt1 | contig 11265 bp, 9 predicted proteins | sample PaiPotPPA55metaG_FD_76969 | JGI IMG/M metagenome (GOLD analysis project Ga0073928, IMG submission 76969) | Iron sulfur acid spring bacterial and archeal communities from Banff, Canada, to study Microbial Dark Matter (Phase II) - Paint Pots PPA... ...
CGACATCGAATCGCTCACTGGACTTCCCTCTTTGGCGGTCGTTCCATCGCTGCCGGGCTTGAACGGTCACCACGGCAAACTCTCGCGGCTTGCTCGCGAAGCCGGGCCGCAGGCTGCGTTGGGCCCACGGGTGGAACTGTTGTCGTACGTGCAGCCGAAGTCGCAGATATCGGAGGCCTTCCGCGCCCTCCGAACGTCGTTGTTGCTGTCTCAGGCGGAGCACCCTCCCCAGGTAATTCTGGTGACTAGCGCGCTTCCCCGCGAAGGGAAGACGACGGCGGCGGTCAATCTGGGGGTCACGCTGGCCCAGCTTGGAGATCGAACGCTGCTGATGGATTCCGATCTGCGAAAACCCGGCATCCGAAGGGCCTTGAATCTGACCGGCGGCAAAGAGGCGGGGCTGAGTTCGTATCTTGCCGGCGTCTCCACTCTCGATGAGGTTCTGGTTCCTCACCCGACGATTAGCAATCTGACAGCCTTGACGACGGGGCCAGTTCCCCCGAGCCCCGCTGATCTGCTCTCGTCTCATAAAATGCGGGAAGCAATCACGGAGCTGCGCCGCCGATTCAAGTTCGTTGTCATTGATTCGCCGCCGGTAATGGCGGCGACTGACGCCGTGATTCTTTCAGCGCTCACTGACGGGGTGCTGCTTGTCGTTCGCAGCGGCGAGACTCCCAAGGAAGCTTTCATGCGCACGCGCGATCTGCTGGCAGCAGTCAAGTGCCGTCTGCTCGGTGTTGTGCTGAACGCAGTGGATTCGAGCGCGCCCGACTACTACTACTCCTATAGATACTATCCCTATGCATACGGCTACGGATACGGGGAGGATGTCGGCAAAGGCGCCCCGTTTCCGTCGGGAAGCGATGATGCGCCGAAACCTTAGTGGAAGGAGCCGACCTTGCGCTGCTTAATAACCGGCGGAGCTGGATTCATCGGATCGCACCTGGCTGAGGCATTGCTCAACAGAGGCGATGAAGTTTTCATTCTCGACGATCTTTCCACTGGAAGCGTCGAGAACGTGCGTCACCTGAAGAGCTTCGATCGTTTCCACTATTTCTTTGATTCCATTACCAACAAACACCTTCTCGCCGAACTCGTTGACGAATCTGACGTCGTCTTTCATCTTGCTGCCGCTGTTGGCGTTCGCTTGATCGTCGAAAGCCCCGTCCGCACACTCGAGACGAATGTGTTCGGCACGCAATTGGTCCTCGACGTGGCCTCGAAGAAGAAGAAGCTCGTGTTTGCGGCCTCGACCTCGGAAGTCTACGGGAAAAGCGAAAAGGTGCCGTTTCGCGAGGACGCCGACCTAGTTCTGGGACCAACGACGAAGGGGCGCTGGAGTTACGCTGCCTCCAAGGCCCTGGACGAGTTCCTCGCTTTGTCGTACTGGAAGGAAAGAAAGCAGCCAGTCATCGTGGCCAGACTCTTCAACACCGTTGGCCCGCGACAAACTGGCCGATATGGCATGGTGCTGCCCAATTTCGTCCGGCAGGCGCTTGAAGCCTCGCCGATTACGGTCTTTGGAACGGGCCGGCAATCTCGCTGTTTTTGTGATGTTCGGGACACGGTGGAAGCGATGCTTCGTCTGATGTCCACCGATTCAGCGGTGGGAGAGGTGATCAACATCGGAAGCGACGAGGAAGTATCCGTCGAAGGCCTTGCGCGACTCGTCAAGCAACGGACGAACAGCCCGTCGTCAATCGAATACATTCCCTACGATCAGGCTTACGAACCCGGATTCGAGGACATGCTGCGCCGCGTGCCTTGCCTCGAGAAGTTGCAACGGCTTGTCTCGTTTCGGCCGGAGATACGACTCAATGAAATCGTAGACCGCGTGGTCGACCACTTTCGAAAGAGAGTCGATGAAGAATGCGCGCTGCGAACCGAGCCGAGAAGGACCGATCGAACCTTGGCGACGGGAACGGCAGCGTCTTAATAGCGCCGCCTCGAAATGGCCATGCTCGTCTCGCACCGAGCGTGTAATCAAGCGCAGCACCCTACCGAAAGAATTTTCCGGCCGCTGAACGGCATCGAGCAAACATTGAAACGCCAGAGCGCTGTCCCGGAGAGCTATTTCGTGGCATATTGCTTGGTCGTCACTTGTGAGCGTTCAAGTTAATGAGTGTCGTGCCAACCGCAAACCGCCTCCAGAAACCCGGGTCACAACCCGTTGCGGGTAGGCCCTTGGCTGCCGAGGGCAACCTTGAACAGGGTGCGAGCACAACGCTCTCCGTGCTCGTGCCAGCTTACAACGAGCAATATCTTGTCGGGACTAGCCTGGCAAGGCTTCGCGTCTTGGGCGAGTCGCCGCTCCTTAAGGCGGTGAAGGTAATCGTGGTTGACGACGGATCCTCCGACGCCACTGCTCAGGCAATTGCGGATTTTCGCGAATCGCTGGAATCGGGGCCAGCTGATCCGAAATTCAGCTGGATCTGGATTCGCCACGAAAAGAATCAAGGGAAAGGCGCGGCGATCAGAACCGGATTGTCGCGCGTGGATACCGAACTAGTGGTCATCCATGATGCCGACCTCGAATACCATCCCGGCGACTTGCTGCAGATGGTCGAGTTGTTCCTGTACGAAGATGCTGATGCGGTGTTTGGATCGCGTTTTATGCCGGGCGGCTACAAGCGCGCACTTTTTTTCCGACATGCCCTGGGAAACAAATTCCTCACTTTTCTGTGCGATCTTGTGTGTGATTTGAATCTGACGGACATGGAGACCTGCTACAAGATGGTGCGGGCCGCCCTTCTCAAGAGCATCCCGCTCGAAAGCTCGACTTTCGATGTGGAACCCGAGCTGGCCATAAAGTTGGCCAAGAGAGGAGCCAGGATATTCGAGGTGCCAATCAGTTATTCGGGCAGGACGTATGGCGAAGGGAAAAAGATCGGTTGGAAGGACGGCGCTCGGGCTCTCTGGGCGATTTTTCGATACGCTTTATCCGACCGAATCTATTCGGGCGATGAGAACGGAGCTGAGATACTCGAACGACTGAATCGCGCCCCTCGATTCACGCGGTGGATGGCCGATGTGATTCAACCTTATTTGGGGGAGCGAGTTCTGGAGATAGGGGCGGGCATCGCTAACATGTCCGTTCATCTTATGCCCCGTCCCGTCTATTGGGCTACCGACGTGAACCCGTTTTATCTAGAAAAACTCAATTCTCTGCGCGCGACGCGTCCTTATATGCAAGTGGGTTATGTTGACGCCGCGGATTTCGCCACCTACCCGACCGAACAAAGATTTGACACAATCGTTTGCTTCAACGTCGTCGAACACATCCCGGATGATTTGGGAACGTTGAGAAATATCTGGGATGCGCTGGAAGCCGGGGGGCGCGCGATTATCCTTGTGCCGTTCGGGCCAAAGCTGTACGGCAGTCTCGATGAGGTTCTCGGGCACTGCCGGCGATACACGGAGGAGCAACTTATCGAACTGGCCCAACGCGCTGGCTTCAGCGTTGAGACTGTGCTGAAATTCAATCGGCCGGGTACGGTTGCGTGGTGGCTAAATGGGAAGATACTTCACCGGAGAACCTTTGGGCTTGGGCAGATTCGGATCCTGAATGTGCTGACGCCGATCTTTCGCCTCATGGATTCATGGCTTCCTTTACCACCGTTGTCGATTATCGGCATACTCCGAAAAGAGCAAAACGCCGCATCGCTGAACCAGAATTCGGACTTGGGATCCACGCCCGTTGGAAGTCCGCGAAATCAATTTTGAGGTTCGTGGCCGATAAGTCTTTCGGCCTCGAAGACGAGGGCGATTGGTCCAAATTACGAATTATCAGAAAATCCTTATCCTCGTGTTCGTTCTCACTCTTCCGCTCAGCAACCCCTGGGTGAGGGGCGATGGGGTGGGGTATTACGCCTACGTGCGCTCCCTGCTGATCGAAAAGCACCTCGACTTTGAGAAGGATTGGAAACACGGGAATGAAAGTTTTGTCATGGGCCGATTAGATTCAGGCGCGCGCATACTTCCCGATCAGTACACTTCCACCGGCCACCTCGCCAATCTGTGGTCGATTGGCCCCTCACTGCTATGGGCGCCTTTTTTGATCGTCACGCACGCGGGCGTGTTGATTTCGGATCGGTTCGGCGCTCATATCCCAGCGGACGGTTTCTCGGCGCCGTATCTGATTGCGATGGCAGTCGCGACGTCGATATACGGGTTCTTGGGGATGTGGATTTCGTTTTGCGTCGCCCGCAGATACTTTGAGGAAAAGTGGGCGTTCCTCGCGACGATAGGAATCTGGTGGGCGACTTCGCTTCCGGTCTACATGTATTTCAATCCATCATGGTCGCACGCCCATTCTGTGTTTGCTGTCGCTCTTTTCCTCTGGTACTGGCATCGAACTCGAGAGAGTAGGACCGTGAGGCAATGGATTTTACTGGGTTTGATCTCCGGACTGATGGTAAACGTGTACTATCCAAATGGCATTTTCCTGCTGATTCCACTGCTAGAAGCATTCTCGGCCTACTGGCGGGCCTGGACCTCGCGTCTTACGAGAAACACGGAGATCCCGCGCCTTCTCGTGCAGCACCTTGTCTATGTCGCAGTTTTCGTCGTCAGCCTTCTACCGACGCTGGTGTCGCGGCGGATCATCTTCGGCGCCGCGCTTCGAACCGGCTATATGCCTGCGGCTACGTGGAAGTGGTCCTCGCCGGCATTGTGGAGCGTATTGTGGTCGGCCGATCACGGACTGCTGAGCTGGACGCCGATCCTGGTCGCCGCGCTATTTGGGCTGCTGCTATTTCGAAAGACGGATCGGCCCTTCGCCACGAAGTTGATCGTGACCTCCGTCGCTTTTTACGCCTTGATTGCGTTTTATCCGGATTGGGACGGCCTGTCGTCATTTGGCAATCGCTTTTTTATTTCACTTACTCCCGTGTTTGTGTTGGGCTTGGCGGCGCTGTTTGATTCGGTTTCCCATGGCTGGCAGGGCCACAAGGCGGTTGCTATCGCTGCCGTCTTGACCTCTCTTTTGATTGTTTGGAATCTGGGTTTGATCTATCAGTGGGGCACGCACCTGATTCCCGCGCGGGGGCCAATTTCATGGGGCACGGCTGCGTACAACCAAGTTGCCGTGGTCCCAGTCGAAGCAACTCGGACCTTGAAGAGCTATCTGACGCGTCGTGGAAAGCTGATGAAGCACCTCGAAGAAGAGGACGTAAAACAGCTTAAGTCCGGGAACGAGTGATGGGGACAACCGTTTCTGCTTCACCGACGACTGCTCTGCCGGGCCGGTCGATCATCAGGATCACTCCGCCGAGCGGCTGGTGGGCGATTCCGTTTCGCGAACTGTGGGAATACCGCGAACTGGTCTATTTCTTCGTATGGCGCGATATCAAGATTCGCTACAAACAAACCGCAATCGGGGCGGCATGGGCGGTCCTGCAGCCGTTTCTGACGATGCTGATCTTCAGTCTATTTTTTGGAGCTCTGGCGCACATCCCGTCCCAGGGTCTGCCTTATCCTGTCTTTTATTACAGTGCTCTTTTACCCTGGATGTACTTCGCGGCTTCGTTGCAAAACGCGACGAGCACTATTGTTGATAACCAACGCATCGTCACGAAGGTTTATTTCCCGCGCCTGGCCTTGCCGATTTCGGCCGTGCTCTCGGGGCTCGTCGATTTCGGTATTTCTTTCGTCATGTTCGTCGCGATGATGGCGTACTATCACATCCATCCAACCCCAGCTATGCTTTGGATGCCGGTATTTCTGTTGATGTCGGTGTTGACTGCTCTTGGAATGGGTCTGTGGCTCTCGGCGCTGAATGCGATCTATCGTGACGTGCGCTACGTTGTGCCTTTCCTCGTGCAGTTTTGGATGTTTGCATCGCCCGTTGTGTATCCAAGCTCTCTCGTGTCGGCAAGGTGGCCTAAGTGGGCATGGCTGTATGGACTGAACCCGATGGTGGGCGTGATCGAAGGGTTTCGCTGGTCGCTCACAGGACACGGCAGTCCGCCGGGCCGGTTTGCGTTGATTTCGGCCGGAGCGGTCTTGGTCGTCTTGCTGAGCGGACTTGCTTACTTCCAGAGAATGGAAACTACGATCGCTGATGTCGTCTAACCGAATGCGATGAGCGGAGAAAACCAAATCGTCATCGAAGTTCAAGGCCTCGGGAAAAGGTACCGAGTGGGTGAACGCGAGCCTTACCTGGCGTTGCGCGATCTGCTCGCGCGCGCGATTAAGGCGCCGTTCCGGTTCGCGAAGCGGCCGCCGCCGGATTATCTCTGGGCTGTGCGCGATGTGGACCTGGAAATCCGGCAGGGCGAAGTGGTAGGCCTGATTGGCCGCAATGGCGCTGGTAAGAGCACTTTGCTCAAGATCCTCGCCCGCATCACGCGGCCCACCAGTGGATGGGCCGAAGTGCGAGGCCGCGTCGGCAGCCTTCTTGAAGTGGGCACCGGCTTTCACTCTGAGCTGACTGGACGCGAGAACGTTTACTTGAGCGGTGCGATTCTGGGCATGCCTAAGGCTGAAATCGAGCGAAAGTTTGATGAAATCGTGGCGTTCGCCGAAGTGGAACGATTTCTCGATACGCCGCTCAAGCACTACAGCAGCGGCATGCAGATGCGGCTGGCGTTTGCGGTCGCAGCACACCTCGAGCCTGAGATCCTGCTCGTGGATGAGGTGCTTGCCGTCGGTGACGCCGCCTTCCAGAAGAAGTGCCTCGGCAAAATGAGCGACGTGGCCCGGCACGGCCGCACGATTATTTTCGTGAGCCACAATATGGCGGCCATTAATGCGATGTGCCCCCGGGCGGTGATGCTTACGCAAGGGAAAATCGTCTCCGACGGGCCCACCGCTGAAGTTACAGCCCGCTACTATGCGGAAACAGTCGGCCAGATCCAGAGCGGAGGAACGCTCGTTGGTGTCGCCCGCGAAGGCAACGGCAAGGCCCGATTTTCCTCTATTTCCCTTCAGCCCCTTCACGCCAGCGGCGAGCCCGTCGACACGCTTTACCCGGGTTGCGACTTGAGAATCGAATTTGAGATCGAGTGCCGCAAACCAATTACCGAATCCGTTGCCGCAGCCATCATCTATGACCAAAATGGTTTCCGTGTGATCGACACGAACACGGCGCAGAAAGGGAAGTATGTAAGCCTGAGCGCCGGCCAAACAGCCAAAGTTTCGCTGCTACTCCGTGAAGTTCTCCTCCGGCCGGGGCGATACTTCGTAGGTCTCTGGCTCGGAAGGCATGGCATAGAAGTAACGGATTTTGTCGAACATGCCACAGGATTGGACATCGCGGCGGCGAAAACCGACAGCGAGCACCCCATCGTTTATCCCGGCGTCTATCTTTGTCGTTTCGACGAAAATGTCTCCATTTCTTGATTTTCGAGCCGCGCTCAAGACTGTCAGAACCACGCTCGACGAGAGGCAATTCCGGAGAACGTTCCGAAAATATCGCGATTTTACGATGATTCCGAAGGACATCTACGTGAGCAATCTCCACCTTGCCTCCACGATCCGGAACATTCCCGGGGGGATCGTCGAGTGTGGAACCTGGAGAGGAGGCATGATCGCAGGCATAGCCGATACTCTGGGTCCGGGTCGGCACTATCGTTTGTTCGACAGCTTCGAGGGGCTCCCGCCAGCCCAGGCAATAGACGGTGAGGCTGCCCTGGCATGGCAAAGAAATACGTCCGGGTTTCTGTATCACAACAATTGCCAGGCCTCTAAGTCGGAAGCTGAGCAAGCTATGTCAATGTCTGCGGCGAAGGACTATACCATCGTCAAGGGCTGGTTCCGGGAAACGCTGCCGGGAGCTCTTGTGGAGCCTGTCGCTCTTTTGCGGTTGGATGCCGACTGGTACGATTCCACGAAGGAGATTCTGTGTCATCTCGCGGACTGCGTTGTTCCGGGAGGCGTGATCGTGGTGGACGACTACTATGTCTATGAAGGATGTACTCTCGCTGTGAACGAATACGCCGCCGCTCGGAAATGGATGATCCGCCAATACTGGCCAGGTGGCGTATGTTACATAATCGTGCGGTGACAGCACGGCGAAGGCCCTGGCGCACAACCTGGGCGAGAATTTCTCGAGTGGTCAAAGACCAGCCAGCGAGGTTGAGTCGGTGATACAGATTCGGCGTTTTCTGCACCCCTTTTACAAGGGCAATCAAACGCGTTCAGCCATCAAAGCCCTCATCCCGGGGCGATATCATGAGCGCTTGCGACGATGGCTCTATCCGGCTGATGTTCAATGGTGCCGTGTTGTTATGAATCGGGAAGTCGAGCGGTTTATCAAGTCTTTGGATTGCTCGAGGATCGACGCCCTCGAGATTAGCGGCGCGGGTTCAAAGGGTCGATATAGTTTCAGAAGCTATCGAAACACTGACTATCCCGACTACGACGTCTGTGCCGGACCACTGGCTCGGGAGCAATTCGATCTGGTGATCGCGGAGCAGGTTTTCGAGCACGTTTTGAGACCCGACCTCGCGGCGGGAAACGTATACCGAATGCTGCGGCCTGGTGGCTCGTTTGTGATTAGCACACCCTTTCTCCTGAAGGTGCATGGACATCCCTCCGATCTTTACCGATGGACCGAGCAAGGGATGCGCCAGTTGCTCGAAACTGCCGGATTCTCTGTCACCGCGACCGGCTCCTGGGGCAACCGGGAATGCCTGTTCGCGGATATGAAGCCGGGGCTCGACTGGACAATGTACGATCCGCGACTGCATAAACTGCACAACGAGCCACAGTTCGCGATTGTGGTCTGGGCTTTTGCACAAAAACGCAGATCGGAATAGCTTCGTGAAGAACGAACACTACACAAAACGCTATTACGACGACCTCCGGAACGGATCCACGCGGTCTGCGGAAATTATGGTCCCTTTGGTTCTTCGTTTGTTTCCCGTGCGGAGCGTGGTGGATGTCGGCTGCGGCGAGGGGGCCTGGCTCGCCACTTTTCAAAGACTGGCTGTGGACGATATAGTCGGTATCGACGGAGACTACATAGATCGCGATGCTCTTCGAATTGCAAAGGACCGCTTCCAGGCGGCGGACCTGTCGAAACCCTTTGCGCTCCGCCGAGCATTTGACTTAGCGGTGTCATTGGAGGTCGCCGAGCACCTGCCAGCCGAGTGCGCGGCGCCATTCGTGGACTCTCTCACGCGGCTTGCGCCGGCGGTCTTGTTCTCGGCGGCGATTCCGTTTCAGGGCGGAAATCAGCACGTCAATGAACAATGGCCGGACAAGTGGGCGGAGCTTTTCAAACAGCACCATTATCTGCCGGTAGATTTCATTCGGAAGCGCATCTGGAAAAACGAGGCAGTAGAATGGTGGTATACGCAGAACACTTTGCTTTTTGTGCGTGCGGACGTGCTGGAGACCAACGCATTGCTGAAGGCAGAGTTTGAGCGAACGAATCCGGACCAACTTCGGCTGGTCCATCCTAGACAGTATCTGCACCTCGAGAGCATGTACCGCGAAGCCGTCGCGCGTGGCCACACTCCTCAGGGGATACGCTCGGCTTTTCGAATGCTCTTGGTTTCCTTGAAAAACTCGATTCGCTGGAGACTTGGTCGATTGCAGGGCAAGGAAAATTGATCTGGGCGGCGCAGCACAATCCCGCCCGTCACCGGAAAAAGGGTCGGGTGCGTAGAAAGGCAGTGGCTTACTAAGATGGGGTACGCCTACCTGACGTAAATCGAATGACTACGTCGTCCAAGATTTCCGTCGTAATTCCCTGTTTTAACCACGGCGAGTTCCTGCTGGAGGCGGTCGCAAGCGTCACGGCCATAAAGCGCGACGATGTTGAGTTGATTGTCGTGGATGATGGCTCCACGGATAAACGAACGCGGGACGAAATGGATTTACTCACTAAGTCGGGAATTAGGGTTATCCGCCAGGAAAACAAGGGCCTGGCGGCCGCGCGAAATGCTGGAATCCTCGCGTTGCAAGGAACGTATATTCTTCCACTGGATGCAGACAACCGCCTGCGCCCCGGCTACGTCGAGCATGGAATCCGAATTTTGGACGCCAACCCAAAGGTGGGCGTCGTCTATGGCGATGCGGAATATATAGGGATGCATGCGGGCCGTTGGCATGTCGGCCCGTTTGAACGGGATAAGTTGATGCAATGGAATTACATCGATTCATGTGGCGTCTACCGTCGTTCTGTGTGGGAGCAAAATCGCGGGTATGATGGGACAATGCCAGTTCAGGGGCTGGAAGACTGGGATTTCTGGTTGGGCGCCCTGGAACATGGCTGGGATTTTGCGTATGTCCCGGAGGTCTTGTTTGAATATCGAGTGGCAAAAGAATCGATGCTCACTCGCACGGAGGGATTCCAATCGCAAGTGGAGGCATTCATTGCGACGAAACACAGCCTGCTGTACCGGCGGGCTTGGCAGCGACTCGAACGAGAGCACGCCTCTGTGAAAGCCACTTCTCGCAATCTTGCGAGGTTGCTCAAAGCTCGATTGAAGCAGAAGTTCAATATTGACGATTCTGGTGGGCAGCACTCCAATTAGCGCCGCCATGCGATATACAAAGAATCATGCCAACCGTTAGCGTGATCGTTCCTAACTACAATCACGCCCGCTTCCTGCGGCGCCGCGTCGATACCATTCTTCACCAAACCTTCCAGGACTTCGAATTGATCCTGCTGGATGACTGTTCCAGCGACGAGAGCCGGTCGATTCTCTCGGGCTATGGCGGAGATCCTCGAGTGAGGATCGAATTCAATGAGGTCAATTCTGGCAGCACCTTCAAACAGTGGAATAAGGGCGTCAGGCTGGCGCAAGGGGAATACGTGTGGATCGCGGAATCAGACGACTACGCTGACGAGCGACTGCTCGAACGCTTGGTTGAAGTCCTTGAAAAGGAGCCCGCGGCCGCCTTTGTGTACTGTCGTTCATGGCGCGTCACGGAGGACAACCGCGTGGATGGGTTCGGGGATTGGTATCTGGACGTTGTGGACCCCCAACGGTGGAAGACAGACTTCTGCGTGGACGGGCGCGAATTCCAGAACTATTTCGCCCGTTCCTGTGTCGTGCCTAACGCCAGCGCGGCTGTTTTTCGGAAGAGGAACTACGAACGCGTCGGCTGCGCGGACGAAAGCCTGCGCCTCTGTGGTGACTGGAAGGTCTGGGCGGCGATGGCCTTGGCGGGAAAAGTAGCTTTCGTCTGCGAACCCCTCAATTACTACCGATTTCATCAGACGAGCGTGTTGCATAAGAGCAAGGAGGGGGCCGTGGACGTCATGGAATCCCTCCAGGTGATTCGTTGGGTCCTGGATCAAGCCGCACTGCC
>Ga0073928_10010176_pt1 | contig 11261 bp, 12 predicted proteins | sample PaiPotPPA55metaG_FD_76969 | JGI IMG/M metagenome (GOLD analysis project Ga0073928, IMG submission 76969) | Iron sulfur acid spring bacterial and archeal communities from Banff, Canada, to study Microbial Dark Matter (Phase II) - Paint Pots PPA... ...
AACAGTGACGCGAACAAGGTCCTCATTGATGGCATCCCCGCCAACGACATAGGCGGCGCGGTCGATTTTGGCGTGCTTGCCGCTACTGGAGTCAGTCAGATCGAGGTGTTACGTGGACCGAATAGCGCTCTGTACGGGTCCGATGCGCTCGCCGGTGTCGTGAGCATGACTACTCCGCGCGGCATCACGCCTCTGCCCGAGGTCACTTACTCGATTGATGGTGGGAACTTCGGGACGTACCGCCAAGAGGGAATCTTGGGCGGAAGCTATAAGCAGTTCGACTATCTTTCTGACTTTTCCCGCTTCGACACCGCTAACGATATTTCTCGCAGCTCTTTTCACAATGGAACATATGCCGGGAACTTTGGCTGGACTCCGAAACCGAACACCGAATTTCGCGCAACTGTCCGGCACCTGGCGACTGCGGCCGGAGAAGCCAACGCTGTTCAGCTCTTCGGGATCCCCGATGATGCGGGCCAAAAAGATCAGCAACTCTTCATAGGCGCTACGTTCCAGCAGCAGACTACGCAGCGTTGGCACAACCTCCTACGTTATGGAGCGCTTCGGTTGCGCTCCCAGTTTACTGACTACGCCCCGACGGGGATTCCCTACGATTCGCCGATTGCGGGACCAGAGTATATTGGCGCCCCGGTCACCCTTCGCGGAGCAAACGGATACGCGGTCAGTGGGCAAGCGATCTTCCAGTTTGTTCAGCCTTATCCGAATCAGTTTACAACCAGCACTGATCGGGATTTTGTCTATGCCCAAACGGAATATCAGGTTAAGCCGCAGTTGACGGCGCTGTTCGGATTTCGCTACGAGGCTGAGCGTGGTTCGACTCAGCCGAATTTCGGAGTCCCTCCCGCGGATCGCCGCAACTACAGCTACACAATGCAGCTGGCCGGCAGTCTCGCCAACCGTCTCTATTACACGCTGGGTAGCGGTATTGAAAAGAACGCAGTGTTCGGCGTTGCTGGCACGCCACGAGCATCCCTTGCCTATTACCTACTGCGGCCCGATACGTCAAAAGTTTTCAGCGGCACGAAGCTTCGTGCCAATTTCGGCACGGGCATCAAGGAGCCCAGTATTTCCAATGCCGGCACGTCTCTGTTCAGCCTGCTGCAAACACTCAGTAACGGAGCGCAACTCATTTCGCAGTTCCACGTTGCTCCCATTGGAGCCGAGCAATCCAGGACGTATGACGGCGGCGTTGAACAAAGCCTTTTCGAGGGGCGGGCAAAACTGGGAATTACCTATTTTCACAATGAGTTCACGCATCTGATCGAATTCGTTCCGACGCAGGGGCTGATCGAGCTTGGGGTTCCGCAGCCCATCGCAGATTCGCTTCTCGGAGGATCCCAGTTCGGAGCTACAGTGAACTCCCAGGCATTCCGCGCTCAGGGAGCAGAGACAGAACTCGAATATCGGCTGGGCCGCGGCCTTGTCGCTCGTGGCGGATATACATATTTGGATGCGGTGGTCCAACGTTCCTTTACCAGCGACGCGCTGGGCCCGAGCTTCAACACTGCTTCGAACTTCTCAACCATTTCCATCGGTGTCTTTTCCCCGCTGATTGGAGCCCGGCCATTTCGGCGCGCGCCGCATAGCGGCTACGTGGCGGTCACCTATCATCATTCGCGGTGGACGGCGTCGTTAACTGGAACCTTCGTGGGCAAGAGAGACGACAGCGATTTTCTTTTTGATAAAGACGGGGGCACGAGCCTGCTGCTGCCGAATCGCAATCTCGACGCGGCATATCAGAAGCTCGACCTCGGAGGCAGTTACCAGGTAAACCACGCGCTCGGAGTCTACGCCGATCTCCAAAATGTTCTGGACCAGCGCTATGACGAGGCGTTTGGTTATCCGGCGCTTTCCTTCACTTTTCGCTCAGGCGTCCGCATTACGCTCGGAGGAGAGTCGTGGAAACTGAAATAGCGGAAAAAATCGACTCGGGATCGGCGGCGCGAGATGATCGCCGGATCGGATTCTCCGACCACGCGTTCTTCATCCTTATTCTTTTAGTCTTGCTGGCGGCGCTTGCTGTTGTGCTGGTGCTCTCGATGGGAATAGGAGCGAGCAAGATCGGGGCTCGGGAAGTGCTCGGCTCCTTGTTCAACTGGCATCGGTCTGGGGGCACGAATTCCGTGATCCTCTTCGAAATCCGCCTGCCTCGGGTGCTCGCGTCAGCATTAGTGGGAGCTGCACTCTCCGTAGCCGGACTTCTGTTCCAAGGGCTCTTCCGAAATCCCATGGCTGATCCGTACGTGATCGGCTCTTCGGGAGGAGCAGCGCTTGGGGCTGGGATTGGACTTTTCCTTCTTCCTCGTTTTTCTTTTCTCGGATTCGGTGCGACTGCCGCCATGGGATTCGTCGGTTCAGTCGCGACGATAGCGCTGGTATATTGGCTGGCCCGCATTGGTGGGCGGGTACCGGTTGTAACGCTGCTGCTCGCGGGGTTCGCGGTGAGCACGATGTTGAGCTATTCCACTTATTTTCTTGTAGTGCTCGACGACAACTTTGGCCTTCGGACGCGAGTGCTTGCTTCCTGGTTGACAGGAGTTATTGCAGTGCCCAGGTGGTCTCAACTTGCGGTCACTGGTGTGATGATCGGTTGCGGCTGGATTTGCTGCTTTCCCCTGGCAAGGCGATTGAACACGTTAGCGCTCGGCGACGAGTACGCCCGCCAAGTCGGCGTGCATGTTGAAAAAACGCACCTGGCCATCATTCTTACCGGATCGCTCATAACCGCGGCTGCGGTGTCATTGGGAGGAGTCATTAGTTTCGTGGGGCTGATCGTTCCTCACATGGCAAGGCTGGTCCTGGGCCCGGACCACGTTCGGCTCCTACCAGTTACGGCGATTGCCGGCTCGATTTTCTTAGTCTTGGCGGATACGTTGGCGCGCACCGTGCTGGCTCCTTCCGAAATTCCAGTTGGGCTGCTGACGGCATTTATCGGCGGTCCATTTTTTCTCTACCTTTTGCGCCGGACCAGACGGGAGTACGCATTGTGACTTCGTTGCTCCAGTTTGTTGATGTGTCATTCTTTTATGAGCAACGTGCTGGGCTTGAGAATGTCAGCTTCTGTGTAGAACAGGGCGAATGTGCAGCTCTTATAGGTCCAAATGGAATCGGGAAAACCACACTCCTGCGCCTTGCCGCCGGCGTGCTTGCTTGCTCTGTTGGCTCGGTTTCGCTCGCCGGTCGTAGATTAGACACTCTGCGCCGAGCAGAGGCCGCGCAGTTCGTTGCGCTGGTTCCGCAACGATTCGAAGTACCGTTCGATTTCAGCGTGCAGCAGATCGTTGAGCAAGGTCGCACACCCTATCTTGGATTCTTTGCTGGCTTGACGCGGCACGATCGCCGGGCGGTCGAGCGCGCTCTGGAATTGGCCGATGTCACCTCCCTCCGGAATCGCATCTTCAATGAACTTAGCGGAGGAGAACGTCAGCGCGTCAAGATCGCTCTCGGATTGGCGCAGGAGCCTCGTTTGCTGCTGCTCGACGAGCCTACCCAAAACCTCGACTTGGGCCGCCAACTCGAATTGCTGGATTGTCTCCGTGCGCTCAAGGATGAGGGAGTGACGATTTTGGCCGCAATGCACGACCTTCAATTGATTCCCGGCACATTCTCGTCCGTTCTGTTGCTCGAACCTGACCAGGAAGTGCGCAAAGGCCGCCCGCAAGACATATTGCGAGCTGACGTTCTGGAAAGAGCCTTCGATTGCCCACCCCGTCGCCATCCGAAATTAGTTGAAAAGTTAGTTGGTGAGAATCCGGTTTTGTTGGAGAAGACACCATGACCACCACACTCACCTCGGTCACACTTGCCGAATGCATTGGCGAAATTGTTGCGCCCGATCCGGAATGTCTAAAACGTGCGCGCGCGCATCTCGATAACCTGACAAAACCGCTGGGGAGTCTTGGCCGGCTCGAGGACATTGCTGCGCGCTTTGTTGCTATGAGGAAAGGTGACCCTGGTTGGCCGCTGAACAAGGCTGCCTATGTGTTCGCGGCCGATCACGGCATCGTAGCCGAAGGAGTCAGTGCATATCCCAAAGAAGTTACTCGCCAGATGGTGCTTAATTTTCTACAGGAAGGGGCGGCCATCAATGTCCTGGCAGGACTGCACCATGCCGACCTGACCATCGTAGATGTCGGCGTGGACGCGGATTTCGGCGCTCTGCCCCGTCTTCTGCAACGAAAAATCCGATCCGGCACTCGGAACATGCTTTATGAGCCTGCCATGACCGAAGATGAAATGCTGGGCGCTTTGCACATCGGACTAGAACTGGCAACCATCGCTCAGAAGAAACGGCAGACGCTCATAGCGGTGGGCGAGATGGGAATCGGCAACACAACTTCAGCGAGCGCGATAACCGCTGCTCTTACAAGCCAACCTGCCGCCGCGGTCACAGGCAAGGGGACGGGGCTCGGCACGGACGCTCACGAGCACAAGATCCGCGTCGTCGATGACGTCATTCAAAGGCACTTCGGCAAAGACCTTCAAATTTCTGAGGCGCAACCTCTGGAGGTTCTGCGGCGCGTAGGGGGATTGGAAATCGCGGCGATGGTTGGATTATTCCTAGGTGCTGCACGATATCAGATCCCGGCGATCACGGATGGTTTTATCTCCACCGCAGCCGCGGCATTGGCATGCGCCCTTGAACCACGAACAAAGGAGTATCTGTTCGCGGGACATTGTTCGAAAGAGCCTGGCCATCACTTTTTGCTGGAGTATTTGGGATTGGACCCTATTCTGACGCTGGACATGCGGCTGGGCGAGGGCACCGGTGCCGTGTTGGCGATGCCGGTTATTGAGTCGGCTTTGCGGCTCTACACCGATATGGCAACCTTCGCTTCGGCTGGCGTAAGCGGGCCGGGCCTATGAAACGATTAGTGGAAGAATTGCTGGTTGCTTTCCAATTTCTTACGCGGCTGCCAATCTCCCGCATTGCCTACCAGACCGACTCCTTATCGAGGTCGACAAAGTTTTTCCCAGTTGTCGGCTTGGTCATCGGCCTCGGCGCCTCGGTCCTGCAGCACATGCTTGCGCCTCATCTTAACCGAGCGCTCGTGGCGCTATTGGTGCTGACATTTCTTGTGCTCATCACTGGCGGACTTCACGAAGACGCGTTAGCGGATACAGCGGATGCCTTTGGTGGGGGCTGGAATCGCGAGCAGGTGCTCACGATTCTAAAGGATAGCCGGATTGGAAGCTTCGGAGCGTTGGCTCTCGTGCTCTCTGTGCTGGCCAGATTCCTTCTTCTATCGATTCTTCCGATGCATCGTTTTACGGCTTTGGTAGTTTCCGCACACGTCCTGTGTCGTTGGACAACTCTACCGCTGAGTTATTTCCTGCGGCCGGCACGCGAGAGTGACGACGGACAAGGAGCGAGGATCGCCCGGAAAATCTCTCCTGCATCTCTTCTGATAGGTAGTCTGCTGAGCTTTGCCGTCGTTCTCTATCTGATGCGGAGGGAGTTCTGGATTCCGGTGCTTGTGGCGCTTGGGATCACTGGGTTGAGCGGTCTATATTATTTTCGCCGGATCGGCGGGGTCACGGGGGATTGTTTCGGAGCTACGAATCAACTCACCGAGATTGCGGTTTATTTTTGTGGGGTCTGGAGCGTGTGACACCTCTTCTTCTAGTTCGCCATGCCGAAACGGATATGGCAGGCCGGTTTTGTGGGCATTCTGATCCGGAACTCAATGAGCGAGGCCGCCAACAACTCGCTGGTCTGATGACCATGTTGTCGGAACATGCAGTTCGCCGAGTCTATACCAGCGACCTGCGGCGCGCCCAACAAACGGCCGAAGCAATTGCCAAACATTTCGGAGCGGGACTCCACGTTCGTCCTGGGCTGCGCGAAATGCACTTTGGCCTGTGGGAGGGTCTTTCGTGGAACGAAATTGAAGGACGCGACAGAGCTGTGGCGGCAAGGTGGGCAGAGACCTACCCCAATTCGACTGCGCCCGCAGGGGAGTCATATCAGCGCTTCGCATCGCGGGTTCAACGGGAAACGGCTTTCTTGCTGGCAGAAGTGACGAAATCGCCGATTGCGGCAGTTACCCACGCTGGTTTCATTCGTGTCGTGCTAACGAACTGGTGCGGAGTCTCGGAACAGGAAGCCTGGGATCGGACAAACGAATACGGATCGATCGTGGCGCTCGACACAAGTCACATCGACAGAGCCGGGATTGAGGATTCCGATTCTCGACGTCCTGGAGTGAACCACATTCAACAAGGAGAATGGAAATGAGCATTGCAACAAAAAAGGGAGATGGCGGAGAGACTGGGCTTGCAGGCGGAGTTCGCGTTTCCAAGGCTGATGTGCGAGTGGAAGCGTACGGTTCGGTTGACGAATTGACTTCCACACTGGGCTTTGCACGCAGCATTTGCCAGAACGACGACATCCGCTCGTGGACGGAATCAATCCAGAAGACACTATTTCGGCTGGGCTCGTCATTAGCTACAGCGCCAGGCACTACCAAGAATCCACCCACCATAATGGTCGAGGACGTCAAACATCTCACAACTCTGGTCCACACGATTGAGGCCACCGAAGGCATTCTGTCCGATTGGTCCTTGCCGGGCGCGCACACGGAGGCCGCGACCTTCGAAATGGCGCGCACAGTCTGTCGACGCGCAGAGCGGAACACCGTCCGGCTGGTCGAGAGCGGCGCTCCAGTCGACCCGCAGGTACTCCCATATTTGAACCGTTTGTCAGACGTCTTGTGGCTGTTCGGGCGTCTGCTGGAACTTCAGGCTGGCGTCGATTCCAGACTACGTGATGACAAACACGCCGGTGCACATTGGTCGAGGGCCTGGTGATGCCGAGAGCAGGAAAGTTTACGAAGGGCGAGTTGCAGGGAGTCTACCGCGCAATTCGCGAACGACGCGACGTGCGGTCTGGCTTTTTACCGGAACCGATAAGTGAGCAAGTGCTGGGCCGACTCTTGGAGGCTGCCCATCACGCCCCTTCCGTGGGTCTGATGCAACCTTGGCGATTCATTCTTATTCGAGCGATGGAGATCCGAAAAGCCGTTCATGACATCTTTCTGCGCTCGAATCAGGCAGCACTAGACATCTACGAGGGAGATCGCGCGAAGAAATACGTCAGTCTAAAGCTCGAAGGCATTCTTGAGGCGCCTCAGAACCTCTGCATCGTTTGCAACCCGGAGTGCGAACGGGGGCATCGACTCGGTCGCCTCTCCATGCCGGAAACTGCGCTTTATTCTGCGGTCTGTGCCGTCCAGAATCTCTGGCTCGCAGCTCGCGCAGAAGGAATTGGTGTCGGCTGGGTGAGCATTCTCGAAAAGGAAGCGCTTCATGAGGTGCTGCACATCCCAGAAAACATTGTCCCAGTAGCGTACCTCTGCCTCGGGTACGTGGACCGCTTCGCCGCAGAGCCGGACCTTGAACGCGCCGGATGGGAACGGCGCATTCCGCTCGATCAAGTGCTTGCGTTCGAACGATACGACCCACGTTGGAGAGCTGCAGAGAAGAAGCCGTAGCCGCCCGCGCCATTATGGCTCTAGGGACTGCATCTCGCGTGAGAGAGTCGCTCCTGCATGAGAGCTTTCGTAGTCTACTGGTTCTCTTATGACGACAGCTTCTGAGCAAGACAAGAAACAAAGTTCGCGTTTAATCAAGAAACTCTGCGTCTTTTGTGGATCAAGCTTTGGGGTACGGTTTGAGTATCGAGAAGCGGCGATTCAACTCGGCAGTCATCTTGCGAGTTCAGGTATCGCCCTTGTTTATGGCGGAGCGCGAGTAGGACTGATGGGCGCGCTGGCTGATTCTGTTTTGGGCAGTGGCGGTCAAGCAATCGGCGTAATCCCAAGATTGCTGGTTGAGAAGGAAATTGCACACACTGCGCTAACTAAATTGCACGTCGTCGAGTCCATGCACGAGCGTAAAGCACTCATGGCCGACCTCGCAGATGCATTCGTTCTTCTACCCGGGGGATTTGGCAGTTGGGAAGAATTCTGCGAGGTGGTGACCTGGCTACAGCTCGGACTGCACCCAAAGCCCTGTGGCGTGTTGAATGTCGCCGGCTACTACGACGCCCTGATGTCGCTTACTTCGCATGCGGTCGCCGAAGGATTTCTCCCGTCCGCGCATCGAGAGTCGGTGATAGTGGAGGACAATCCCCAGCAACTATTGTCGCAACTGGCCACAGCTGTGCTTCCCACGGAGGAAAAATGGGTGACGACAAAAGAGTGGTGAATACCGCCGGATCTCCGCATGACCGTATTTCACAACCCAGAGGGGGTGTTGGCGTACTGCTAGTTGATCAGCAGGGTCGAGTACTGTTGACGCTCCGGGAATTTCCTCCTGAAGCTGGGTGTTGGAGCATCGTGGGAGGCAAGCTCAATTTTCTGGAGGCCCTTGAAGACTGCGCTGTCCGCGAAGTCTTCGAGGAGGTCGGACTTAAGGTAGCGATCGATTCTTTACTTTGCGTCACCGATCATCTTTTGCCAGCAGAAGGTCAGCACTGGGTTTCGCCCGCCTATTTGGGGCGAGTATTGGATGGCGAAGCAAGAAACTGTGAGCCGGAGAAAACGCGCGACCTCCAATGGTTTCGGTATGACGAACTTCCACAGAAGCTCACGATGACTGCAAGAAACGCGATCGAGGCTTACAGGCGGCGGTCAGGGTTTCATTCCGCACTCACTGAGGCGAGCTAGACTGGACGCGACTTGTATTTTCAGTGAACCGGAGTTCCTCGCCACCGATAAATGTCCCGGCTCGTGACGGGAATATCTAAGAGTTTTAAATAGAAGAAGAGCTGATACTTATGATTAATCAAGTGCTCGAGATTTCCGAGCAACAATGTTGCTAGCGACTCACCCTGAGGAACAAACACTGAGGGAACCATCCGAGGCAGATCCTTGTCCGTGCACAAATCAAAGCCGTGCCCAATATGCACCGCATACTGTCGAATGCGACTGTGTGCTTCTTCCGGTCCGCAAAAGTGATTTACTGGCAATGATTGCAACCCAGAGAAATCTCCTAGCTGCTGTGGGAATGCAGCATAGAATACGGCACAGAATCCGGCCATGCAGTCCAGTAAATGTCCCAGCAAGTGGCCCACGTCAGTCGAGCCCTGGGGTAGCCGTGGATCCCATCCAAGTTGGTCGGGTGGAACCAATTGAATGAGATGTTCCGTGCGCTCAATCTGTTCGCGGAGCTTTAGTTGTATAGATTCAACGATCGGATCCGCCAAACGTAACAAGCTCCTTTACCACGCGAGAAGTCACTGTCGATTGTAGCGTAGCCGCACGCCACTCCGGAAGAGGAGCCCTTTACAAAGCACCTATATCGGTTGCGTCCCCGGTATGGTGGTCCGTGATCTGAAAACGAAGAAAGTCATGAATCGCCTTCAGTGCGTCTGGGTTCGTTGTTTTGATCCGCACCCGACCGCCCGTCGACAAGTCTTCGAAGGTGTAAGAGATCTCAGCGCGTTTTTCTTTCATCACTGGTACACCGGGCGGCACCTGGTCATGGATGAACATGGGAATCGAGAATTCCCCGTTCGAGAACATCGTGACAATGTGCGTCAGATGAGACCGGATTGCTTGCGTATTCTCAGAATCTTTGCTGTCGTTGACGGTAACTTCAATAGCCCCACCGTCTGAGTAAAGATGAAAATGATGAGTGGTCTTATCATGCGAGAATCCCATCGCTTCATCACCATGTTTGTCCACGTCGGCCTGATGCTGCGCGGTTTCTTTCATATGCTCTTTGTGCATCGGGCAAGATTGCATGTCTTGGCCTGCCAATTGCAGGCCGCCGAATAGAAGAAATGCGATTACTATTTTCATGGTCTCTTCTTCCTTCGAAACTGATTTGCCGGAGCACCGGACTTCATCGCCGCGTCAGCGAGCGAGTACAGCAAGTGCGATTTCTGCCCCGGACCCGCATCTTGGGTGCGCTGTTCCCAATCGGCCAATACCTTCTTGAGATATCGTTCTGTACGCTTTAGGGCCTCTATGTCTGCCGCGATGCCCTTAAGCTTTTCTTGGGCGAGTCGGTAAACACGGCGACAGGGAGCGCCTCCAGCATCACGAGATTTCAGGACTTCGGTCAGCTCTGCCAGAGTGAATCCGATCCGAAGCGCCCTTTGCACCACTAGCACTCTGTCCACGGCGCTCGCAGGATAGACGCGATAACCAGAGTCTGTTCGCGAAGCTTGGGGGAGAACGCCGATCCGTTCATAGTGTCGAATCGTATCCGGACTCACACCAGTCGCCTTGGCCAGGCCTCCCGAACGAAGAGCTTTCGAACGGCTGTTTTGCACCATGTGAAGTATGAACCCTGGAATGCATTCCAGAGTCAAGGCATTTCTTGATATGACCCGCCTAAAAAGTTGAGTGGAAGGGTGGAGGTGGTATGAGCGCTCAACCTACAGTGAGCACAAACTTCAAGGATTGTTGGAAGATGACCGTGCGAACAATGCCACCGCGCCCGCTAGCAGAGATCACTCTCAACATAGTTCTCCAGGACCGAATTTTCCTTCGGCAGGTTGTCCCTTTGCCAAGTAGTACAGCATCCGCGTAATGGAGCGTTTTGGAGCAACGGAAAGTGGACTGAGGATCGCCAAACGATTGAGGGCTATGGTAGGCACGAGGAGACTCGAACTCCTGACCTCTACCGTGTCAAGTAGCAGTATAGCAGCCGGCCATTGACTCAAAAGGAGCTAAGAACCGGAGGAACCGGCAGAACCGTAATACTCGGCGCAATTTGCTACCAAATTGCTACTAAAAACACGGCAAGTGGGTTCGGGGCTGAATCGTGGGGGATCGGCCCCTTCACTTCGCACTTAAACAACTTGATCTTTGCCTGTGGGGTGACTTAAGCGCTCAGGGTTTTGGCGCTTCCTCAGAAAGCAACAAGTGCATTGCCAACAGACATTTCACCACTTGGCACCAGGTCTGAACTTTTCGGATTGCGGCGCGAGTTCGAACCACGTTGCTGATCTGCCAACTTCCTGTTTGCCGACAAACCGGGAGTGATCTCGCTGCCTCAACGGTTACCCCGTCATAAAGGCAAGTTTTCTGGGATCGCACTCAGCTACCACCGAGCCGCTCTCTCATTAGTCTTTATCCAGATACTCGCCGGGAACATCATCCTGCGGCACTTCATGCGTGCGAACCTCCTTCTGGTCAGTTTCACCAGCGTGTTCCACGCCCGCCACTGCGTCGGCCTCGAACGCGTTTCCTTCCTCGATCAACTCGGCTACACTCTCCGAATCCGCA
>Ga0073928_10010177_pt1 | contig 11260 bp, 8 predicted proteins | sample PaiPotPPA55metaG_FD_76969 | JGI IMG/M metagenome (GOLD analysis project Ga0073928, IMG submission 76969) | Iron sulfur acid spring bacterial and archeal communities from Banff, Canada, to study Microbial Dark Matter (Phase II) - Paint Pots PPA... ...
AGCCGGCGCTCGCCGGCGTGACCGTGTCCGTGTCGGCCGCGGGCAACGGCGTCCGCGTGCGCGTTCACTCGGCGCTCGATCCCACTCTCCTGCGCGCGAGCGGCGCTCGCCCGTCGCTCTTCAGTCCAACGCTCGCCGGCGCGATCCCGTCCGGCTCGATGCTGATGCTCGATGTCACGGGGCTCGAGAGGATCGCTCCGCGCGTGCTGAACGCCGGCGCCGCCGGCGGCCTCGCAGGACGGGTGGGGCCGCTGCTCAGCCGGCTGGGCTCGGCACTCGGCTCCGAGGGGGTGAACGTCAACAACATCGTGTCGCTGTTCGACGGCGAATCGGCTGTCGCGATCACAAACACCCAGCATCCGGCGCTGACGATCGTCTCCCGCACCAAGAACGAGGCGCAGACGCGCAGCCAGCTCGCCGCGCTGGAGCTGCCGCTCGAGGAGCTGTTCCCGCCGGCCAGCACCGGCCCGGGCCAGGCGCCGGTCTTCAATGACCGCCAGGTGAACGGGATCACCGTCCATCAGCTCGCGCTCGCGCCCGGCCTCCAGCTCAACTACACGGTCGCGAACGGGTTCGTGATCGTCTCGACGAGTCTGACCGGGGTCACCACCGTGGCGTCCAAGAGTCACGCCCTGACCGACGAGCCGATCTACAAGTCGGCATTCACGTCTCGCCCGGAGCGGGTCTCCTCGCTACTCTTTCTCGACTTCAGTCAGCTCCTCAACCTCGCCGAGCAGACGGGATTGACGCGCAGCGCTGCTTATTCATCGCTGCGGCCGGACCTTCGGAAGGTCCGCACGGTCGGTCTCGAGTCGACGAGTGGGGAGGCCGATTCGACCGCGGAGCTGTTCCTCCAGATCACATGAGCACCCTTTCTGACAACGAGCATCTGTTCACCTCCGAGTCCGTCACCGAGGGCCACCCCGACAAGATCGCCGACCAGATCTCCGACGGCGTGCTGGACGCGGTGATGCGAGACGACCCCACGGGCCGCGTGGCGTGCGAGACGCTCGTCAACACCGGCCTCGTCATCGTCTCCGGGGAAATAACGACCGAGACCTATGTCGACATCCAGGAGATCGCGCGCGACACGGTCAAGCGGATCGGGTACACCGACGCCGACTACGGCTTCGACTGCCACACGTGTGCCGTAATCAACGCGATCGACAAGCAGTCGCCCGACATCGCAGCCGGTGTCGACCAGGCCTACGAGGCGCGCACCGACCCAGGCGATGACGACGAGCTCGATCTCGCCGGCGCTGGCGACCAGGGGATGATGTTCGGCTACGCGACCAACGAAACCGATGAGCTGATGCCGCTCCCGATCTCAATGGCGCACAAGCTCGCCAAGCGACTGGCGGACGTGCGCAAGGCGGAGATCATTCCCTACCTGCGGCCGGATGGGAAGACGCAGGTGACCGTCCGCTATGTCGATGGCCGGCCAGTCGAGATCGAGAAGCTCCTGATCTCGACCCAGCACCGTGAGGGCGCTGAGTCGCTGATCAAGGACGACCTCTGGGAGCACGTGATCGAGCCGGTGCTGCCCGACGAACTGTATGACGCGCGCAAGCTCCACAAGCATTTCCTCGTGAACCCGACGGGGCGCTTCGTGATCGGAGGTCCGATGGGCGACTGCGGACTGACCGGCAGGAAAATCATTGTGGACACCTACGGAGGGATGGCGCGCCACGGGGGCGGCGCGTTCTCCGGCAAGGACCCCTCGAAGGTCGACCGCTCCGCAGCCTACGCCGCGCGGTACGTCGCCAAGAACGTCGTTGCCGCCGGCCTTGCAGACCGCGCCGAGGTCCAGGTCGCATATGCGATCGGGGTCGCGCATCCGGTGTCGGTGATGGTCGAGACATTCGGGACCGAGAAGATCGGGCGCGCGCGGATCCTCGAGCTGATCGCCGACCATTTCGACCTACGCCCCGGCGCGTTCCGTCAGTACCTGAAGCTCCACCGCCCGATCTACCAGAAGACGGCGGCTTACGGCCATTTCGGCCGCGACGACCACGACTTCACGTGGGAGCGGACCGACAAGGCCGACGCGCTCAGGGCGGCGGCGGGACTTGACGCGGCGACCGTCGAGGCGTAGTTCGGGCCGCGTGCGGCCCGAACTCTAGACCTCAGGCGGGGTCTGCTGGAGCGCCCGCAGCGCGCGGTCGACTGTGCGCACGATTCTGTCGGGGTGGGCGACGCCGACGAACTTGAAGTCGTACTCGGCGCCGGCGGCCGTGTCGAAGTCGACGACGCCGATGCGCAGCATCCGCTGAGGCACGGTCTGGGTCGAGTTGACGTTCTGGACACGCTCGAGGCGGGTCTCGTGGACCTCGCGGGATAACAAGCCGATGTCGATCGTGAGCCGCTGGTTGGTGATCGTGTAGGTGATGCGGGTCCGTCGGATCAGGCCCACCAGCAGTACGAGGAGCAACGCGATGCCGACGACAACCGCCACCCAGCCAACCTTGACGCTGTTCGACGAAACCGCGGTGATGAGGCCCGCCAGCACGCCCGCGAGGATCACCAGCGCAAGGCCCTTGCTGTAGAACGCCAGCATCGACCGCCACGAGGGGTGGCCGTGGAAGAAGACCTCTTCTCCTGGCTCGGGATCCATGCCGCTACAGCGCGAGTATGACCAGACCGAAAGCGATCACAGCTAGCGCGAGCAGGGAGAGGAGGCCCGCCAGCGGGGCAGGCTCGCTCGTCACCGGCCCGTCGCGCTGGAACAGCGCGAACCCCGCCACCGCGGGGCTACCACCGAACGCGCAGACCCACGCCCAGCCACCGCTGCCGGCGCGTCCCGCGGCGGCCGTCCCCAGGGCGCGGGCGCAGGCATCGAGCGCGATTCCGAATGCGACCACGAGGTGACCGCCGCCCCCGACGATCTTGGTCACGTCGAGGTACATCTCGGCGAGCAGCACCAGCACGAGCGCGAGCCCGACGAACAGCCCCACCGCCTCGGCGCGCCGCGCCGCCTCGAGCTGTTCAGGGCTCATTCGCCGAGGCCGTAGCTCGTGGCGCGGAGGCGACTGCGCCAGCGACGCGGCGGCGCGCACGATCGGGCGCTCACGCTCACGGGCGGGACGTTCGCCTCCGATCAGACCGGTGGAGCGGTTCGGCGCGGGCCCGAGTCCCGAAATCAACTCCCGCACCGCTCGCTCCGGTTCTGACGCGACCGACGTTGGCGCGAACCTGAGCAGCCGGAGGCCGTGGTCGGGGATCAGCTGCGCGAACAGTTGATCGTGCTCGTCTGGATGCTCGCGGCAGATGACGACGAGCCTGTTGCCGGGGTAGTAGGCATCGACGGCGAGCCATTCCTCGGGCCCCGAGTCGCTCGCGCGCAGCCACGCAAACAGATGGCGCCGCCGCCCGATCTCGTTCAGCGCCCGGTCGCAGAGGTCCAGCACCGCGGCCGCCGGGAGCGGTTCCGGCGCGGACCCCACGGCGGCAGCCCGTTCACCGATCATCCTTGGCTCACTCTACCCTCCGGCGGCCATGATCGCTCGCGTCCAGCCGCTCACCCGCACGCGTTCCGTGCGCGGGCTCTACGACTACAGGCTGAGGGAGGATCAGGATGGGGTGGAGATTGGGACCCTGCTTCGCGTCCCGTTCGGAGCACGGAGCACGGTTGGAGTCGTGGTTGCGCTCGCCGAGCGCTCGGAGCTGCCCGATGAACGCCTCGCTGAGCCTGAGCGGGTGCTGCCTGACGGGATCGCACCCGATCTCGTCGAGCTGGCGGAATGGATGGCGGCCGAGTATTGCTCGACCCCCGCGCGCGCCCTCGCCTTGGTGCTGGCACCCGGGGCCCAGCGGCGGCGCACGACCCGGCGCCGCACGCGTCCCGCGCCCCAGCGATATGAGATCGGCGCCGCCAGCGCCACCCCGCCGGAGCTGACGGCGGCCCAGCGCAGCGCGCTGGGGCCAGTGCTCCAGGCGCTCGCCGGCGGGCGCGGCGAGCGCTTCCTGCTCCAGGGCGTCACCGGATCAGGCAAGACCGAGGTGTACCTGCAGGCCGTCGCGGCCACGCTCGCGCAGCGGCGCAGCGCGATTGTGCTTGTGCCCGAGATCGCGCTCACTCCACAGGTGCTGTGGCGGTTCCAGGCCCGGTTTGGCGACGTCGTCGCGGTCATGCACTCCGCGCTCGGACACGGGGAGCGCTATGACGAGTGGTTGCGGCTCGCTCGTGGTGAGGCGCGCGTGTGCGTGGGTCCGCGTTCGGCGGTGTTCGCGCCGCTTGCAGACGTCGGCCTGATCATCATCGACGAGGAGCATGAGAGCTCCTACAAGCACGAGGGCGATCCGCGATACGACGCCCGGAATGTCGCCGAGCGCCGCGCACGGGATCACGGTGCAGTGCTGCTCGCCGGAAGCGCCACGCCGCGGCCCGAGAGCGTCAGGCTGCTCAGGCGACTCCGGTTGCCCGAACGGATCGACCGCAGAGCGCTGCCGCCCGTCGAGGTGCTCGACATGCGCGGCCAGCACCATCCACTGCATCCCGATGTGCGAATGGCGCTGGCTGATCTGCGGCGAGATGGCGGCAAGGCCATCATGCTGCTGAACCGTCGGGGCTGGTCGAACTTCCTGACATGCCGCTCGTGTGGACGGGTGTGGATGTGCCCGGAATGCGAGGTGGCGCTCGTTCTCCACGCGCGCGGCGTAATGGCATGCCACCACTGTGGCCATCAGGAGCCGATTCCACAGCGCTGCCCGTCCTGCACATCGGTCGCGCTCGCCCGGCACGGTGCCGGGACCGAGCGGGTGCAACAGGAACTGTCCGGGGCGCTCGGCGGCGACGGCTTCCCGGTCCTGCGGCTCGACGCAGACTCGGTGTCGCTGTCGGATCGGGCACGGATCCTCGAGCGCTTCGCGTCCGCGCCGTCGGGTTTGCTGGTGGGCACCCAGATGGTGGCCAAAGGCCACGATTTCCCGGACGTGACCCTGGGGGTCGTGCTCGACGCCGACCAGACGCTCCGCTTTCCCGACTTCCGCGCCGAGGCGCGAACGTTCGCGCTGATCACCCAGCTGGCGGGACGGGCAGGAAGGGGTGGCGCCGGACGCGTGCTCGTCCAGACGCTCGCGCCGGAGGCGCGTGCGATCGCATTTGCCGCGCGACATGACGCCGACGGGTTCATCAGCGATGAGCTTCACAGGCGCGAGGCGCTCGGCTATCCGCCCTTCTCGACGTTGATCAGGATCGTGTGCTCCGCCGCCGAGGCCGAGCCAACGCGAACGCTGGCGGCGGTGTTGCGACGGCGGATCGCGGCGCCCACCGCAGCAGTGCTCGGTCCTGCGCCGCTGTTCAGGCTGCGCGGTCGGCACCGCACGCAACTGGTGGTCAAGGCGGGGGAGCGTGCAGCCGCAATCGCTGCGATCGGCAGTGCTGTCGACGATCTCGCAGCCACGGCCTCGAAGCTAGCTGTTAGCGTCAGCGTGGACGTGGATGCGCAGTAGTGGGCACCGTGGCGCGACCATCCGGGGTCGAGGCCAGCCGTGAGGCGATCCTCGAAGAGATCGGCGATCCGCCCGATCTCGTGCTCGTGCGCGGCTACGGCAACGTCGGGGACCAGCTGATCCGCGCAGGCACGCACGAACTGCTCGCCAATCACATGTACACAGAAGTGCACGTCGAGGAGCTGCCCCGCGCGAGCGGCCACACCGTCCTGCTGCCGGGCGGGGGAGCTTACTGCCGCGCCTATCACGAGTTCATGCCCCGCACGCTCGCCCTGGCCGAGCTGCGATTCGAGCGCGTGATCGTGCTGCCGACCAGCTTCGATCCCTCCGTCGAGCTGGTGCGCGAGGCGCTCATGCGCACGCAGGCGACGGTGTTTGCGCGCGAGCCCGAGTCCTTCCGCCGGATCGTGTCGCTCTGCGACGCTCGGCTCGCGCACGATTGCGCTTTGTTCTTCGACTATTCGCCCTGGCAGCGGGACGGCACTGGGACGCTCAACGCGTTCCGGACCGACCGAGAGGCAGCCTCCGCGGCGGAGCTCCCGCCCGACAACAACGACATCTCGGAGACCGCCGGGAGCCTGGAGGAGTTCCTCAACACGATCGCCGCACACCAACTCATCCGTACCGATCGAGCGCACGTGATGATCCCAGCGGCGCTGCTCGGCAAACGTGTCGAGTTCGCGCCGAACTCATACCACAAGGTCGCGGCGATCGCGCGCTACTCGCTCGCCGGGTATGAGCTCAGCGAGCTCCAGCCCGAGCTGCCCGCTCCCCCGTCATCGCGGCCCGCTCGCCCATCCGGCCCACAGCCGCCACCACACATAACCACGATCGTCGTGACCCGCGATCAGCCGGAGCGCGCGCTGGCGACGATCGGCTCGCTGCGCGCGGCGAGTGTGCCGGTCGATGCGATCGTGCTCGACACCAACTCCGCCGAGCGCGCCGCGCGCCAGCTGGAGGCCGGCTGCGCGGAACGTGAGCACGTCACGCTGCGCAGCTCAGATCGCGACCTCGGAGGCGCTCGCAATCGGCTGATGGCGTTGGAGGGTGTCGACAGCGAGCTGGTGTTGCTGCTCGATGATGACGCCGAGCTCGAGCCGGGTGCCGTCGATCGGATGCTCGCGAACCTCGACGCGGACGCCGTGAGCGCCGGCGGCGCCCTGCTCGTCAAGCGCTCGCTCCTGCAGGAGATTCCGCTCGATCCTGAGATGAGGCACTACTGGGCGCGCGAGTGGTGCTTTCGCGTCGAGCAGCAACGGCCTGGCTCGCTGCGCTCCACGGACGGGCGCCGGCCCCGCACGGCGCCGACGGGCCTCGATTACATCTCTCGGTCGCTCGCTTTGGAGCCGCTGCTCGACTGCGCACGCTTCTACGCGCGCCACGGCACGCTGCTGGCGCCCGAGGTATTCGACCTTGTCCCTGAGCTTTCAAAAGACGACGTTGCCGCCGCAAAGCTGCTGATGGAGCTGCTGCTGGCGAAGGGGACCGACTGGGTCTTCATGCAGTGGTCAAACGGCGAGCTCGACATCCTGCTCGGCGCGGGCCGCCGGGTGGCCGAGCGCGAGCGGGCTAACGCGGAGGTGCTCGCCGACCTGGCGTTCTTCCAAACGCGCCACGAGACGCTGGAGCGGATCGAGGCTGGCGGCTGGTGGCGGCTCCGCGGTGTGCTGCTGCCCGCCCTACGGGTGTACTGGCAGCTGCGCCGGCGTGGGGATGGGCGTACGTGCATCTGATCGAGTTCTCACACCCGCGCATCGGCGAGCACGAGGTCGCGTTCTCGTGGTCGGTGACGCCGGAAACCGAGCTCTATGAGCGCACCGGGTTTTACCTTCGGTTTCCCGAGTCGGTCGACATCGGCAGGGTCCCATCGGCGCTGTGGTGGCGGATCCTGTTGATGAGCCTCCATGCTCACTGGACGTTGCTGCGACCGTGCAGGGTGGTGCTGCCGGTGCGGCTGCCACAGGATGAGGCAGAGTTCTGGCTGCGGCTCACCGATGCCGCAGTGAGAACGCTAGAGGCGCACGCGGGCCGGGACGACACGCGACGCTCGATCGAGCTCGTCGGGAGTGGCGAGGAGGCCACGCTCGAGCAACAGCCGGTCCAGCGACCGGACGGGACCGTCAGCTGCTTCAGCGGCGGGCGCGACAGCACCACCCAGGCGGCGATGCTCTGCGAGCTGGGGGTGGAGCCGACACTCGTGAGCGTGACCTCGCCGGTCGACTGGAGCGTGGAGCACGAGACCCCCCGGCGGCGGCACGTCTTCGACGAGATCCGGCGCCGCCTGCCGGTGGAGCTCGTCGAGGTGCATTCGGATCTGCGCACGAATTACCGCAACTACTTCGCGCTCGGTCACTACGGCCGTGGGGTGAATGAGCTGACCGATGGGCTGCTCTACCTTGCCGCAGCACTCGCCGTTGCGAGCGCCCGTGGATTGCGGCGGGTGATGATGGCCTCCGAGGCCGAGGTGCAGGAGAACGTCAAGCGCGGCGGCAGCGTCATCCAGCATCCTCACTTCATGTACTCCGCGGTCACGCACCGAGCGTTGGCCGCACTGCTGAGCCCGACCGGCATCGCGATCGGCTCGCTGACGAACTCGATCCATCAATTCCATGCACAACGACTGCTGGCCGAGCGCTACAGCCACGTCCGTGAGCTGCAGTACTCGTGCTACAAGCTGCGCCCCGGGCAGCGGGCCTGCAGCCGCTGCGCGGCTTGTCGCAAGATCGCCCTCAGCCTGATGACGTCAGGTGTCTCGCCATCGGAGATCGGGATCGATGTGGCCGAGCTGATGGACGCGTTCGCCGACTGGAAGCCCGGGAGCCGCTACGTGTCCGGCGACGACGATCCCAAGCAGTGGAACCCGGACAGGGCTGCGGGTCGCACGATGGCGATGCAGGAGCTTCGCTGCCTGCAGCAGCTGGCTCCGGAACGGGTTGCCGTTGAGATCGACGGGTCTCGCGACACCGAGGAGCGTGAGCGAGCGGTCAGGATCTTCACCTCGCTGCGAGACCGCGCGCTCTCGTATGAGGTCGAACCTGAGCCGGGCTTTCGCGAGGGTTACCTGGAGCTCGCCGATCCCGAGCTGCGCCCGGGTCTGCGCTCGATCCTGGCTGCGCACTTTGCGCCGGCGCCGCCCGACACGTATGCGCGCATGCTCGCCAATACGCGCCTGCTATCAGACTGGATCGCCAGGCCGTTGCGGCCGTGCGAGCCCGCGCGGTCCGTTCCCGATCGGACGACGCGGCTCGGTGATCTGATTCCCGGCCCCGAGCCTGAGCTCCTGCCGGGTCCCGGAGGCAGGGTCGTACGGGTCGCCGGCACCTTGCTCGACGGCAACGAGCTCAAGTATGTGAGCGAGTGTGTTCGCGAGAACTGGGTCTCGTCGGCCGGTGCCTTTGTGAAGCGGTTCGAGGACGAGTTCGCGGCAGTGGTCGGCTGCCGCTACGGCGTTGCGTGCTCGAGCGGAACGGCGGCGCTGCACCTCGCGCTCGCCGCTGCCGGCGTCGGCCCCGAAGACGAGGTCCTGGTGCCGGCGTTCACGATGATCGCGACCGCCAATGCGACGCTCTACATGGGCGCCCGGCCGGTGCTGATCGACGCCGACCCCGCCACCTGGAACCTCGATCCCGAACGGATGGCCGACAAGCTCACGAGCAGGACCCGGGCGGTGACGGCGGTTCACACGTACGGCCAGCCGGCTGACATGGAAGCGATCCGGTCCTTCGCCGAGCGCAATGGCCTGCTCGTGATCGAGGATGCCGCCGAGGCCCACGGGGCGCGCTACCACGGCGCTCCCGTCGGGAGTGTCGGCGACGTTGCGGCGTTCTCGTTCTACGGGAACAAGATCATCACCACCGGCGAGGGCGGGATCGTCACGACCAACGACCGGGGAATCGCCGACGTCGCACGCGAGCTGCGCGACCACGCCTTCTCCACCGACCGCCACTTCTGGCATCGGCGCGTCGGCTTCAACTACCGGATGACGAACCTCCAGGCAGCGATCGGGTTGGCGCAGACCGAGCGCTTCGACGAGCTCGTCGAGCGTCGCCGCCGTATCGCGGAGCGATACCGCCACGAGCTGGCCGCGGTCGAGGGATTACAGCTCCCTCCGTCGCTCGACGGAGGGGTCACCTGGATGTTCGGCGTCAAGGTGGCCGAGGCTTTCGGGATATCGCGCGACGAGCTGCGGCGAGCGCTCGCGGCGCGGGGCATCGAGACGCGGACATTCTTCGTCCCGCTACATCTGCAGCCGGTGCTGCTCGAGCGCTTCGCCGGGCAGCGCTACCCGGTCGCCGAAGAGCTGGGGCGTACTGGGCTGTACCTGCCCTCGGGCCCGACGCTTTCTGCTGAGGACATCGACTGCGTGGCAGAGGCGATCCGGGCTGCTCAGGTGCTGACGCCAAGCTCGGCGTAGAGCTCCGCTATTCCCCGAACCATCGCTTTCGCGCTGAAGCGTTGCTCGAACTCCGTGCGGGCACCCGAGCCGAGCATCGCGCGCAGTTGCCCATCATCGAGCACGCGCCCGATCGCTTGCGCGAGTGCTCCAGCGTCGCCCGGGGGCACGAGCAGCGCGCTGCGCTCGTGCTCCAGGTCCTCGATCATTCCGTCGACCGCCGAAGCGACGATTGCTTTGCCGGCCTGCATCGCCTCCAGCACCGAAATCGACCCGCTGACCTCCCGTAGCGAAGGCAACACGAACACGTCGGCGTCCAGGAGGTGACAGAAGACGTCGTCGACCCGACCTGGGATCTCGACGAGGTCTGAAAGCGCGAGGTGGTCGGCGAGTCGGCGGTGAGCGCCCAGCAGATGACCCGGACCGACCAGCCGGGCGCGAAAGCGGATGCCCTGCGTCCGTAGCGCCGCGAGCGCCCGGAGCAGTACGTCGAGGCCTTTCGGGGGATCATGGCGCGAAACGGACACAATCAAGGGCACATCTCCGTGGAGTGCCGAGGCCGGCGGTGGGATGGTGCCTGGGTCGAGGTTTGGGTTGAACGCAGCCGGTGCGGCGTAAGGAATGCGTCGTATGTTGAGCTCCGCACCGTGAGTCTCACGCAGGACCCGAGCGACCGATTCGTAGTTGACGAGCACCGCCTGCGCGCGTCGGTAGCCGCGTCGCTCGAGTTGCCAAATGACCGTGCGCGTCCACGGATACAGGCGGGCGTAGCGCATCCAGAAGCGAAGGTCACCATGCGAGCGTGGGTCGCGCAACACGCCACCCAGCGCACGCGCCGCGGTCGCGTATGCACTCGCGACCACGACTGCCGGAACCCCCCGGCGCGCCAGGATCGCCTGAGCGCTGGCCGCGCACTGTGCCCACATGCCAAAGCCGTGAATCACGTGCGGCACCGGGCCGGGCGCTGTCTCGAGATACGCCGCCACCGCCCGGGCGAGCCGACGGTAGTAGGCAGGCGCAAGTAGCCATCGCGTGCTTGGAGCCGCGATCCGATGGACCGTGCCGAACGCGGTGTACTCGAGCTCGCTCGCGGCGCCGACGCAGAAGACGTGTGGCTCGAAGCCTGCCGCCTGAGCCGCGAGGGCGTGAGCGATCACGTAGCTTGGATGGCCGCTCGGCAGGTCGCAAGGGTCATCACCGGAGACAAGCGCTAACACCGTGCGATCTTATTATCCGGCCGTGCGCTCGGATCAGACGTTTACCTTCGCCGCGGTTGGACGGAACGAATCGGCGACCGTTGCGGATGTCATCGACGAGGCCTGCCGGGCTGCCCGCGCGGGTGACCGCGTGTGGTTCGTCGACAGCGCCTCGTCGGATAACTCCGCGGTGATCGCCTGCGGTCGCGGGGCAGAGGTG
>Ga0073928_10010179_pt1 | contig 11257 bp, 10 predicted proteins | sample PaiPotPPA55metaG_FD_76969 | JGI IMG/M metagenome (GOLD analysis project Ga0073928, IMG submission 76969) | Iron sulfur acid spring bacterial and archeal communities from Banff, Canada, to study Microbial Dark Matter (Phase II) - Paint Pots PPA... ...
ACATTTGGCGTCTCTGGTTGCCGCCGATGCCTTCGCCGGGTAGCTAACGCGCGGAAGTTTTAAGACTATTCCGGCGAGCGAGGAAACTACAAATACGCAGCGATTTGAGGCCGACTCCCTGGCACCTGGATTCGAACCAGGATTACCGGAGAGCCACACGCGCGCTGTTGTTTGCGCCAGCACGCCGGCAGCCTTGCGCCGCGCCTATTCGCGCCGCAGCGCGTCGATCGGATTGAGCGCGGCGGCCCGGCGCGCCGGAAGGTAGCCGAAAACGACCCCGACCCCTACCGAGGCCAGGATGGCGATCGCAACTGTCCCGAGCCCGACGATGAGTGGCCACTCGGCTGCTTGTGCCACGGCATAGCCGCCGGCGACCCCAAGCGCGAGTCCGGCGGCGCCGGCCGCGACGCAGAGCACGATCGCCTCCGTTAAAAATTGTGCGAGAATGTCGCGCTTACGGGCGCCAATGGCCATGCGCAGGCCGATTTCATGGGTGCGCTCCGTCACCGATACCAGCATGATATTCATGATCCCGACGCCGCCGACGACGAGTGAAATCGCCGCCGTCGCGGCGAGCAGCCCGCCAAGCGTCGTTTGCGTGGCGTTCAGCAGTTCGACGAATTGCGACGCGTCAAACACGTTGAACTTCTCCTGCTCGCCTTCATGCACATGCTTGCGCTCGCGCAGCAGCGCCAGGATCGCTTCCTTGGCGGACTCCCGGTCGGCGCCGGAGACGATTTTCACATCGATTTGGCTGAGCTGAGGTGGCGCGGTTGCCTCGCCTTGCGGCAGACGCGACCGCGCCGTAGTGACAGGGACATAAATTTCATCGTCCGCATCCTCCCCGGCAAATTGACCCAGCGCCGTGCGCACCCCGATGACCTGCGCCGGCACCCCGCCCACCCGCACGATTTTGTCGATTGGAGACTTCTCGCCAAACAGTGTGGACGCTACCGTCGCGCCGAGCACGATAACCTTGGCTCCCGAGCGAACCTCGCCTCCGTCGAAAAACCGGCCCTCTGCCAGCTTCACATCGTAAACATCGGCATAAGGCGCCTCGACGGCCCAGTAGTCGGTGCTCCAACTCATGTTGCCGCCAACAATCGTAACCTTACCGTCGACTTCTCTGGAAATAGCCTGGATGTCCGGGACGAACTCCTCGATGGCTCGCGCGTCTTCATCGGTTAGGGTCACGACAGGGCCATGTAGCCCAGCGTTGGCCGCCGGGGTGCGGTGGACACTCAGGGTGTTGGCGCCGTGTATTGCGATCTGCTGTTTGAGTCTCTCCCTGGCCCCATTGCCGGCCGCGCCCATGACGATGATCGCGGCCACCCCGATGATGACGCCGATGGCGGTGAGAGCGCTGCGAAGCGCATTGAGGCGTAGCGCGGTGACCGCCTCGCGAAGACAGCCGCCGATCGTCACGGCTTGGCTCCCACCATGCTCGCGTGGCGCGGTTCTTGTAGGAAATCCGCGATGAGTTCGCCGTCGCAAAAACGCAGCACCCGTCCGGCGTAAGCGGCGATGTCCGCCTCATGGGTGATCACGATCACGGTGAGCCCCTTGGCGTGTAGGCTCGCAAACAGGTCCATGATCTCACTCGAGGTCTGGGTATCGAGCGCGCCGGTCGGCTCGTCGGCGAGGATGATGCCGGGATTGTTGATGAGCGCGCGGGCAATGGCCACCCTCTGCTGTTGCCCTCCGGAAAGCTGCGCTGGCCTATGATCGAGCCGCCCGCCGAGGCCCACCTCTTCAAGCCGCGCGCGGGCGAGCGCCGTCTTATCCAAACCCATTCGCCGCGAATATTTCAAGGGCAAAATGACATTTTCCAGCGCGCTCATCCGTGGCAGCAAATTGAACTGCTGGAACACGATGCCGACGTCTTGGTTGCGGAAGCGCGCGAGCGCGTCATCGTGCATCTCCTCGACAGACACGCCGTCAATGGCGAGGTGTCCCGAGGTTGGCTTGTCGAGCGCGCCCAAGAGGTTCGCCAAGGTCGACTTGCCCGACCCCGAAGCTCCCATTATGGCGACGAATTCGCCCCGCCTAACTTTAAAGCTTACCCCGCGCAAGGCGTGCAGTTTTTCGCCGCCAAGATCATAGGTCCTACGCAAGCCGCGGCATTCGATCGCGAGCGGTGCGTTCGGGCTTGCCTCGCTTCCGCCCATCAAGGTCTCCGCTGCCCCGTCCCACTCTTGGCGCGCAGTGCCACGGCATCGCCAGCCTTGACCTCGCCTTCGAGGATTTCGGTCGAAAGATCGCCTTTGAGCCCTAAACGCACGGGCCGCCGCTGAAGCGTTCCGTCCGCGTCCGGCAGCCACAAAACGGCATGATCCGCGTCACCCGTTTTGCCGCCGTCCGCCTCGCCCCCCGTGCCCTGCGCCGGAGGACGGAAACGCAGCGCTTCGTTGGGCACGTTCCGCACATTATCCCGCCTTGCGCTGACGATCCGAACTGTCGCCGTCATGTCCGGAAAAAGCCGCTGACCTTCGTTTTGCGCCCGGACGATCACCGTATAGGTGATGACGCCCGCAAGTTTTGTCGCGGCGAGCCGGACCTGATCCACGGCACCCGTGAACGTCTGGTCGGGATAGGCCTCTACCGTAAAGGTCACCGGGGCACCGGGCCGGACCGCGCCAATATCGGCCTCGTCGACCTGCGCCCAAATCTGGATTTGCGAAAGATCCTGGGCGATCTGGAACAATATGGGCGTCTGGTATTGGGCGGCGACGGTCTGACCTGGCTGCATCCGCCGGTCGACCACGACGCCGTCGATCGGTGAACGGATCAGCGTGTGGTCGAGATCAATTTGCGCCTGGGAAACGTCGGCTTCGCGTTGGGAGACGGCGGCCTTGGCCGATTCCGATTGGGCCCGCGCCATGGCGAGATCGGCCTGCGCCAAGCCCAATTGGGTTTGCGCGTCCTCGCACTGTTTTTGCGACACCACGCCCTTGGGCGACAAAACCGCGAAACGCGCGGCGTTCCGTTCATCTTGGGAGAGCAGAGTTTCGGCTCTCTTGACCGCGGCCTCGCGCAGCCCAATATCCGCCCTCGCCATCGCGAGATTGCCCGTGGCCGAAGCCAATTTGGCTTCGAACGGTGCCCGGTCGATGACCGCGAGAGTGCCGCCCTCCTTGACGCGATCGTTGTAGTTGGCCTTCATTTCGGCAATCATGCCGGAGAGCTGCGATCCGACATCGACGGTGACAAGGGCCTTCACCGGTCCGGTCGCCGAGATGCTGCGTTCCACCGTGCTGAAGCCGGCGGGCCGCGTCTCGAAGACGGGCACGGCGGCGACGCCGCGCTGGATCCAAAGCCGCCAGCCAACGGCCAGCGCCACGGTGGCGGCGACGAGAACCAGTCCCGTCAACGCCCGCTTGCTCGCCGGCCGGCTAGCACGAGAAAAATGCCCGGGATTTGCTACTCGCCAGGTCGACATTTTACGCGGCTCCAGGGTTCAGCCAAAACTGGCATTGAGCGGAGCATAAAGTGCCAGGATCATCAAGAGGCCGGTGTCACCTCGCATCGGCCTGTCATTGCGCCTGGTGCTGCTGACGGGCGTCCGTGTCACCGAAATGGCTGGAGCCGAACTCAAGGAATTCACTCACCTAGACGGAAATCAAGTGACCTGGTCAATCCCAGCGGGGCAATCGAAGAAGGGCCGCGCTCATGTGGTGCCGATTTCCTCGATGGCACGGGCGATCGTGAGCTGTCAGACATTGCCAACTGAACTTGCCCGCGCGAAGGACATTGCTCCTTTAAAGGCCGCCATCGAATAGGCGGGTGGCGCGGCGCTTGTCATAGTCGACCCGGTCGTTAGGCTGTCGCCGGCGACTGCCACAAGAATACAGAGACGCGGCGCGGCTTACAACCGCCCGTGGACCTTCGCCGAGGGATTGACTGCCGTGCTGGGCGTCACGCACTTCACGAAAGGGACCGAAGGCCGCGACCCAAGCTCGGGTCGGGCGGGCAATCCGGCTTAGGATAATAGGCTGCGGGATGAGCCGTCTTGGGCGGCCCTCCCTGCGGAACGAGTCACGGAGCCATCCCTACGGAACGCCTACGGTCGGTTCGGCCATGACAACAATCGACACTGCGGCGTGGCAGCTACTTGACCGGCTTTGCGGCGCGATGCGTTGGCGCGGCAGGACAGTGATTGCAAATCCGCTTTTCGACGATCGCGCCATCTTTTGCATCACCTTGTAAATCATGCTGGTTCTCGCGGACTTGCCTCGAGAAGAGGGCTATTAGAACCTGACAGGGTCTCAAATCCGTAAAGGCGTTTCGTTGGAATCCAAATCACACGATCATCTCTGCCATCTTTCGAAATTGCGCCGGGCGGAGCGAGACTTCGGAAACCATTTCCATGCCAGCCCCGACCCAGGGATGGGCCCACAAAAAATTGCGCTAACCTCTGCCTACGCCTCTCGTACGGGTGGACCTGCCAATAGGCAGATTATTGAGCTAACCCGATGATTGCGGGAAGAGCATCGTCGAGTGTCGCAAAGCTGAGCTCGTAACAGCTTGCCGTGCGCACGCAGTTTGTCAACAAGCTGAATTTGCCCGTATCCAGCCGAGACCACGGCGCGAAGCTCTCAGCGAGCAGCCGGTTTAGAGCCATGGCTTGGTCCAGCTTGCGCAACTCGACAGTCGAGTTGGGGCTGTATCGTGGAAAGACGATCCAGCCCGCGGGATACGCATCGCCGACCGGCGCGATTGGCGGGACGAGATACTTCACCTCTATCCGGTCGGCCCGCAGATGGACGGGCAAGGTGTCGATTTCCGGAAACATCCGGCGCAGGACCAGCCACGAGCCTTCATTCAGCTCGAAGGGAAACGGCGCTCCGAACAAGGCGCCGCTCCCTTGCTCAAGGAGCACGAGATCGTCCGAGATGAACTCGAAACCGCTGTGCACCAAGGCGGCGCAAAGCATCGTCTTGCCGCTCCCGGCGAACGCTGGCAGCAACATGCATCGCCCGTTCCGGCCCACGGCGCTGGCATGAAAAGCGATGGCATGGCTGGCGCCATCAAGCAAACGATCCATCAGGCGGCTCTTGACCATCGGCACGAGTTCACTCGCGCGAGAACAATGGCTGAAGACCATTCCGTCGCCGAGAATCGTCCACCCCTCTTCATCGGATTGCAAATCGATGGTGAGATCGACCTGCCCGGCCGACTCCCTGATCAGCTGCTCCAGCGGTAGCCGAAGCAGTTCGCCAAGCCGGCAGGGTTCATACCGGATGCGGAAGCCCAATGCCGGCAATCGCCCATCGAGACTGCCCTCACCGGTCCATGACGCCGCTCGAAGCGCTGTCTCGTCACGGCGAATGGACCGGGAAAGCCGCGCTTTGCGGGGTGATCCGCCGACAAGATCGGCGAGCGCCGTAGCCACCTCTTGGATCACCAGAGTCCATTCTCCGGTGTGTCCCTGGCGAAAGACACGCATCGTCGGGTACCAAGGACTGTCCGTCCGCTTCAGCAGCCAGCGCCAATCCGGGCTGAACGGCAGCAGCAGCCAAGTCGGCCGGGCGAGCGCGCCCGCCAGGTGGGCGATGGAGGTATCCGCGGTGACGAGGAGGTCGAGTCGGCTCAGCGCGGCCGCGCTATCCACGAAATCGAAATAATGAGACAGATCGATTATCCGATCGGCGAGCCCTGCTTCCGCAATGTCCTTGGCGCGCGGACCCGCCTGTAGGCTGAAGAACTTCGCGCCCGCAACTGCAAGGAGCGGTCGCAACGCCGCGAGCGGAACCGAACGGTTGCGGATTAGCGTTTGATTGCCGGCCCAGACGAGGCCGACTTTCAGGCCTCCCGCGGTGAGGAGCGGCGCAAGGGCCGCGGCGCGCCGCGGATCCACGGTGAGGTAAGGAACCTCCGCCGGGATAGTGTCGAGGGTCGTGCCCAGCCGCTGCATCACCGTGAGGAGCGGCAAATAGGCATCGCACGGCGGCAATGGCTCGCCGAAGGGGACAACCTGGTCGATTCCTTTTGCGCCGGCCATGACGCGAATGAGCGCCGGAGGACAATACAGGACGATGCGCCCCGCCAGCTCACGCAAGAGCGGCGCATAACGGGCGAACTGGATTACGTCGCCTAGGCCCTGCTCCGCCCAGAGCAGTAGCGTGCCCTCGCCGAGCGGCCTTCCATCCCAAAACGGCGCCGATATACCGGGCAAGCGAAAGTTCATATAGCCGCGCCAGCGCCATTCGAACTCCGCTATCCCCGAGGCGAATTGGCCGTCACGGAGCAGCGCCATCGCCAGATTGACATGCGCTTCGGCGTAATCAGACCACAGCGCGATGGCATCGCGGAAATAGGCGAGCGCCTCGGCCACCTCGTTCCGCGCATGCAGCGTCGCGCCGAGACGGTTGAGCGCTGCAGCGTCGTGCTCCTTAATCGTGCCTTGCGTCTCCAGGAACCCGGCGCCCCGCCAGAGCTCTATGTATTCGTCGACCGTCCGCTCCGCATCGGCCGACGGCATGCCGCAGCGTTCGGCAAGCTCGCGAGCCACCTCCGCGGCGCCGACCATTTGGTGATATCGGAACCAAAGATAGCCCGCCGTGCGATTGAGCGAGATCATCCGCTGCGTGATTTCATCGAAAACGACAACACTGTCGTCGGACAGGATGGTGGTGCGGTGATGCGATCTACTCATCGCCATGGGAGCGAACTCAACGAGCTCGGACCGATCTGAGGCCGGCCTCGCCTGCGAGGCATCGTCGATAATGCAATGCGGCACGCCATGTTGGGGGGACCGGCGGAGGCGCCGGCCACTTGAGAAGATGCGAGGCTAAGTAGATATACGCCTCGAGCACGCGAATGTCGCCACAGCAACGCTTTGCCCCTTTGATGTCTTCCCAGTTTACAATGGTCGGGTGGGCTCACTGATCATCATCAGGCCGTAACTTAGATACTTTCCATGGTGAATAGCGGCATGAAAGATGCTGTGCATTATTCTTTGAGTTGAGGAGGAAATGCAGACATAACCGGTGCCATCAGAATGGTCAAAGATCAGGCTGGGTGGCAACAAGTGTTCTTGTCGCCCGAGCCGCCTGTAATACTTGCCTTGCGGCTCGTTCGAGGCCAACGCCGTGTTCTTCAATGCCTTGCTCGCGTTCCATTTTGCCGCTCGAGAACGGCGTGTCACGACGCCATCGCGCTCCGCGAGGTTACTGATGGTTTCGCCCACGACAATGATCTTGGACCCGCGGCTCGCGGCCATTCCCGAAAGTAATTTCGCGATGGAGAAAATGCCGAGACGATTCAGGGCATGAACGACACCTCCTCCTGCCCGCCATGGGAGAAGCGCTGGTAATACAAGCGCTGTTCGAGACTTTATGGACGAAGAGCATACACCGCGAGAAACCAAAGACTAAAGACGCAGTCAAGCGAAATCGTTCAAAACAGGTACCCGCGATGACGCACGATCTTGCCCGCCGTCTGAAACAGCCGCCAGCGCACGGTCTGCATTTGGCGACCATAGCTACAACCACCGTGTTTCCAGATGATGACCTAGAAGTAGATGTGGATGGAGGCGAGCGAAGAGCTCGGTATGAGAATGATGCTGGATCTCGACATTCTCGTACTGGAGGATCGGATTGAAGAGAGCGTCGCCGTTTTGCGTCACTTGGAGTATGAGCGCTGCGGCAATTCGCATCTCCAGGTCACTCACCCTCACACTATCCCGCTTTATTCCGACCTGGCGAGATCGCCACAGGCCGCCGACGGCGGAGCTATTAGTAACCTCGCGGCGCGTGATTGGCGTCTTGACAGGTAAACTCTGGCGGACGACAATGAAATTGTCGAGCAACGCGCTGGCGATGGCGCAGACCGCGGCCCCACGCTGAGCCAACAGCTCGCGGACAAGCGTCCTGAGGAAAGCTTCATTGCTCCTGCGCGGGACTTCCATAGCGGGAGCTAATAGCGTTGTCTGATCACCTTGCGAGCTACATCAGCGAGCGAGTTGCGCGAAAGACGAGTAAGCAGGCGATGGCGGCGTTCGCGCGGGACAGCCGAAGCGGGTGGGACGCGGCGCGGTCGTGACCAAATCCAGGAACGGCGCGGTACTCTTTGTCCCCGTCGCCTATGGGGAGTTGATCGACAAGATCACGATCCTCGAGATCAAGACGCAGCGGATTACGGACGCAATTCAGCTCGCCAATGTTCGTCACGAATTGCGCCTGCTGTGCGCAATTCGTGAGCAGCTCGGAGTTGAACACGGTGCGCTTGCCGAGTTGACCTCGGAATTGAGGCACCTGAACGAAAGTCTGTGGGACATTGAGGATGGCGTTCGCGACTGCGAGCGGCGGGGCGAGTTTGGACCAGAATTTATTGGCTTGGCGCGCTCCGTTTACAAGACGAATGATCGGCGCTCGGCGGTGAAACGCGAGCTGGATCGGCTTGGCAGGTCCGCCATCGTTCTGGAGAAATTGTACAGCCGCTATTGAGGCAACCGACGCTCCGACGAGCGCATGTGAGCCAGTCATCCACCTCATATGCCGACGCGGATCTCGGTCTCATCGACAGTGGTGTGTCGCCGAAACACGGCATCGAACCGCGCCACGAGCCCGCCTCGAACCGGACATCGAACGCAGCCTCGAACATGGCCCCTCGAACTCTCCACCACCAAGCATCACCGCCCAGGCGTCGCCCCCAGCCCCCAGCAAGTAACACGGCAGGCACAGTATGTCGCTACGTGAGCATTGCGAATGTATATGAATGTAAATGCACAAGTATAGGAGGAAGGGCCCTGGCCCGGGTGGCGGTTCGAGCAGGCCGCACCTCGCCGTAATCGCGGACCCCGCGCCATGCTACGGAAGCCCACCCCACTCGCGGCATCCAAAATACCATTGCGGATTTTTGGCGCGATTGGCGTCTTGACAGGTAAACTCTGGCGGAGCAAGATTAATGAAATTGTCGTGAGTTCGGCAAGAGGGAGGCTGATATGACTGACCTTGGACGTACAGGGGGGCAGAAAGACGACGCGCCGGACAAAGACAACGCGCCGGACTATGCTCGCCGTCAATTCATGGAAAGATTCGGAAAGCTTGCGATCGCGGCCGGTCCGGCCGTCGCTTTGCTGGATACATTCAACGCGCCGGCGATGGCGTGGGGCCCCACCCCCACCATAAGACCCGGTCCCTCCGCACCCCCTCCCAACGACGAAGATCACGAAAAGCATGAAAAGCATGAAAAGGATGAAGAGCCTAACAAGCACGAACGTCTACAGCGGCCGAGATGAAGTTTTGGCTTCCGGGTAGTCGTAACCCCGTATTCATCGAAGAAACGGGCATTTTTCTACGGCGGACGTAGTGTGTCAGTGGGTGAGCCGCACCGTCTGCGCGATTGAGAGTCGACTGTTGGTACGGGGCGATGCAAGTCAGGTAAGCTTGCGAAGGTGCAAATTGCCCCTCCCTTCATGATCGCCGAACGGCGTGCACGGCAGTCCACCCGGTCTTCCGACCGCTCGTAGCCTAAGTGAAGCAGCAGTTCGGCATGGAAGTAGCGCTGCGACGGCGCGTCGAAGATGCATCGCCAGTAATCCTCGCGGCGATGCCGCTGAAGTAGACCGTAGATGCTGCCGATGCGTTCGCTTATCTTCGCGCGAACATCGACCACAATTCTTCGCGCGAAGATCGTGGATAGTGACGGAATATCCCTTGCTCGTTGGATGCGGCGGCTGCTGTCGAGATAAGCGCGGATGCGCGGACGTTGCGCGATTGCTCGATGCAGAGCCGCGACGCGCGGAACCTCGTTCCGCTATTTTCCTGCATCGATGGCTCGGACGCCTGCATCACAAAACCTCCCACGCGCACACGAAGCGCTCCAAGGCACGAAATCGCGGGCCGGAAGGGACTCGGTTTCGCCGCTGCGATCTATGGGGATTTGACGGGCGGCAGCGCCCGCTCGCGGTCACAGCCCTTGAGGGCAAAACCCTACCGCGCTTCGCTTCGAGGTTTACGCCTGTTGATCTAAACCGGTCATTAGCCGTTGTGACCCGAAGGTAGCCGAAGGGTACGTGCGAAATTTGGTGCGCGGAGGATGCGGAACTCGCCGTGCCTGCAGGTAGGAACGTTTGCCTCGCAGCACGCGGGATTTTAGGCTGGCCTTGATGCGTCCATCAGGATATAGTAAGAGAGCTTGCCAAGCGAGCCGGACGAACTCTGCCTGGTCTTGCTACAACCAAAGTAGGCCTTGATTCTATTCCAACGGAGGAGCTTCGAGCAACTTTACAAAGGCTGACATCCGGAGAGATTCTTAGTAGCTTTGTTTGCACTGTCGTGTTGTCTTTTGCGCTTCAGGCACTCATTCGTGAATCGCTAAACTTGTTTAATAAAGTCAAGTTGCGGGGAAAATTAGTTGAGAATTTTGAGCAGCAGCAAAGAGCTGTTCCTGATTTGGAAAATCTGCTCTATTACGATCTCAGGGGTGAGATGGTAGTCTACCCTTCGGATTACCACCCCACCGATCCGGTTGAGCTAGAGCGGTTAATGGGAAGTCAAGAGGTATATCGAGCTTTCCTGCTCGCCACGATCGAATAGACTGCGGCATCTTCCGTGCCCGTTCCCACACCATGCCAGCAAAGAGAGTGATCGCCGCCCGGCTCGGCCACGGACAAGCAGCCCTCCTCTGTCATCGGGTTGGCCTAGCCATTCGAATGATGATTGGATTCGCGCGTCGAGGCTCAATTGGGACCCCGCCGCCGCAAGATCATCGGCATGCCGCCCTCGGGCCGCAAGGTGATACGCTGCACCGGCATTGCCACATGGTTTTTCTTAAGTTCAAACGAAAACGCTCGCATGATATGGGCGAGGACGATCGCCGCCTCCTGCAGCGAGAAGGACGCGCCGATGCAGACGCGCGGACCGGCGCCGAAGGGCAGATAGGCAAATCGATCGATTTTTTCCCGCGAACCGGGAAGAAACCGGCGCGGATCGAAGCAATCGGGTTTTTCCCAAAGCGAGCGATGCCGGTGCAAAACCCATTGCGACACCATCACCAAGTTGCCTTTCCGGATACGCTTGCCGGCGAGATCGTCGGGGCCGATTGCCTGTCGGCTCATGCTGGCGACCGGCGGATAGAGACGCATCGCTTCCTCGATCACGGCCTTCGTCTCGACGAGCCGTGCGGCATGATCTTCGACGGGACCGGGTAGAACCGCGCTGGCCTCCGCCGCGAGCCTCGCCCGCCATTCCTCCGATAGCGTGAGAAGAAACAGGGACCAGGTCAAGGCATTGGCGGTGGTCTCGTGTCCCGC
>Ga0073928_10010180_pt1 | contig 11255 bp, 9 predicted proteins | sample PaiPotPPA55metaG_FD_76969 | JGI IMG/M metagenome (GOLD analysis project Ga0073928, IMG submission 76969) | Iron sulfur acid spring bacterial and archeal communities from Banff, Canada, to study Microbial Dark Matter (Phase II) - Paint Pots PPA... ...
GCGCGGGCGCGGGCGCGGGTTCGAGCTCGGGCGGCAGGGCGCCGAGGGCCGCCGGGACCTGGCCGAGCGCGACCTCGGGCTCCGGGCGCGCCGAGCTCTCGGTCATCGCCCGGTCCGTGTACACCAGCGGCTTCTCCACCTCGGTCACGATGTGCTTGACCACCTGCACGTCGCCGTTCACGTCCCAGACCGCGATGCCCGGGGAGAGCGTCGGAATGATCTCCACCGCCCATCTGGGCAGGCCGAGCACCTTACCGGTGGCCCTCGCCTCGTCGGACTTCTGCATGTACACCGTGCGGGTCGAGGCCATCTTGAGGATCGCCGCCGCCTCCCTGGCGGCCGCGCCGTCTATCACGTCGGACAGGTGGTGCACCACGGCGACGAAGGACAGGCCGAGGCGCCGGCCGAACTTGAGCAGGCGCTGGAAGAGCTGCGCCACCGAGGGCTCGGCGATGATGTGCCAGGCCTCTTCCACCAGCAGGATCCGCTTGCGCCGGTCCGGGCGCAGCCAGGTGTGCTCGAGCCAGACCCCGACGATGGCCATCAGGATCGGCATCGCGATCGAGTTGCGGTCGATGGTGGACAGGTCGAAGACGATCAGCGGCGAGTCGAGGTCGATGCCGTCGGTGGTCGGCCCGTCGAACATGCCCTCGAGGTCGCCGTCCACCAGCCGGTCGAGCACCAGGGCCACGTCGAGGCCCCACTCGCGCACGTCGTCGAGCTCGATGTTCATCTCCTCCGCGGCCACCGGGCTCGGCTCGCGCAGGGCGTCGACGATGTCGTGCAGGATCGGCTGCTCGGCCGCTCTGAGCGCGTCGGCCCGGACCGTGGCGTGCGCCGCCTTGAGCGCGTAGCCGGAACGCTCGTCCAGCGGCCTGCCGAGGGCGACCTCGACGATGGTGCGCAGCAGCGCCAGCTGCCCGGTGATGGTGATCGCCGGGTCCAGCGGGTTGAGCCGGATGCCCTCGCCGCCCTTCGCGTGCGGGTCGAGCCGGATCGGCCGGACGCCGAGCGCCTCGGCGATCAGGTTCCACTCGCCCACCCCGTCCTCGCCCTGTGCGTCGAGCACCACCACCTGCCGGTCGCGGAAGCGCAGCTGGCGCAGGACGTAGGTCTTCTCCAGCGCCGACTTGCCGTTGCCGGACTCGCCGAGCACCAGCCAGTGCGGGGCGGGCAGCTGCTGGCCGTAGAGCTGGAAGGGGTCGTACACGTAGCCCTTGCCGCTGTAGACCTCGCGGCCGATGATCACGCCGGAGTCGCCGAGTCCGGGCGCGGCCGTCGGCAGGTAGATCGCCTCGGCCTGGTTGGTGGACGTGCGCACGGGGATCCGCATGGTCTCCCGCCGGCCGAACACGGCGGTCGCGAAGCCCTCGCTGATCAGGTCGCCGATGCTGCCCCGAGTGCTCACGTGGTTCCTCCGCTGCTCAGCGCCGCACGCCGGTGGCGAACGGCAGGGTGTTGACGAACGCGCGGTGTTGCTCGCGGTCGCACCACTCCAGTTTCAGGAAGCTCTTGCCGGCCGAGGCGCGGATGGTGCGCTTGTCCCGCGCCAGCGCCTCGGGCGAGCGGGCCGAGACGGTCAGGTAGCCGACCAGGTTCACCCCGGCCGCGCCGCCCGCGAGGTCCTCGCCGCGCAGGTCCACCCGGCTGGAGTGGGCGCGTTCGCGCGGGTCGTCCACCCGGCCGAGCTTGGCCTGCCTGGCGGCCTCCGCGTCCACGTTCACCCGCTCGGTCAGCATCCGCTCGATCGCCACCTCGGTGGGTTCGAGGTCCATCGAGACGGCGACGGTGCGGATCACGTCCGGGGTGTGCACCAGCAGCGGGGCCAGGAAGTTGACCGCGACCGGGGTGAGCGGCCACTCGCGGATCCAGGCCGTGGCATGGCACCAGGGCTCTGCGGTGAGCGACTCGCGGGTCTTGGCGCGCAGGAACAGCGGTCCTGCGGCGTCGAACTCGGCCGGCCAGGCGTCGCGCGACGCCATCCCCTCGGTGTGGTCGATCGGGTGTTCGGGGTCGTACATGGAGTGCACCAGCGAGGCGAGCGCGGCCACGTCCAAGGGCCGGCGGACCTTTATGTCGGCGTCGGCGAGCCGCGCGCAGATGTCGGTCAGCTCACGCACCATGATCACGCAGACGCCGTGGTCGAGGTCGACACCGCCGGACATGACCCTGGCCTCCGCCGCGAGCTCCCGGGTGTAGGGCATGCACGCGGTCAGGTAGGTGCGGTGCTGTTCGCTGGAGGTGGAGACCATGGACAGCAGTTGCGCGTAGGAGTCGCGCACCCACGCCGGGGCGTTCGGGTCGCCGCGCCGGGCGACGTCCTTGGCGTGCGCGTCCGGGTCGGCCGGCAGGGTGCGCGCGGTCATCTGCAGCCGTGTCACGAAGCCGTCCCCGTTGGCCACGTGGCGCAGCAGGGTGCCGTAGCGGTCGACGAGGGCCTCCTGGTCCTCGGCGTCCCGTGAGCCCACGCCGGGGCCCTCGATCTCGATGGTGCAGGTGACGGTGCCCCGGTCCAGGTGCATGAGCACGGCGAGCTCGTCCGGGCCGAAACGCGCGGTGACCCAGCGCACCAGCCCCACCCCGGGCGGCGTGCGGACCGGCAGGTCGATGCCGCCCAGCGTGGTGCCGGCCGTGTCGGCGCCGGAGGCGTAGAAGGCGGCGCGGCTGCGGATCAGCCGACGGTGCGCGCGCTCGATCTCGAACCAGCGGTAGTAGGTGCGCTTGCGGTAGGGCGCGAAGACCGCGGCACCGGCCAGTCCGGGGCAGCCGACGATGGTCAGTATCTTGAGCGGCAGCGTCGGCACGGCGAAGCCGCAGACCATGGCGAGCAGGCAGCCGGCCGCGAGGATGACCAGCTCGCCGGTTTCCCGGTTGCGCCCGACGATCGCGTTCGGCTTGGCCTTGCCGATCAGGAAGGAGCGGCGGCGTTCGTACCCTTCGGCGGTCACCTACGCCCCCTTGCCCTTGCCGCCGTCGCCCGCCGCGGCGGCACGGCCATCCGCCGCGCCGCGGCCGGCGTTGGCCGAGGGCATGTTCGGGCCCTGCGGCGGCAACGCGCCGGGACCGCCCGCGCCCGGCGGCATTCCGCCAGGGCCGCCCGGGCCGATGGAACCCACCTGCGGATCAGGACGCTGCAGGGCGAGCCGCGCGGACGCCTTCAGGCCCTGCCCGGCCAGTCCGGCGCCCATCCCGAGGGCGGCCACGGCGGGCGCGGCGACCGGGTTGCCCGACCTGGCGCCGTGCGCCGCGATGCCCTGCTGCATCCGCGTCGCCGGGCCGTCCATGGCCCCCTGCGCGACCGCGGCCGGGGCGTCGGTGTTGCGGGCCGAGCTCATCCTCAGCATGTCGTCGCCGAAGTTCGGCACGAAGCGGTAGATCAGTCCCGAGGCGAAGATCGAGAGCACCATGATGGCCAGGCCGGAGAGCACCGACGCGAACGCGGAGCCGGGCGCGCTGCCGGAGGAGATCGCCGCGGCGAGTCCGAGCACGATGACGATCACCGGTTTCACCAGGTCCACCGCGATCATCAGCCCGGCCCAGCGGCGCACGTGCGGCCAGAGGTCCTTGTCCACCAGGCCCGCGTACACGGCCCCGGCCAGCGCCGCGCCCACGTACAGCATCGCGGCGCGGATCAGCAGCTCGAGCCAGAGCACTGCCGCCGCGATCATCGCCACCAGGGACACGAACACCAGCAGGATGGGACCGCCGCCGATGGTCGAGGCCGAGCCGTTCGTCGGGCTGAGCGTGTTCGCCAGGGAACTGAGGAAGTTGTTCGTACCCGCACTCGTGGTGGAGCCGATCGCGTTGGTCACCGAGTCGGTCAGCGCCACCATGCCGTAGAGGATCACCGGGGTGAACGCGGAGGCGCCCACGGCCAGCCAGAGGAAGCCGGTGGCCTCGGTGATGGCGGTGACGACCGAGTCGCCGCGTACCGCCCGCTTGATCACCGCGAGCATCCACAACAGCACCGTGAGGATGGTCGAGGCGGCGAAGACGATCGCGTACTGCTTGAGGAAGCCGGTGTTGGTGAAGTCGACCCCGCTGTTGCCGCCGACCGCCCCGGAGACCTGGTTGATCACCCAGGCCGCCGCCTGCGCGCAGGACTTCGCGATCGAGCCGAGCGGGTCGGTGAGCATGGAGCTCGCCGACGTGCCGCTGCCCGAGCCCGAGCCGCTGACCAGCTTGCCGGCGTCCTCGCAGCCCTGTTTCACGCTGCCGAACAGTGCGGCGCAGGGATCCGCGGCCGCCAGGAATCCGCTACCTGCCATATTGCAGACCCCCGTATTTGGTGACGGCTGCCTGAAGCGTCGAGCCGGCGGCGGGAGTCTGCATGCCCCCCAGCGGAGCCGGGCCGTCGGCGGACTGGAAGGAGAACCACTTCCAGTCGCCGTGGGTCCAGTTGAGCGTCACCGTCACGGTGGCCCAGTCCTCGGTCACAGCGTGCTGCGAGTTCGTCCCGGCGAGGCCGGCCAGGGTGACCACCCACACGGAGACGGTCGCGCTGTTGCCGTTGTCGTCCACCAGCGAGACGCCGATCGGCGCGGCGCGCTCGACGAAGGTCTGCCCGGCCGGCGGCGCGCCCGCGGAGGTGAGCCCGTAGGAGGTGTCGATCTGCGAGTAGGCGGCGTCGAACTGGCTCTGCAGCGAGGACGCTATGGCCGGATCCGCGATCGCGTTGAGCAGGCGGTCGCGGGCGGCGGAGCGCACCATGTCGGCGGAGTTGAATGCGACCACGTAGTTGGCCGCGGCGGCTTCCGCGCCGTTGCTCGAGTGCGCGTAGCCCACGGGGACGCCGTCCGCCGAGCCGGTGGCCTGGCCGGCGCTGTACTGGGTGGTGACGGAGGTGCTGCTGGCCGAGGCGCTGGGCGCCGGGGTGCCGGCAGATGCCGCCGGCGTGCCGCTCGAGCCCTTGTCGCCGTTGTTGACGAGCGCGATCACCGTGAACAGGACGATCACCAGGCCGAGGCCGATCAGCGGGCCGCGCAGCGAGCGGCGCGGGGCGGCCTGCTCGGCGTACGGGTCCACCGGCAGCTTGATCCGGGTACGCGCGGGCCCGGGCTGGCCGGCGGCCGGCGGCCGGCGCGTCCTCGGCCCAGTTTCCACGGTGGAACCCCGATCGGTGCGGCGCGGCCGGCTCACGGGAGGCCGCCGCATGGTTTGTATATGTGTATGAGTTGTCGGAGTACGGGTCGACTGGGCACTGTGGCGTTGCGCATGGTCATGGAAACCGATGTCGGTATCGCCGACGGCGGTCTACCCGCCGCGCACCCCGGCGAATCAGCGCCCACAATGATCAGATCGCCATACCGTAGACAATGGTGAACAGCGTACTGAGGCTGCCGATGATGAACACCCCGGTGAGCCCGGCGATGATCAGCCCCTTGCCCTGCTCGGCGCTGAAGGAGTCGCGCAGCGCGGTGGCGCCGATGCGCTGTTTGGCCGCACCCCAGATGGCGATGCCGAGGCAGATGAGGATCGCGGCGGCCATGATGACCTCGATCATCACCTTCGCCTGCTGGCCCACCGAGCCGAACGGACCCCAGTTCGGCGCGATCCCGTTGATGATGTTGCCGATGTTGCCGGTGCCTGCGGCAAGGACCGTGGCCATCTGGCGGCCCCCAATCTGAGTCGCGTTCGCGTGTACATCCGGTTCGTACAGTACGCCGCGGCCGACCGCCTGCGCCGCACGGAGTCGGGGATTCCGCAGTGCAGACGGCAGCTGACGCGGCGTCATCCTGCCTTTATCATAGGGCGCACAGCCATCTGGGTGCTGTGGCCCGCGCCGACTAGTTTGCCCGGCGCGCCCCGCGTCCAATCCCGCCTGCGGGCGGGCGCGCGAAAGGGAGGGGAGCCAGCATGCTGCGGCCGGCCCCTCCGCGCCTCCTGCGCCCGTCCAACAAATGGATCTGGGTCGCCGTCGGCCTGCTGCTCACCCCCTTCCTGATCGTGGCCGGGGTCACCGTCGCGGCGCTCGGGATCACGGATACCGAGACGGCGCAGATCCAGCAATCGTTACAACCGGACACCGTGCCCGCGGCGTACGTCGGGCTGATCGAGAAGGCCGCCACCACCTGCTCGGTGCTGAGCGCGCCGCTGCTGGCCGCGCAGTTCTACCAGGAGAGCGGGTTCAATCCGAACGCCGTCTCGGACACCGGCGCGATGGGTATCGCGCAGTTCGAACCCGGCACGTGGTCCACCTGGGCCTCGCCGAACGACGGGGACGGCAAGGAGAACCCGTACAACCCGGCCGACGAGATCCCGGCGGCGGCGCGCTACGACTGCGCCCTGGCACAGCAGCTCTCGAAGGTTCCTGGCGACCCGGTGGCCAACATGCTCTCCGGCTACAACGCCGGTCCCGCCGCGGTACTCGCGGCCGGCGGCGTCCCGCACATCTCGCAGACCGAGGGCTACGTCAAGAACATCGAGGCCCTGGAGAAGTCCTTCGCGGCGCCGACCACGACCGTGTCCGCGAGCTCCGTGGCGGTGCAGGCCATCAAGTTCGCCTACGCGCGGCTCGGCACGCCGTACCTCTACGGCGGCACCGGAACGGCCGCGGAGAACGGCGAGTTCGACTGCTCCGGACTGACTCAGGCGGCTTACGCGAGCGCCGGAGTCACGCTCCCGCGCGTGGCGGCCGAACAGTGGTACGCCGGAGTGCACGTGACGCGGGCCGAGCTTCAACCGGGCGATCTGGTCTTCTTCGCCACGAACGTCAACGACCCGAGCACCATCGAGCACGTCGGCATCTACGTCGGCGACGGCACGATGATCGACGCCCCGCATACCGGCGCGTTCATTCGCTACGACGCGCTCGACGGGTTCAATCCCACCTACATCGGCGCCGTCCGGCCGTACTCGACGGTGCCCTCCTGGCCGGTCGCCACCGGCCTCGCGACGCCCTCGACCTCCGCTACGCCCTAAGCAGTACGCACACGCCGCCCCGACCTCAACCCTCGTCGCGCGGCTCCTGGGCGGGCCGTTCCTAGACCGCGGCGGCGTGCCGGCCGAAGCCTTCGGCGACGGTGGTCTTCGCACGCCAACCCGTGGCGTTGTGGAAGGACTCGGAGGAGATGCGCTGCGAACGGCCGAAGGGCTCGATCCGCTTGCCGAGCAAGCGCACCGTCAGCGGCGGGACGAAGCGGGCCGGGCCGCCGAGGCCGACTGCGGCACCGAGTTCGGCGGCCCAGTCGGCGCGGGTGACCGGCGGTCCGGAGACGTTGTAGATGCCTGACGGCGCGGCCAACGCGGCGACTACTGCGGCTCCCGCGTCGGCCACCGTGATCGGGGACAGATACGCCTGCGGGTCGCCGAGGACCACGGGCTTGCCCTTGCGCACCTGATCCAACTGCCAGCGGGTGGCGGGTTCGTCACCGTAGACCATCCCGAGGCGCAGCACCACGGCGAAGCGATAGGCGTCGGCGAAGGCCATGGCGTTCTCGGTCGCGGTCACCGAGGACGCGGTGACCGGGCTCGGCGCCAACGGCTGCCGTTCGGTGATCCATTCGGCGCCGCCGTCCGCGTAGGCGAAGGTGACCGCCTCCTGGATCAGCCGGAGCACGCCCTCAGCCGCTGCCGCCTCGGCCAGGTTCCGGCTGGCCTGGGTGCGGATCAGGTCGTTCGCCCGCCAGCTCTTGGTCTTGGTCGCGTCCTTGGGCGCGGGGATCGAGGTGGCCAGGTTCACCACGACGTCGTGGCCGGCCAGGGCCCGGCGCAGCGAGGCGGGTTCGAAGAGGTCGGCCTCCACCGGGGCGGCGCCGTGGGCGGCGAGGGCGTCGCGCTTCGCCGGCGTCCGCGCGATCCCGGTGACCTTGTGCCCCCCGGCCACCAGTGCGCGCACCGCCGCGTTGCCGAGCACTCCGGTGGCTCCCGCGACGAATACCCGCATGCTTGCTCTCCTCCAGTGTTTCGACAAAGGTTCGACACCTTCACACGGCCGGGCACCAGCGGCACGCCCGCTCAAAGCCAACTACCCGCGTAACCCTCACCCATTCGGCTCGTTGTGGAGTCCGGGCACGGTCACCGGAGGCCATTGTGCCGGGTTCGCGCCCCCCTTGCTCCCGGTTTCCGGTGGAATCTCGTCATCCATACGAGTTCATCCATACAAGTTCAAAATCACATTCGCCGAAGTCGAGCGAAGTCAACGGCGGCGTACGGCGCCGCACTGGAGGTGTGTGTCACGTGGTGACGACGAGCGGATCGAGCGCCCGGAGCGCGACTCGCGCCGGGCTCGCGGCGGTGGCGCTCGGCTGCGCCCTGGCCACGACCTCCTGCTCGGGCTCCGGCGACCCGGTGTCGGTGGCGGCGAACCCGGTGGCCGCGGTCCGCTCGGCCGGCCTCGAGTCCATGAAGATCGGCACGGCGCAGGTGGCCACCTCCGTGTCGATGACGGCCGGCGGCAAGACCGACCAGTTCTCCGGCACCGGCGCCTTCGACTTCGCCAAGCAGCTCGGCTCGATCACGCTCACCGTGCCGACCGACGTGAACCCGCAGGGCAGGCTCGACGAGGTGATCACGCCGACCACGCTCTACATGCGGCCGAGCACCTCCACCGGCAAGTGGGTCAGGGTGGATTCGGCCAAGCTGGCCGACGGCGACCTGATCAGCGCCGGGTACACCAGTCCGATCCTGGCCTTCGCGCTGCTCGGCGGCGCGGGCGCGGCCGGCGACCCGGTGCACTACGTCGGCCAGGACATGGTCTATAACGTCCCGGTCGCACACTACTCGGGCACCCTCGACCTGTCCGCCGCGGCGGCCGCCGCCCCGGCGCCGGAGAACTCCGCCCTCGCCGCCGCCAGCCGCTCCTTCGTCAAGCAGGCGGTGGCCTTCGACGTCTACCTCGACACCCAGGGCCGGGTGCTGCGCTTCGTCGCGCACTTCGAGTTCCCCGCTCCCGCGCCGGCCAAGGGCCTGGTCGCCATTGTCTCGAGCACCGACCTCTACAACCTGGGCAAGCCGGTGACGGTGAGCGCGCCGGCCGCCGCCGACGTCCTGCACGCCGACTGACCCGGGCCAGGTGCGTCACGCTCGGATGGCCCAGTCGGGCCATGGCGACCGGCTTAACCCAGCCCTAATCTTGAGTGCAGAGGGTGAGCCTGCATTCACGGGGTCCGCAAGCCGCGAGGAGGTGGTCTTGGTGCGTTCTGATACGGCGTCGGCCGGCACTGAACGGGCGCCTCGCGTCGGCCGTCCGGCCGCGCCCGCGGTGCGCGCGCCGGGGCCCGCGCGGTACCGGGCGGTGCACGACCGGGTGGCGCTGGACGAGATCGAGCTCTACGCCGAGCTGATCATCGCGGCGGAGCGCAGCGAGGAGCCGCTCTCCCAGCAGGACATCGACCGGATCCTGGGACTCAAGAGCCGGGCCTGAAGATCCGGGCCCGAGCAAGCCCCCGCTGGGTGATAAAAATCTCAACAAACTTCACCTGACGGACACTCAGGCCGCAGCCGAATCGGGCCGTCCGGGCCCGTCGGGCGCCGGGCACACCGCGCGATCAGTTCTCCAGCCTGGTTGGGCCTACCGGCGCGCGTGCGCGCCGTAGCAACTACCATCCTTGTGGTCATGGAACACTGGACTTCCCGGACCAAGATCCGTAACGATCCCATCCGACGTCCCCACCTCACCACAGCCCGGAGAGCCCCGTGCGCCTGCGTCTGACTCCCAAGGAGACGAGCTTCTACGAGCTGTTCGCCAAAGCAGCGGACAACCTGGTGGTGGGCGCGGCCCTGCTGACCGAGCTGCTCGGCGCCGACAAGGTGGAGCGGACCTCGATCGCCGACCGGATGCGGGACGCCGAGCACGCCTCCGACGAGATCACGCACAACATCTACCAGCAGCTCAACTCCTCCTTCATCACGCCGTTCGACCGCGAAGACATCTACATGCTCGCGAGTCTGCTCGACGACGTCATGGACAGCATGGACGCGGCCGCCGACCTGGTCTCCCTCTACCAGATCGACGCCCTCCCGACGGGCGTGGCCGATCAGGTGGACGTGCTGGTGCGGGCGGCCGACCTGACCTCCGAGGCCATGCCCCGGCTGCGCACGATGAAGGACCTGAAGGAGTACTGGATCGAGATCAACCGGCTGGAGAACCAGGCGGACCAGGTCTACCGGAAGCTGCTGGCGCACCTGTTCTCCGGCGAGTACGACGCGATCACGGTGATGAAGCTCAAGGAAGTCGTGGAGACCCTCGAGCAGGCGGCGGACGGTTTCGAGCACGTGGCGAACACGATCGAGACCATCGCGGTCAAGGAGTCCTGAGCTCCCGTGCTGACTTTCTGGCTCATCGTCGTGGTCCTGGTCGCGCTGGGTTTCGCTTATACGAACGGCTTCCACGACTCGGCCAACGCGATCGCCACCTCCGTCTCGACCCGTGCCCTGACCCCGCGCGTCGCGCTGCTGATGGCCGGAGTGATGAACCTGCTCGGCGCCTGGCTCGGCCTGCAGCTCGGCGGCGGCGTGGCCAAGGCGGTGACCAGCGGGATCATCAGTGCCCCGCCGGAGGGCTCGGCCGGCCTGGTGATCGTCTTCTCGCTGCTCGTCGGCGCGATCACCTGGAACCTGGTCACCTGGGGCTTCGGCCTGCCGTCCTCCAGCACGCACGCGCTGATCGGCGGCATGATCGGCGCCGGGCTGGCCTCCGGTCTGCGGGTGAACTGGAGCGGGGTGTGGGAGAAAGTCATCCTGCCGATGCTCATCTCCCCCGTGGTCGGCTTCATCCTCGCCTTCGCCCTCATGGTCGGCATCCTCTGGGCCTTCCGTAACGCCCACCCGAGCAAGGTCACCCGCGGATTCCGGATGTCGCAGACCGTCTCGGCGGCCGGCATGGCGCTCGGCCACGGCATCCAGGACGCGCAGAAGTCCATGGGTGTGGTCATGCTCGCGCTGATCGCCGGCGGCCACGCGACCAGCAAGTCCGCGGTGCCGTGGTGGGTGCTTTGGTCGGCGGCGCTGGCGATCTCCGCAGGCACCTGCGCCGGCGGTTGGCGGATCATGCGCACCCTTGGCCGCAAGGTGATCGAGCTCGACCCGCCGCGCGGCTTCGCGGCGGAGACGGTCGCCTCGCTGGTGCTCTACTTCACCGCGTTCGTATATCCGGCGCCGGTCTCCACCACGCACATCATCACCGGCTCGATCATGGGCGTCGGCGCGACCAAGCGGAAGACCGCGGTGCGCTGGGGGGTGGCCGGGAACATCATCTTCGCCTGGTTCCTGACCTTGCCGGCAGCGGCCATCTGCGCCGCCATCATCTACTACCC
>Ga0073928_10010181_pt1 | contig 11255 bp, 9 predicted proteins | sample PaiPotPPA55metaG_FD_76969 | JGI IMG/M metagenome (GOLD analysis project Ga0073928, IMG submission 76969) | Iron sulfur acid spring bacterial and archeal communities from Banff, Canada, to study Microbial Dark Matter (Phase II) - Paint Pots PPA... ...
CCCGGGCGAATCAGCAGCGCCGCCAACAACGTACGCCGAATCGTCCCCCGGACCTCCAGTACACCGCCGTCACTCCACACCTGGACAGGACCAAGCAAGCCAAAACGCAAAACACCCACCCCTACCAAGCCGCTCACCAGTGACGGAGACATGATAGGCGGCCAATGGGGCAGCTCGCCGATCGCGGTCCTGCCGAGATTGGACGCGCCAGTCTTCGACCGCACCAGGCCGTCCCTATCCGTACCACGTGGCCGTCGCCCCATAAAGCACGAGTCCCCTCGCGCCGACCAGAGCGATTGCCCTGGTCGAGAACTCAGCCATGGGGCTTGAGCTGGTCTTTCAACTCAGTGCGATCAGCGCTCGCATACGTCTCGAGCTCAGGTCACCCGGCCAGAAAGTGCCCGGACGCGAGCAGCGCATCGCGAAACGAGCGGAGGACCGAAATGTTAACGGCGGCTGAAAACTGACCCCCAGGCGGCCCCTGGGGACCAGAGACTCCACCACTCCCCATCAATTCAGAGGCGCGCTGGCGCCCCCGGACTCACCGTCATAGGCCATGATCGAATAAAGGTGCGAGCCATGGCTGGGAAACGGACCTCACGTCGCAGTGCTGGTGGTGAAGAACGAGGCCAGCGCCTGCGACCATAAGCGACGGCCCCGGGTTGCCGGTCCCCGCCGGGCGCGCGATCATGAAGGTAGGGCGCGAACGCCGTGATCCCCAAAGTTTGACCGTGCGGGCGCCGCGGCGGGATCCGGAGGCAACCATGTTCTGCCCTTCCTGCGGCACAGCACTCGGCCAGGACTCCGCGTATTGTCCGGCGTGCGGAGTAAAGCTGTCGGCTCACGCGCCGTCCACGGGCGCGCCCTCGCCTGCAACCCCGGTGACGACGATCGATCCCAGTCGGCTAGGGGTCGGCGACGCGGTGGCGGCAGTCGGCACCCTCGTGTTACTAGTGACCTTGTTCCTGCCCTGGTATTCGCTGACGCTGGACCTCGGATCGCTCTATTCCGGCATCTATGCCGGATCGATCTCAGCGCTCGGCGACGGCGCTGGCGGATGGCGTTTCCTGACCCTCATCGTGTGCTTGGCAATCCTCGGTTACCTTTTCGCCAGGACAATCTGGTCGCCGGGACGTCGGCTGCCGCTTCCGCACTGGCAACTGCTCACCGTCTTATGCTCGATCAATCTGCTGCTCGCAGCGCTGATGTTCCTCGTCAAGCCGCTTGGCGGCTCGAGCTTCTCCGGCCTGTCAATCTCCTGGGCCTACGGGGCGTATACGGGAGTATGCGCCGCGATCCTCGCCGTGGTCGGCAGCGTGCTGCGACGGCGCCAGCCCGAACTGCTCGGCCACATTGTTACACCTCCGACGGCGTCCCACCCGTCCCGGACCGCACCAGACGTATCTCGCCCACGATGAACACTTCGCCCACCACACCAGGCAGCCCGTCTCGTCATCGGCCCAGCCGAATCATCGTCACCCGGCTCGCCGCGATTACGGCGGTAGCCGCCATCCTCGGCCCAGCCGCGACCGGGTGCGGCACCAGCTCGCAAAGCAGCACGGCCACCACATCCTCATCACCGCCCGCGCCCGCGACCTCATCGGCCTTACCCTCCGCCGCCCAACTCGAATCCGCACTATTGACCCCCGGCGATCTGGGTACCGGCTTCACGACCGAACCACCCACCGCAGGGAGCGGCTCCTCGGGCAACACCACGACCTCCGGCTGCCAAGGCATCGAAAACCTCGTAAACGGGACGCCAGGGGCCCAACAGACGGAGCAGGAGTCGGACCTGACCGGCGGACAGACTGGACCGTTCGTCGAAGAGGTCCTTCTCACCGAACCCACGCACACCCTTGCCCAGGACTACGCCCGAGACCAGGCGGCGATGACCTCATGCACCGCACTGACTTTCTCCGAAGGCGCAACCACACTGTCGCTCACACTCAGCCCAATCCACTTCGGCGGGCCTGGCACAACCTCCGTGCGAATGGACGGAACCCTCGACGGCATCCAGGTGAACGGGTACATCGCCATCGACCGGCTCGGCTCGGTAGAGCTCGGCTTCATCTACTTCCAGCTGGAAAGCGGCTCGTCCCAACTCGCCTCTTACTACTTCACCCTCGCCGTCGCCAAAGCCCATTCCGCCCTCGGCTCCCTCGCAGGTCCAACTCCCACCTCCTAGACCCGAGGGCATGGGCCCGCCCGGCACCTAAGCAATGCTCCGATCCACGCGGCAGCCGAAGTGATCGGGTGGTGAGGCGTTGATCAAAGGGATCCGTGTCGACGGCTCGTGCCCCTGGAACACACACCACCATGACCACCACATGTATCAACCACCGGAGATATCAAAACGGTATCCAAACCGTGCCGACTCCAAGTAAAAGGGTACATTACGTATCGCGCGACCGGAGAATCGATAGACAAGCTGATGCGTGACTCTTCCATATTCACTGCCTCTCTCCGTGGTGCGTCACGGGCACCGGTTCATTCGGCGCCCTGCACGGACCGGCTGGCCGTGATCGCGATTCTTCCTCGCGGTCATGATCGGCTACCGGACCCGGTGGACGTGCGGCCCGCAGCGCTGTTCACAGCTGGTCTGTCATCGTCGCGGAGTTCGCTGTCGTGCTTTCGATAGTGGGGTCCGGCTGGAGACGCGGGTTCTTTTTGGCGCTCGGCGTTCGGCTGCATCTGATGATCGCCGCGTTCTGGGCCTGTTCAGTGTCGCCGTGATAATGATCGGAGCGGTCACCGCCGTGAGCGCGGTCGGCCTGACCGAGTCCACCGTACGAGTGCGCACCGCCGCGTGTAGCGAGGAGGGGGATCTCGATGCAGATCGATATCAATCCGTTCCATCCTGACCAGGCTGCAGAGAGGGATTTCGACGGCTTCTTCGAGCTGACGATCGCCTGTATCGAGGCGGACAATCCGCGGGCGCAGCGACCCACGCCGGAAGCCGTCGTGGCGAACCTGCGCGTGCCGATGACGACGGCCGGGCCGTCACTGTTCTGGACGGCGCGGCACGAGGACCGTCTCGTCGGCATGGCGGACGTGCATCTGCCGGACGCGGAGAACGCGCACCTCGCGACCGTGCGCGTCAGCGTCGAGCCGCGGCTCAGGTGCCGGGGCATCGGTACAGAGTTACTGCGGGCCGTCCTGGGACAGCTCGGCTCACACGGGCGCGAGCGGATGGTCGGCCAAGGGTTGACATCCGGCGGTGCGGGCGAACTGTGGGCAGCCGCGCTCGGATTCGAGGTCGTGCACCGTTACGTGACCCAGCGCCTCGACGCGGCAGAGGCGGACCCCGACCTGTGGCAGGTCTCGGTACCGCGCGGATACCGCACTCACCAGTGGCGCGGCGCGGCGCCGGATGATCTAGTCGAGTCCTTCGTACGGGCGCGCGCCGCCGTCCACGACGCACCGCGAGGCGATGCGAGCCGGCAGATTCCCGACTGGACTGTGGAACGCATGCGGCAGGAGGAGGCGGACTTCCGGGAGCGTGCGTTCGACTACTTCGTCGTGGCGGTGAGCTGGGCCGGGGGGGAGGAGGTGGTCGGATTCACCGAGATGCTCGTTCACCCGAACGAGCCCACGCTGGCGATGCAGCAGTACACGGCCGTCATGCCGACTCACCGCGGGCACGGCCTCGGCCGCGTCCTAAAGACGGAGATGATGCGCTGGCTCCTGGCCGAGAGCAAGGAGGTCACCACGGTCACCACGACGACCGGCGCCAGCAACGTTCATATGCGACAGGTCAACGAGCTACTCGGATACTCCACCATTCGTGAAGCCGCGGTCGTCGAGGGCGACGTCAGAGCCGTGACGGCGCGGCTGACACGAGTCGACTCCGACCAAGCCAGCTGCGTCGCTCCGTAAGCCTCTGGGCCGAGCCGGTCGCGGATCGAGTTCATCGCCTGCCTCACCACCGACTAACACCCGCCGCCCGGCCACTGATCAGCGCTCAGCCAGACCGCTTCTACACTCTCGCGCCGAGCCCCAGAACCCGCGGACCAAAAGTCCTCTGCTCTTCCTGAGTCGGACCAGATGGGCATGACCTGGGTGTTCGCCCAGCCGGATAAAGCCGGCCGCCCGACTGCGGCCCGGCCGGGCACCGCCCATCGGCAACGTGCCCCTCCCGCACGGCTCACGGGTGGGAGGGACACGATCGCCACCACCGGCCATGTCGGCGGGAGGATCGCGGGAGCGGTGCGTCTGACGTGCGGCGGAACGCGGCGGCACGGCGCGGACGCGACAGCGGGTCAACCCGGACGGAACGGCATGAAACGGTATCCGAATATACGGGCCAGCATATCAGAATGCAGACTAATAACCCTTGGGTCGTGGGTTCGAATCCCACCGTTACCTTTTTCCTGGCCCCGCAATGGGGTTCCCGGCCTCCGGGTCCGGCATGACTCGCCCGCCCTGTCGTTCGCATGATCCAGGGTGTGTCGTCACCGGTCTCGGAGGCACCGGTCAGACCGCTGATAGAGGCTGGGCTACCGAGCCGTGCTGGTGAGGCAGGCCTTCGTAACGTGGATGCCGGCAGCTGGTGCCGCAGGGGCCGGGGCGGTGATCGAGAGGGAGAGCACGAGCGTGTCCGATCTGAGCGATATAGCCGTCTACCTGGGCCTGGACGTGGGCAAGGGCGAACACCACGCCGTCGGGCTGACCCCGGCCGGCAAGAAGGTCCACGACCGGGCGCTGCCCAACAGCGAGCCGAAGCTGCGGGAGCTGTTGGACAAGCTCACCGCCAAGCACGGGCAGATCCTGGTCGTCGTGGACCAGCCCGCCTCGATCGGCGCGCTGCCGCTGACCGTGGCGCGCGACGCCGGTTGTCTGGTGGCCTACCTGCCCGGCCTGAGTATGCGCCGGGTCGCAGACCTCTACCCGGGTCAGGCCAAGACCGATGCCCGCGACGCCTTCATCATCGCCGATGCCGCGCGCACCATGCCCCACCTGCTGCGCGACCTGAAGACCGACGACGAGACGATCGCCGCCCCGGCGATGATCCTCGGGTTCGACGACGACCTGGCCGCCGAAGCCACCCGCACCGTCAACCGCATCCGCGGCCTGCTCACCGCCATCCACCCCAGCCTCGAACGCGCCATCGGCCCGAAGCTCGCGCACCCCGCCGTGCTCGACCTGCTCACCCGCCACGGCACCCCCGGCCAGATCCAGGCCGCCAGGATCGGGCAGATCACCGCCGCACTGCGGGAGAGAGCACCGCGCATGGCCACCCGCCTGGCCACCGAAATCTTCGACGCCCTGGCCGAGCAGACCGTCGTGGTCCCCGGCACCGACGCCGCGAAGATCATCATCCCAGGGCTCGCCACCAGCCTGAAAACCACCCTCGACCAACGCAAACGCCTCGAAGCCGAGATCGAGGACCTGCTGGAGGCCCACCCTCTTTCCCCGGTCCTGACCTCGATGCCCGGCATCGGAGTCAGGACCGCAGCGCGCATCCTGGCCGAAGCGGGCGACGCCACCGCGTTCGCCAGCGCCGCCCACCTCGCCTCCTACGCCGGACTCGCCCCCGTCACCCGCCGCTCGGGCACCTCCATCCGCGGCGAACACCCCAACCGCAGCGGAAACAAACAGCTCAAACGGGCCTTCTTCCTCGCCGCCTTCGCCGCACTACGCGACCCAACCTCCCGCGCCTACTACGACCGCAAGATCAACGAAGGCAAACGGCACAACCAAGCCCTGATATGCCTCGCCCGACGCCGCTGCGACGTCCTGTACGCAATGCTCAAAAACGGCACATTCTACGAACCCCAACCCACCCACACCGCTTGACAAAGCACATAGAGGCACGCCCTACTGAGGTTGGAAATCCAACCAGAGCGGTGAACTGCCCATTTACGAGCCAGTGGTACACGTGTTTACTTCGTGAATTCGACTCCTGATTCCATGTGGGGCCGCGGTGGGGCCAAGTGGGGCCAATTCCTAGGCCAGGGAAACTGCGTTTACCAGCGGTTTCACCCACTGGGACTAGTCACCCGCGTTATCGCTGGGCGGTCTACTTTCCGTGTGCGCGCCGTACCAGGCGGGTGCCCGGCACGTACCGTGAGTCTCGAAGGACCAGCCGGGCAGTCGATTCCGCGGCTTTGCGCGCCAGATTGGGCTCCACGCTTACGTAGGTGTCCGCCGTGAGCACGATGCTCGCGTGTCCGAGCTGGTCCTGGATCACCTTCGGCTCATTTCCCTCTGCGAGCGCGAGGCTCGCTGCACCGTGCCGCAGATCATGTAGCCGGATTGGCGGCATCTCGAGGTCTTAGATCGCCCGCATGAACTCACGGTAGAGATGGTCGGGGTTGAGCGGCTGGCCGCGACGATTGGTGAAAATGAACCCGCTCGGATTGGCACCTAGCCTCGCAGCTTCTTCCTGCTGGCGAACCCTGCGGCGCCGCAACTCCGTGACCGTGGCGCCATCGAGCACCACCATTCTCCGGCTTGACCGGGTCTTGGTCGGGCAGTGCATCGGCCGCCCATTGATGCGCTGGATGGTGTGGGTGACCATCAGTACACGGTTATCGAGGTCGATATCGCACCAGCGCAACCCCGCAGTCTCGGCCCGGCGCAGCCCGCGCAGCGCTACCAGGTGGAACGCGGTGTACAGCCGGTGTTCGCGGGTGTCGGACAGGAACTGCGCCGTTTGCGCCGCGGTCCACACCGCGACCGACTGGCGTTCACCGGTGCGCTGCCAGTGCCCGATCTGCTCCTCGGTCCAGATCACCGCTCGCGCCTTGCGCGGTCTGGGCATCTCGAGATACAGCGCGGGGTTGTGTTCTCAGGCCCTCGCGTATCGCCGCGTTCATCGCGACCCTCAGCGTCACCCGGATCCGCTCGAGCGTCGAGGGCGAGAGCGGGCGGCGGCGCTTGCTCCCCTTGGCGAGCCGGGTGAACATCTCCTGCACGTGGCCACCACGAAGCTCTTTCAGCGGGATCCGGCCGAGCGCGAGCTCAAGGTGCAGCCGGATGTGGAACCCGTACGCCGTCGCCGTCGCCGTCGCCAGCGAGACCCGCGACCCGAGCCATGTACGCAGCCATCCCCCGGTCGAGACCGTACTGGGCGCATCAAACCGGGAGACTGGAGAGCGCAGTTCCTGCAGCGCCGCTACCGCGCTGTCGCGGTCCGAGTATCCCCCGCGACGCACCCTGGGACGCGAGCACCCGTCCGGATACCTCGGCACGTCCACCGCGAAACACCACGAACCGTGCCCAGCATCCTCCAACCGCAAGCATTCCCTGCCCAACTGCCGACCTGTCTCAACACTCCGACACCCGCACCGCCGATACACACTCCCCGAACTGCGCACCGCAGGCCTCTCTACTTGGCGAATCTTCTACGCCATAGAAGTACCAGGCGAGAGGCTCGAGGTGTGAGTGACCCAAGGGACTCTCATGTCAATACGGCACAGGTCAGCGGAACGGTTGCGTCGGAGATCAAGGCGGAGGTCGAAATTGCGACGTGTCCGAAACGGCGACAAAAGCTATCCGGGCGCGGCGCTAAAATCGACGGGTCGCCTCTGCGGCTAGGGTCACGAACAGGCTGACCGCAGACCTTGCCGCTTCGCCTGCCTCTTCGAATTCGGTCGAAGTGGAGCCCGTGGTGATCTACTCAACCAAGTCGAGCGCTTCGCGAGCCGCATTTACCACTCGATCATCGAGGTCCTCGCGAGCGGTCAACTCGATACGTGCTAGCGCACTGCGGGCGACGACACGCACTCGGTGGACCTCATGCCTGGCGATCAGCGCATCGTCACTCTACGGATCTTCGAAGTACCATTGCGGTAAAGCTGGCCGCTGGGCGGCGTATGATCTTTGCCTTGGTCAACCACAGCACCCCGTCACCGACCGCGTCGAGCCCGATGAAGTTCTGCTGGTCTGGTAGCGGCACTCTGCTGTGCCGCCATGGCCCGGCCAGGTCCTCGGGCGCGAAGAGGTCGTGCCCGGCCGCCGCCCAGATCCGGCCGTCTGCTCCAAATACCGCCGCTTGCGGAAAGTTGGTCCGCACCGGCACCATCGGCAACCGGTACGGCCCCAGCATCATCGCGGCTCATCGAGACCGAGAAGGTCGAGTGAGAGCCGCAGGCGATTCCATTCGACTATCGGCCATCTCCGTTGAGCGGCCTGAGCAGTGGTCTGCATGTCTGCGCCATTGACAGTGCTTGTCGCCGGGTGTTACATCCGCGTTGCGGTTTGTTGTATCAGACAACATTGATCACCCCCGCCATGCAGCGCCGGTCCGACAGGTATCTGGAGGCATCGTGCACGTATCCCGCGTGTCCTACGCATCTCGCCTACCTCACAACGTGTCGAGGCGGCGCGGCTCGCGTACCTTCGCTCTGGCGCTAGCCCTCGCCACTGTCTCAGCGGGCGCATTCTCCTCGTCCGGCGTCGCACCCGCCTCGGCGGCGTCCACGTCCTGTCCGTGGATCGGCTCCACCGCCCCCACCTCCCAGCGGGTCGAAGAGGTGATGGCGAACATGACGCTGTCACAGGAGGAGGATCTGGTCTACGGCGGCGCCGGCGGCTATGTGGGCAACATCGAAGCCATACCCGCCTTGTGCATCCCCTCGCTCAATCTCCAAGACGGGCCCCTGGGCGTGGGCGACCAGCTCCAGGGGGTGACCCAGATGCCCGGAGCAGTGGCGGCCGCCTCCACCTGGGATCCCAGCTTGGAGCAGCAGTACGGGGCGGTGGTCGGCTCGGAGGATCTCGGGAAGGGGGTCAACGTCAATCTGGGGCCGACCATCAACGTCGTGCGGGATCCCCGCTGGGGGCGGGCGTTCGAGACCTTCAGCGAAGACCCCTACCTCTCGGGCCAGATGGGTGCGGCGTACATCCAAGGGGTGCAGAGCCAGGGCAGCGTCATGGCCCAGGTGAAGCACCTCGCCGTCTACAACCAGGAGACCAGCCGCAACAGCTCCAATGACGACGATGTGGTGACGGAACGTGCCATGCAGGAGATTTACATGCCCGGCTTCCAGACCGCGATGAACGCCGGGGCGGACTCCGTCATGTGCGCCTACAGCCAGCCCAACGCCTCGCCGGCCTGTCAGCAGGCCTACCTGCTTGGCGGCCTCGACAACCAGTTCGGCTTCCAGGGACTCGTCACCTCCGACTGGGGTGGGACGCACAGCACAGCCCAGTCCATCGAGGCTGGTGACGACATGGACATGTCCGGGTCGGCAGGGTGCTGCAAAGACAGCTATTTCGGCTCGGGCCTTACCACCGCCCTCTCCAACGGCGCGGTGCCGAGGAATTACCTCGACGACGCGGTTGCGCGCATCCTCACCGAAATGTTCGATTCAGGGATCATGGACAGCGGCAACACCGGGAACATCAACAACACGGTGAGTACCTCGGCCCACGTCGCCACGGCTCTTCAGGTGGCTGAAGAGGGCACGGTGCTTTTGAAGAACGCCGGCAAGGTCCTTCCTCTCAATGCAGGCTCGGTGGGCTCGATCGCGGTCATCGGCACCAACGCCGACCCGTCGGTGACCGACCAGAACTGCGTGTACGGCCAGCAGGCGAATACCTACCCTTACTCAGGCGGGGGCAGCGCCTGTGTCAACGCGTCGGCGGCGCCGCAGACCCCGCTGGCAGCCATCCAGGCGGCGGCGCCGGGGGCGACGGTCACCTATAACAACGGCTCCACCGCTTCCTCCGCGGTGGCGGCGGCGAAGGCCGCCAACGTGGCCATCGTCTTCGCCGGCTACGACGAGACCGAGGGGAGCGACATCAGCAGCATCGACCTCGGCAGCACCGAGGACACCCTGATCAGCGACGTGGCCGCGGCCAACCCTCGGACCATCGTGGTGCTCAACGCCGGTTCCGCCGTCACCATGCCGTGGTTGTCGTCGGTCGCCGCGGTCACCGACGCGTGGTACCCCGGCCAGGAGGACGGCCCGGCGCTGGCGAACATCCTGTTCGGCAGCTTCGACCCCTCCGGTCACCTACCGGTCACCTTCCCCACCAGCCTGTCCCAGGTCCCGGCGTCCACCAGCCAGGAGTGGCCGGGTTCCGGTGGTCAGGTCGACTACAACGAGGGCATCGACGTCGGCTACCGGTGGTACCAGTCGCAGGGCCTGACGCCTCTGTTCCCCTTCGGCTACGGCCTCTCCTACACCACCTTTGCGTTCTCCAACCTCTCGGTCACCGGGTTCAACACAGCCGGGGACGCGTCGGTCAGCGCCACGGTGACCAACACCGGGAGCGTCGCCGGGGCCGACGTCGCCCAGTTGTACATCGGCGACCCGTCGACCACCGGTGAGCCGCCCTGGCAGATGAAGGCGTTCCAGCGGGTCAGCCTCAACCCCGGTGCATCGACCACGGTCACCTTCAGCGTCCCGGTCAAGGACCTCACCTACTGGGCGGGTCCGGGGGCGAACCTCCACCCCTCGGCCTGGTCCGGCCCCGACCCTGACGGGGGCGGGTGGACGGCGCCGGCGGGCACCTATGCCGTGGGCGTGGGAGACTCGTCCGCCAACCTGCCGCTCACCGGGTCCCTGAGCCTGGCCAGCGCCATCGGTCCCGAAACCGTCACCCTCACCAGCCCGGGCAACCAGGCCACCGCTGTCGGTGCCGCGGTCAATCTGCAGCTCAGCGCGTCGGACTCGGCCTCGGGCCAGACCCTGACCTACACCGCCACCGGGCTGCCCGGGGGCCTGGATCTGAACCCGTCCACCGGCGACATCACGGGAACGGCTCTGTACCAGGAAAGCAACGTCATCACGGTGACCGCCACCGACACTTACGGGTACCAGAACTCTGTCTCCTTCGAGTGGGTCGTCGGCGGCTCGGCCACCGGCTGTGGAGCCTCGGGCACGGGTGAGTCCCAGCTCAACGAGTCGGGCTTCACCGCCAGCTTCAACAGCTCGGCCGCCGACCCGGCCCAGAACGCGATCACCAACGCCGTCAACGACACCAGCGTGACCTACTTCCAAAGCAGGCGCAGCCAGGCGGCAGGGCAGACATTCACAGTCAACATGGGCTCGGCGCAGACCTTCAACGAGATTGAGATGGCCTCGCCCGAGGTGACCCAGGACTACGCCGGCCCTTATGAAGTACAGGTGTCGAGCAACGGGAGCTCGTGGACGACGGTAGCTACGTGCCAGGGCATAACGACGCCCGATATCGCCAACTTCCCGTCGCAGACAGCGCAATACGTGCAAGTCGTGCTGACGGGCTCCAACGGTCTCGGGAGCGTGCCGTGGGCGTTCGACCAGTTCTTGGTGATGAGGTGAGAG
>Ga0073928_10010182_pt1 | contig 11255 bp, 9 predicted proteins | sample PaiPotPPA55metaG_FD_76969 | JGI IMG/M metagenome (GOLD analysis project Ga0073928, IMG submission 76969) | Iron sulfur acid spring bacterial and archeal communities from Banff, Canada, to study Microbial Dark Matter (Phase II) - Paint Pots PPA... ...
GTAGTGGTGGCGAGATTACGCTTTCCGCATTTGAATGACGGCACCAGCTTGGTTTCGGAATCTATCGCGCAGTATGTCCACACATCGCCGCAGGTCGGGTCATCGTCCACTCTGATATGCCGCTCTTTCTTGCCGATGAAACCCCAGACCTCATCCATCTGCAAATAGCGGCATCCCAAGTCCTGCATCTTGGAATCCAGTAGCAATTCGCAGCCCTGACCAGCGCGAACGCCTAACCGCATGATCGTGTCGCGGTGAACGCCCGTCAGCCGTTCAATTGAACGGATGCTAGAACCCTCGGCCAGTGCGCCAATCACCGTGATTTGCTTGTCTTTTGGGAGTACGTTTGCCATGTCAATTACTGTATTACACAAATAGCCGCCTGTCAAGTATTTTTGTGTTACACTTTTCCAATTATGCGGAAATACTTGGCGGTATTCGCCGTGATCTTCGTTCTCGCACTCTACGTATCCGTTCAAGATAAACGCGCCTCCGAAGAGGGCGCACAAAAAACCACAGAGCCTGACAATCACACTCCCACCACTAAAGCGGACGAAAAGCATACCCAAGAAAACGTATCCGATGCCGAACGGAACACGCCAGGTTGGTACGGCTTTTTCAGATGGCCGAATGGGACGACAACGTGGGCCATCATTTTGACCCTTATTGCTATCGCCGAGCAAGCTGGTGAGAGTGCCAAGGCCACACGAGCTGTACGGGACAGCCTTCCTCATCAGGAACAGGCCGCAAAGGCCGCTTCGCGCAATGCCGAGGCCCTCATTAACGCAGAACGCGCATGGGTCATTCCAGAACTTCAGTGTCTCTCTATTCAAAACAGCGATGGGAGTTGGGTCTGGAAACAGCGAGGCGGGTCGCTGACAATCCCTGACGTTCTTCGTGGTAAGCATTTGCAATACATACTTAAGCTCACAAACATGGGAAGAACCCCAGCCCACGTTCTTGAATGCCGGATAAATTCCACGCTTCTCGCCGAGGGGGTAAGAGACCTTCCCCCAAACTCCACAGGAGACACGTGGCAATCCCACGAGATCAATCAGTTTATCGCTGGCGGAGAATCCGCTGAGATCACAGAACCTCTCCTGGTGGTGGCTGACTTTATTGAGGCCGAGTGGTTGGCCATCAGAGGACACAAAAAGACTGCCGTCTTCCACGGCTGGGTCAAATACAGGCACATGTTCAGCCCGAAGGAAGATACCGCTGAATTTTGCTATGTTTACACCGTTAGCCTTAACCGTCTCAGCAGCGTGGCTAGCCACACAAAGTACACACAGCAGCACCAGACCGAAAAGGCAAATTAGGACACTACCCGTTTTTTGGGCGTTTCGCTTTCATCCTGGACTCCTGACCCGGGCACTTACCTGGATCAGCCCGGCACAAAGATACTTCGACGGAACTGAGTAGGTGTCAAACAGCCGTGAAAAGAAGTAAAAAGTTGTGAACTGGCTTTGGCGAGGCAACTCCATTAGCACACCGGACTGTCGGGAATGCTCTGAGCACTCAGGCGACCGTCAACGGCTCGTCAACTTCCGAGTTGATCCGTGCAGAAGCGGTTGAGGATCACCGATCGTGTCCCACGCTCTTCAAGACCCACGCTCCGGCCTCTGCCAGAGCCATGGGTACTCTTGTCATCTATTGGCCAAGTCCGCGGAGCGCAGCACCGTTGCATTGGATTGTAAGCACCCTAGATTCAAAGAGCTCAAGAAAATTGAATTCTTACTTGATCGAAATCCCAAACCGGAACCCGGCAGCCCCGAAAAGCAATGGCGAGCAAGCTCGCCAGGACAGCCGGGGACGGCTGTCCCCACATTTCTTAAGAGTCCCCGCGCCTACCGCGAGCCCACTCCCGGCAGCTCCACCGTACCCAACTCCTCCATTTCTTCTTGAGTAAGCTTCACCGCCGCCGCTCCCAGGTTTTCTTCCAGATGCGCTACCGACGATGTCCCTGGAATCGGCAGCATGATCGGGGACCGCTGCAGCAGCCAGGCCAGCGCCACCTGCATCGGATTCGCCGCATGCGCCTTGGCAATCCTCGCTAACACTTCGCCCGCCGCTTTTCCCGAAGCCAGCGGGAACCACGGGATAAACACAATCCCATGCTGCTCGCAGTAGTCCACCACGTAGTCCCATTCGCGGTCTGCAAAGCTGTAGCGATTCTGTACCGAAACATTGGGCACAATCTTCCGCGCGCGTGCAATGTGCTCTCGCGTCACATTCGACAGTCCGATCAGCCGGATCTTCCCTTCCGCTTGCATCTCGGCCAGCGTTCCCACCGACTGTTCAAACGAGGTCGCCGGATCCGGACAATGCAACTGATACACCTCAATCCACTCCAGCCGCAGCCGCTTTAGGCTGGCCTCCACGGCCTTGCGCAAGTGTGCCGGGCTGGTATCGTGGCTCCACTGTCCCGGACCCGCACCCATCCGCTATGGGCCGGGCACAAGCGAAGAACTGATTGCGGAGGCGCTGGCGCCCTATCCGAAAGATTTGGTGATCGCGACCAAAGGGAATCGGCGGTGTCAATAAAGTTCACTCCCAATTCCACCGCCTGCCGCAGCACTGCCAGCGCCGCCGCCCGTTCCTTCGGCGGACCCCAAATCCCGTCGCCGGTAATTCGCATCGCGCCATATCCCAACCGCTTCACCGTAAATTGCCCGCCCAGAGAAATTGTTCCCGCTGCGTTTGCAGATAGTGTTTGTGTCGGCCTCCAAAAACGGAACCAGCCGATCTTAGAGGAGGAACGGGACTCCCAGATATTTCACATGCCCTCGAGTGCTAACGCGCGCTTTAGTCCACGGGGCCGGCCAGGGGCTGCGGTGGTTGGCCACGGGCTGGCCGTTGAACAACCAGAATAGCGCCGAGAACCATGGCGACGCCAAGGGCTTGCAGCGGCTTGACGACTTCTTTCAACGCTACGGCTGCGATCAGGATCGAGAATACTGGCTCCAGGCAGCTGGCCACGATGGCTTTGGTTGGGTCCAAGTGTTGCAGTCCGGCGAAATAGAAGGAGAACGGAATCAGAACTGACAGCATGGAGAACATGGCGAGAAAGAGCCCCGCGGTTGCGGAGTAGTGCGCGGCGGCGATTTTGTTGGGCGGGTTGATTACGATCCAGAATGCGGAAGCTGACATGGTGACGTAGAGCAGCACCGTCCAGTGGTCGTAGCGGGCGAGGACGGAGTGTCCGCCGATGTTGTAATAGGCGAAAGAAAACGCTGCGATTAGAGCGGCGCTAACGCCAATGGGATCGAGGTGCGGCCTGTCTTGCCCGAATAGGCCGATTACCAAGGCGATTCCGGCGATGGCGAGAAGCACGGCGGTGGTTTTCGAAAGGCTAGGCTTCTCGATGCCGCGCGCGGCCATATAGACCAGCACCCAAACCGGAGCGGTGTACTGCACGATGATGGCGGTCGCGACATTCGTTCGCTGGATGGCAAGATAGTAGAAATAGTTGGACGCGGCAACGCCTGCCAGGCCGAGCATGAAAAGGCGTCCGACATCGGCCAGCGGGAGGCGTAAGCGGCTCCATCCGCGATTGGGTAGCAGAGCCAGGAGAACCGCTAGAAACGAAAAAGTGGTACGCGCCTGCGACAAAATTAGCGGATCTACGCGGCGAATGTCAGAACCCGGCAGCAGGCGGCCGGTGAAGGCAGCGCGGCCCAGGGTCGCCGAGATGCCCCAGAAAACCGCTGCCGTCGCGATGTAGAAATAGCCGCGGTAGGAATGGCGCGGCCCTGGGGCTATGGGTTCAGTTCCCGCGACAGGGCTGGCGGTGGCATTCACTTCGAGTCCAGTTCGATTTCGTAGGTGATCTTGGCGGTCTTGTTCAGCATGGCGGACACTGAACAGTACTTCTCTTCGGAGAGCCGGACCGCATCCTCAACTGCTTTGCGAGCAACTTTTCCTTTCACGCGGTATGTCAGTTTGATTCCGGTATAGACGCGCGGTGGGTCAGCGGCTTTCTCCGCCTCGGCATGCACTTCGACTGTGGTAAAGGGCTCGCGCTTTTTCTGCAGGATGGTCACTACGTCGGAGGCGGTGCATCCGCAAAGACCGATCAATACCAGTTCCATGGGGCTATTGCCGGCCTTGCTGCTGCCGTCCGCGGTGATGGAGTGGCTGGAGTGACCTTCGAATTTCTGCTCGACAATCCATTTTGCGCTGGCCTGGGTCACAACTCACCTCCGGTTGTCCGTGCTGGGTTCGGGATGGATGAGGACCCGGAATAATTCCGGAGCGGCTTGTTTGAAGCGAATTTCGAGGGCGGTTGATAGATCGTGGACCCGGGCCAGCGGTAGCTGATCGGGAAATGTGCAGTGGCAGGAGACGTATACGTGACCGCGGACGCGCTTTACCTCGACATCATGGGTATCGAGGATTTCTGGAAATTCCGCGGCCACGGCTTTCAGCCGTTCTTCTAGATCTGCATTGCGCTCAATCTGCTCTCCAGGTTCGATGGTCGCGGGTTCACTTTCAATATGAGTCAGGATAGAGGCGATCTCGGGAACTTCCTTGCGGATCTCGTCTTCCATCAGGGTGACGCGGTCATGGGCTTCTTTCAGCGGCAGCTGCTCGTCCATCTCGAGATGTTGCTCTACGTGCAGACTGCCGTCGAGGTCTTGCACGCTGACGTCGTGGACGTTCAAGTTGTGGCGCGTGGCCACGGCGCGGACGCGGTCGAAAATGTTTTCCGCGAGCGCAGGCTTGGGAACAGAACGGACGATGACATCGGTATTGGGAAGGACTCCGTGCACGGCCCGAGTGACTTCGTCGGCCACCTGCCCGGATCGTTGGAAGGTGACGCTGCGGGCGAGTCCTATGGAAACGTCGGCAAAGTAGCGGTTGCCGGCGCGGCGGATGCGGACGCGGTCGACTTCCAGGAGTCCGTCCACACTGCGCACCGCATTGATGATGCGGCTGCGGGCACCGGCGGGAGCGGTATCGAGAAGGGCGTCAATCGTCTGGCGGGCCAGTCTGGTGCTAACGAATACGATGACGCCGGCGACGAAGAGCGCGGCGATGGGATCGGCGTCGAAAAGCCAGGTGATGCCAAATTTCCTACCGACGAGAACCAGCGCCAGGCCACAGGCAACCACGCCGCTCGACCAGATATCGGTGGAGAAATGCAGGGCGTCGGCTTGTAGGGCCTGACTGTCGTACTTGTTGGCGATCCGGCTCAGGGCCCGAGAACGCCAGAAATCTACGGCCATCGAAACCAGCATGACCAGGAACGCGGCCAAGGTGGGCTCGATCTCGATGTGATGAAAAAACAGGCGCTTGATGGCCTCGTAAATGATGACTACGCAGGTCAGAAGCAAAAGACCGGTTTCGATGAAGGCGGAGAAACTCTCGACTTTACCGTGGCCATACTGATGGTCGGCGTCGGCAGGCTTGTCAGAGACGCGCACCGAGAACAGCGTGATGACGGCAGCAATCAGGTCCAGGAAGGAGTGGGCGGCCTCCGACAGAATGCCGAGGCTACCGGTGGTGATGCCGACAACAATCTTAAGAGCGGTGATGGCCAGAGCGGCAAAGACGGAGTGCGCGGCTACTGCGCGCTTCTCGGCGCGCATCGACTCCGAACTGAACTCCGAGCCTAAGATTGTGGACGCGCCCCACATGACTGTAATTATCGCTTTGTCGCGAAGTTCCGCCAAGCCGGGCCGGGAGGGGCGGGTGAACCTAGTCTGCACTGTGCTAGGATTCTGTGTTGGCCCTTATAACTCTCCGGAGGAAATCCTTGAAGACTCAAACTGCATTGGCCTGCCTGTTGTTGGCGGGTGTGGCCCTTGCCCAGCCCAGTCCATCTGCTCCGTCGCTAAAATCGCGGCCGGCGTCTCCGGCACATGCTCAGGGATCGTCTGCAGCAACGCCAGCTACGCAGGGTGCAGCCTCCAGCGAAACATCGAATGTGGCACCCGACGCAGCGGTCATCACTATCCAGGGCCTGTGCGAGAAGCCCGGAGGAAGCAGTGCCACTCCAGCGGATTGCCGGACGGTTATCACGCGCGCCGAGTTTGAGAAGGTGATGAACGCGGTGCAACCCAACATGCCTGCAGCCGCGAAGAAGCAGTTTGCCAACCGTTACGTAGCGGCCCTCTACCTCGCCGAGAAAGCACATGAACTGGGGTTGGATCAGGGCCCCGGATTTGACGAGAAGATGTATCTTGCCCGGTTGCAGATTTTGGCATCATTAGGCGGCGAACGTGTGCACCAAGATGCGGCCAAAGTAACCGACGGTGAAATCGAGGCCTTTTATCACGACCACATCGCGGACTACAAAACCATCAGTTACGATTACCTCCGGATTCCGAAGCAAAAACAGTTGGATTCCGCGAGTGAGAAACCGAATGATCCTGACTTGCAGAAAAAGCGGGAAGCCTCCGAAACAGAAATGAAAGCGGAAGCCGATAAGCTCCGCGCCCGCGCCGCCGCTGGAGAGGACTTCGCCAAGCTGCAGCAAGAGGCCTACGATTTTGGCGGGTATACACAGAACAAGGCTTCAAACCCCCGCGTCGATAAAGCCAGAAAAGAGAAGATTCCGCCAGCGGAGGCTTCTATCTTCGGATTGAAGGTAGGCGATGTGTCGCAAGTGTTTAGTGGGCCTTCAGGATTCGTTGTCTATAAAGTAGAGGCGATCGAAGGTGTGCCGGTGGAGAGCGTGCACGACGAAATATCCCGCAAGCTGGCGAGCGACCGGGAAAAGGGAGCAATTGAATCTTTGCAGAATTCGACCAAGCTGGAGGATGCCTACTTCGCTACACCAGCACCACCGGCAGCGCCGCCGACTCTGAGGAATCCTGGGGAAGCCGCGCCAGCGCCCACTCCAGCTCCTGGTAAGCCGTAATGGCAGACTCGCTCCCGTCTATTGTGGTGACCGGTATTTCCGGAAACCTGGGACAGCGGCTGTTGCCCATGCTGGCGGGGTTCCGCGTGGGGGGAGTTGATTTTCGGGCGCCGCAAACTGACCTTCCAATTCAATTTGTGCAAATGGATTTGGGGCAGGAAGCCTCCTGCCTGCAACTACTGCAACTGCTGCGCGAAGTGCGGCCGGTCGCAGTGATACATATGGCCTTTGTTCTGGACGCGGTGCGCACCGGAATCCTGGACCGCGACCGCATCTGGCAGATCAATGTCGCGGGTACGGCGCGGGTGATGGAAGCGATTACTGAGGCCAATCGGGAATGGCCGATGGTGGAGAAGTTTGTCTTCATCAGCAGCGTATCGGCATACGGCCCGAACCTTTCGACGCCTGCGACTGAGGAAACCCCGCTGGCTGCCCACACCTACGCTTACGGAACTCAGAAGATGGAAGCTGACCGGGTGGTGCAGCAGCGCGGGACCGCGTTACGCGGATGCAGCGTTTATATTTTGCGGCCGCATATTTTTGCGGGAGCCAGCGTGGACAACTACTTCACGGAAGCTTTTCGCGGAATTCCCGGAGGCGCCAGCAAGCGGGCCGGGAGAATGCGGGAGCAGGGAAAACGGCTTCCGTGCATGCTGCCGTCGGGAAAGCAGTACTTGCAAAACCGGATTCAGTTCGTGCACGTGGATGATGTCGCCAGGTTGATCGCACATATCCTGCGCAAGACCGAACCTGAAGCCCAGCGACTGACCATCTTGAATGTGGCGGGGCGGGGCGGACCGATGACTTACGAGCAATGCATTGGGGTAGCGAACAGCAAGCTGGTACGGGTGCCGACGGAACAGCTTTTCAAGCTGGTGCTGCAGTTTTTATGGAAGGCAAAGATTTCCGCCATCCCCCCCGATGTTGCCCCTTACATGACCTCCGAGATCGTGATGGACACCACGCGGCTGGCGGAGTTTTTGGGAGTCGAATATAGGAACGTGATTCGCTATCCGATTGCGGAAGCGTTTGCAGAGTGCTTCAAGAAAGAATCCGCCGCCGCGGCAAAAACCTAAGGCCTGTTGCCCCCGACATTGGCGGGAGTCAGCGCTTGCCGCGGAAGAGGCCGGCGATACCGAAAGTGTAGGGAGTCCAGGAGACCTCGCGGAATCCCGCGTTCTGCATCCGGGTAAGCATTTCGGGCGGAGCGGGAAAGCGTTCGACCGAGGCCGGCAAATAGGAGTATGCGTTCTTGGCGCCTGAAATCAATCGGCCGATTCTGGGCAAGACTGATTTGAAATACACGTTGTAAACCTTCTCCATCAATCCTTCGGGCTCGCTGAATTCTAGAATGCCGTACTCTCCTCCCGGGCGAAGCACGCGGCGGATTTCGCGCAGGCCGGCGTCGTAGTCGGCGAGATTGCGGAAGCCGAAGGCTGACGTCACCAGATCAAAGCTCTGATCCGGGAATGGGAGCTGGAGAGCGTCGGCTTCGATCCACTTCACGGGGCGATCGCTAGATGACTTGGCCGAAGCCAGTACAAGCATGGCGTGAGAAAAATCGGCTCCGGTTATGTGAGAGTCTGGCCCTGCGCGGCGCAGAGCAAAAGTCATATCGCCGGTGCCACAGCAGAGATCGAGAACCCGCGCGTTTGGCTGCGAGAGAATCTTTGCAAATGTGCGGGCGGTGCGGCGCCACCAGAGTTTGTCCACATTGACGGAAAGCAAATGGTTGAGCAGGTCATAGCGGGGAGCGATCGCGGTGAACATCTCGCGAACGGCGCGGGATGCCGACTCGCGGTCGGTTGCGCCTTCAGGGGCGGCTCCGATGACCGGATCGTTTGTGATCGGCTTCGGAATTTCTTTCACCGGGGATTCACCCACGCGATGCCTGCCTGATTTCAGCCATGGCGGCGGCGATCGCGTGCTCGGGAACGTTCTTCACGATTTCTACTTTTCCGATTTCCTTGGGAAGTACAAAGTGTATGGTTCCGCCTTCGGTTTTCTTGTCGGACTGCATCAGGTTCAAGGCTTTTGCGGTCGGGACGTTGACTTTGGGAAGCGGTCCCCAAGCGCGAATGGCATGGGCAATGCGGTCATAGACGGCGCTTTTGCATAAACCGATTTCGGAGGAAATTTTGGTGGCGGCGATCATTCCCCAGGCTACCGCTTCTCCGTGCAGAAAGCTTCGGTAGGCTGTTGCTGCTTCGAGCGCGTGGCCGATGGTGTGGCCGAAATTCAGGACCCGACGAAGGTCGCCTTCTTTTTCGTCGGCGCGGACGACCTGCGCTTTGAGGCGGACGGATTCGGCCAGGATCCAGGTCAGGAAGTCTTTGTCCGTATTTTTGCGTAGAGTTGCGATCGAGGACTTTTCCAGTCGGGAAAATAATTCTGGATTGCCGATCACTCCGGCCTTCAATGCTTCGTACATCCCGGCGCGGAACTCACGCGGGGGAAGCGTTGCGAGGGTTGCCGGATCGATCAGAACAATTTGCGGCTGGTAGAAAGTGCCTACCAGGTTCTTCCCTGCCCGCAGGTTCACTCCGGTCTTGCCGCCGATTGCGGCGTCGAGTTGGGCCTGGACAGTGGTCGGTATCTGCACCAGTTTTACGCCTCGCATATAAACCGATGCCAGCAGGCCGGCGACATCGCCCACTACGCCACCTCCGAAAGCCAGTACGACGGCTTTGCGGTCTGCACCGAGTTTTAACAGCTTCTCCGACAGCGCCTCGACGGTGGAGAGTCGTTTGAAGCGTTCGCCGTCGCGCATCTCGACGAACTGGGGAGTGAATCCGGCTGATATAAGAGAACGTAGAAGCGGTTTTCCCCATCGGCGGTGGACTGGAGCGACGGTCACAATGAATAAAGATGGAACTCCGCCGAATAGTTGTTTGAGGATTTCGCCCGCGAGAGAGAGCAGGCCGTGCTCGATTACCACTTCGTAGCTCCTCGATGCGGTCGTAACGGGGACGCGGACCATGGTCGAATCATCATAACAAGCTGTCAGCTATCAGCTCTCCGCTATCAGCGGAAACCAACCAACATTCTGCGGATTGCTGGAACAACTTCAATTTGCAGTGATACCATTCCCTCAATGCCAGCCGTTCCATCGGAAACTGATTTTCTCGTGATTGGCGCGGGAGTCGCAGGATTGCGTGCCGCCATTGAACTCGCCCCTGCTGGGCGGGTGCTGGTGCTGGCCAAGCGCGAGGTCACGGATTCGAGCACGCAATATGCGCAAGGCGGAATCGCGGCAGCCCTCAGTGACGAAGACGAAATCAGTCTGCATCTGCAGGACACGCTCAGTGCCGGTGATGGACTCTGCAATCCGGACGCGGCGAAGGTGCTGGTTGAGGATGCTCCCGAACGCATAGAAGAATTGATTGGCTGGGGGACGGAGTTTGACCGCGAAGGTACTAAGCTAACCTTCGGACGCGAAGGAGCGCACAGCCGCAATCGGATTCTTCATGCGCATGGTGATTCCACCGGGCGCGAAATCCTACGGGCGCTGTATGCCAAAGCCAAGACGCTGCCTGAGATCTCGGTGCGCGAGTTTGAGTTTTCTACTGACCTTGAAATTCACGATGGGCGCGTGTGTGGAGTTCGTGTAATCAACGAGCGCGGCGAGCTTAGCAGTATCAGCGCTTCGGCGGTGCTACTGGCCACGGGCGGCATGGGGCAGCTTTACTTCAATACCACGAACCCTCCGGTTGCAACCGGAGACGGTGTGGCGATGGCTTATCGGGCGGGGGCGGAAGTTACGGATCTGGAGTTTATTCAGTTTCATCCTACTGCGCTGTATTTGAAAAAGGCACCGCGGTTTTTGCTTTCGGAGGCGCTGCGCGGCGAAGGCGCTCATCTGCGCAATTTGGAGATGACGCGGTTCATGCCTAAGTATCATCCGATGGGCGAACTGGCACCGCGCGACGTGGTGGCGCGGGCCATCATGCACGAACTGGAACGCAGCCGGGCGAAGGATCCGGTTGTGTATCTTGATCTCACCGACCTGGATGCGAAACACATTCAACAGCGGTTTCCGCGAATTTATTCCACTTGCATGAGATACAACATTGACATCACCAGTGAGTTCATCCCGATTCGACCGGCGGCACATTACGCCATGGGAGGGGTGCGCGCTGACCTGCAGGGGCGCGGAAGCCTGCCGGGACTTTACGCCGCGGGAGAAGCTGCGGGCGTGGGAGTGCATGGGGCCAATCGGCTGGCCAGCAATTCCCTGCTCGAAGGACTCGTGTTTGGAGCGCGGGCGGGAAAAAAGATGCGGGATGAACTGAAGGCACGTCCGCAGCAAGTCTCGAAGCTTCCTCCGGCAGCGTATTCGAATGGGCCGGCTCCTGTGCCGGTGGAAGCCGCGGTTAGCCAGCTCCAAGAA
>Ga0073928_10010186_pt1 | contig 11252 bp, 15 predicted proteins | sample PaiPotPPA55metaG_FD_76969 | JGI IMG/M metagenome (GOLD analysis project Ga0073928, IMG submission 76969) | Iron sulfur acid spring bacterial and archeal communities from Banff, Canada, to study Microbial Dark Matter (Phase II) - Paint Pots PPA... ...
AACTCGCAGTAATTCTCTCCAAAATCTGAGCAATGCAGCCGCCTCTTATTGGCGGCCTTCACAGTTCCTGGCGCGCACGCCGCGACAAACTGCCCGCGAAGCGCGGCGCATTGCTACGAAAATATTACAAAGCTGCCGGAACTAATGTGCAAGGATTTGAGTGCCTACGCGCTAACGGGGGAATTCAGCGCACAAACATTGGAATGGTCGCCGCGCGTGACGCGAGGCGGTGAGAGTTTAAGTTGTGGCCGGGGCATGCCCCCAAGCTCCCAAGGCCGTAAGGCGCTCTGGTCACACAGGATCTCGGCGTGATAGCTCCGGGGCCCACATTTTTTTTGCACCTTTTTGGCCAAGTTGAAATACCGTCAGATGCGAACGTAGCGTTCGCTAAAAATCTGTTGCCGATTTAGCACAGCATCGAAAAGGGCGGCCGAAGCCCCTGGCGTTTCAATTGTCGAGCATCGCAGCCTAGCCCGCGGCTAGAAGCAAGATGGCGTCCCCGGTGCTAACAGAAGAACGCCAAGTTTATCCACTGAACGCCGTAAGGGTCGCGGCGCCCGCCCTATTCTTCTTCCGCGTCAAGCACCTTTCCGGTTTTCAGATTGATCATGTGCAGCTGAGTGCAAACCAAGCACTCCACCGATTGGCAGGCGTCATCGTCGTCGGTCACCTCATCGGCAGACGAGCCCCGAACGGTTTGGCCGGTGGTCGGACAGGGATACAAAAAAGTCGTCGCCATCGGGTGACAATAGCATAAACAAAATAGCGCCCCCGTTATAAGCGAGGGCGCCAAGTATTTTCATCCAGTCAACGCCATAAGGGTCGCTGCGCCCGACCGATTTGTCAACAGAGCACCGCCTGGCCGCTAACGTTAATCCCCGATCGCGATGGAGTAGCCGGACAGCGCGTGCTTTCGATTGCGCCGAGGCAGCTACGTAGTCCACCGTCAAAAGGTAACCGAAACGGGCATAGTATCCACCGATCCCTCATCAATAGAGTTTTGCAGGAGCAAAGAGCGCCTACAAAGTCGATCGTCAATATTCTCCAATTAGAAGTCGTCTACCTGCCAAAGAAACCGCAGCGTGTTACCAGAGAAACGTCACAACGGCGACAAAACAAATAGCGACTATCGCAAAACCTAAAATATACAATTCGCGCGGCCCTAGCTCGGACCTGTCTAGTACGTTTTGCCGCGGTGGTAGCTGGCTCACTGTTAGATGCTAATTCCGCTGCGACATCGCGGCAATCGGGGTCTGTGGAAAAAACTATTTGTTGCAAGCGCGGCGCTGGCCGCCTCATGAATGGCAAAAAGCCGTCTTTGATCGCGGCGCCGAGCTTCCGTGTAAGTGCCACGCACCAGTCACGTATCAGTCGGCAACCAAATTTGTACTATCAATCCCATGGGGATGGCGGCTACGGCGGGCCCTGGCTGTATACAAAGCCCTTTAGAAGCCCGGCTCTTGTGTCGTGGAGCCGAGGTTCTTTCATTCCCAAGCCCGCAATCGCCGACTTTGAGCCCGATCCGATCCGTGGAAGCAACTTGGGCCATGGCCAGTTTGCGGTCTTCGCCTTCGACCGTGAGCGCAAGCTAACCGACTATCAAAGCGCTCAAGCGCCGGGATATCGGCGACACGTTTGCGGCGGTCGCAAAGAGCTACGGGGTCTCGACGATCTCGCGGCTATAGCGTGATTGGATTCTGCGGGGCTTGCGGTCGCGAGTTCAGGCGGATGCACAGGAGGCTGTTCAATCAGTGCGATGTAGCGATCTGGATATCGCGCGCACAACGCCGCGAAAATACGCCGAGCGATAGGGCGCCGATCGTCGTCGGCTTGTGATTTCATCTGTTTGGCTCCATCCCAAAGCCCATGTTGCGCCGATTCCGCGGAATTGTCCATGATTTGACACTGTCCCGCCCCATTTCGGTCTGTCTGGGTTAATCGGTGTGTTGGGCGGGGCCTCGGCCGGCCGCGTAGTTGAACGCACCAGCGGGGACCGCTCGCCCAATCCGCGCAAAACAAAAATGGGGTGTGCGCAATGCGCGTCGTATCGCGCCGAATGGCCATTCAACGGCCGGGACGTGAGACACCTGTAGCCCGCCCCCGCCCGACTAATCCGCGAAATCGCCGGAGAGATGAACCTCGACGCACCGAGCGGGCTCACTGAGCCGCGCTGCCACGCTGACCATGGCCCTCGAAGTCGCCGATGGTCGCTGATCGCTGGAGAGGCCGTCAACGCAGAGGGGCTGAATTCCGAACTACGCCGCCTGCAGTGCGAGCAGGAGCCCGAGTTACCTTCGCGTTCGTCTTGGAGCGAGGCGCCCCGTTCATGACTGCCGGCTTCTCGCGCATGGTCGAGCGCGCCGGCGTCCAAGCCAAACTGGGTTTGAGGCGCACCCAAATATGCTTCGTCACGCTGCGGCTACGCGCTGACCAACAAGCGGCACGACACCCGCGCGCTGCAGGCTTACCTCGGTCACAACAACATCCAGTACACGGTGCGTTGAACCGAGCTATCGCCGACGCGTTTCAAGGACTTTGGCCGGACTAGCTCATCACGCCTGGCGCGCTCCGAGTTCCAGCATCCGGCACCACGCAAAGATTGAGCACAGTCTGGATCGCGTCGGGAGCGGGAGGATCGGGACGGGCTGCGAGGTTGAAGGTAGTTGTGTTTCCGAACGGATTCGCCGTCACACCATTATTGGTTCGACTCATCTTTGGAGTTCACGTGAACTCCACGCCGCTCGAACAACGGAGCTCTCACCGCGTTCATGGTCAGAACGCAAACGACGGCAGGGACCATGTTCATTCCGCGCTCTGCGCGCCGGTTTCTTGCGAATTTAGGTCTACCAGTCCCTCTTGGTCTTGGCGGTGCTGCTCGCTATTGTCGAAGCGCTCAAATTGGTAGCCCTCTTTGTAGTGGGTGATGGCCACTTCATCACCGGCGTTTTTGTCCTGGTCTGTGCGTATGCAGGGAGCCTCTTTGTTACGGAGCGGCTATTCGTGATCGTAAAGCCGAAGCTTTTGACCCTGCCGTGGTTCGCCAAGATTTGGAGCTGGTTTGTCGCTATTCGCGGCAAGTTTCTGCAGTGCCTCCGCCGAAAATCGGGTGGAGATCGAGTGACGGCACAAGCATCGGAAAAAATTGTCGAATTGCGACAACCGACTCAATGCGTCCTCTGGGAGCACCCGGACCGCGTAGCCGGGCAGTTTGCGCAAGCCTTCGAAGAGGTCGAGAGCTATGAGGACGCCAGCCACCTAAGCCGGTCATTGTATAAATGCCGGGAGTGCGGCCAGCTTTATTTTTACGAGTGGTACGAATGGGTGGATTGGGAGCACGGCAACGACAAGCAGTATTCCACTTTCGTTCCAGTTCAAACGGCCGAGGAAATAACAGCTCTTAAACAGACGGACACTTTTTCGCTTTTGCGCTTCTTTCCGCGTCTACAATGGGACGGCTCGAAAATTGGATGGATAGGCAAGTGACCAGATGGCAACCCATGACGCCATCACTCGTGCGGCCTCTCCCGCGTGGTCGAGCGAGCAGGCGTCGCGGCCAAGCTTCGGTTCAAGGCACGGATAGATAGATCAGGCTAAGTCCCACAGTCTGAGCGTTTTGTCGTCGCTTCCCGACAGCGCGCTATGTTCATCCGGCGAAACTGGCAAGTGAATTGACACTTCCTGTGTGCCCGATGAATGTTCGTTTCTCGGTGCCGCTGGCTACATCCCAGAGTCTAGCCGTTCTATCCTGCTTCCCGACAACGGCGCGTGCTTCATTGTGAAGGATCAAGGGCGCGGCCCCAACTGCGCGGGCGAGGGACGCTAGAGCGCAAATGCAAATAATGAAAACCCCGAGCGATTTTCGCGCGCCGGGTTCCTGAGCTGGCTCGCTTATTTTAGGCCCGCAAACCGAGCGGTGACGGGGAGGCTGCCGCGCACGATTAGCTTGATGCCGAACGGCTGGGGTGTCGGGGGATGGGGTGCCGAACGGCGTCGCACTTCAGTGCGCGTAAGAGCCAGAGGACCTGTACCTCAGTACATGTGTGCCCGCCGCATTGCGGCCAATATCGCCAAGCCGCCGGCTTTAACCGCACACTATGAGAGTGACGCCGTGCGGGTTTGCTCCCATAAATCACGCAGCTGTTCTTCGGTGAGTACGTCGCGAACCTTCTGGAAGCGGGTGACTAGATGATCCTTTATGCGGCTTCCCCACCGGCCCAGATGCGCCGCCAATTCCGATTTATCCGCCAGTATCCACCTTACCGCCTCCCGCTCGTTTTCGGTGTGTGGCGGCCAAGCCAAGTCGGCGAGGTTTCTACCGGATGCGATCCACTTATCGGGATTGAGAAAATCGGCTAGTGCCGTCATCAGCCAAGATACTCCGCGATGATTGAGCCATTTCGGCCGTAACCATTCTAGAAGCGGCGGCCTCGGAGGGCTTGGATACCCTTTGAGACGCGCTCCGGACACAACTACAACTGTGAAAAATGGGCGGCGGTGTGTTAGTTCCTAACTCTGCCGCGTGTAACGTTAATCCCCGATCGTGATGGTGCCGCCCGACAACGCGTGCTTCGGTTAGACCGAGGCAGCTATATAGTCGCCCCCGACGCTGTCTAACGGCCCCAGGCGCGTCTTACCTCCGCGCTTGGGGTTCGTGGCTTGTCGTCGAACTAACGAGCGGAAAACGGAGACTGACGATCGCTCCCATCGAGCAAGCCGAGCGATACGTTGCCGAAGGTGAGCGTCATATTGCTCGCCAGCGCGAAATCGTCGCCGGCCTCAAACGAGAACGCAGGCAATGGGCCGCACTTAGGACTGCGCAAGTGCTGTTGCAGACGTTGGAGCTGGCGCAACAGTTTCATATCGCAGACCGAGACCGGCTGTGCGCCAAGCTAGTTGCAGGCGAATGAAAAAGGACTCCGAATGCGTCGCAATTGTGGGCGTAGAGCGGACTTCATCGCCGTCGGCTACGCGGCTGGAACTCGTCATCGACGGCCGCCGGTCCCCCACTGCCATCCGAGCTCTACGGGCGACAGCTCCGAGTAATTACCGGATAAAGATCGGCTTGCTGGCCGGGGCGGATCGAGTGCTTGCGCGGCAGTGGCGTGGAACCGTCCGCTCTACGCCCACAATTGCGACGCATTGCGATCAAATTTTGTAGGGATATTTTCGCGGGTGAGGGGGTCATGTCAGGGGAAATCCCAAGACCGCTCGGATCGATTGCGCTTGTTGCTACGCTTCTCATGTCAGGCGTAGGCGTCACCGTGCCTGCAAGCGCGGACGATTGTCTTGCTTCACCGAATTCTCCCGCACCGCAGGGAAGCCACTGGTACTACCGATTGGATTGGGCAACTCAGCGCAAGTGCTGGTACGCGCGTGCGCCCGGCCCGCCAGTGCGACAAGCAGCTGCGCCGGCTACATTGGTACGAGCCACGCCGTTGCATTCGATGCCAGTTCCGTCCGGGCCAATACTTGCGGCTGAGGGCGCTCAGATGTCAGTAAGCCCTGGCGACCCCGCTCCGCCGCCGTCGCGCGTCAAAATACTTGCGGTCAAGCCAAAGTCTGCGCAGGTGATCACCGCGACAACGGAGAAACTTGTCCGCCGAAGCGCACAGGAAGAAAATACCGCGCCATCAATGATGGAGGCATCCGCTCCGCAAGCAAGCACGTCATCGCAGACTAGCGCTCAGGCGTCTGGACCGGCGCCGGCCGCTCCCGTGGCGTGGCCCGATGCCCCGCCCGCTGTCGCTATCGATGCGCCGCGGGACTCAGTGTCCGACCATACAGAGAAGACTGCCCGGGGAGGTGAGCCGACCAACAACGCCGGGATGCCGATGATATTATTTCCCATTCTCGCGCTTGGGCTGACGGTGGTCGGCCTTCTGTCCATGAAAATTTCCGCTGCGCGTCGCGCGCGGACCATCATCGACCACCCCGAGCCCGACAGGGTCGACGATCAACGCCAGCATGAATGGCGCGACGATCAAGACCACCATGGATCCGTCGATGAACGCCGAGAGTACCGCTCACTTATATCGGCCGTAAGCGACCCATTCCGAGCCGAGGGCGGCGCCGACCAGCTCAGCCACGAGATCAGCAAGCGCAGGGATAAGTTGGCGCAATTGCACCAGGATATCGATCGGTTGCTGCAATCGCCCACGCCGGCCTAACGCCCCGGTGGTCATCAGGGCGCCCCGCGCGCGAGAAGGACGTAGCGCGCGGAGAAACCAAACTCTAACGGTCACCCGTCCGCCGCTGACGATGCGCAACCCCGCTTGGGAGGATGCTGAGAAATATTTTTGCGACTTATCGAAACGAAATTTATATGGGCCACGACTGGCGCGCGACATGGCAATGAGCGGCGCCGGTTAGGAAAGAGCCCGGCTACAAAGTGAAGCGGTCTACGCTTTGACGACCCGCTTAGTTTGACGCCCGCACTCGTGGCACTCAAAGACGCGGGCCTCCAAATCGTCGACGGGATGCGGAGATCGTCGAATCAAATGCGCATTGCCGCCGCATTGGTCACAGCGAACCGGCCTAATAAATTTATGATCCTTCACAAGTATGGAATGCTTTTCCACACCCGCCCCCAAGCCCCCGCCTACAGCGCGAGTGCGGAGCATGCCCGCCATCCTCGGCGCCCGCTCCGCACTCCGCCGTCCCGACCCCCGCCGCATATGCGACGATGGTCCGCCCAGAAGATGGCGAGGAAAGGGCGGCGGCAGCGAACATCGAAAATCCCCGACCATTTGCGGTCCGAGCTAAAGGTGGGCACGTTGGCTAATGCCTGATGTGCTTTCTAAGGGCGAGCTCTTGCGCGCACTGCCTTGACCGGTTTTAATTCAACGCGAAGGAGTGGTGAGCCGGCTGAATCGGAGCCTGGGATGATCTCAGCTCTGCTTCCGCTGCTGTCTTCATTGTTTGTTGGCTTTTCCTGCGGCTACGCACTCCGCGAATTGATAGCGCGCCGCCGACGCGCAGTTGCGCGGGAAAAATTCTATCAAGAAAATCCCGAGCTGCGCCGATTAAGAGGTCTCTGAATGCAACCTGATCGGCGCCTATTTGACGCCAATGACAACCGCACCACGAGTTTGGAACTCTTTACGTAGTAAATTGGAACGGTAGTCGCACGCCAAGTGAACGCCCTACGAACACGACCGGTTTGTTGGTCCTAAACCTGTCGTGGAATTGCGCGGCGCGTGGGTCAAATGACAAAAACCAAACCCCAGTCGGCATGTCCGGTGCCGGCCGGGTGCCGCAAAGGCATAACCCCTCCTCAGATTATGAGCGCCACCATCGCCTTAGCGCCAGAACGCATTCCGAACGGACGCGCGGGCTTGCTCGCCAAGCGTCAAGATTTGGAATAGTCTGCAGCGCCACCGACAGAAAACCGACGAGCAGCAGCTGCTCGGCTAAAGCCGTTGATTTCGCTGAGCCTCCCACGAGTACGGGACCGCAAATGGCCGAAGGTAGTCCAATTTTCAGTGCCAAAATTAATAACCAGAGGATTGGCTACATTGAAGGCAGGGAAGCATTTGATTTGTTGGGCAACAAGCGTTGCAACTACAACCCAAACACTGGCAATCTTCTCGAGTTAGAAAGTGGTAGAACCATCGGGCACGTTTCTTTGGCAGGTTATTTCGTTGGATCATCGTGGATTGCCGACGAACTATTCCCGCAACTTGTTGCTAAGAATTCGCCAACAACTTCACCCGACAAGCCGGGCACGGCTGACTCTACTGGGTTAGTGACTTCACCCGACGACGCGGTTACGGTTGAATGTCCTGCGTTAGTGACTTCACTTGACGAGGCGGTCGCGGCTGACTCCATAGCGCCAACAGCCTCCTTTGGCGGGCCGACCGCAGATGGTCCCGCAGCGTCGTTTGAAGCTTTCTGCCGGGAATCGATTTCGGTTGAGCCCGCCGCGTCGTTGACGACTTCAATCGAAGATACGACCGCGGCTGACTACACTGCATGTGCGACCTCACTCGATGAGCTCGCTGTGGCCCAGCAGACCAAAATTCTTCCGTCAATTGATGTCGAACGACAATTGCTTGAAATGATTCAGATGACGCTGGCGATGAAATCGGTCAAACATAAACCCCAAACAGTGAAAGACGTTGCGATGCGAATGGGCGAGCACTTGGCGGGCCTGCGAAGGCAGCGTCCACGCGCCAAGATGGTCAAAAAGGCCGACTTAATGCAAATTCGGCAAGGCCAAGCACGCGACTGATCATCGTCCTGTGATGGAGCCTATGCCCCGCCGACGGTCGCCGCACCTGCAACGGGAAGTGACCCGGCATGGGAAGGCCGTCTGGTACGTCCGTGTCGGCAAAGGGCTGCGCCGCTCGGATCAAAGCCGCGTTCGGCACGGGGGATTTCGATACCGAATACCAGGACGCCGTGGCGTGCAAGCCGCGGGCATAAAAAGGCGCTCCAGCGGCCGGTTCGCTGGCATGGCTGATCGAGCGCTACCGGGATTTCCGCCCCCTGGGTAGAGCTCTCCATGGCGACGCGGCGCCAGCGGGAAGATATCTTCAAGCATGTCGCCGCATCAGCCGGCCACCTGAGCAACACGAAGATCACGAAGCTGACGATCATTGCCGGCCGCGACCTGCGTGCAGCAACGCTGGCACAAGCCCGCAATTTCTTGGATGCGATGCGGGGGCTGTTTCGGTGGGCATTGGATGCGCAGCACGTCAAAGTTGCCCCGACCGCCGGCGTCAAAAACCTCCCGGCGCAAAAAGGGTCCGGGCTTCAAGATGTGGACCGAGGAAGAAATGGCTGCATACGAGTGTCGCTGCCCGATCGGTATGCACCAGCGTGTTTGGCTCGACGTACTAGCTTATACCGGCCTTCGGCGCGGCGACGCGGTGCGTTTCGGGCGCCAGTACGTCCGCGCTGGCGTCGCAATGCTCAAGGCCGAAAAAGGCGGTTTTACCGGTAACGCTGCCGATCCTCCCGGTGCTCGCCAGAACTCTAGAAGCCGGCCCGTGTGGCGACCTCACGTTTGTCGTCGGCGCCAATGGCAAGGCGCGGACCAAGGAGTCATTCGGCAATATGTTCAAATAGGCGTGCCGACCCGCCGGCGTCCCCGGTTCAGCCCACGGCGTGCGCAAGATTGCCGCTACCCGGGCCGCCGAGAATGGAGCGACCGTCGCCGAGGTCGAGGCGATCTTCGGATGGCATGGCGGCGCTATGGCCTCGCGTTATACCCGCGAAGTCAATCGGGTGCGGCTTGCAAAAGAAGCGATGCACAAGCTCGCGAACGATGTGCGAACTTCTATTCCCGCACCTTTGCATCCGGTGCGGGCGCCAGGGCGAAAAAACACAATGAATTCAACGCTGATTTTTCAAAGTGGTGCGGTCGAGAGACGTGGCACTGGCTGCGCTGAAGCAAACCAGGCCCCGTTAGATTGCTTAGGGCGTGTGGGGTTCTTGATCGACTAGCGGCTTATTTGTCTTATTCTAGTTCCACCCAAGCGTCTGGCTGCTTCCAACGATGTATCTTCTGGCAAATAGGACACAGCAACGAGAACTGAATCTCCGATAAAGAACCAAACTTGATCTTTTCGGTATTTAAAGCGGTCGGTAAGGCCTCCCGAATGCGTGACACCGGATCATGGTCCTGATTATCCCTAGCTCTGCGCGCCCAACAAGCCAACAGTATGATCCCCGCTCACGCTGCCGCTGGGCCGTCGTCGTCGCTACCGCCGCTTCTTAGATCCTGCTTCATGTTGGCGATCGCGCTCGAAATGGCGTCAGCGTCGTGTTGATGCTCCGGCCGCAAATATCCGGCCTTGACGAGTTTCGAGATCATCTCGTTTGGAAAAAGAACGACTTCGCTCATCTCGCAAATCTTCTCCCTACATCGTCCGGCACCGGAGGCCTTGCAACATCAGTGCCAAAATCGAAAAAGCCTCGGCATAAAACCGAGGCCAACTCGTCTGCTGGTTTTAAAGAGGCCCGGGAATAACCTGGACGGCTCTAGTGAAGCCGACGATCGCGACACGATTACGACGGAGTTCGACGTCGTTGGGCGCCTGCGATCTTATCTGCTAACACTAAGCGAAACGTGCCCTGTCTGGCTCATCCCTATCGCTCGTGCTGCGGCCGGCGACAAATCGATATGCCTGCCGCGTACAAAGGGGCCGCGATCGTTAATCCGCACAATAACACATCCGCTGTGACAGACCTGAACCAGAGTGCCGAACGGCAACGTGCGATGCGCCGCCGTCATAGCCGCGCAATTCAGACGCTCGCCGTTCGCCGTGCGATGACCGCAAAGGCCGTCCGATCCGCCATAGATGCTCGCCACTTCGGCATTCGCGATGCCGCCAACTGCGAGCGACAGTGCTGCTGATATAAGCAAGAGCTTTGAGTAGCACGTTGCATAAACATGCCGGAACATGGACCACCCCCCGCAAACAGAACTTGAGGGTGATTCATGTCGGTCAATATTGATGTAAATGTGGAAATAGCGCCCGACTGGGGCGCGCGTTTTCCGAGTCACCCACTAGCCGTAGCGACTTGACTGTCGTTCCCGTTGTGTTCTCAATCGGGTCATGGCTACTGGCCCCTTTCCATAAAAAAGTCGCGGTGTAGGTCGGCCCTGGCCGGGGCTTCTCATGTGGGAAGGACATGGCATCAATCGCTCGATCCGATGTAGACCGCACGATATTCCTTCCGCCAGCAGGTCGTGCCACACCCGCCTGGCGCCGTAGGTTCGATCGCTGGCAATGAAGCTCGCCCGAACCTTGGCGCCCAACTCTTCATTGCTCCGGCTGCGCCGGCTGCGGGTCGTGCCAGCCAGGCATAAAAGCCGCCCCGCGAGACACCGAGCGCCCCGCACAACCAATCCGCCGGCCAGATCCCCCGGTGCTTCGCAATGAATCCGAACTTCACGTCGATTCCTTCGCGAAGTAGGCCGCGGCTTTCCTAAGAAACGGCTGGCTCTGGAGCTGGCGTGTGTGCCTGCAGGACGTAGCCGAAGGCCTTAGCGCGGCGGTGAAGGTTGTAGATGACCCGCTCTCGGTAACGAATCTCGTAATAGGAAGCGCCCGGGTCGACATAGTCTATCCCGTGACGCAACGCGTTGTAGAACAAAACCGCGATCTTGCGCGCCGTCGCAGTCACTGCCTTGGCCTTGCCAATACGGGCTGACAGTCGCCGGTAGAACGCACCCAAGGCGGTCTCAGTTCTGCCAACACTCACAGCCGCCAGTCTTAGAAGCGCCGCCGCGCGGCTTCCGGATC
>Ga0073928_10010187_pt1 | contig 11252 bp, 10 predicted proteins | sample PaiPotPPA55metaG_FD_76969 | JGI IMG/M metagenome (GOLD analysis project Ga0073928, IMG submission 76969) | Iron sulfur acid spring bacterial and archeal communities from Banff, Canada, to study Microbial Dark Matter (Phase II) - Paint Pots PPA... ...
CGCTGCCGGCGGTGTCGAGCCGAACGGCATCGGCATACCCACGAACGCGGGCGACCTGCGCGCGAACGGCTTCGAGCTGTGGCTTCGCAACGGCGGCTTTGCGTTCAGCGCGAACGTCGTGCGCGCGCGCTCGTCGTCGGCATCGCAATTCGCCTATAACGATTTGAACGCGCCGGCGGTTGCGGCCGGCCATCTCTTCGGGGTCGGCTACGAACCCGATTGCGCGGCCGAGGTGTCGTACGAGTTCGCGCCGGCGCGGCGCGTGCGCATCACGCCATCGCTTGCATTCGAAACCGGCTACCCGTACGGCAACGGCACGAAGGTCTACGTCTTCGATCGGGCGACCGGCAAACCGCTGCTCGTTCCCAACGACAACCACGTGAACCCGGGATTCAACTACTACTTTCTGCGCGATCCGGCGCTGCCGTACGATCCGGTGTCGAATCCCTACATCGGGAACCTCGGAACGCCGGAAGGCTCCGACCCGAATACGCTGCGCGCGCCGCCGCACGCGTTCGTCAACCTGCACGTCGAAGGCGATCTCTCGCCACGCGCCACGCTCATCTTCGACGTCGCGAACTTACTCGGCGATTTCACGCCGACCGAGCGGCAGGGAAATCCGTGGCTCATCGGACCGCCGGGTTACGCGGGCGGCAATCCGCTCTACGCGGCCGCCTACGAAGCGGCCGGCGGGTTCACGCAAACGTACGTGCTCGGCAACGGCGTGCCGACGAACGACGGCGTCCATCCGTCGGTTCCGTGGACGTACGGCCGCGGCGGCTACGTTCCGCAATCGTTTCCGATGGGCCGCGCGCTGCAGCTGCGGCTGCGCTACCGGATCTGAGGGCCCGCGTCCCGGGACGCTGCATGCCCGCGTAGAAAGCCGGGCTCGTGAGCCGAGCATTTCTCTGCGACGGCGTTCGGACGCCGATCGGCCGCTTCGGCGGCGCGCTAGCGTTCGTGCGGCCCGACGACCTGGCAGCCCACGTCCTCAAAGCGCTGCGCGAGCGCAATCCCGGTGTCGATTGGGACGCCCTCGACGACGTGTACATCGGGTGTGCGAACCAAGCGGGTGAAGACAACCGCAACGTCGCGCGCATGGCGGTGCTGCTGGCGGGCTTGCCCGAACGCACGCCGGCCGCGACGGTCAACCGCTTGTGCGGCTCGGGCCTCGACGCGATCGCGATCGTCGCGCGCGCGATCGCCGCAGGCGAAGCCGAACTCGGTATCGCGGGCGGCGTCGAGAGCATGACGCGGGCGCCGTTCGTGATGCCCAAGGCCGCGAGCGCGTTCTCGCGCGAGACCGCGGTCTACGATACGACGATTGGCTGGCGCTTCGTCAACCCGCTGCTCAAGGCGCAGTACGGCATCGACAGCATGCCGGAAACGGCCGAGAACGTCGCGGCCGACGACGGCGTGGCGCGCGCCGATCAGGACGCGTTCGCGCTGCGCTCGCAACGGCGCGCAGCCGCCGCGGCCGCGAGCGGCCGGCTCGCCGAAGAGATCGTCGCGGTGCCGCTTCCCGCGAAGAAGGGTGCGCCGCCCGTGACGTTCGCGGCCGACGAGCAGCCGCGCGCGGATACGACGCTCGAGGGGCTCGCGGCGCTGCCGACGCCGTTTCGTTCCGGCGGCACGGTGACGGCCGGCAATTCGTCGGGGATCAACGACGGCGCCGCCGCGATCATCGTCGCGAGCGAAGGGGCGGTATCGCGCTACGGGCTTCGGCCGCACGCGCGCATCGTTGCGACGGCGAGCGCGGGCGTTCCGCCGCGCGTCATGGGGATCGGGCCGGTGCCCGCGGTGCAGAAGCTGCTCGCGCGAACCGGGCTCGCGCTCGACGACGTCGGCGTGATCGAATTGAACGAAGCGTTCGCGGCGCAATCGCTCGCGGTGCTGCGGCGCCTGGGTCTGCCCGACGACGCGGAGCACGTCAATCCCAACGGCGGCGCGATTGCGCTCGGCCATCCGCTGGGCATGAGCGGAGCGCGGCTCGCGCTGACGGCGTCGATCGAACTGGGCCGGCGGGGGGCGCGGCGCGCGATCGCGACGATGTGCATCGGCGTCGGCCAAGGCATCGCGATGCTGCTCGAAGCGGTGTAGGATGGCGGCGGCGCGAACGCTCGCAGTCGACCGAGCGAGCGGCCACGGGAGGTGCGCGTGAAGGAAGTCGTCTACGTCGTCATGGTGGACGGAAAAAAGACGCGCGTCCTCCCGGAAGAACGCAAGGTCAACGAAGGCCCCAATGCGATCGAGCGGGTCGGCAAGCTCGTAGAGGATCATGCGACGACCGTCGTCGCCGAACACGCGGCGCACGCCGCCGTCAGCGCGGCGATGCCGTGGGCCAGCGCGATGCTGGTCGCGAATCCGGCGCTCGGCATGGTCGCGCAGCTCGCGCTCGCGAGCCGCAGCATCGACCCGCAGTCGCCGATCGCGGTGCTCGGCGTCGAGCAGGCCGGCGTTCGCAAGGACACGCTCGATCGCTGCGAGCGCTCGTTCGGATCTTCGGGGAGCGACGTCGCGTATCCGAGCGCGGGCGGCCAGGCCGGCTATCCCGTGTACCTGTCGCCCGAGGCGCGTGAGAAGCTCGACGGGATGCCGGACGGCGATCTGTTGACGGCGGTGCGCGCGAACAACGAATTGACCAAGACGGCCGTCGAGGTTCGCGACGTCGGTATCTATCTCGATTTGGGAGCCGACGATTCGCACCGCGAGGCGCTGCGACAGATCACGCAAGACTCGCTGGAACGGGAGACCCCGGGCGCCTGAACGAGCCGATCGAGTCCGCGAGCCGCGACGAACTCCAGGCGCTACAGCTCGAACGCATGGCGTGGTCGCTGCGCCACGCCTACGACAACGTGCCGTACTACCGGAGCGCTTTCGACGCCGCGGGCGTCCATCCGAGCGATCTTCGCGCGCTTTCGGATCTGGGACGCTTTCCGTTCCTCACGAAGGCCGCGTTTCGCGAGAACTATCCGTTCGGGCTGCTCGCAGTGCCGCGCGAACGCGTCGTGCGGCTGCACGCCTCGAGCGGAACGACGGGCAAGCCGACCGTCGTCGCGTACACGCAGGCCGACGTCGACATGTGGGCGACGGTCGTCGCGCGCAGCATCCGCGCCGCGGGTGGCCGGCCGGGCGATGTCGTGCACGTCGCGTACGGATACGGCCTGTTCACGGGCGGCCTCGGCGCCCACTACGGCGCGGAGAAACTCGGCTGCACCGTCATTCCAATGTCGGGCGGGCAAACCGAAAAGCAGGTCGCGCTCATCGCCGACCTCTCCCCGCGCATCATCATGGTGACGCCGAGCTATATGCTCGTGCTGCTCGACGAAATGGAGCGCCAAGGCATCGATCCGCGCGCGAGCAGCCTCGAGATCGGCATCTTCGGCGCGGAGCCGTGGACGCACGAGCTGCGAGCGCGCATCGAAGCGCGCGCCGGCATCGACGCGCTCGACATCTACGGCCTCTCCGAAGTGATCGGGCCCGGCGTTGCGCAGGAGTGCCTGGAAACCAAAGACGGCCTCCACGTGTGGGAGGACCATTTCTATCCCGAGATCGTCGATCCCGAATCGGGCGCGGTGCTGCCCGGCGGAGAGCGCGGGGAACTCGTCTTCACGTCGCTCACGAAGGAAGCGCTGCCGGTCATCCGTTACCGCACGCGCGACCTGACGCGGCTTCTGCCGGGCACGGCGCGGCCGATGCGGCGGATCGAGAAGATCACCGGGCGCAGCGACGACATGCTCATCGTCCGCGGCGTGAACGTCTTCCCGACGCAGATCGAAGAGCTGGTGTTGCGCGAGCCGCGGCTCGCACCGCACTACCAGATCGTGCTCGAACGGCCGGGCGCGCTCGACGAGATGACGGTGATCGTCGAGCCTGCCGGTTCCGGCGTGGATCCGGGCGACGCAGCCGGCCGGTTGCGCGACCGCATCAAGGCGCTCGTCGGCGTCACCGCGGGCGTCGCGGTCGTCGCGCACGGAACGATCGAGCCGTCCCAGGGCAAAGCCAAGCACGTTTTCGACCGGCGCTAGGCCGCGTTCGCCGGAGGCGAGCGGCCGCCGCGAGCGAACGCCCAACGCATGTCGATCGAACTTCGGCCCGAGGTCAGCGCGCTCCGCGACCGGTTGCGCGAATTCATGCGCGACTTGGTCGAACCCGGCGAGCGCACGTACTGGGAGCAGCACAGGGCCGCGCCGAGCCGTTGGTCGATTCCGCCCGTCCTGGACGACCTCAAAGCGCAAGCGCGCCAAGCGGGGCTCTGGAATCTCTTCCTACCGGAAAGCGAGTACGGGGCCGGGCTGACCAACCGCGAGTACGCGCCGCTGTGTGAAATCATGGGCCGCTCGTCGATCGGCCCCGAGGTGTTCAACTGCAGTGCCCCCGACACGGGCAACATGGAAGTGATCGTCCGCTACGGGACGGCCGAGCACAAGAAGCGCTGGCTCGAACCGCTGCTCGCGGGCGAAATCCGCTCGGCGTTCGCGATGACCGAGCCCGACGTCGCGTCGTCGGATGCGACGAACATCCAGGCGCGCATCGAACGCCAGGGCGACGAATACGTAATCAACGGCCGCAAATGGTGGACGAGCGGCGCGATGGACCCGCGCTGCAAGATCTTGATCTTCATGGGGAAGACCGATCCGTCGGCGCCGCGCCATCTCCAGCAGTCGATGGTGCTCGTGCCGATGGAAACGCCGGGCGTGCAGGTGATCCGGCCGCTGACCGTCTTCGGGTACGATGACGCGCCCCACGGCCACGCCGAGATGCGTTTCGAAAACGTCCGCGTCCCCGTTTCCAACGTGCTGCTGGGCGAAGGCCGCGGCTTCGAAATCGCGCAAGGCCGCCTTGGCCCCGGCCGCATCCACCACTGCATGCGCTGCATCGGTGCGGCCGAGCGGGCGCTCGAGAAGATGTGCGAGCGCGTCAGCTCGCGCGTCGCGTTCGGCAAGGCGCTCGCCGAGCAGGGCGTCGTGCACGAATGGATCGCCGATTCGCGGATCGAGATCGATCAGGCGCGGCTGCTCACCCTGCACGCGGCCGACATGATGGATCGCCAGGGCAACAAAGCCGCGCGGGCGGAGATCGCGATGATCAAGGTCGTCGCACCCAATATGGCGTTGCGCGTGCTCGATCGCGCGATCCAAGCTTACGGCGGCGCCGGCGTCGACGAGGCTGCCGGGCTCGCGCATACCTGGGCGGGCTTGCGCACGCTCCGCTTGGCCGACGGCCCGGACGAAGTCCACCGCGTGACCGTCGCCAAGATCGAACTTGCGAAACGCACCGCCCACAAAGGTAACGGCCGGACGCCGGCCGGCGTTGAAGGAGCATGACGATTCGTTTTGCCGCTTCCCGTCGCATGGCCGCGTTCGCGATCGCCGCACTCGGCATCGCCGTGCTCCCGCCGTTTGGCTACGTTGCCTCGGCCGCGGAGCCGATCCCCGAAGGCGCGACCGTCGCGGGTACGCTCTCGGCCCAGCTCGATTCGGGGAAGGCGCAAGTCGGCGACGGCTTCTCGCTGCAGGTCGTGCGGCCGTACCCGGACGGCGACGCGTCCTACGCGGGCGCCGTCGTTCGCGGCCACGTCGCCAAGGTTATCCGCGCGGGCCAAGGCCGCAAACCCGAACTCGATCTCGCGTTCGACAGCATCGTGCTGCCCGACGGTTCCTCGTCGCCGCTGACCGGCCACGTCCTCACGGTGCAACCCAAGAAGAAGAGCAATGCTCCCACGCAGGCCGCGGGCGCCGGCATCGGCATGATCGTCGGCAACTTCATCGGCAAGAAGATCGGAACGAGCCTGGGCGGCCTCGCGGGCGCCATCGGCGGCTTCCTCTACGCGAGCAACCACAAGACCGATTTCGTCGTTCCGTCGCAATCGCTCGTCACGCTTCAAATCGACCAACAAGTCCCGCGCCCCCAAGCCCGCTAGCGCCGGTGCCAGCGGCGGGCGGTCGTTGCGTAGAGGGCGATGTCGCGGAAGGCGCCGTGCAGGTAGTACGCTTCCGCTAGGATGCCCTCGAACGCATAGTCGAGGCGCTCGGCGACGGCGCGGCTGCGCCCGTTCTCGACGACGCAGCGAATCTCGAGCCGGTTGAGATCGAGCTGCGCGAACGCGTGCGAGGTCAGGGCGGCGGTCGCGCGCGTGCAGATGCCGCGCCCTACGGCGTCCGGCGCGAGCCAGTAGCCGATCTGCGCGCTGCACGCCGCCCAATCGACGTCGTGCAAACCGATCGCACCGACGAGCGCGCCGTGCGAGCGAACGACGTAATCGAACGCGACCCGGCTCTCGAACTGCGATTGCGCGAACTGCGCGTAGCGCCGCGTGTCGCCGAGCGTCCGTGACGCGTCGATCCACATCAGCCACTCGCGAAGCTCGCGGCGATGCCGCTCGACGAGCGCAAACATCTCGGCCGCATCCGACGGATGCCGCGGTACGAGCGAAAGCTCGTCGTCGACGTGAACGCGCGCGCTCGTCATCTCAAACCTCAACGCCTTCGCGCGTGAGCATCTCGCGGTAGATTCGCTCCACGTCGGCGAGCGTATCGACCTGCGCGGCGGCTTTGTCGGGTCGCAGCCGCACGATGCGCGGAAAACGCAGCGCGTAGCCCGAGCGGTGCAGCGTGCTCTTTTGGATGATGTCGAACGCGACTTCGATCACGATCTGCGGTTCGACCGCGAGCGTGCGCCGGCCGGGTTGCGGTGCGGAATGGTTGAGGAACCACGTCGTCAGCTCGGCGATCTCGGCGTCGGTGAGGCCGCTGTACGCCTTGCCGATCGGCAGCAGCTCGGGATCGCTCGGCGACCGCCGTACCGCGAACGTGTAATCGGAGAGCACCCGATTGCGCTTGCCGTGGCCCCACTCGACCGCGACGACGACGACGTCGAGCGTCGACAGCTCGCGCTTGAGCTTCACCCACCATTTGCCGCGCCGCCCCGGAACGTAGGGGGCGTCGGTGCGTTTGAGTACCAAGCCTTCGTTCCCGCGTGCGCGCGCCGCCTCGAAGAGATCGGCGATCGTCTCGGGCGTCGCGCCGATCTCGAGCGCGCGCCATGGCGCCGCCGCCACCGCCGTGCCGTCGAGTTCGCCGAGCAACGCGGCCAACGCTTCGCGCCGCACTTCCAGCGGCTCGTCGAGCAAGAACCGTGCGCCCGTCGCGAGCACGTCGAACGCGACGAATTGGACCGGGATCTCGGCTTGCAGCGCGGGCGGCGGATCGACGCGCTGCAGCCGCGGCTGCAGATAGCGAAACGGCAGCACCGCACCGTCGCGCCGGGCGACGATTTCGCCGTCGTAGATCGCGTCGCGCGCCGACGGCCCGGTCATCGCCGCTGCGATTTCGGGGAACGCGCGCGATATCTCGTTGAACGTTCGCGAATAGAGCCGCACCTCGCCGCGCCGCACGTGCGCTTGAGCCCGAATGCCATCGTACTTGTCTTCGACGAGCCAGCTGCCCGACGCAAGCTCGCGGTAGGACGACCCGAACGCGACCGGCGTGGCGAGCATGAAGCCGATCGGCGCGAAGTAACGGATCGCGATCGCTTCGAGCGCGCCGTCGCGGGCGGCCACGGCGACCGCGCCGATGTCGCCGGCGGCCATCGCCGCGCGCCGAACCATGGCCGGGTCGCGGTCGAACGCATACGCGATCGCGTCGAGCACGAGCCCCTCGCGCAAGCCGATCCGCAAGTCGCCGGTCAAAATCTTGGCGACGTAGGCGACTTCTCGCGGCGTGCGGCACGCGCGAAAGGCGCGCTCGCAGGCCGCCTCGCGCCGCTTTCCGGCGGCTTTGCCGGCCGCCGACGCCAGCTCGTCGAGCATCGCGCCCAAACTTCCGGGCGTGAGCGTTTCGGCGAACAGCGTCAGCTCCCGCGGCTTCCCGAAGACCCTCGCGAGCGCCTCACCCAGATCGCCGGTCGCGCGGTAGGCCTCGCCGAGCGCCCCGTCGTCGAAATTCCACAGCTTGCGCGCGGCGGTTACGAGCGTTCGGCCCCCGATCGCCAGGCGCCGGTCGTCGTGCGCGGCGAGCGGATTTCCGGTGACGAAGCGCGCCGCCGCGCGCAAGTCGGCCGTGTCCAGGGTGCGCAGGTAGGCCGCGAGCCGCTCGATCTTCGCGGTTTTCGCGGTGACGCCGGCCACGTCGTCGCACACGGAGGCGAAGGCGATCATCGTCCCAAAGATTCCAGGCCAAGACGATGATTACCGCGTTCGTGATGTTTACGATCGAGCCCGGCCGCGTCGCGCCGTTCGCCGAATCGCTGCTCGAGATCGCCGGGGTCGCCGAAGTGTACAGCGTTTCGGGACCGTTCGACCTCGTCGCCGTCGTGCGCGTCAAGGCGCACGAAGATCTGGCCGACCTCGTCACCCGGCACATCTCGACGCTTCCCGGCGTCGTGCGCACCGAGACGCTCATCGCGTTCCGCGCCTATTCGAAACGCGATCCCGGCTTGACGTGGGACGTGGGCGGATAACGCTCGCAGCGCTCTCGTCTGCCGCTCTGAGAGCACTCGTCTGAACATCGAAAGAGCCCGACGTCGGGCTCTTTCCGCATAAGATCTGCTTTTGGCGTTAGCCGCTGTCCGGTTCGATCGTTGCCGGAGTCCGCGCTCTTTCCATCGTCGGACCATCGATGTCGGAAGCTACGTCTCGCCTCCGCACTAGGGTCATCGACGCCGCCCCGAGCCCCGGACAGAGACGCCAAACACAGTGCGACTCGCATCGTGCATTGCTGACACGCCTGTCACGCCGAGCTAGAAGAGCGCGAGTTGGGTGTGGTGCTCGAGGTATTCGGCGTCGATGCCGAGCTTGCGTAGGCGGGGCGCGAAATCGCGGCGGCCGTGATTGAGCAGCACCTTGTGTGGTTGCGCTAGCTCGATGTAGCGCAACAGCGACGGGTAGTCGGCGTGGTCGGAGAGCGGGAAGCCGGTGTCGGTGCGCTGCCAAGCCGATGCGCCGTCGAGCACCCAGCCGGTGAGCGCGGCGGTGCGCACCTTGCGCTCGCGCAGCGGGATCGGTAACGCGCGGGAATGCGGCGGCCAGATCAGCGCGCGCGGCCCGTCGAATCGCGTCGCGTCGTAACGTTCGAACGGCGGCATTGCGACGCCCGCGCTTTCGTAGACGTGCGCCATCGAGGCGATCGCCCCGTGGGCCGCAAGCGGAATGCCGCCGCGCCCGAGGATCGCCATCGCTTCCTGCGCTTTGCCGAGCGAGTAGGCGTAGAAGATCGGAACGGCCCCGTCGTCGAGCGCCTTGCGGGCCCAGGCGACCATCGCGCCAGCGACTTCCGCGCGCGGCGGAAACACGTAGTGCGGCCGGCCGTACGTGCACTCCATGAGGAGCGTGTCGCAGCGCTTCACCTCGGGCGGCTCCGCCGTGAGCGAGGGCTCGAGTTTGAAGTCGCCGGTGTACACGAAGCGCCCGCGCTCGCTCTCGATGAGCAGCTGGGCGCTGCCGAGCACGTGACCTGCGGAGAACAGCGTCAGCTCGTACTCGCCCTCGCGCCACGGCTCATTGAACGCGTGCGTCTCGAACGCAACCGCGGGCTCGCCCGTGTCCGCGTGCGCCCGGGCTGGCTCGGAACGGCGCCGCGCGAACTGAGCCATGCGGGTGTGCGCCGCGGCTTGGCCCGCGCCGGTGTGCGCCGCGGCTTCGCCCCCGCCGGCGTGCGCCGCCGCTTCCCCCGTGGCGGCGTGCGCCGCGGCCGGCTTGGAATCGCGCGCGAACCGATGGGCGCAGACCTTGGCGTTGTTGCGCGACGTGATGACGACGGCGTGAGCGCGGGCGTGGTCGGAATGGCCGTGCGACACGTAGCATCGCGACCGCGGCCGCATCGAGTCGATCCACAGACCGAGCGCGTCGACGTACAGCGATTTCTCGCGCAGCGAAAACATATCGAAGGGAACATACGTTCGATGCGCGCAACTGCACCCCTTGCCGTTAACGGGGGGTTCATTCGACTATGGCACGCATCTACGACAATCTCGCGGACACGTTCGGCAATACGCCGCTGGTCAAGATTCCGCGGCTCAACAAGGGCTTGGGCGCGACGATCCTCGTGAAGATGGAATCGTTCAATCCCGCGGGCAGCGTGAAGGACCGCATCGGCGTTTCGATGATCGAGGCCGCCGAGCGCGAGGGACGGCTGCGGCCCGATACCGTCATCATCGAGCCGACGAGCGGCAACACCGGCATCGCGCTCGCGTTCGTCGCCGCCGCGAAAGGCTATCCGATCATCCTCACGATGCCCGACACGATGACGATCGAGCGGCGCAACCTGCTCAAGGCCTACGGCGCGCAGCTCGTGCTGACCCCCGGTGCCGACGGCATGAAAGGTGCGATCGCCAAAGCCAAGGAGATCCACGACTCGAATCCCGGCAAGTACTTCATGCCGCAGCAGTTCGAGAATCCGGCGAACCCCGACATCCATCGCCGCACGACCGCCGAAGAGATTTGGCGCGATACCGACGGCAACGTCGACATCTTCGTCGCGATGGTCGGTACCGGCGGCACGATCACGGGCGTCGGCGAAGTGCTGCGCGCGCGCAAGCCGAGCATCAAGATCGTTGCGGGCGAACCCGACGCGTCGCCGGTTCTTTCCGGCGGTCAGCCGGGCGCGCACAAGATTCAGGGCACCGGAACGGGCTTCGTACCCGCGATCCTCGACACGAAGATCTACGACGAGGTCGTTCGGGTCACGAACGACGACGCGATCGCGATCGCGCGGCGAGCCGCGCGCGAGGAAGGGATGCTCGTCGGCATCTCGGCCGGAGCGAACATCTGGATTGCGATGCAGATCGCGGCGCGGCCGGAGTCGGCCGGCAAGACGATCGTCACGATCGGATGCGACACGGGCGAGCGCTACCTCTCGAACCCGGTCTTCGCCGACCAGGAAGCCCATATCGTCGAACCCGCGCTGAGCTGACCGCCGAGGACCACGAATAGGCGGGGTTCGCACAAGGGACGCGTCGCCGGCACGTCAGAGTGGGAACCCCGTGAATACCGTCATGTTGCAACGAGCCCTCGCCACGGCGGCGCTCGTCGCGTTGCTCGGCGCCGAGCCCGCGCCATCCCCGAGCCCGTCGCTCGCCGCTTCGCCGTCACCCGACACTTCGGTGACGCGCGCGACCCTCGACAACGGGTTGCGCGTCGTCGTCGTGCGCGATCCGCTCGCGCCGGTCGTTTCGGTGTACGACAACTACCTGGTGGGCGCGGACGACACGCCGGCGGACTTTCCCGGGATGGCGCACGCGCAGGAGCACATGGC
>Ga0073928_10010189_pt1 | contig 11251 bp, 13 predicted proteins | sample PaiPotPPA55metaG_FD_76969 | JGI IMG/M metagenome (GOLD analysis project Ga0073928, IMG submission 76969) | Iron sulfur acid spring bacterial and archeal communities from Banff, Canada, to study Microbial Dark Matter (Phase II) - Paint Pots PPA... ...
GCGTCGCAAACCGTGAGCGTCCGCCCCGGCTTTACCACGTGCGCGCGAAACAAGAAGCGGTCGCCTTTTGCGGGCGCCAGTAGATTGGTCTTGAACTCGACCGTCAACACCGCGGCGTCCGCCGGCATGAGCGAGAACGCCGCGTAGCCGCAAGCGCTGTCCAAAGCTGTGGCGATGATGCCGGCATGCACGAAGCCATGCTGCTGCGTATAGGCCGGCTCGTAGGGCATTGCCAATTCGATTTCTCCCGGCATCAGCCGTGTGATCGTGGCACCCAGCGTTGCCATTGTATTTTGCCGGGCAAAGTTTGCGCGGACGCGATCGGCGAAATTCGGATCTTTCGGCAGAAATGACATTTGCTGTCTCGCCTTAATCATATAGTTCATATGTGAACCAAATGGTTGCTTTCGGTCAAGAGGTCTCTCTCGGGCCACCGGAGCCCCCTTTCTTCACAAGTGAACTTGTTGCCGTTATCGTGCGCCGATGCCGTCCAGACCGCAGCGCCTCATCCATCTGCTGTCGCTTGCTCAGCATCGGTTGCTGAAGAGCGCCGATTTGGCATTCAAAGAAACGCTCGACATCAGCACGACCCAGCTTGGCGTCCTGTTCCTTCTGGAAAAGCGGCCCGGCACTTTGTTCAAGGACGTGAGCGATGACCTCGGTATTAATGCCTCGGCGATCACCGCGCTTGTCGCACGCATGGAGGACGCTGGGCTGGTACGGCGCCAGCCATCCGACGACGATCAGCGCGCCATTCATCTCTTCGCGACGGCCAAGGGCCTTGCCAAATCGGCGGCGGCGCGGCCGATACTCGCCCGCCTTAACGCTCGGCTGGCGGGGGGATTCAGTGAGCGAGAGATTGCGACGGTCGCCCGATTTCTCAACGCGATCCTGCAGCGCTTTTGAGCGGTGCGGGGTCCCTGGCTGGGGCGACCGCGCCACTCTGACAGGGGCTTCTTCCAGAATTTGCGGCAGAAATGGGCGAGGCGGCTTTCCTTACTTCTTGTGCTTGAGCGTCTGCATGAAGGCTTTTTCCTCCGGCTGCAGATAGACGATCTCGGTCAGAGCTCCAATCACGCCGGTGGTATCGAAATAGGCGAAGCGTGTTTCATTGTGACGACCGCTTTGCACCAGCGGGAAGCCGCGCGATTCCATGTCCTTTACCCCTTGGGCATAATTGCCGACCTCGGCGCAATAGTGGTGCATGCCGCCTTGCGGATTATGGTCAAGGAATTTCGAATAGGTGCTCACGCCGGCTATCGGCTGGATCAGTTCGATCTGCGTATCGCCACACCAGCCGAAGGCGAGGTGTACGGTGAGTGGCGCCGGCTTACCGAGATACGTTTCATCCTCAAGGCCGGGATCCTCGAGAAAGAGGAATTCCGGAACGCCGAGCTTGTCCTTGAAAAAGGCCATTCCCTTATGAATGTCGGGCACGACAAATCCGATTTGAAAGACGTTTTGGGCTAAAGTACCGGTCACTCGTTCCTCCCCTTCCAATCGCTCACGCCAATTGACGCCGTCGTGTTTAACAATCCTCGATGATACAAGCTTAGCGAAATCTGGCAATCGCCGGGGGAGTATTGCGATGTGCCGTCGCGACAATCGCGCGTTGCCGCTCATAATGCGGCGCCGGTAGGATTTTAGCCCGGTGCATCGTCGCTTTTCGAACCGCCCTCTTGACGTCCACGATGCGTTAAGAATGCGCCTTTGCAAATCCTTCAACAACAAACTCGAAGTCATTTTCCCGCCACCGTGCCACCACGCTTTGTCCGAAGACGTACGGCCTTTTGCGGCGCAAGACGGACAACGGGTTCGTTGTTCCGCGCGGCGCCGGGCCACGTCCCGGGCGAGGGTGGTGGAGGTTGGATGAGATTGCGTGCGTTCGTCGGCGGCGTTGTGTTTGCCGCCGCTACCGGCCTTGCGGTTTACGCGGCGACGGCGGCGGACCTGCCGGTAGCGCCGGCTCCGGTGCCCGTCGCGCCTGTCGCGTCGGCGCCAGCCGCGATTTTTAGCTGGACCGGTTTCTATATCGGCGGTCATGTCGGCGGCGGCTTCGACCGCTCGTCCTGGAGCGATCCCTTCACCGGAGCAAACAACGCTTTCACAAGCGGCGCCGGCTTCCTCGGCGGCGCGCAGGCCGGCGCCAATCTGCAGTTCAACCGGCTGGTCCTCGGCGTTGACGGCGATTTCAGCTACGCGGGGCTCAAGGGCAGCGGCAGGGATTCGCTTGGTGATTCCATCAGCACCAATACCAATTGGACATCGACCGTCACCGGCCGCGTCGGCGCCGCGTTTGATCGGCTGCTCGTCTACGGCAAAGGCGGCGTCGCTTTCGCCCGTGACCGAAACACCTTCACCGATCTTGCCGGCAACGGCGCGAGCAACACCTTGATGCGCACTGGCTGGACCGCCGGCGTCGGTCTGGAATACGGCATCAGCAAAAACTGGTCCGCCAAGATTGAGTACGATTATCTCAGCTTCGGTTCGCAGCCATTGAATTTCACCACGCCGACCACGCCATCGTACGCGACCAATGCCGGTCTCAACGTCCAGGAAATCAAAGCAGGCGTCAATTTCCGTTTTGGCGGGCCGTAGCGACGCGAAGGCCGCCGAACGCGCTTTTTCAGCTGAAGACGACAGCGCCATCGCCGCTTCGGCGGCGGACCTGGCGTCATTGACAAGGGCGCGCTGCTGGTGATGATCGCGGCGCCATGGGTCTTGCCGTTGAAATCATCGGGCTTGTCGTATTTCTCGGCGCGCATGTGTTCGTCTCCATGCGCGGGCATCGGGCGGCATTGATCGCGAGGCTCGGCGAGGGTCCATACAAGGGCCTGTTCAGCCTGGTCTCCGTCATCGGTCTTGTGTTGCTCGGTTATGGTTTCGCGCGCTACCGGGCCGAAGGCCTTATTCCGCTGTGGTATCCGCCGACATGGACGCGCCATGTCGTGGAAGCGGCGATGTGGCCGGCCAGCATCGCGCTCGTTGCCGCCTACATTCCGGGCGACATCAAGCGTGTGCTCAAGCATCCGCTGCTGGTCGCCGTAAAACTCTGGGCCGTTGCTCACCTGTGTGCCAATGGCGATCTCGGCGGAATTATTCTATTTGGTTCAGTGCTCGCTTGGGCCGTTTACGACCGTATCACGTTGAAGCGCCGCAGCGACGCCGGGTCGCCGCCAATTCCCGTCGGCGGACGGCGCAACGACCTCATCGCAATCGTCGTCGGCACGATTGTGTACGCTGTGCTCGGCTTGGTGTTTCACCCGATCGTCATTGGGGTGCCGGCATTCGGCTCGCCGGCGCTGGGATACTGATTAATGTCCGTGCATGACGACATCCGGCGGCTGACCGCGCCGGACATCGGCGCCCGCAAGGGCGCCGAGCCGATCGTGTGTCTGACGTCTTATCATGCGCACACCGCGCGCATCCTCGACGGCTATTGCGACGTGATCCTGGTCGGCGATTCGCTCGGCATGGTCATGCACGGCCTCGAAAGCACGGTGCCGGTCACCCTCGACATGATGATCCTCCAGGGTCTTGCGGTGATGCGTGGGTCGAAGCGGGCGTTGGTGGTCGTCGACCTGCCGTTCGGTTCCTATGAAGCGGTCTAAGGAACATGCGTTCGCGTCCGCCGCGCGAGTGCTGAAGGAAACCGGCTGCGGCGCCATCAAGCTCGAAGGCGGCCGCCGCATGGCCGATACGATCGCCTTCCTGGTCGAGCGCGGCGTGCCGGTCATGGGTCATGTCGGTTTGACGCCGCAGGCGATCAACACCCTCGGATCGTTTCGCGCGCAGGGCCGTGACGAAAGCGATTGGGCGCCGATCGAGGCCGATGCGCGCGCGGTTGCCGACGCCGGCGCGTTTTCTGTGGTGCTCGAGGCGATCGCCGAGCCGCTGGCCCGCCGCATCACCGGCGCGGTCGCGATCCCGACGATCGGCATCGGCGCGAGCGTCGCCTGTGACGGCCAAATTCTCGTGCTCGAGGATATGCTCGGGCTGTCGCCCCGCGTACCGAAATTCGTCAAACGCTTCGGCGACCTCGGGCCGTCAATTGAGCGCGCGGTGAAAAGCTATGCAGAAGACGTACAGGCGCGCCGTTTTCCGGGCCCCGACAACGTTTACCCAATGCGGAAGAAGCAAGATTAGGAAATCTCCCTGCGAGATAGGCCGCCATGGCCTGTTAACGCTCTGCGGCGAACGATGCCGGCGCAATCGCTGCAGGCGGAGCCCGGGGCTTTGCCTTGCTCGTGCCACATGACTATTCTAGCTCCCAGATGGGTTTGTCCGAGCCTAACCGCCCGGAATTCCATGGTTTTGTCGCTCTTCGGTTCGGAAAGCTACCTCCGGCTGCACCTGCGGGGGCAGGGCAGGCGGTCTGAACCTGGGCTGGTGTCGGGGCAGGGTCCGTGACCGATATCTTTCACGAAGTCGACGAGGAAGTTCGTCGCGAACAGTTCAAGAAGCTGTGGCAGCGCTTCGGCAACTACATCATTGCCGGCGGCGTCCTCGTCATCGTGGGCGTCGGCGCATGGCGGGGATACGATTGGTGGGAAACCAAGAAGGTCGCCGAATCCGGAGCCGCGTTCGAGCAGGCGGTGACGTTGGCGGAAGCCGGCAAGCCGCAAGAGGCGGAAGCGGCGTTTGCCAAACTGGCGACCGACGGCACCGCCGGCTATCGCGTGCTGTCGCGCTTACGCGAGGCTGCTGAACAGGCGCGGTCGGATCCGAAGGCTGCGATCAAATCCTACGACGAGCTCGCCGCCGACGGGGGAGCCGGGCAGGTTATCCAGGATCTCGCCGCTTTGCGCGCCGGATTTCTGCTTGTCGACAGTGCTTCCTACGCCGACCTGCGTACGCGGCTGGAGCCGTTGACCGCGGCGGACCGTCCGTTTCGTTACAGCGCGCGCGAATTGTTGGCGCTCTCTGCGTGGAAGCAAGGCGACATGAGCGCGGCACGGCAGTGGGCCGATATGATTATGACCGATCCGCAAACACCGGCCGGCGCCCGCAGCCGCGCGCAGGTGTTGAGCGAACTCATTGCGGCGGGCGGTAAGGGCTGAGCGGATGTCGAGGGGACGGTTTTCTTCGCTGGTCCGGAGTGGTTCGGCACTCACGCTCATCTTTGTCTTGGGTGCGTGTACCGCGGGCGGTCAGTTCGACCCGACCGAAATCGTTTCCACGGACGTATTCGGCACCAAGAAAAAACTGTCGGGCGAGCGTGAGCCGGTCTTTCCCCAAGGCGTACCGGGAGCGGAGACTGGCGTGCCGCCCGATCTGGTGAAGGGCTATCAACCGCCGCCCGAGCCGGTGGCGGCGGCAGATACCGGCGGCGATGCTGCGGCCAAGACGGCGGCGCCGGCGGAGAAGCCCAAGCCGAAACCAAAACCCAAGCCGAAGGTGGCGCGCGCGCCAGCGCCGCAGGCACACGATCCCGTTTGGGACCAGAAGGCGCCATCGTCTGCGCCTCCACCGGCAAGACAGCCGGCGCAATCTGCCTGGCCGGCGCCGCCGGGACAATCCGGGCAAACCAATTGGCCTGCTGCGCCGGCCGCCGGTCAATCCTCACAAGCGGCACCCGCCGGACAAACGAATTGGCCGGCCGCGCCGCCGACGCGGCAAACGCAATAATCCGCCCAGCGCCTGCAGGCGCACCGGCGTGCGCCATATCCATGCTGCCGAGTTCAGGATAAAGAGCGCGTGCGGCGCGCATGCGTCATTTGATCAGGGCTGTCGCTCGCAGATCGCTTCATGTCCTTCACGATTGCCATTGTCGGCCGGCCCAATGTCGGGAAATCCACCCTGTTCAACCGTCTTGTCGGGGCGCGCCGGGCGCTGGTCGATGATCAGCCGGGAGTGACGCGTGACCGGCGGGAGGGCGAGGGGCGGCTCGGCGACCTGTCATTTCGCGTCATCGATACCGCCGGTCTTGAGAATGCGGCGGCGGAAAGCCTCTCCGGAAAGATACAAGCGCAGACGGCGGCTGCGGTGGCGCAGGCGGATGCCGTCCTGTTCCTCGTCGATGCGCGCGCCGGGGCAACGCCGGCGGATCGCAGCTTCGCCGATCTCGTGCGCAAATCCGGCAAGCCCGCGATTGTGGTCGCCAACAAGAGCGAGGGACGCGCAGGCGAAGCCGGCGCACTCGACTCCTACGCGCTTGGACTGGGCGATCCTGTCGCCATCAGCGCTGAACACGGTGAAGGGTTAGCCGGCCTCTATGACGCGCTGCGTTCGGCGCTCCCAGAGGCAACCGCGGAAGCCGACGAAGATGAGGCTCCAGCCGTCGAAGCCGACGACAAGCCCGTCCGCATCGCGGTGGTGGGACGGCCGAATACCGGCAAGTCGACCCTGATCAACCGGTTGCTCGGCGAGGAACGGCTCGTGACCGGACCGGAAGCCGGTATCACGCGCGACGCGATTGCGGTCGATCTCGACTGGCGCGGGCGGCATCTGCGCATTCACGACACCGCCGGACTGCGCCGCCGCTCGCGCGTCGAGCAGAAGGTCGAGAAATTGTCGATCGCCGATACGCTCAACGCGATCCGCTTTGCCGAAGTCGTGATCGTCCTCATTGATGCGCAAACGCCGTTTGAGGAACAGGACGTCAGGATTGCCGATCTCGTCGAGCGCGAAGGCCGCGCGATCGTCATCGCCTTCAACAAGGTTGATTTGATCGACCGGCAGCCGGGCGTTCGCCCGCGGCTGCGCGAGGAAGTCGATCGCGTGCTGCCGCAGATCAAGGGCGTTCCGGTTGTCGCGTTGTCATCGCGCACCGGCGAGGGACTTGATCGATTGATGGCCGCGGTGTTGTACGCACATGCCGTCTGGAACCGCCGCGTGCCGACCGCGGCGCTCAACCGCTTTCTGTCGCACGCCGCTGAAACCCATCCGCCGCCCGCCGCACGCGGCCGTCGCATCCGGCTTGATTACATGACTCAGCCGAAATCGCGGCCGCCGACTTTCGTCCTGTTTTCCGCGCGCGCCGCGGCGCTCCCCGAAACCTATCGCCGTTATCTGATCAACGGATTGCGCGATGCCTTCGCCCTGCCGGGCACGCCGATCCGGCTGATGCTGCGCGCCAAGGCCAATCCCTATGCCGGCCGAAAGCGGCGTTGATGGACGGGCAAACAGACCAATCGAACGTGAAAGTCGGCGTGGCACGGCGCAAAGCCGCCTTCGTGTTCATCTTCGCGACTATCTTTTTGGACATGCTCGCCATGGGCATTGTCATTCCAGTTCTGCCCAAGCTCGTGGTCGATTTCGTCGGTGGCGACACGCAGGAAGCGGCGAGAATTTTCGGCGTGTTCGGTACCGCTTGGGCATTGATGCAATTCTTGTTCTCGCCGTTGCAAGGCACGCTGTCCGACAGCTTCGGCCGGCGCACGGTTATTCTCCTTTCCAACTTCGGTGTCGGCCTCGACTATGTGCTGATGGCGCTGGCGCCGACACTCGGATGGCTGTTCGCCGGGCGGCTGATTTCTGGCATTGCTGCGGCGAGCATCTCGACCGCCTACGCCTATGTCGCCGACGTGACGCCGCCGGAACAGCGCGCGGCGCGCTTCGGATTGCTCGGCGCGGCGTTCGGTGCGGGATTCGTGCTCGGTCCGGCGCTCGGCGGACTGGCCGGCAACATTTCTCCGCGGCTGCCGTTCTGGATTGCCGCAGGCTTGAGCCTGGCGAACGCTCTCTACGGGCTCCTGATCTTGCCGGAATCGCTGCCGCGGGGCGAGCGCGCCAGCTTCCGATGGCGACGCGCCAATCCTTTCGGCGCGCTCGCTTTGTTGCGTTCGCACCGCGAGCTGTTTGGGCTTTCCGTCGTCAACTTCCTCGGCAATCTGGCGCATGCCGTGCTGCCGAGCATCGCCGTGCTCTACATGTTGTACCGCTACGGCTTTGACGAACGCATCGTCGGCTTGACACTGGCGGGCGTCGGGATCGCATCGATTATCGTTCAGGGCGGCGTCGTCGGGCCGGTCATCAAGTGGGTCGGCGAACGCGCGGCGCTCCTGCTTGGCCTCGCGTTCGGTGCCGTCGGCTTTCTCGCGTTCGCGCTGGCGCGCACCGGCGCGGAATTTTGGATCGGTATTCCGCTCCTGGCGCTGTGGGGTTTGGAGAGCCCGGCGGCCATGGCTTTGATGAGCCGCCATGTCGGCGCCTCGGAGCAAGGCAGGCTGCAAGGCGCCAATGCAAGCGTCACCGGCATAGCCAATCTGTTTGGTCCCGGCCTCTTCACGCAAATATTCGCGGTCGCCATTGGCGGCGGCCGTGAGGGCGCCTTGGCTGGGGCGCCTTTCATGCTGGCGGCACTGCTGATCGCCGCAGCCGGCGTGCTGGCATGGTATGCGACGCGCAAGCGCTTCTGATGCTGACTGAGGACGTTACGCTGGGCGTGCGAAGTCCTGCAGCTTGCCGCTGCGGAAATCGTAGATCTTTCCGGTTTCGGAAAAGCTTGGCAGGCACAGGTCGAGGATTTTCTCCGCCACCTGTTCCGGCGCCGGCAACGTCATCGGGTCCTCGCCCGGCATAGCCATGGCGCGCATGCGGGTGCGGGTTGCGCCGGGACTGAAGAGATTGACCCGCACCGCCGTCGAGCTTGTTTCCGCCGCATAGGTTCGCGCTAGAACGTCGAGCGCCGCCTTCGATACCGAATAAGGGGCCCAATAAGCGTAAGCCAGTGTCGCGATGCCCGAGGTGACGAAGACGACGCGGCCGGCGTCGGATCGTTTCAGCAACGGGTCCATGGCGCGGATCAAATGCCAATTGGCGGTGACGTTGACCGCCATCATGTCGTCCCAGGCTTTCGGCTCGATGTGATCGAGCGGCGAAGGCACGCCCGCGAGTGCCGCATTGCCTACCAGCACGTCGAGCCGCCCATAGCGTTCGTTGAGCGCGGCGGCGAGCCGATAGATGCCGGCATAGTCGCGCAGATCGAGCGGCGTGAGCGTTGCCGAACCGCCGGCACCGCGGATCGCATCGTCGAGTTCTTCAAGACCGCCGACTGTGCGCGCTACCGCAATCACATGCGCGCCGGCGCGCGCGAGCGTCAATGCTGCGGCATAGCCGAGGCCGCGCGAGGCGCCGGTGACCAGCGCGACCCGACCGGCAACCGGTTTTGACATTCCTCAGCTCGCCTCGGCGAGCAAGGAAAGCTGATGGGGCGGCGCGTCCTGGGCGGTGCGATCGGTGAGGGGAGTTGGATATTCACCGGTGAAGCAATGGTCGGTGAATTGCGGGCGGGCCGGATCGCGCTCCTTTTCGCCCATGGCGCGGTAGATGCCATTTACCGAAAGGAACGCCAGAGAATCCGCGCCAATGAATTTCCGCATCCCCTCGAGATCGTGGGTGGCGGCGAGGAGCTTGTCCTGCTCCGGCGTGTCTATTCCGTAATAGTCCGGATGGGTGATCGGCGGCGAGGCGATGCGAAAGTGCACTTCGCTGGCGCCGGCATCGCGCATCATTTGCACGATCTTGACCGACGTCGTGCCGCGCACGATCGAGTCGTCGATCAGTACGATGCGCTTGCCACTGACCACGGCGCGGTTGGCGCTGTGCTTGAGCCGGACGCCGAGCTGGCGGATGTGCTGGGTCGGTTCGATGAAGGTGCGGCCGACATAGTGGTTGCGGATGATGCCGAGCTCGTAGGGAATGCCGGAGGCTTGCGCGTATCCCATGGCGGCCGGCACGCCGGAATCGGGCACCGGCACGACCACGTCGGCAGCAGCGGGCGCTTCGAGCGCGAGCTCTTGCCCGCAATTCTTGCGCACCTCGTAGACGCTGCGGCCGCCGATGATGGAGTCCGGCCGCGAGAAATAGATGTACTCGAAGATGCAAGGACGCGGCGCGGTCGGCGGGAAGGGTTTGTGCGAGTGGGCGCCGTCCTCGTCGAAGATGAGCACCTCGCCATTCTCAACGTCGCGGACATATTGAGCGCCGATGATAGCGAGCGCGCAGGTCTCCGAGGCGAGAATGGGACAGCCGTCGAGTTTACCAAGCACCAGCGGCCGGATGCCCAGCTGGTCGCGCGCGCCGACCAGTTTCTTGTTGGTGAGGCCGACAAATGCGTAGGAGCCTTCGAGCATGCGCAGCCCTTCGATGAACCGATCGACGAAGCGGTTGCGGTGCGAGCGCGCGACGAGATGGAGGATGACCTCCGTGTCCGTCGTCGATTGCATCATGGCGCCTTCGCGCACGAGCTGGCGGCGGAGCGTCAGTCCGTTGGTCAGATTGCCGTTATGGCCGACCGCAAAGCCGCCGGCATTGAGCTCGGCGAACAGCGGCTGCACGTTGCGCAGGATGGTTTCGCCGGTGGTCGAATAGCGCACATGGCCCACCGCGGCATTGCCGGGCAGCCGATCAATCACGTCGCGGCCCGAGAAAGCGTCGCCGACGAGCCCGAGGCGGCGCTCGGAGTGAAAGCGGGCGCCGTCGAATGAAACGATGCCGGCGGCCTCCTGGCCGCGATGCTGGAGGGCGTGCAGGCCGAGCGCCGTGATGGCTGCCGCGTCGGGGTGACCGAAAATACCGAATACGCCGCATTCCTCGCGCAGCCGGTCCGCATCGAGGTCGAGGGGGCTCGTTTCTGTCATGGTCATCGGGTCCGCGATCACCTCAATGCACGATTCCCCGGACCCTGAGCAATTCCTATTTCCCCATGTGCGGCGGGCTGTTCGATCTGGCTGTGCCGATCGGTCTGATTTTCCGGCGTTTCGGTGTCCGCCGGCGGCCGCTTCAGTTTCTTCAAGATGGTGTTTTCTGCGTCCTCCGGCAACTGTCCCTTCAACCAGTCGCCCGTGCTGCTGAGTACGACCTTAGACTTCGCATGCAAGACCCAATCCGGTTTGCTCCGATCCGGAACGAGCCAATCGAAGAACATATAAGCCACGACCACGATGATAAGGCCGCGGGCCAAGCCGAATAAGAAGCCAAGCGTGCGATCGAGCGCGCCCACGCGGCTATCGAGCACCATGTCGGAGATTCTGACGGTCAGAATCGAGACGATCAGAAGCGTAACCAGGAATACGCCGCCGATCACCGCCACGGCGGCAACAATGTCGTTGTTGAAGTACTGTTTGGCCAAGGGCAAAAGCTTGGAATACGCGTAAAGCGTAGCGCCGGCGGCCAGGATCCAGGCGATGATCGAGAGGATCTCGCGCATGAAGCCGCGCACCATGGCGAGCAGCCCCGAAATCAGCATCACGGCGATCAGGACGATATCGAGCAGCGTAATCGGCATGTTCTGCTGGTCCGCTCGCTA
>Ga0073928_10010191_pt1 | contig 11250 bp, 10 predicted proteins | sample PaiPotPPA55metaG_FD_76969 | JGI IMG/M metagenome (GOLD analysis project Ga0073928, IMG submission 76969) | Iron sulfur acid spring bacterial and archeal communities from Banff, Canada, to study Microbial Dark Matter (Phase II) - Paint Pots PPA... ...
GCTCGCGCAGGGCGCGACGCTGAACGCCGGCGACCTTGTCGCGCGGATCGACGCGCTCGACGGGGCGCTCGTCGTCGAGGGATCCGGCGGCATCCTGGTGCCGCTGAACGAGCGAGAACATCTCGGCGACGTTGCACGACGCGCGCGGCTCGAGACCGTTCTCGTCGTGGGGCTGCGCCTCGGCTGCATCAATCACGCACTGCTGACGCTCGAGTTCTGTCGCAACGCCGGTATTCCGGTCGCCGGCGCTCTGCTGGTCGAGCGCTGGCGCCCGACCGAAGCGGCGTATCGCGACGACGTCGCGCGCGCATTGCAGGGAAAGTCGCCTCTCCTTGGCATTCTGCCGTTTGCCCCCGCGGAGCCGGACTCGGTCGCAGCGGGTGCAAACGTCTTGCAGCCCTTTATCGACGGAAACGGATGACGAACGCTCAACTCACCCTCGACCAAGCCCGCGCGCAGGTGCTCGGTAACGCGCTGCCTGCCGATGCGGATCTGCTTCGGCAGCTCGCGGTGCTGCCGGCGGAGCGGATTCCCGAGCTGCTCTCGCTCGCCGATGAGGTGCGCTCGCACTACACGGGCAACGCCGTCGCGGTCGAGGTGCTGTACAACGCAAAGAAGGGCGGCTGTTCGGAGGACTGCAATTTTTGCTCGCAGAGCGCGCGTTACGCGAGCGACGTCGATCCGGAGCCGCTCTCGACCGTAGACGGCTTCGTTACGGCGGCGCGGGCCGCGCACGTGCGCGGTGCCGGCGAGTTCTGCATCGTCGTTGCCGTCCGCGGGCCGTCGGCGAAATTGCTCGACCGCGTCTGCACGGCCGTGCCGCAGATCAAGTCCGAGCTGCCGCTCACCGTTGCCGTCTCGCTGGGCATCTTGAGCGACGGCCACGTGGAACGGCTCGCGGCGTCGGGTGTCGACAAGGTTAACCACAACCTCGAGACCTCGGAGCGCTATTTCCCTTCGGTGTGCACGACGCACACGTACGAGGAGCGCTGGGAGACGTGCCTGCGGGTGAAGCGGCATGGGCTCGAGCTCTGCTGCGGCGGCATCATCGGCATGGGGGAGACGCTCGACGACCGCATCGCGTTTCTCGGTGCGCTGCAGGAGCTGCAGCCGGAAGAGGTGCCGGTGAACTTTCTCAATCCACGGCCCGGTACGCCGTTCGCCGGCAAGCCGCTGCTCGATCCCGCCGAGGCGCTGCGCTTCGTCGCGATGGTGCGGCTCGCGCTTCCGCGTTCCCTCGTGCGCTTCGCCGGGGGACGCGAGGTCACGCTGAAGGGACTGCAAGATCTTGGGATGCGCAGCGGCGCGAGCGGCATCGTGCTCGGCGACTATCTCACCACTCCGGGCCGCGGCGATGCCGAAGATTTCGGCATGCTCGATCGTCTCGGCTTCGAAGTGCTGGCGTGACCGTTGGATCAAACTAGGGCGCCGTACTTTCAGGCGCTGCTCGACTACGTCGACGCGGGCGTGCTCCCGTTCCACACACCCGGCCACATTCAAGGCATCGGCATGGACTTGGCGTTCCGCGAGTTCGTCGGCGACAACATCTGTGCGATCGATTTAACGCCGATGCCCGGCATCGACGACCTGCTGCAGCCCACGGAGTCCATCAAGGAGGCGCAGCAGCTGGCCGCCGCTGCGTGGGGAGCAGACAACACGTTCTTCCTGACCAACGGCTCGACCAGCGGCAACCAGTGCATGATGATGGCCGCGGTGAATCCGGGCGAGAAGATCGCCGTCCCGCGCAACTCGCATAAATCGATGCTGGGCGGCCTGGTAATGAGTGGCGCCGAGCCCGTGTACATGCGTCCCGAGGTAGACGCCGAGCTGCGCATGGACCATTGCGTCACGCCGCAGACGGTGGAGGCGACGCTGCGCGAACACCCCGAGGTGGTCGCGGTCTATCTCGTGTCGCCGACGTACTACGGCGTCGCTGCGGATCTGGAATCCATCGAGCGCATCGCCCACGGCGCCGGAAAGCTGCTGCTCGTCGACGAGGCGTGGGGACCGCACTTTCACTTTCATGCGGCCTTGCCGCTCTCGGCAACCGCTGCGGGCGCCGACCTCTGCATCAACTCGACGCACAAGATGCTGTCCGCGTTCTCGCAGTGCGCGATGCTCCATCAGAAGGGCCCGCGGGTGCGGCTCGACCGCCTCAAAGCCGTCCTGAAGATGTTCCTCTCGACGTCGCCCAATCTCCCCATGGTCGCATCGCTCGACGTCGCGCGCAAGCAGATGGCGACCGAAGGTGCCGCGCTGCTGTCGCGCACGATCGAGCTCGCGCAGGAGGCGCGCAGCCGCCTCAACGCCATCCCGGGCGTCTATTGCTTCGGCGAGGAGCTCCAGGGGCGCGCGGGGATATTCGACCTCGATCCTACGAAGATCACGGTAACCGTCAAGGGCCTCGGCTACACCGGATATGAAGCCTCGGAAATCCTGCGACGGCGTTACAACATTCAGGTGGAGCTGGCCGACCTCTTCAACGTCGTCGCGCTCTTCACGATCGGAACGACGCGCGACGCTGCAGGGCGGTTCGTCGAGGCGTTCGAGGAGCTGGCCCGCGGCGAGCGTGAGCTCGACATGTTCGCGCCGTCGGGAATTCTGGAACAGCGCCTCAAGCACGGAACGTTTCATCTCCCGGCGGTACCTCCGATGCGGATGCGGCCGCGCGAGGCCTTCCTCGCCGACACGGAGTTGATCAAGCTGCGCGAGTCCAAGGGGCGCATCTGCGCCGAGACGATCACGCCGTACCCGCCGGGCATTCCGGTCATCGCGCCGGGCGAAGAGCTGACGCCCGACATCATCGATTATTTGCGCTTGGAACTGAAGGCCGGCGTGCGCATTCAGGGTCCGTACGACGACAAGCTGCGTACGATCCGCGTGGTAAAGGAGTGAAGGCGCGCCCCCTGTAACGTTGTAACAGCGCCTTTGGGGAAGGCGCGGAAACGGGGATCAGTATTGGCGGTTAGAGTTCATCACGTTTCCCCTAGTTGGGAACTCTCTCAGCTCCTCGATATCTTCCCACTCGCGATACGGCAAGCGCTCGTCCGTCTTAACAACATCGAAGACATCATCGAAGTCGTGCTCGATCTGGGCCGGCCGCCCGAAGCGCGCTTCGAAAGCGATTTCAAGTACCTGACCGACTCCCCGGTAAGCCACGAAGACATCGCGCACGTCTGCTCCCGCATCTCGCCGTTCGGCGCCGATAACCGCGCCGGTATCGAGCAGACGTTACACCGCATCAGCGCCATTCGCAACCGCACCGGCAAGATCGTCGGCCTCACGTGCCGCGTCGGCCGCGCCGTTTACGGCACGATCGACATCCTACTCGACGTGCTGCGCGGCGGCCAGTCGATATGCTTATTAGGGCGCCCCGGCGTCGGCAAGACGACGATGCTGCGCGAGTGCGCGCGCGTGCTCTCCGAGGAACGCAAACGCGTCGTTATCGTGGACAGCTCCAACGAGATCGCCGGTGACAGCGACATACCGCATCCGGGTATCGGCCTCGCGCGGCGAATGCAGGTCGCCGATCCGGCGCTTCAGCACGCCGTGATGATCGAGGCGGTCGAGAACCACATGCCCGAGGTGATCGTCATCGACGAAATCGGCACCGCAGCAGAAGCCGAGGCGGCCAGGACGATTGCCGAGCGCGGCGTGACGCTCATCGGGACGGCGCACGGGCAGACGCTGGAGAATCTGCTCATGAATCCGACGCTCTCCGACCTCGTCGGCGGCGTGAGCGCCGTGACGCTCTCCGACGAAGAGGCGCGCCGCCGGGGCACCCGCAAGACGGTCCTCGAACGCAAGGCGCCTCCGACGTTCGACGTGGTGATCGAGATCCACGACCGCGACCGGCTCGCGATCCACAAGAACGTCGCCGACGTGATCGATGCGCTGCTGCGCGGCTACCAGCCGCAGCCCGAGATCCGCCAGCGCGAGGCGAGCGGCGCCGTCACCGTCGTGCAAGAGGCCGACACCGAATCGATGCCGCGCCTGGCCGACCGCTACGACCAGGAACGCGAGCATGAGGAGCGCGACCGTCCGCTCTCGATCTTCCCCTACGGCGTCTCACGCAACAAGATCGAGCGCGCCATCGCAAACCTGCGCGTGCACGCCTCCATCGCCCGCAACTGGGACGATGCCGACGTCGTGCTCACGCTCAAAACGCTCGAGCGCAAGGAGCAGCCCAAACTCAAGCAGATCGCCTCCGACAACGTGCCGATCTACTCCATCAAGACGAACACCACAACGCAAATCCAGGCCGCGCTGCGCGACGTGTTCAACCTCGGATCCATCGATCACGAGGAGCTCGCGCTGCGCGAAGCCGAGGAAGCCATCTATCAAGTGCTGCTGACCAATCAGGCCATCGAGCTTTCGCCGCAGACCTCGTACGTGCGGCGGATGCAGCACCAGCTCGCCGAGCGCTATCGCCTGCAGTCGCGCAGCACCGGACTCGAGCCGAACCGCCGGGTCAAGATCTTTAAGACTACAGACGCGTTGTCATCCTGAGCTTGTTCGTCGTCGTTGAGGGCATCGAGGGCAGCGGGAAGAGCACGCTCGTCGCGGGCCTGGCGGCGCGATTGCAGGCCGAGCGCGAGAACGTCGTGGCGACGCGCGAGCCGGGAGGCACGACCCTCGGCGACGCCCTCCGCGCGATCTTCTTGGATCGAACGCTGAGCATCGAGCCGCTTTCGGAGGCCTTCTTGGTCAACGCTGCGCGCGTGCAGCACGTGGAGCAGGTGATCCGGCCCGCGCTCGCGTCGGGCGGCGTCGTGCTCTGCGATCGCTTCACCGATTCGACCCTCGCGTATCAGGGCTACGGCCGCGGTATGGACCTCGAGCTGCTGCGCGCGCTGTGCGACTTCGCAATCGGCGGCGTCGAGCCCGACGTCGTGCTGCTCGTGGATCTGCCCGTCGGCGTTGCACGCGCCCGGCTCGCCGACCGCGCCGTGGCTCCGGACCGCATCGAAAACGAGGATGATGGGTTTCACGAGCGCGTGCGGCGCGGGTTCCTCGAACTCGCGCGCGCTCCGCGCCACCGCGTACTCGACGGCACGCTGCCGCCGGAGCGCTTGCTGGACGAAGCGATGCGGCAGCTATGAGCGAGCTGCGCTTCGACGTCGTCGGTGCGGAGGGCGCGAACCGTTTTTTTAAAGCGCTGACGCCGCAGACGCTCGCGCACGCGTACTGCTTCACCGGTCCCACCGGCGTCGGAAAGAAGACCTTCGCGCGGCGGCTCGCTCAGTCGCTGCTTTGCCTTGCGCCGAAGACCGGCGTGCTGGGATACGACGGCACGTGTTCGTCGTGCGCCCTCTTTCGCGGCGAGCACGCGCACCATCCCGATTTCCTCGAGCACGAAGGCGTGCTCAAGATCGGCGACCGCGACGCGCCGGCGGGATTCGGCGAGGGCGAGCAGCTCTCCGCGCGCGACCTCGTGCGGCAGCTCTCGATGCAATCGTATAGCGGCGGCATGCGCGTGCTGCTGCTCGGCGACGTGGACTTCGCGACGCAGCACGCCGCCAACGCCTTGCTGAAGTTTTTAGAGGAGCCGCCCGCAGGCGTGGTGATGCTCGTGACGACGGCGACGCCCGGGCGGCTGCTCGAGACGATCCGCTCGCGAGTGGTCGAAGTACGGTTTCCGCTGTTATCGACGACCGAGGTAGCAGAGATTCTTCGCCGCATGCATTACGGCGAGGCCGACGCCGACCTGGGCGCGTCGCTCTCCGGCGGGAGCGTGACGCGGGCTGCCGCTGCGCTCGAGCAGGAAGAGGAGTCGCTGCGGGCAGCGGTCGTGCGATGGTTCTTCGAGAGCGTGGAGGGCAAGACGCCGCAGGAGCCGTGGGCCACGCGGGAGACGCTTGCCGAGGGGCTCGAAACGGTGAAGACGCTCGTGCGCGATTGGATCGTCGCCGGCGGACACGATGGAGTGGCGCTCATGTCGGTCGATCACGCCGATCGTTTACGAAAGCTCAAGCCGCTCGGGAAGCGCGAGGCCGTCGCACTGCTCGCGAAGCTCGACGAGGCTCAGCGACTCTCCCGGACCAACGTCAGCCCTGGGCTGATCGGCGAGTACGTTCGCATGGCGCTTACCAGTAGCCGGTGAACGCGATGTCGTCGTACTGTTTTGCGAACGGGAAGGCGAGATAGGCGAGCGCTATCGCGCGTGCCGCTGCGGTGACGAGCGACCAGATCGTCGGCGAAAGATGTACCAGCAGGTACGGTAGCCCGAGCGGAACGGCGACGTACCAGATCGCAAAGAACACCGCGGCGAGGACGACCGAGCCGATCGGCTCGGCGCGGACGCCGCGGATAGAGCCGGAAATGGCGAGCGCGCCCGGAAGTCCACCGATCGCGGCCGACGGGATGGTGTAGATCAGGAAAAACGCCGCGATGGCTCCCAGCACCAGGCCGAGGACGCCGCCGAAGAACGAGCCGATATAGCTTCCGGCCCATACAACGAACTGAAAGCCGATGGCCGCGAGCGCGATGCTGCCGAACTTCCTGCGCCCCTCGTCCCAGGCCGCGTCGAACGTGCCGAGCTGGCGCCGCCAGATGTTGTTCGCCTGAATGATGGTCACGCCGAACGCCCAGAGGTACACGAGCTGCACGATCAACCCGAAGAGCCCTGCGCCGGCACCGCCCAGCGGATCCGTGAACAGATACGAGATCTGCGTGAACAGCAGATCGACGACCGCCGCCAGCAGCGGCATGGCGAAGACGGACGGGTGGCGCAGCAGCAGCGGAACGGCTCGCGCGTACATTCCGAGGTCGAGCCGCGGTCGCCGGCGCTGCATCACTATAGGCGCGCGCCTTCCAGCGCGTGGCGGCACGGGCAATCGGCGTCGATCGTGACGTTCTCGACGATCTTGCCGATGGCGTTCTTGACGCGCTCGTTGTTGCTATGGAAGACTTTGATGACCTCGTGATGCGAGACCGGCGGCATCCCGTCGAGCCCCACGTCGTAGTCCGTGATCAGCGAGATGTTGACGTAACACATCTCGAGTTCGCGCGCCAGATAGGCCTCGGGATATTGCGTCATGTTGATGACTTCCCAGCCCTGGCTCTGAAACCACTTCGACTCGGAGCGCGTGGAGAAGCGCGGGCCTTGGATCACGACGACCGTGCCGCGCTCGTGCGTCTCGACGCCGATGGAGCGTAGCGCATCGATGGCGATCGGCCGCAGCGTCGGGCAGTACGGGTCGGCGAAGCTGACGTGCGTCGTGATCGGTCCGTCGTAGAAGGTGTCTTTGCGGCCGCTGGTCCGGTCCACGAGCTGATCGCAGACCGTCATCGATCCGGGGCGCACGCTTTCCTTGAGCGACCCGCTCGCCGTCGGAGCGATGATCCACTTCACGCCGAGCTGCTTCATCGCAGATAGGTTCGCGCGATAGTTGATGGACTGCGGGGGAAAGCGATGGTCCTTGCCGTGGCGCGGCAGAAACGCCACGCGTCGTCCCGCGATCTCGCCGAGCGCGACTTTGTCGCTCGGCGCGCCGTACGGCGTTTCGACCCATGCCTCACGCGAATTTTCCATCAGCGAATAGAAGCCGGATCCACCAAATACGCCGATGTCGGCGCGCAGTTCGTCTGCCATAAGCCCACGCAGTTTCTATGCGCGCGCGGCGCGCCCTTCGTGTGGGGCGGTCGTCAGCGGTTGAAGTCGCTCGGTTTCAAATCGTCGAGGAATTTCTTGAAGCGCGCCATCTCGGTGTCGTTGATGGGTTTCTTCTCGGCGGTGGCTTCTTCGAGCACGATCTTGTCGGAGACGAAGATAGGCGCCGAAATGCGCAGCGCGAGCGCTATGCCGTCGGAGGGCCGCGCGTCGATCTCTTGCAGCTCGCCGTTGGTGCGCACGATGAGCTTGGCGAAGAACGTCGAGTCTTTGATGTCGTGAATCACGACTTGCTCGAGGTTGGCGTTGAGCGACTCGAGGATGTTGCGCATGAGGTCGTGGGAGAGCGGCCGCGGCACCGGTGCGCCTTCCAGTGCCAGGGCGATCGCGGTCGCTTCGAACGGACCGATGAGAATCGGGAGGTAGTGCGAGCCGTCCATGTCTTTGAGGATCACCACGGGGTCGTGGGTCAGGAGGTCGATGCCGAGTTTGTCGACCTTCATTTGGCGCATAACGACGTATCCGACACGTCCGCGCCATTTTCTTGCCGCTATGGTCGCGAGCGCCTGGAGGCGCAAGGGCGGGAAGCACGAGCGGCCGAACCGGCGCCCTGCAGTGCCACTCTCCTGCGGAATCGTCGGGTTGCCGAACGTCGGGAAGTCGACGATCTTCAACGCGCTCACACGCTCGGCGCAAGCGCTCGCGGCGAACTATCCGTTTGCGACGATCGAGCCCAACGTCGGAGAGGTGGCCGTGCCGGACCCACGCCTGCCCGTCCTCGCGCAGCTCGTCAGCGCGAAGAGGATCATCCCGGCGACCGTTCGCTTTGTCGACATCGCAGGCTTGGTTCGCGGCGCCAGCGCCGGCGAGGGTCTCGGCAACGCCTTCCTCAGCCACATTCGCGAGACCGACGCGATCGCGATGGTCCTGCGCTGCTTCGAGGATGCAGACGTCTCGCACGTCGAGGGGCATCCGGATCCGCAGCGCGATGCGGATATCGTGGCGATCGAGCTCGCGCTTGCGGACCTCGCGACGATGCGGCGCCGCATTCCCAAGCTCGAGCGGGAGACGAGAGCGAACGCAAAGCTCCGCGAGCATCTGGACGCCGCGAAGCGGCTGGAGTCGGCGTTGGAGGAAGCGCGCCCGGCGCGCAGCTTCGCGCCCGACTCGCTGGAGGCTCGGGTCGCCGCCGACTCGTTCCTGCTCACCGCCAAACCGATGCTCTACGTCGCCAACGTCGGCGAAGCCGAGCTCGGGACAGAGGGCGTGCAAGTGCAGGCGGTGCGCGCGATCGCGAAGGCCCAGGGAGGCCTCGCGGTCGTACTCAGCGGGAAGGTCGAGGCCGAACTGGCCGGGCTGAGCGAGGCAGAGGCCGCCGAGTTTCGCAGGGAGATGGGGATGGAACGCAGCGGCCTCGACGAGCTTGCCGCCGCCGCCTACGATCTGCTCGGGCTGATGACGTTTCTCACGGCGGGGGAGAAGGAGGCTCGGGCTTGGCCGATCCGGCGCGGCACGAAGGCTCCGCAGGCCGCGGGGACGATCCACGGCGACATCGAGCGTGGTTTCATTCGTGCGGAGATCGTTTCGTACGATGATTACGTCAAATATCGCAGCATGGACGAGTTGCGGGCGGCCGGTCGCGTCCGCAGCGAGGGACGCGATTACGTCATGCAAGAGGCCGACGTCGTCAACTTTCGTTTCAACGTGTGAATCAAGGGGCCGCGGAGCGGAACCGACAAAAGGCTGGGGTATGACCACTGCGCTGCGCCCTACGACGGGCTCAGGACCCTCCGTGCGCGACGTCTCCGTTTTCGGCGACGCCATCGCCTACTTCAACGAAGCCGCCGACCTGCTGGAACTCGACTCCGGAATGCGGCGCATCCTCACGCATCCGTCTCGTCAGATTATCTTCTCGATACCGTTTCAGCGCGACTCGGGCGAATTCGAAGTCTACACGGGATATCGCGTTCAGTACAACTTTGCGCGCGGTCCGGCGAAGGGCGGCATCCGCTACCATCCGGGCGTGACACTCGACGAGGTAACGGCGCTAGCGTTTTGGATGACGTGGAAGTGCGCCGTAGTGGATCTGCCGTTCGGCGGCGGCAAAGGCGGCGTCACCTGCGATCCGGCAACGCTGTCGTCCAACGAGCTCGAGCGCATCACCCGCCGCTACGCGGCGGAGCTCGTCGAGGTCGTGGGCCCCGATAAGGACGTCCCCGCGCCCGACGTCAACACGACGCCGCAGGTTATGGCGTGGTTCATGGACACGTACTCGATGCACACGCGGCAGAATACGCCGGGCGTCGTCACCGGTAAGCCGCTGGAGATCGGCGGATCGCGGGGACGCGTCGAGGCGACGGGCCGCGGTGTCACCATCTGCGCCCTCGATGAGATGGCTGAGATGGACCTGCGCCCCGACAAGGCGACGATCGCGATTCAGGGGTTCGGCAACGTCGGCAAGCACGCGGCGAAGCTCTTCGAGGAGCGCGGCTGTAAGATCGTCGGCATCTCCGACGTCACCGGCGCGTACTACAACGAGAACGGAATTTACGTAGCCGGCGCAATGGAGCATGCCGCCAAGTTCCGCACGCTGGAGGGCTTCAAGGGCGGCGAGAAGATCACCAACGCCGAGCTGCTCGCAAGCGAGTGCGACGTGCTCGTTCCGGCGGCCCTCGAGAAGGTCTTCACCGCCGAGAGCGCGTCCAAGGTGAAGGCGAAGCTGATCGTCGAGGGTGCCAACGGCCCGACGACGCCCGAGGCTGACCGCATCTTCCGCGAGCGCGGCATCTGCGTGCTCCCGGACATCATGGCCAACGCCGGCGGCGTGACCGTCTCGTACTTCGAGTGGGCGCAAGACCGCATGGGATACTTTTGGAAGGAACCGGAGGTCAACGAGAAGCTCGAGGACTTTCTCCTCGGCAATCTCCATCAGATCCGTTCGATTTCGAACGCCCGCCACGCGACGCTGCGCACGGCAGCCTACACGCTCGCCATCGACCGCGTGGTCAAGGCCTCGAAACTCCGCGGCATCTACGCCTAAGAACCGGCGATAACGCGGGCCATCCGCGCGACGGCGTCCGCGTATGCGGTCGTGCGGTCGCGCAGCGTTCCGTCGAGAGAAGCCGCGAGGCCGGCGAGACGCTCCTCCCGCCGCGGGCGGCGCGATTCGCGCAGCGCCTGCGCGAGCTCGCCCATCCGCCCGTCGAGAGCGGCGGCGAACTCGCGCGGCGCATCCGGGTCCATCTCCGCCATGCGCCCCTCGAGGGCGGCCTCGAGCGCGAGGTTGATGAGCGCGAAACGCTGACTCGCGGCGAGAATACGCAACGCGCGCGCGGCGCCGATCGTGTGGGGGCGCTGGGGCTCGCTGCGCGTGCGGTCGATCGAGGCTTCTACGGCGGTGCGCACCTTCCACACGTTCGTGCGCGCGCGCTCGATCGCCGCGCGGGCGTCGGCCGAATCGCCGGCGTAAGCGCGAAAGATGGCGCTCGCTAGTGCGCGCTGGGCATCGATGAGATCGGCCAGCAGGGCTCGCGTGCGCTTGCGTTCCCACGTCGGCAGCACCAAGTAGCCGAACATGGCGAGTCCTCCGCCGGCCAGCGTATCGAGCACCCGCTGATCGATCGACGTCGTGCCGGGAA
>Ga0073928_10010194_pt1 | contig 11248 bp, 12 predicted proteins | sample PaiPotPPA55metaG_FD_76969 | JGI IMG/M metagenome (GOLD analysis project Ga0073928, IMG submission 76969) | Iron sulfur acid spring bacterial and archeal communities from Banff, Canada, to study Microbial Dark Matter (Phase II) - Paint Pots PPA... ...
CCACACTCAGTACTTCCGCATTTTCCATTCGAATGATCATCCATCCGCAGTATCCCCATTTTCAGGATCATCTTGTATTGGAAACCGATCCCGTTTCAGGATCATCTTGCATTGGACAATTCTCGGGCGAGCGGGCGAACAAGACAGGCGTTACAATGGCTGATCGCTACCCGATGAGCCATCTTCATCCGCGTCTAGCTGTGCTTGTCCTGGCCTGTGCCTGCTGCATGCAGGCGCAGACGGACGTGCTGACCGCCAACTACGACAACAACCGCACCAATGCCAATCTCAATGAATGGCTTCTTAATACCAGCAACGTGAATGACGGACAGTTCGGCAAGCTCTATACGTTGCCGGTGGACGGCCAGGTTTATGCGCAGCCGCTGTATGTGCATGAGTTGAGCCTGCCAGGGGCGGGCGCGGCGAATGTGCTGTACGTGGCCACGATGCATAATAGCGTTTACGCTTTCAACGCGGACGCGCCGGCGGGAACCAAGCCGCTGTGGAAGGCGATTTTTGGGGCGACGGTGGATCCCGCGTCGCTTGGGCCGGGCTATCAGGATATCCTGCGAGAAATCGGCATTTTGAGTACGCCGGTGATCGATCGCGACGGCAATACGATCTACGTGGCGAACGAGACGCTGCGGGACGGCAAGATGGCCTTCTTCCTGCACGCGCTCGATCTGGCGACGGGGGTTGAAAAGCTAAACGGGCCGGTGGAAATTCAAGCCACGGTTCCCGGAACTGGCTGGGGCGGGAGTGGAGACGCGAGCAGCGGGCAGCTTCCGCTGCTGGCGGTGGATCACATCCAGCGGCCGGGGTTGTTGTTGGCCAATGGAGCAGTATATATCGCGTTCGGTTCGCACGGTGACGACGCGCCCTGGCACGGCTGGATGGTGGGCTACAACGCCGCGGATCTGGCGCAGCAGACCGCCGTCTTTTGCACGACCGCGTTCGGGGCGGGCGCATCGATCTGGCAAGGCGGGCGCGGCCTGGCGGCTGACAATCGCGGAATTTACGTCGTCACGGGGAACGGCAACTACAATGGCTTCGACGCCTGGGGCCAGAGCGTGTTGCGGCTGACGCCGGCACTGAGCGTGGCGGATTGGTTCACGCCGGCGGAGAACGCCGAATGGACCACTGACGACTTGGACTTCGGCTCGAACGGCCCGATCCTGGTACCGGACGCGAAGCTGCTGATTGCCGGCGGAAAAGCCGGCTTGGTGGCACTGCTGAATCGAAACAACCTGGGCCGGGAGCTGGCCAATAATACGCAAGTCGTGGAGACCTTTCAGGCCGTTCCGAACGCGACGATGGCCATCTTCAATATGGCGCTTTGGAACCGGCCGGATGGGCCGATCCTCTACACGTGGGGAAATCAGGACGCTGTGCGGGCGTATCGCATGGAGAGCGGCGCTTTCAACCCAGCTCCGGTGGCAATGAACAGCGGTGCGCAAAACATGCTGCCGTTCAGCGGTATGACGGTGTCATCGAATGCGGTAGTGCCGGGCAGCGGAATTTTCTGGGCGACTTCGGTCAAGAGCGGCTCGCTGCCGGCGGCCGGCACGTTGCACGCCTTCGATGCACTGGACCTCCACGAACTATGGGACAGCGACCTGGCTGCCAATCGCGACACCTTGGGCAACTTCACGAAATTCGCCAATCCCACGGTGGCCAACGGAAAGGTGTACGTGCCCACCGATTCGAAGCAGGTGGTAGTGTACGGTCTGCTGCCGGTTGCAGGAATTCAGACGGTGGTGAATGCGGCGAGCTTGACGAGTTCCACGCTGGCGCCGGGCGAGCTGATCGCGATTTTCGGAAATAGCATCGGTCCCGCTACGCCCACGCCGGCCATGCTGGATGCCAGCGGCAATGTGGCTACGTCGCTCGCGGGGGTCACGGTGACGTTTGACGGCGTGGCGGCTCCGCTGCTATATGCCGGGCCGAATCAGATCAATGCGGTCGTGCCATTCTCGGTGGCGGGTCAGTCCAGCACAGCAATCAGTATCAGTGGGCCGCGCGCCACGCCGTTCACTTCGTCTCCGTTCTACTCGGTGGCGGCGCCGGTCAGCACAGCCGCGCCCGCCATGTTCACGGTCAATTCTTCAGGCACGGGGCAGGGCGCGATTTTGAACAGCGATTTGTCCGCCAACTCGGCGAACAATCCGGCGAAGTTGGAATCGACGGTCGCGATCTTTGCCACCGGGGGGGGGCTGCTGACTGCCGGCGTGGCGGACGGCGCCGTGATCACGGCGAGTAATCCGCCCTTGGTGGCCGCCCCTGTTTCCGTAACGATTAGCGGGCAGCCGGCCACCGTGAGTTACCAGGGCGCGGCGCCCGGCTTGGTGGCCGGCATGCTGCAGATCAATGTGCAGGTGCCCGCCGGCATTACGCCTGGGCCCGCGGTTCCGTTGACCCTGACGGTGGGCGGCACGCCGGCTCTCAATACCGTGACGATCGCCGTCGAGTAGATTTACTTTGTGGAGGCGCTGGAGACGACCGGCTTGTGCTTCACGGCTTCCAGATCGAGGGTGATGGTTACCTCATCGCCGACCATGACGCCGCCGCCTTCGAGCGCCTTATTCCAAGTCAATCCCCAGTCCGCGCGGTTGATTTTGGTGGTGGCGGAAGCGCCGATGCGGGCGTTGCCCCAAGGGTCTTTCTGCTCGGGCGTGGGACCGTCGACTGTGAGCACGACTTCCTTCGTCACGCCGCGAATGGTCAGATCGCCTTTGACCTGGATGACGCCATTGGCCTTCGACACCTGCTTGCTCTTGAAGGTGATGGCGGGGAATTTGGCGACGTCGAAGAAGTCCGGGCTCTTGAGGTGCCCGTCGCGCTTGGGCTCGCGGGTGTTGATGGTGGTAGTGTCCAGGCTGGCTTCGATGGTGGTGGCCGCGAGGTTTTCGGGATCGTAGACCACGGTGCCCTTGATCTGGCTGATCTCGCCCTTGACGTTCGAGATCATCAGGTGCCGGACGCTGAACTGGGCGGCCGAGTGGGCCGGATCGATGTCGTAGGTGGCGGGGGCGGCGGCGGCGAGCGAGGCCAGGCCGAAAGCGAGCGCCAGGGCGTTGCTGGTGACGTTGGATCGTACGTTCATATTTCCTTCTCCTATGTTATACCGTTAGTCGTTATAACGGATATCCTTCATTGCAAGAGATGCTCAAGCCTGGCGAATGGATTCCAGAATTTCAATCAACTGCGCCAGGCGCGGGCGGCCCAGGGGCCCGAGGTGCTTTTTGTGGAGCGCGGCCAGGGGCTTATCGATGGATTTCAGCAGGGCGAGGCCCTGGGGAGTGATGCGGGCCAGCACCACGCGGCGGTCCTCCCGGGTGCGCTCCCGCTCGATGAGGCGGCGGGCTTCCAGGCGGTCGAGCAGGCGGGTGACGTCCGGATCGCCGGTGACCATGCGTTCGGCGGCCTGCGTGCAGGCGATGCCGTCGGGCCCGGCGCCGCGCAGGATGCGGAGCATGTTGTACTGCGTGGGGGTGAGCTGGAACTGCTTGAACAATTCGCTGAAGCGCTGGTGCACATATTCGCGGGTGCGCTCGATGTTCAGCAGGGCTTCCTCTTCGAGGGTGGCGAAGGGTTTGGTCTGCTGCAGCTCGGCGATCAGTTTTCCGCTCACATGACCAGTATATCTGTTTAAACGAATATCGTCAAGAGGTATTTTGGGCCAGCTCACGGAGCGTCGCCAGGAGTGGCGACGCGGCACGCAGGAGTGCGTGCGCCACGATTTGCGGCGAAGGCGCACTGTGCTAGACTGTCAGCCCAGGAGGGACTGACAATGTCTTTGACAGCGTTTCGGAATTGGGCGTTAGTGGTGTCCGCGCTCGTCTTGCCGGCACATGCGCAGATTACGCTAACCGGCGCCGTGTGGTTCGCGTCGACGCCCACCGGCGGCACGAGCGTTTCGCAGGGTTATGCGGACGGCGCGACGAATACGCTCGGTGGCGATCAGTGGTGGAACTTGTGGTTCGCGCTCGATGCCGACGGCACATCGCCGATCAACGGGCCGTCAGACGTGCAGGCTCCCATTTCCATTCCATTGCAGAAGGGCCGCAGCTACAGGTATTATCTCTTCAACCAGGGGCCCTGCTGCACCTTGGGCTACAGCGGGCTGAATCTGTTCTTCAACGGCAACGGATCCGCGCCGGGCATCTCGGTATTTGGCGCTCTGAATGCGGCCAGCTTTCTTCCCAATGCGAACAGCAGCACATTTTCGCTTCCGGTCAGCATTGCGCCGGGATCGGGCACCGGCTACTACGTTTCCGGCGGCGACGTCGTGATCGTGAGCGGGTATGAATGGCAGAGCTCGGGAACGCTGGACGTGTGCCAGGCTTTTACGTTCACGCCGGGCAGCGCGCCGAGCGCCACAGGATCGGTGATCTTGCAGGTGTACCCGGCAGCGACTGTCAGCGGCAGCCTGCCGAGCGCGGCGCCGGGAACCACGATCACGTTCACGGGCAGCGGATTCGTCCCGATGGAGGTGGTCAAGATTCATGTGGGCGGATTTGGAACAACGCCGGTCGCTACGGCGATTGCGGATGCCGCGGGCAACTTTACGATCGGGGCCAGTGTGCCACAGAGACCCTATGGTCCGGAGGATGTGTACGCCGCGGGCCAGACCAGCGGCAGGCTCGGTGCGACGACCGTGGATCTGACGCCGCGGCTGCGTATCAGTCCGAGCACCGGATCTCCCGGGGGCGCTGCCACGGCTCAAGGATTGGGCTTCGGAGCTGGCGAAACGGTCAACGTTTACTGGGGCAATCCGCGGCAATTGCTCGGCACCCCGCCGACGAATATCTCCGGCAGCTTTGTGGGTAGCGGCGCGCTGCACTTCATGATTCCTACGAATGCTGCGCCGGGGAGCAACCCGGTGATCGCCATCGGGCAGACTACGGGGGCGATTGCGATCGGCAAGATCACGGTCGAGTGACCTTGCGGTTGCCATTTAGTCTTGGTGACTACTTTGCAAGCAAAGCCTTCTCAGCGGTCGCTACCGGAAGGAATAGGGTGCGCTGCAGGCTCGCAAACGGCCGGAACCCCAGTCGCCGGTAGAACGCAACTGCGTGCTCGTTCTTGGCATCCACGAGCAGCGCGTAGGCTGCCGCGGCCGAATCGATGATTCTCCGGACGGCGTCCGCCAATAACGCCGAGCCCAGACCGCGTCCTTGAAAGCGCTGGTCAACCGCCAGCCGGCCAATGCGGACTGCCGGGACAGTGGGATAGCGTGGCAGGCGTTTAACTTCTTCGGGTGGAAGATCCACGAGAGGTATGCTAGCCGCGGATATGGTGTAATAAGCGGCCACGTGCCCGGTCGCCGTTTCGACAGCCACGAAGCAGTTGGCGATGTGACGGCGGATATCCTGAGTCGCTTGAGTCCGCAAGTAGCGGTCCAGAGCCTCCTCGCCGCAGTGAAACTGCGTGCCGTCGTGGTCCGCGGCCAGCGGCACCACACGAAACGGAGCGCCGCTCATTTGGTTCCGAACAGGTCGCGATGACGGCGGAAAGCCCGCTTCAGCGCGGCCGGCGGAGCCGGCGGATGCAGCATAGCGTTGGCGAATTGCCGCTGGCCGGCGACGGAGAGCCGGATGATCTCGCTTTCCTCGATCGTCTTACAGGCCGCTTCGCGGGCAGCGGTGACGACAAAGTCGGTTAAGGTGCGGCCCTGGATTTCCGCGGCGCGCTTCAGCAGCGCGTGTACGGGTCCGGGCAGACGCGCTTCCAGGCGAGCGGAGGGTTGGGCTTGCTTCATAGTGCTACTATACGGCAATTTGCCGTATAGGTCAAGCTGGCGCCAGGACGCTCCTCAGTTGTCGTACCAGCGCAGAATGTGGTACGGCGCGTCGTAGCCGGGGGGCATCAGCTTGACTAGCGCGGAGACGGTGCGGCGCATGTCGGACCACTGGCCGTTGGGGAGGCGCAGGCGGGCAGTGGAGCGCATGGTGAAAATGCTGTTGCCTCCAATGCGGAGGCGCGCGCCGGCCGGACCCGCAGATTTAGCAAACGGCGCCAATTGGTCCGGCGTCTGGAAAGGCTGGATGCGCCGCTGTTGGACGATCGCTGCGACGACATCGGGCGGAACTCCGGCAGCGGCCAAAACCTCCGGCGCCGCCGTGTTGACGTCGAACTGATCCGTGGCGCCGAAGACCGAAACGCAATCGCGCAGGCCTGTGCGGGGCACGAAGCGCTGGGCCGCGCCTTCCGGCGTGCGTTCCCAAGTCCCATAGTAGAGATCCGGCGTGACGCCACGGACGGATAGCAGTTCTTCGATATCGGCGAACGGCGCGTGCGGTGCGTGAAATGGCGGGTGCAGCGATTCGTAGAACGCGTCGAACGGGCTGGCGTTGGCCGCTGGGGTGCGCCAATCGACGATGGCCGCGACGATATCGCGGGCTGGCTCCGGCGGCACGCCAAGGCTCGCGAGCAGGCGGAACAGGTCCTCCGGATTGGAGTTGTTGATGTTGAATTTGGCGGTTTCGGGGAGGACTTCGACGGTGGCCTGGCCGGACGGAAAATCGAATAGATGGACCGGCGAGCGCGGCTGGAAGCGGGGAACATCGGGATGCTGGAGCCCCCACTCGATATAGAGGATGGCGCGGCGCAACGCGCCTTCGGCAAGGTAGTGGCTGCGGAGGCCATCCACGGCGGTGCCGGTACGCTCGGTTTCGCCGCGCACGGTGCTGGCGAGCGAGAAGGCGATGACCGCCAGAGCGGCGGAGAGCCAGAGGACGGCGAGCAGGGCGCCGCCGCGGCGGGTGTGGGTTGTGGCAGGCGCGGGCAAGAGTGCCCGCGAGCAGGCAGGAGTGCCTGCGCCACAAGGCCGCGACGGGCTGCTAGAAGTCGCCATAGATGATGTCCGGCGAGCGGTTCTCGCGAATGGCCGCGGTGATGGTCACCGGGCGCAGCCGCGCGGGGTTGTCTTCGATGGGCGCCATCTCGACGCGCACCCCCATCGGCCACCGCGGCAGCACCCATTGCGGGCGCCAGCGCTCGAGTTGGGGGGGGGGCTTGGGCTCCAGGTACGAGAAGCGGCACCAGGCCAGTTTGTCGGCGAGCACGAATGACGCCGGACCGACCTGGATCGGGCGGAATTGCGGCACGCTCACACCGAGTTCCGGATCGGGCGCCGCGCCCAGGCAGAACCACCCGGCACTGCGCGGGCCGGTGTAGGGCAGTTCGTTCACGATCAGCCGCACTCCCTTCCCCTCCTCGCGCGGGACGACCTGCAATTCGAGGATGCGCGGGATGCCGCGCCAAGCCTCTTGAAGCGAGTAGATGGAGACGAAACGCATCGACTGCGGCTGGCCTTCGAAGAACGCGATCGGGTCGGCGGGCGCATCCGGGTTGCCGATGCACGGCGCTTTGATGGGCATGAAGCCGGCGATCTGCTGTTCGAGCACGCGCTGCGCGCCGGCCACGCGGCGATTGTCCATGAGCTTCGAGTTGGCCTTCTGCAGAGCGTCGATCGCTACGCGCATGGCCATCAGGATGCCGACGGAGAGGATGCTGAGCAGAGTGACGGCGATGAGGACTTCGATGAGGGTCATGCCGGATTGCGGACCGCTTGCTGACGCGCGCGGCTCGGTTGAGCGCCTCATGGTTGCAAATCCTCGGGGCGCAGTTTGTAGGCGCGATAGCCATCCAACGCGAAGGTGCGGCGCTGGCCGCCGGAGATCCACCAAATTTCCAGGTCCATGCGGTCGAGAATTTGATCGCCCACCGCGGGCGATGGCGGCATTTCGAATGGCGACAGCCGCGCGCGCCATCCGCCGGCGACGCCGCCCGTCAGCGCCGGATCGAAACCTCCTTCGACCGGCGTATTGCGCGGGAAATGCGCGTCGAGCAGCAATTCGTCCATCTTCGACCGGCTGAGCATCACAGCGCGGTCGTAATCGGTGAGCCGCGCGGCGCTGCGCATGGAGACGGAGAGCGCGGAAAGCACGCCTACCACGGCGATGCCCATGATGGTGGTCGCGACCAGGACTTCGAGAAGCGTGAAGCCGCGCGGTTTCACTTGGATTCCACCACCTCGATTTGCGGCACGCCGGTGATGGGGTCGACGCGCACGATGCGGCGCGCGCCGCGGCGGTTGACCAGCTCGACGCCGATGCGCGGCGGCACGCTTCCGGGCATCAGCAGGAAACGGCGCGGGGCATCCTGCGGCTGCTCCAATTGCGGCAGCACGGCGGCGATGGTGACGCCGTCCGGCATTTCCAATTTGCGATTGAAGTTGGGCGCAGCGGCATACATCCAAAGCGCATTGTCCTTGGGCGAGATGTCCACTTCCATCACTTCCTGGCGGCGCTCGGCGCGGTTCAGGGCGCTATCCAAAAAGCTGACGACCGAAGTGGATGCGGAAGACAGGCGCACGCTTTCCAGGCCCGAGGAGATCGAAGGAAAGCTGATGCCGGCGAGGAGGCCGATGATGGTCATGACGATGAGGAGTTCGAGGAGGGTGACGCCGCGGGGGAGACGCGGAGACGCGGAGATGGGGAGACGCGGGGGATGAGGGGGCGAGGGGGCGAGGGGGCGAGCGGGCGACACGGCGAGACGCGGAGACGCGGAGATGGGGAGACGCGGAGACGCGGAGATGGGGAGACGCGGGGAAAGAGCGGACGACACGGCCCTACTGCGCTTTCCAGCTAACGATGTCCGCATTGATCCCGTCCCCGCCGGGCTGGCCGTCCGCGCCGTAGCAGACCACGTCCGGCTCGTCGCCGTGCTCGCCCGGATATTTGTAGAGATAGGGGTGGGCCCATGGATCGAGCGGAATCTCCTGCGGCAGATAGGGGCCGGCCCACTGGTTGACATCGGCCGGCTTGTCGCGCAGCGCCTGCAGTCCCTGCTCGGTCGTCGGGAAGGTGCCGGTATCGAGCTTGTAGGTGCCCAACGCGGTCATAAAGGAGTTGATCTGCGCGCGCGCTGCCGTCACGCGAGCGACGTCGCTCTTGCGCAACATGCGCGGCGCCACTAAGGCTGCAAACAGGGCGATGATGGTGACGACTACCAGCATTTCGATCAGGGTGACGCCCGCCCGGCTGCGACGTCTTCGGATTGCATCGTTTGGTTTCACGCGGCTACCTCATTAATGCTGGTAATGGCCAGCAGCATACTCAAAATCAGAGCGCCCACCATGATGCCCATCACCAGGATCACCATCGGCTCGAAGATGGCGGTGAAGCGCTTGATGGCGGCACGCGTATCGTTTTCGTAGATGTCCGCCATGCGGGCGAACATGGTATCCAGTCTGCCGGTTTCTTCGCCTACCGTCAGCAGGTGCGCGGCGAGCGGCGGAAAAACGGCGGCCTTGGCCAGCGGCGCGGCGATGCCTTCGCCGCGCTTGACACCTTGCGCGACAGCATCCAGCGCGCGCGCCACATAGCGGTTGTTCAGGATGGCGGCGGATATATTGATGCATTGTACCAGCGGCACGCTGTTGGCGATCAGCGTGGCCATGGCGCGCGCAAACCGCGCGGTTTCGGCCTTGCGCAGCGCGTCGCCCAGCAGCGGCAACTTCAGCCGGAAAATATCCCATTTCAGGCGTCCGTCCGTGGTGCTGACGTACACGCGGAAACCGACGATCAGCAGCGTCAGGGCGAGCGCCGCCATCCACCAATAGGTCTGCACGATACGGCTGGCTTCCAGCATGATTTGGGTGGGCACGGGAACCTTCAGATGCGAATCCTTGAAGATGCCAGCGAACCGCGGCACCACGAAATTCAGCAGCACCAGAATGGACGCGATGCCGACGCACACCAGCAGTCCTGGATAAATCATGGACGAAATGATGTAACTGCGGAGCTCGTCGCGCGAGCGCTCGAATTCGGAGAGGCGCTCGAAAACGGTGGCCAGCGAGCCCGATGCTTCGCCCGCGCGCACCATATTGAGGAACAGATCCGGGAAATATTCCGGATGCGTCCCCAGGCTGTCAGCCAGCGGGCGGCCGCCCTTCAACACGCGCAGCACATCGAGCACGATGTAGCGGAACGAAGCGCGCTCGGTCAATTCGGCGACGATGGCCAGGGCCCGATCAAGCGGAACGCTTGCATTCAGCAGGGTAGAGAGTTCCTGCGTGAAAAACAGAACGTCCCGCTTGCGGCCCGTGGCGAAGGATGGCAGCCTCAGCTCGTAAGATTTCTTGGGGCCCACACCCACGTAGACCGGCGTGAGGCCTTGTTTGCGCAATTCGCGCGCGACCGCTTTATCGGTGTCGCCGCCCAGGCGTCCGGTGCGCACCTTACCATCCGCGGCGACGGCTTTGAAGAAGAAGGTGGTCATCAGATTTCCTGGGTCACGCGCATGACTTCTTCGACCGTGGTCACTCCCTTGCGAATTTTGCGCCAGCCGTCTTCGCGCAGGTTCGTCATGCCGTTGCGCCGCGCGGCTTGGGCCAGCAGCGAGGCGTCTTCGTTGGACATGACGCGCGTGCGGATTTCGTCGTTGATCTCCATCATCTCGAAGATGCCCATGCGGCCGGTGTAGCCCGTGCCGTTGCATTCCTCGCAACCGGCGCCCTGCCAGTTTTCGATGCGCTCGCCTTCGGGCGATATGGCGGTGCCGGTGACGGTCTTGCAATGCGGGCAGAGCAGGCGCACCAAGCGCTGCGCCAGCACGGCCACCAGCGACGACGTGAGCAGGTAGTTCTCGATGCCCATGTCCGTGAGGCGGGTGATGGCGCTGGGTGCGTCGTTGGTGTGCAGCGTGGAGAAGACCAGGTGGCCGGTGAGCGCGGCGCGGATGGCGATATCGGCGGTTTCGCGATCGCGGATTTCGCCCACCATGATCACGTCCGGATCCTGGCGCATAATGTGCCGCAGCCCAGCGGCGAACGTCAGCCCGATCTGCGGATTCACGTGGATCTGGTTGATGCCATCCATCTGGTATTCGACCGGGTCCTCGATGGTGATGATTTTCTTGTCGGGAATGTTGATGCGCTTGAGGGCGGCATAGAGCGTGGTGGACTTGCCGCTGCCGGTCGGGCCGGTGACCAGGAAGATGCCGTGCGGTCGCGACGTGAAGTGCTCCATGCGAGCCAGCATGCCGTCGTCGAAGCCCAGGCGGCGGAGATCGTAGAAATCGCCCGCGGAGCGATCGAGCAGGCGCATCACGACGCTTTCGCCGTAGAGCGTGGGCAGGGTCGAGACGCGGAGGTCGACTTCGCGGCCGAGGATCTTGATTTTGATGCGGCCATCCTGCGGCAGGCGGCGCTCGGCGATGTTCAGCTTGGCCATCAATTTCA
>Ga0073928_10010196_pt1 | contig 11244 bp, 4 predicted proteins | sample PaiPotPPA55metaG_FD_76969 | JGI IMG/M metagenome (GOLD analysis project Ga0073928, IMG submission 76969) | Iron sulfur acid spring bacterial and archeal communities from Banff, Canada, to study Microbial Dark Matter (Phase II) - Paint Pots PPA... ...
ACTCCGCGCGCCATGTCCGGATCGAATCGAATCAGCGACGACACCGTGTTCAGCGTATTGAACAGAAAATGCGGATTGATCTGGCTCGTCAGCGCGTCCATGCGCGCCTTTAAGAGCAGTTGCTGGTTTTGCTCGAGGTTCATCTCGATGCGCGTGTTGTTCCAGATCTTGATCGCCATTGCCACGCACATCAGCGACGAAAGCACAACCAGCAGCACGTACCCCAGGTTGGCCGGATGTATAGCGAAAAGCCAATTTGTAGGCACCGCGTCGGCAAGCGCCACCTGCCCTAGCGCGAACGCTGCGAGCGCGAACAGCGGCAGCATCGCCCAATTTCCCTTCCTCAGTCGCACCAGGTTCCAAATCCATCGCGGCACTTCCAAAAACAGGAACGGCCCGAAATGCCAAACATCTTCCTTCTCGGGCATCACGTCGCGAATCATACCTGCTAGGAGGCCCACCATCGCAGCCGTCGGACTCGACAGCCATTCGTGATTTCCAAACGCCAGCAAGCTGATCAGCGATCCCCCCAGCAAACCCACGATTCGCCCGCCGATCAGTCCCATCAGGAACGAGCCTTCCAGCGTCAAATCGAAGAATCGATATCCGGCCAGGCGCAGCAAAACGCCAATCGCCAGAGGAGGCGTGAGAAACAACAGCAATTGAACTTTCTGATCGGAGTCGCGCGTCTCAATAAACAGAAGTTTACGAAACGACTTAAACCGCACCAGCAACGCAGCCAGCGCCGCCGCCCAGCACACCTTCAGAATCAGCGTGAAGAGCAGGTCCTTCCCGCCGGAAAGCGTGCCCATGTCGTTCGCGATCAATCTCGAACCATCCTTCGCGTTACGTTAGCCAAAGCGCCCCGCGAAGTAAAGTCTGCTGCATCGGCATGTGTGACAGCACATTTCCGCCGTCTGCACGGCAAAACGAACGCTCGCTGAACCCTGCTATAATCGTCGATTCCATGAAGCACGAAAACAAATCCGGTAAAGCGCGGATCGTCGCCGCAGCGCAGCTTCCCACTAAATTCGGCCGCTTCAAGATTTACGGCATCAAGGGCCGCAAGCCCTCAGAAGAAGCGGTGGCGATCCAGCACGGCAGCATGCGCAACGGCAAACCTCCGCTCGTGCGCGTCCACTCCCAGTGCCTTACCGGCGACGTCTTCACCTCGCAGCGTTGCGACTGCCGCGCCCAGCTTGAATTCTCTCTCCGCAAAATTTCGCAAGACGCTTCGGGCGTCCTGCTTTATCTTCCGCAAGAAGGACGCGGCATCGGCCTGCTGAATAAATTGAAGGCTTACGAGCTTCAGGACCAGGGACTGGACACCGTCGAAGCCAATCGCCGGCTCGGCTTCGCCGCCGATTCGCGCGACTACGAATTTGCCGCCGAGGCGCTCAAAGCGCTCGGCATCCGCGCCGTCCGTTTGCTTTCGAACAATCCCGAAAAAGTGAAGCAGCTCGAAAACGCCGGCGTTCGCGTCGTCCAGCGACTTCCCTGCCGCCCCCGCACCAGCCAACTTTCTCGCGCCTACCTCCGCACGAAAAAAGACAAGCTAGGCCACCTCCTCGCCGGCCTCTGATTCCGCCCCCAGACAGTGCCGATTCGCTCGTGCAAGCTGGATGGATTTTCGGAACTGAGTCTCCGCCTCGTCATGGTGCTGGAAGGCATACGACGGTCTGAGGGCAGTTTGCGCCTTTACTTTTCTGAGAATCACCGAAGTGCTATGCTGCTCGTTCCGCCCAAGCTACTTAAATGAGTAGGACAAACGAAGCTCGATTCCATTGCCCGGCGATTCAACTCCGTGGTCTTCGCTTATTTTTAAAAATTGTGGTCACCTGCGTCCTTGCTGGTTCCTTTTCAAGTCTGTATGCGCAGCAAACCGATTGGCAAAAGGCGAGTAAACAAATCGGCAAACTCGAAGCCGAAGGACGATATCGAGAGGCCCTTGCGGCAGCGGAGCAGAATTTGAGCTTGGCAGAAGATTCGTTTGGGGCCTCTGCTTTGGCGGCCGCGACAAGTCTCATCGACCTTGGTGGAGTCGATGTCAGCATGGGGAAATACTCGGAGGCAGAGTCGCTTTACCAACGAGGGCTCGCCTTACGAGAGAAATCTCTGGGACCGAATCATCCTGAAGTTGCGTCGGCATCGAATGAACTAGGCGTGTTATACGGGGAAGAAGGCCGGTACAAGGAGGCGGAGCCCCTCCTTCAGCGTGCGGTTCGCATCTTGCAGGCCACTCCCAATCTTGATGGAGAAGAGTTGTTCACCGCGACCAAGGATCTCGCCGTTTTGTACCAAGAGGAAGGGAAACATTCGGAGGCATTGGCTCTGTTCAAGACTATTCCGCTTGACACGAAAAAAAGTTACGGCCCAGATGATCCGCAGATGGCCCGCTATCTGTGGGACAAAGTGGCTTTCGACACAGAGGAGGGCAAGTACGAGGACGCGGTCGACTCCCTGCAGCGAGCCATATTGATTTGGGAAAAGTCTTTCGGTCCCAACCATCCCGATCTTGCCTGGGCACTCGGGCAGTTGGCTGAGACGTATCGCGAAGAAGGCAAATACAATGAGGTCGAGCCGCTCTATCGACGCGCCATCGCCATACAAGAGACGGTGCTCGGTCCCGATCACCCCCACCTCGCATACATGCTCTACGCATTTGGTTTCTTTTACGAGGACACGGGCCGACTTTCTCGGGCCAAACCACTCTTGGAGCGTGCTCTGAATATCGATGAAACGGTGTTAGGTTCGAACAGCCTCGCAGTCGGTCTGATTCTTAATAAACTCGGCTCACTCGCTTCGAGCGAAGGGAGCGATGTCGAGGCAGAGACTCTGCTTCGAAGGGCTCTTGCGATCGAGGAAAACGCTCTCGATGCCAACCACCCAGACATCGCCGGAGTATTGAGCAATCTTGGTTTCGTTGAGCAGAGTCTGGGAAAGCTGCCCGAAGCCTTTCAGCTATTGCAACGAGCCCTTGAGATCGATGAAAGAAATTATGGACCAAACCACCCGACGGTTGGGCGTCTGCTCAGCAATATGTCGTTTCTTCAAATGAAGCAGGGAAAGTATCCTGAAGCAGAAGCTCTGCTGTTGAGATACATAGAGATTGAAAAAGCGACGTTTGGCCCTCAGCATCCTGATGTTGGCCGAGCACTCGACTATCTAGCCGGCGATTATTACAAGGATGGCAAATACGCCGAGGCCGAGACGGCTTCAGGTCAAGCAGTGGCAATCATCGAGGTAGGTCTTGACCCCTATAGTTCGGCCCTCGCAAGCGCCCTGCGAACTCGTGCCCAGGTCCTTCGCGAATTGAATCGGGACCAAGAAGCAGATGAACTCGACGCGCGAGCGGACAAGATTCGGTCATATAAGAGGGAGCAAGACCCGCAATAGGAGAACGAAGAGATTCCGGGGCTTCACTCATCTCTGAACTCTTGAATCGTTTGCCCCGTCGCATCCTCGATCACCCGCAGCACTCGCCCGTCCCAATAGCAACTCCGTCCCGGTTCGCGTCCATGGCCGGTCAGTTTCATAAGGACGCCATGAGCGGTTCGATCCGACAGCTTACGCCCGAAGCGCGGCGGCCTAAAAAGAAGGGCCGTGGCTAAACGGCTCCACAGATTGACTGAATCGAGGGGTGGTCCCTTTTTCCCGTCCGTATCCGCTATCCCGCGCTCGCGTTGACTTGCTTCCGAACGTAACCTAACATGTGCGCGCCAAAGTGACGTTCACCTCATGATCGGCCAGACCGTCTCCCATTACCGAATCCTCGAAAAGCTCGGTGGCGGCGGCATGGGCGTTGTCTACAAAGCCGAGGACACCAAGCTCCGCCGTTTCGTCGCGCTGAAGTTCCTCCCGGAGGACCTCTCTCAAGACCCGCAGGCCCTCGAACGTTTTCAGCGCGAGGCGCAGGCCGCTTCGGCCCTGAACCATCCCAACATTTGCACGATCTACGAAGTTGACGAGTACGAAGGCCGCCACTTCATCGCCATGGAGTTTCTCGACGGACAAACGCTAAAGCACCGCATCGCCGCCCGCCCGCTCGATATCGAAACGCTCCTGGATTGGAGCGTCCAAATTGCAGAAGGCCTCGACGCCGCGCACGCCGCCGGAATCATTCATCGCGACATCAAGCCGGCCAATCTCCTCGTCACCAATCGCGGCCACGCGAAGATTATGGACTTCGGTCTCGCAAAACTCGCGCCCGCTCGGCAGCAAGTCGCGGAAGGCGCCACTGTGACCGCGGGCGCCGCTACCGCTGCGCAGTTGCTCACAAGCCCGGGCACTTCGATGGGCACGATTGCTTACATGTCCCCGGAGCAAGTGCGCGGCGAAGAGCTCGACGCGCGCACCGATCTTTTCTCGCTGGGTATGGTGCTCTACGAGATGGCCACCGGGACGATGGCTTTCCCCGGCGCAACCTCGGGAATCGTTTTTGATGCGATTCTGAACCGCCCGCCCGTTCCAGCGGTCCGTTTGAATCCAGCGTTGGGGCCCGAGTTCGAGCGCATCATCGAAAAGGCGCTCGAAAAGGACCGCAAGCTTCGCTACCAATCGGCCGCTGAATTGCGCGCCGATCTGAAGCGCGCGAAGCGCGAAACGGAATCGGGGCGCTCCCATTCGGCGCAACCGGCGGTCGCCCGTTCCGGTCCGTCAAACCGCCGGGCTTTGTACGCTGGGGGCGCTGTCCTCTTCCTTCTCCTCATCGGCGGCGCTATCTGGTATCAGAAGCATTCGGCGCCTCCTGTGGCGGCGGTTGCCGAGAAACCGTCCGTTGCGGTCCTCCCGCTTGAAAATCTCAGCACGGATCCGGACAGCGCCTATTTCAGCGATGGAATGACCGACGAGATCACTACGAAGCTCTCCAAGCTGCAAGGCCTCAACGTCGCATCTCATTCCTCGGTTGCGGCGGTGAAAGCATCCGGCCAGGGGTCCGCCGAAACGGGGCGCAAATTAGGTGTGCGCTACTTGCTCGAGGGAAACGTTCGCAAGTCGGGCAATCAAGTTCGTGTCAACGTCCATCTCATCGACTCGACCACCGGTTTCCAAGTCTGGGCCGACGATTTCGTGGGCCAACTCAAGGATGTTTTTTCGCTTCAGGAGCAGACCGCCCTCAAAATTGCGCAAGCTCTCAATCTGCATCTGACGCCGCAAGAACAGAAAGCCGTCCAGCAGCGCTACACGCAAAGTCCTCAAGCATACGAAGCCTTCCTGGTCGGCCGCGCCCTGCTCTTAACGGAAACATCCGAAAAACTCGAACGGGCGCGGAAGAATTTTGAACAAGCGCTGGCGTTCGATCCCAACTACGCTCCCGCTTTGGCTGGCCTTTCGCACGTGGAAGCACTCTACTATCGCGACCTCGACTCCAATCCCGCTCGTATTCAGCGTGCCGAAGATTTCGCCCGGCGGGCGCTGGCTGTCGATCCTCAGCTCGCGGAGGCACACGTCGCGCTCGGCCAGACTTACGGCATGCGATACGACTACTCCCGTGCCGTGGACGAACTTCGCGAGGCCGTTCGATTGGAGCCACAGAATCCGCTCGGCTGGGACCTGTTGTCCTGGGCACTGGCTTACGAGCAGCCTCCGGACGCGCTTGAGGCGGAGAAAGCATCACGGGAAGCGATTCGGCTCGAACCATCGTCCCCGGCAACTCGCTATCACCTGGGCCGCGCCCTTCTCTTTCAAGGACGTTACCAGGAAGCCGCCGATGCCTTCCAGCGCGCCGGGGAGCTCGGGGATTCCACTTACATGGATCTTGGAATGGGCCAGCTTTCACTGGCCCAAGGAAACTTCGATCAAGCTGTTACTTACATGTCGAAGGAGGCCGGCAGAAAGGAAACCGCGATCAATTTGTACTGGCTCAGCGCGGCCTATTCGGCGAAAGGCGATAAGGACAAGGCCATCACTTCGATCCAAGGTTCCTTCAAATTGGGTTTCCGCGATTTCTCCGCCATCGACAACAGCCCCTATTTCGCCAACCTCCGCGCCGACCCGCGCTACCAGCAGCTCGTCCAGCAATACCGCAAATAAAACGGCCCATCCTTAAGGCACGTCCTAATACTACCCGTACCGAAAATGGGTCGAACTAAACCGCGCAACGTACTATTTCGACTAATTGACATCCTGACAAATTAAAGTTACTCTTCGCCAACCTCGGGAAGCCCTTGGGCCTGCCCTCCAGCTTCCCGCTTCTTTGCTCACGCGCCCCCGGGTTGATACGGCAAGGAGACACGCCATGCGACCCAGCCAATACCTGTCCAAACTTGCAGTGACTCTTCTTTCCGTACTGATCCTTCCAGCCGCCGCCTTCCCGCAACAGACGAATCTAACACCCGCGCCGACAGGCAAAACGCCCCCGCTCATCACTCAGTCGGTGGACGATACGAATTTGACTGTGCTCCGCGGCAATACGCATCCCCTCGCCCGGCCGGAATTCGATCGCGGTGCGGCGCCGCCCAGCCTGCCAACCCAGCGAATTCTCCTAGTGCTGAAGCGCAGCTCAGATCAAGAAGCCGCCCTCGAGCAATTGCTCGAAAGCCAGCAGGACCAATCGTCGCCGAATTATCACAACTGGCTCACACCTCAGCAGCTGGGCCAGCAATTCGGTCCGGCCGACGAAGACATTCAAGCGATAACTTCCTGGCTTCAATCGCACGGTTTTCAAGTCGCGCACGTTGCTAACGGGCGCACCGTCATTGAATTTTCTGGAATCGCGGCGCAGGTGAAAGAGGCTTTCCACACCGAAATTCACAAGTTTGTAGTCAACGGCGAAGAGCACTGGGCGAATTCTAGCGATCCGCAGATTCCCACGGCCCTCACGCCGGCCGTGGCTGGCACGCTCACCCTTCACAACTTCCAGCGCACCCCGATGTACCACCTGGCGGGACTCTTCTCGCGAGAGAAAGCCTCTGGAAAGATTCGTCCCGTAAAACCCTCCATCACTTTTCCCGGCGGCTGCGACCAGGACAACAATTGCTACGCCCTCGGCCCTTCTGACTTTGCCGCCATTTACAACGTGTTGCCCCTTTGGAATACGGCGCCCAAGCCCATCGACGGCACCGGTCAAACCATCGCCATTGTCGGCGAATCCAATATCAATATTCAGGACGTCCGCGACTTCCGCACCTTTTTCGGCCTACCCGTAAACGACCCTCTGATCGTTCTCGATGGGCCTGACCCCGGACTACAACCGGATGAAACCGAAGCGGACCTCGATGTCCAGTGGTCGGGAGCGGTGGCGAAGGGCGCGACAATCAAGCTCGTGCTCTCCGCTACTACGTTCACTACCCTCGGCGTCGATCTTTCCGCGCAATATATCGTCGACAACGATGTCGCGCCGATCCTGAGTGAAAGCTACGGCGAGTGTGAGTTGTTCATTGGCACCGCTGGAAATCAGTTTTATAGCCAGCTCTGGCAGCAGGCGGCCGCCGAAGGCATCACCGCTTTTCTTTCCAGCGGCGATCAGGGTTCAGCGGTTTGCGATCGCCAATTCCAAGCGGCTCCGCAGCCGGCTCAGTTCGGCCTGCAGGTCAGCGGTTTCAGCTCTACTCCCTACAACATCTCCGTGGGCGGCACCGATTTCAACGATCTCCTCAATCCCACTCAGTTTTGGAACACCACCAACAATTCCACAACGCAAGCTTCCGCCAAGGGTTACATTCCGGAGGTCACCTGGAACGATTCTTGCACCAACGCAATTTTCTCTAATTTCGGCTTCAGCGGCACACCGGAACAGAATTGTAATAACCCGCAGCTCGCGCCGTTTGTCTTCGCCTTGGGAGGCAGCGGCGGCAAGAGTTCTTGCACTTCCTCGGACGGTCAAAATACATCGACGTGCTCGGGGGGTTATCCGAAGCCCCCGTTTCAAACCGGCCCCGGAGTTCCCAATGACCTCAAACGCGACGTTCCAGACGTTTCTTTGTTCGCGTCCAACGGTTTCGAAGGGAACTTCTACATGATTTGCGAGGCGGATTCCAATCCCGGCGCCGCATCGTGCGATCCTAACGCCGGATTTTCGGATTTTGTCGGTATCGGAGGAACTTCTGCCTCCAGTCCAGCCTTCGCCGGAATCATGGCCCTCGTCGAGCAACAGACTGGCTCTCGCCAGGGCAATGCCAATTTCATCTTCTATAAGCTAGCAGCCCAGAATAGTTGCGCTTCTAAAAGCGCTCCTGCCGCGTCATGCGTTTTTTACGATGTGACTGGCGGGACCATTGCCATGCCGTGCGCCAACGGCAGCCCAAACTGCACCACCAAAACTTCGGGCGACTCTTTCGGCGTGCTGTCCGGCTTCAACGCTGGGCCAGGTTACGACCTGGCAACTGGCCTCGGTTCCGTGAATGCGAGCAATCTGGTGAAAGCCTGGAGTTCCGTCAAATTCACTGCTTCCAACACCACGCTCACTCTCAATGGCGGCAATGCTGTCAACGTCACTCACGGAACTTCGGTCAACGCAAGCGTCACCGTCAAACCAACCTCCCCGGAACCGTCCGGCGATGTTTCCCTGATAGCCACCCAGGGCAACAACTCCTTCGGCTTCGACACCATGACTTTGGCGAACGGCTCTGCATCGGGCGCCACGAATATGCTGCCCGGCGGCGCATCCTACAGTGTCCAGGCTCACTATGAGGGCGACGGAAACTTTGGCGGAAGTAACTCCAACTCCGTCACCGTCACCGTCAATCCCGAGCCCAGCAAAACCAACTTGAGCGTTTTCACCACGGACCAGAACGGAAATATTACGAACAGAAACGCGACCACTTTCCCTTATGGATCGCCCTATTTCCTGCGCGCCAACATCACCAACAACTCCGGCGCACTTTGCTTCAACACCACCACGGAAACGCCGGCGTATGCCTGCCCAACGGGAAGCGTTGCGCTTACAGACAACGGCAGCGCGTTGGGATCCGCGGCACTCGCGTTGAACAGCCAGGCATATTCGGACGATCTGGCCGTTCAATTCTCGGGCGGACCCCACAACCTGTCAGGCAGCTATAGCGGCGACAACAGCTACATGACGAGTACGGCGTCCAATCCGGTCACCGTCACGCCGGCAGTCACGACCACCACCTTCAATTCATTTCCGCAGACTGCTTTGATCGGCGTCCCATTTAATTTTTCGCTACAGGTAGCGACCCAGACAAACAGTTCGGGTGCCGTGCCAGGAGGCACCTACACTCTCCTGGAAGATGGCAACCCAATCGCTGCCACGTTTACCGATTCGGGCTTCGCGGGCGGCGCCGGCTCGGCGGTGCTGTTCGGTTTCGTCTCCACCACGGTTTCAGGGCCCTCGGGACCGCACGCCTTCACCGTCAGCTATAGCGGCGACGCGAACTACGCTGCCTCGGTGACGCCTCCGTCCACGGCAGACCTTCAGTTCGTCACTCAAACAGCGCTCGCGTCCTCGAATTCCACGATCCAAGACGGCCAGAGCGTCACCTTCACCGCGAAGGTCACCCCCAATCAGAACGCCAACGTTCCTCCCACGGGAACCGTCACGTTTACCGCCAATGGCTCGATCGTCGGAACCGTGAACGTCTCGAACGGTCAGGCGCAGGTCACCACCTCTTCGCTTACCAGCGGCGCCGATTTCGTCTTTGCCCAATACAATGGCGACTCGAATTACGCCAGCTCGAATATCTCGATTATCGAAACCGTGAATCCCATCAGCACTACCACTTCCCTCACCACCTCGAGCGCCACAATCGCGCAGAATCAGCAGCTGGTTCTCACGGCGCATATCGCAGCGGCCCAGGCGGGAGTGGCGCCTCCCGGTGGTTCGGTACAATTCAGCGCGAACAACAATTCTCTGGGCTTGGCTAATGTCTCGAACAATCAGGCGCAACTCAGCGTCGCGGGCCTTACCCAAACGGGATCCGTCCAGTTGCAGGCTTCTTACACTGGCGATGTGAATTATTCGGGCTCGTCGGGCGCCTTCACCGAAACCGTCACGGCAGCGCCGGATTTCAGCGTCTCCGCGAATCCAGGGGTCGTCACCATTTCGAGCCCCGGCGCTATGGGGACCACCGCAATTACGATCGCGGCACAGAATGGCTTCACTGGGACGGTCAATTTCGCGTGCAGCGGATTGCCCTTTGAATCTTCCTGCTCGTCGGGGTCCGTGAACGGCAGCGGCACCACAACACTCACCATTATGACCATGGCGCCGAGCATGTCGGCCCCGCGCGCCGGTCCGAGCCACATCGGCGGCCGTCCTTTCGGAAGACCCCTGTTCGTGCTCGCCCTGTGCCTGGGTTTGGGCGCGCTGGCGCTCTTGATGCGCCTCCCAGTCCAGCGCCCGCGACGGCATTCCGCACAGCGCCCGCGACAGCAGTGGATCGCTGCATTCGCCCTGCTCGTTTTTGCTTCGGTGGCCGTCATGAACGCCTGCGGCGGAGGCGGTGGCAGCAGCGTACAGAAGAATCCCGGCACTCCCATTGGAACCACGATTATCACCGTCACCGCCACGGGCACGATGAACGGAGCGATGACAACTCACACGCTCCCGGTCACCGTAACCGTTCAATAGCGAGACAGGCAGGTCGCGGCTTTTAGCCGCGACGCGGCGAACGAAGTTCGCATCCCTTCCTTGCTGCCGCAGGCGCCTTCGTGAAAGGTCGCGAAATTTCGCTATTAGGACTGGTTGCCGTTGTTTATTTTCAGTTAGTTGGAGCATGTTCTAATCGCCGAATTTCGCTATCAGGATTGCTTTGTTCTGGCTCAGAAGAGGGCGCCGCGGAGTCCGCGACGTGATGGATGATGATTGTCTTAGCGGGGCGCACCCACTCGCCCGCTTCGTTGATTTGAGCGTAGACGCGAGCGGCGTTGACGATGGCGTTGGCAGTGACCTTCACGCTGCACGCGCGCTCGAGAAGAGGTTCGAGGGCGAGGCGAATCGACTGGCGGCGACGCGCGAATATCCCGGTGGCATGGACGTGGCGGTAGATCGAGGTGTGGTGCGCGATACCGTATTCTTCGGCGATGTCGTCCGGACTGCGCCAGCGGAGGAAAGCGAGTTCGATGGCCTCGCGGTCGGGATGCTTGCATACGTTGCACCGACGCGCGTGGCGCGCGGAGGCTGCACGGCGCTTGGTTGTGGCGGCTTGGCCGGGTTGTGAGGCGGCAGGGCGGCCTCGGCCCGGAGGCGGAGCGACGGGCGGGCGCGCAGAGTGGTCTCGTCCTAAGTCCTTTTGGACTGGGCGCTTCTTAGCGCCCGGGACAGCCTCACGAACTGCGGAACGC
>Ga0073928_10010200_pt1 | contig 11243 bp, 10 predicted proteins | sample PaiPotPPA55metaG_FD_76969 | JGI IMG/M metagenome (GOLD analysis project Ga0073928, IMG submission 76969) | Iron sulfur acid spring bacterial and archeal communities from Banff, Canada, to study Microbial Dark Matter (Phase II) - Paint Pots PPA... ...
ATACGCTGTCGCCGAGCCTGTTGTCGAGCTTCGACCAAGGCGCGCATATGATCGATCTCTTCAACGACGTGGGGCTCGATGTTTTCGTTCCCGGCAATCATGAGTTCGATTTTGGCAAGGATAATTATTTCGCGCGGATGGGAGAGGCACGTTTCCCGATCGTCGCGGCAAACCTTAAAGGCAGCGATGGTGCGACGCCGCCGCGTCATCAAGAACGATTGCTGATCGAGGCGGGCGGCCTTAAACTCGCGCTCATCGGCGCCGCCTACGAAGACACAGTGAGCGCCTCGCGCCCCGGCGATCTCGCCTTCGCGCCGACGATCCCGGCGATCCTCGCGGGCGCCAAAAGCGCGCGCGCGGCGGGCGCCGATCTCGTCATCGCAGTCGTGCATGCCGATAAGGCGACGGGCGCCGCCCTGATGAATACGCATGCCGTCGATCTCGTCCTGTCCGGCCATAATCACGATCTGCATATCGATTTTGATGGCCGCTCCGCGTTCGTCGAATCCGAGCAGGACGCAAATTATGTCACGGTTGTCGATATCGATGTCGCGAGGACGCGAGACGAAGCAAGCCGCTCTTTTCCATGGTGGCCGGATTTCCGCGTCGTCGATACGGGGAAGATCGATCCCGATCCTTCGATGCTTGCCAAGGTCCACGATTACCAGGTCCGGTTAGAGAAGCTGTTCGATGTCGAGATCGCGACCCTTGCCGCGCCGCTTGACAGCCGCACCGGGACCGTGCGCTCGGGGGAATCGGCGATAGGCGATCTCATCGCCGACGCGCTCCGCAAGGCGGCGAAGGCGGACATCGCGATCATCAATGGCGGCGGAATTAGAGGCGACAAATTCTATCCGGCGGGCACCAAACTCTTGAAGCGCGACATTCTCGACGAACTCCCTTTCGCCAACAAGACCATGCTGACGATTGTTCCGGGAAAAGCAATTCTGGCCGCGCTCGAAAACGGGTTTTCTCAGGTCGAGCGCTTGTCGGGGCGGTTTCCGCAGGTCGCCGGCCTCTCCATCGTCGCCGATCCGGCGGCCGCGCCAGGCGCGCGGGTGAAGGCGGTGATGGTCAACGGCGAAGCGCTCGACCCCGGCCGCGATTACAAGCTCGCGACCAACGATTTTTTAGCGCGCGGCGCTGACGGCTATGGGATGCTCGCGGGCAAGTCGCAGGTGAGCGCGGATTCCGGCACAAGGCTCGTCGCCCTCGATGTGATCGACTATGTCGCGGGGGCGAAAACTATCGATGCGAAGGTGGAGGGACGGATCGTGTTTCGCTAGGGGCACGCTAACATGACCGTTTTTTTAACGTCCGCCAATATTGGAAGAGGCTGCCCTCTTGAACGCGGAACGCGAAATGATTATAGTCAGAGTGACTATGATGACTATGGGGTTTTTCACATGCCTCATCCTAACACCAGTTGGACCGTCGCGGACGCCAAGGCGCGGTTTTCCGAGGTCGTCGAGAAGGCGCGCCTCGACGGTCCGCAGATCATCACCAAGAACGGCCGATCGACAGCCGTCCTGGTCTCCATCGAGGAGTGGGAGAGGAAGACCGCCCGCTCGGGCTCGCTCGCCGAATTCCTTCTCGCCTCGCCGTTGAGAGGCGCAGGCCTCGATCTCGACCGCTCGAAGGACGAAGCGCGCGAGATCGAGCCGTGAGCTTTCTCGTGGACACCAATGTGATTTCCGAAGTCGCCAAACCGCATCCAAATCCACAAGTCATGGCATTTCTGGATGAAACCGACGAGGATCGCCTTTTCATCAGCGTCATCACTTTGGGGGAACTTCGGCGGGGGGTGGCTTTAAAGACCGATGGCAGAGTCAAATCGGCGCTCGACGCCTGGCTTCGCGTCGATCTCCTCGAACGATTTTCGGGCAGAATCGTCGATATTACGGCCCCTATCGCCGATCTGTGGGGAGAATTGATGGCCGATTCCAAACAGCGGGGAATTGCCCTGCACGCAATTGATGGATTCCTGGCCGCCACCGCACGCGCGCACAACCAAACGCTCGTGACGCGCAACGTCAAAGACTTCGCGCCTTTCGGGTTGCCGCTTGTCAATCCCTGGGATGGCGGATGAAATTCGCGCTTGAATTCATTTTCCGCATGGTTTCATACGAAGGAGCGGCTAGGCGTTGCATGATGGGATAAGACGCCCTGCCTTATCGGGATTTTCCCTGCGCCCAGCCTTTTTGTGCATTGGGCGACCTGGCATGCCTTGCTTGCATTGAGCTTGTCGCAATGAGCGGCTAGAACCCGCGCCGGATGACCGGGAACGAGACCCGATGAACGAACAAAATCCTAACCCGCAAGAACAAGCGCAGGCACAAGCGCAACAACAGGCCGCGATCCTGATGCAGGCGCTTCCGCATATGTTGCGCTACGACGATGCGATCGTCGTCGTCAAATATGGCGGCCATGCGATGGGCGACGACAAAGTCGCGCGGGCTTTCGCGCGCGACATGGTTTTGCTCGAACAGTCCGGGGTCAATCCCGTGGTCGTCCATGGCGGCGGCCCGCAGATCGGCGCGATGCTCGGCAAGCTCGGCATTAAGTCGGCGTTCGCGGACGGGCTGCGGATTACCGACCGGGCCACCATGGAAATTGTCGAGATGGTGCTGGCCGGTTCGATCAACAAGCAGATCGTCGGGTTTATCAATGCCGAGGGTGGGCGGGCGATCGGCCTTTGCGGCAAGGATGGCAACATGGTGATCGCCAGCAAGCTACCGCAGACGAGCAACGACGTCGATCTTGGTTTTGTCGGCGAGCCGGCCACGGTGGACAAAACCGTGCTCGACCAGGTGCTCGGGCGCGAGCTCATCCCGGTCCTTGCGCCGGTTGCGCAAGGCGTGGACGGCGAGACCTATAATGTCAACGCCGATACGTTCGCGGGCGCGATCGCCGGCGCGCTGAAGGCGAAGCGGCTGGTGCTGCTCACCGACGTGCAAGGCGTTCTCGACCGCGACAAGAATTTGATCAAACAGTTGCGCGTCGATGAAATTCATGCCCTCATCGCCGATGGCACAATCGCCGGCGGCATGATTCCGAAGGTCGAAACCTGCATCGATGCGCTCGCACACGGCGTCGAAGGCGCCGTGATTCTCGACGGCAAGATGCCCCATGCCGTGCTCATCGAGCTTTTGACCGATCACGGCGCCGGCACTCTGATTACACGGTGAAAGACACGAAACCCTTCTTGAAAGACTCCTCCAATATGCCGCGCGCGCTTGCCGGCGAGGCCGCGCGGGCCGCCCTGAAGCAAACGGTTTCGAACGGTGAAGCCTTGCCGCTTGCCGATACCCTGTCCCGCATCGATGCTCTGTCGCATATTAATACTTGGGTCTTCGATCTCGACAACACGCTCTATCCCGCGAGTTGCGATCTCTGGCCGAAGATCGATCAGCGGATCACGCTGTACCTCAGCTATCTCTTTGGGCTTGATGGTATGTCGTCCCGCGCGTTGCAAAAATATTATTATCAGCGCTACGGCACGACCCTGCGCGGCCTGATGGAGGAACACGGCATTGGCCCGGACGATTTTCTCGATTTCACGCATGACATCGACCGCTCTTCGCTTCTCCCCGATCTTGTCCTCGCAAGCGCGATCACGGCCTTGCGCGGACGCAAGCTCATTTTGACGAATGGGTCGCGCGAGCATGCCTTGCGGACTGCCGGGGCGCTTGGCCTGGAGGCGATGTTTGAGGATATTTTCGACATTGCCGATGCCGATTTCGTGCCGAAGCCCGCGGCGGCGACCTACGAACGGTTTTTCGAAAGGCACGCCGTCGATCCGGCGCGGGCCGTTATGGTCGAGGATCTCGCGAACAATCTCATTATTCCTCATGAAAGAGGAATGACGACCGTGCTCGTCGTTCCCAAACCGGGTCAAATGGATCATCGCGATGCCTTCGAGATTTTCCGCGATACCGCGCCGCCCTATATCGATTTCGTGACGAGCGATCTCGCGCGGTTCTTGACGGGCCTCGCCCTGGACACGACGGACGTTTAGTAGCTATTGACATTCGCGGGGGTGTACCGAATCCTCCCGCGCGCCTCGCGCACTTCCCGTGTTGCCGGAGACTTAGATGCACGACCTCGAAACGATTATCGATACCGCTTTCGAGGATCGCGCCAGCATCGATGCAAGGACGCAAGGTGCGGTTCGGGAGGCCGTTGAAACAGCCATGGGCCTGCTCGATTCCGGAAAGCTCCGCGTCGCGGAAAAGCTCGAGGGGGCTTCCGGGCCCGGCTCCTGGAAGGTCAACCAATGGCTGAAAAAGGCCGTGCTTCTGTCGTTCCGCCTGAACGACATGGCGGCGATTCCGGGCGGACCCGGCGGTTCCACCTGGTGGGACAAAGTGCCGTCCAAATTTGCGGGCTGGGGAGCGGACGAACATGCGGCCGCGGGGTTTCGCTCGGTGCCCAATTGCGTGGCGCGGCGTTCGGCCTACATCGCGCCGGGGGTGATCTTGATGCCGTCGTTTATAAATCTCGGCGCCTATGTCGATCGCGGGACGATGGTCGATACCTGGGCGACCGTCGGCTCCTGCGCGCAAATCGGCAAGAATGTGCATCTTTCGGGCGGGGTTGGCATCGGCGGAGTCCTTGAACCTTTGCAAGCAAATCCCACCATCATCGAGGACGATTGTTTCATTGGCGCCCGTTCGGAAATCGTTGAAGGCGTGATTGTGGGCGAGGGTTCGGTGATCGCGATGGGGACGTTTATTTCCGCCTCGACGAAGATTGTCGACCGGACAACCGGCGAGGTCCGCTTGGGCTTTGTGCCGCCCTATTCGGTCGTGGTCTCGGGCAATCTGCCGGGCAAGTCCCTGCCGGACGGTACGCCGGGCCCCTCGCTCTATTGCGCCGTGATCGTCAAAACCGTGGACGCCCGGACCCGCTCGAAAACCTCCATCAACGAGCTGTTGCGGGAGTGATGGCGGCGTCTATCGCTGCACCCGCGCGCTGCCGAGGTGATTGCCTTAAGTGGTGGCGGCGCGGGATGCGGCGCTTCCCGCGGTCGTCGTGGGGAACGTGGTCGAACTTGGCCTTGTCGATACGCGAAAGCCTTGACCGGCATTTATCGGCCAATCAACCGCGTATTTTCTTGTCGCGAACCGGTTCCCACCTCGCACCAAAATGCTCTAAGACAGGCGGGCAACCCCGCGAGCCCTGCGATCATGACCACGCCGTCCCGTCTCGAGACCCTCGCAGATCTCAGAATCGAGATCGACCGTATCGACGCGGCGCTGCACCAGCTATTGATGCAGCGCGGCGAGATCATCCACCGGCTGATCGAAGCCAAGGCCCGGCAAGGCGGCGGCCCGACGTTCCGGCCTGGCCGCGAGGCCGATATGATGCGCGGCCTCGTTTCCCGCCACCAGGGTCTGCTGCCGCTCGACACCGTCGAGGGCATTTGGCGGATCATCATCTCGACCTTCACCTTCGTTCAGTCGAATTACAGCGTCCATGCCGACATTTCCGGCGGCGATGCCCCGATGCGCGATTGCTGCCGGTTCCATTTCGGCTTCACGGTTCCCTATGTGACGCATCAAGGCGCCGCGCGGGTCATCGCGGCGGTGGCACGATCGGGCGGCGACCTCGGCATGGTGGGGGCGCGAGCGCCGGCAGGCCCTTGGTGGCGCGGGCTAGGCGCACCGGATGCGCCCAAGATCATCGCTAGGCTGCCCTTCGTCGAGCGCCCGGATCATCCGGCCGGTATGCCCGTGTTCGTCATCGCCCAGCCTCTCGCCGAGGCGGCGGCGCGCGATGTCGTTCTCTACGACGTGACGATCGCCCATGGCGCGCGCGATTTCGCTCCAGGTTTTGGCGCGCGGGGGCTTGAGATTCTTGGCCGATTTAGAGATGGGTCCTGGCTTTCTTTGATGATCGCGACGGAGGGTGGACTTGACGATTTGCGCGAAATCCTTGTTCGCTCCGGCGCGGCCGGAGCAGGGATCGCCGAAATCGGCAGCCATGCCGCGCGCTTCGATTTGAGTGACGTCCAAAACCTGGCGGCGCAATAATCTTGTTCCGGAGTTTGCTGATATGACAAAATGGGTATCCATTTCACTGACCTTTCAGGAGATGGTAACGTGAAGGGCTCGGCTTGCACGAACGGGGCGGGGAATTCTTTTTCCGGATGCGGCGTGAGCTCGATTTCCGCTACAAACATCGCGTTGCGCGCGGCGTGAACGATGAGGCTCGCGTCGAGCGGCGCATCGTGGTAATGTTAGAAAGCGGCTGACTTACAGGGACTCGTCCGCCGCGGCGGTCCGGATATGAGTGCTCTCGTTCACATCGATTGGGACAAGGTTGGTCGCATTGGCCTCTATACAGTCCCTATGGCCGCAAGGCTTCTCGGCGAGAGCGGAATCAAAATACGATCTTGGATCGACGGCTATTCTAACAGCGACGCAACGCCAATCATCCGGAGGCAATTGCCGCCGATCAATGGTCGAACTGTGCTCGGGTTTCTTGATCTAATCGAAGCCAGGTTCATCCGACATTTTGATCGACTTGGTTTAAGCCCTCAATCTATCCGCAAGGTAGCGGACAAATTGAGGGAGCGTCACCATACCGATCATCCATTTGCTACAAACAAGCGCTTCCGCACGGACGGCAAAAAGATTTTCATGGAAATTGTTGAGACTGATGAAGAGCGGAAAATTCTCAACTTGATGAATGATAATTTCGAAATGGGCACAGTAATTGAGGCATCGCTGTTCGATAGCATTTTATATGCTGATGACTTGGCGAATCGCTGGCATCCGGTTCGAGAACTTCCGCGCGTTGTCCTTGATCCACAATATGCGTTTGGCCGCCCTGTAATTGAAGAAGCGTGGGTGCCGACCGATACGCTTTACGGCGCGTTTGAGGCCGAAGGGCAAGTCGGGATTGTTGCTGAGGATTTCGATATTGATAAGGACGCGGTCAATCAAGCTATAGCGTTTGAGGAGCGGTTGCGGGCCGGGGCCGGGGTTGAAGATCAAACTGGATGAATGCATCTCAAATCGTGTCGCCCTAGCCATCATGCAGGTTACTGCAAATCGCGAAGGATACGAAGTCTCTTTCGTTCGGCATGGGCACGGTGGTACAGACCCGGATTGGATTCGAGCGTTTGCCGCTCAAGGAGGGACGGCGATTGTATCGGGAGACCATGACATTTTGCAGCATTGGCCAAACTTAATTGCCTATACCGAATCAGGGTTAGTTTCGTTTTTCCCGCCGAAGGCGTATCAACACCTGAGTGGGTTTGGGCGGGCCGCATTCATCATCCGGTGGTGGCCAGCGATCATTGAGAAAATTAAGATTTCTCAGACGGGAGATCGATGGCGTATCCCAATTAACTGGGTGCAAATCGATCACACGAAAATGGAACCGCTAAAAGACCCCCGGATTGATGGAAATGAACCGTCAGCGGAAACCCCGGAAAAACCCTATGTCGCACCCGCGCAAGACAGCTTCCCGTTCGATTAAGCAAAGGCGTTTATCGAAAAGGCGCGCGATCGGCGTGGAACGTGCGACCTAAGCCAGTTAGGTCAGTGAAGTGGATACCCATTTATGACAAAAATCGCCATGTCCGGAGCGGAGGCAAGGCCGCGCCCGCGCCCGGCTATTTTCGGCATTGACCCTTATGTTCCAGGCGAAAGCGCTGCGCCGGGCTCGCCCAAGGTTTTCAAGCTTTCGGCGAATGAGACGCCGCTCGGGCCGTCGCCGCGCGCGCGGGAAGCTCTTCGTGCCTTTGCCGATCATGTCCAAAATTATCCGGACGGCGCGGCCACGGCCTTGCGCGAGGCGATCGGCGCAAAACACGGACTCGATCAGGCCAGAATCGTCTGCGGCACGGGCTCGGACGAAATCCTTCACCTCCTCGCCGCAGCCTATATCGGCCCGGGCGACGAAGGCATTTTCACCCAACATGGTTTTCTCGTCTACAAGATCGCGATCCTCGCGGCGGGTGGGGTTCCAGTCGTCGCGGCGGAAAAGAATCTGACCGCCGATACCGATAGGATGCTCGCCAAGGTTGGCCCAAGGACCAAAATGGTCTTCCTCGCCAATCCAAACAATCCGACCGGCACCTATCTTCCTATCGCCGAGGTGAAGCGGCTCGCCCAATACCTGCCCGCCCACGTCCTCCTTGTTCTCGACGCGGCCTATGCCGAATATGTGAACCGCCCCGATTATTCGTCCGGCCTGGAGCTTGTATCCGCCCGCGAAAATGTCGTGATGACGCGCACTTTCTCGAAGATTTACGGTCTTGCCGGGATCAGGCTCGGCTGGTGTTACGGGCCGCCCGACGTGTGCGACGCGATCAATCGCATTCGCGGGCCCTTTAACACCAACGGCGCGGCCATCGCGGCCGGGGTCGCGGCGCTGGACGATACCGGCCATATCGGCAAGGCTGTCGCCCATAACGAGACTTGGCTCCCTTGGCTGACACAAGAAATATCCACGCTCGGGATCAAGGTCACGCCAAGCGTCTGCAACTTCTTGCTTTTGCATTTCGACGGCGAGACGCAAGCGCAGGCGGCGGACCGCTTCCTCTTGGAGCGGGGGTTGATCCTGCGCGCTGTCGGCGTCTACGGGCTACCGCGTTGCCTGCGGCTCACCGTCGGTACGGAGGAGGCGAACCGCCTCGTTGTCGAGGCCCTCAAGGACTTCGTCAAGCTTGAAAGCCCCGCGCGTGCCTGACGGTCTCGGGGGTCCCCTGAGCGAGCCTCTGTTCCAACGCCTTGCCCTCATCGGCATGGGCCTGATCGGCTCGTCCCTGGCGCGGGTTTGCCGGCGCAAGGGGCTTGCGCACGAGATCATTGCCACGGACTCATCAAGTGCCGTTCGCGCAAGAGCGATCGAACTCGCGCTCGCCGATCGGGTCATGGAGACGGCGGCTGCGGCGGTCGAGGCGGCCGATCTCGTCATTCTCTGCGCTCCCGTGGGCGTCATGGGCGCGATCGCACGAGAAATCGGGCCGCGCCTTAAGCCCGGCGCGATCGTGTCCGATGTTGGGTCGGTCAAGGCCTCGATCATCAAGGCGGTCGCGCCGCATCTGCCGAGCATGGTCCATTTCGTCCCGTCGCATCCCGTGGCCGGTACCGAGCAATCTGGCCCGGAGGCAGGATTTTCGACGCTTTTTTTCAATCGCTGGACCATACTGACGCCGCCGGAGGGGACCAGCCCCAAGGCCGTGGCAAGGCTCGCTTCGTTCTGGACCGGCGCGGGCGCATATGTCGAAATCATGCAGCCAGCCCATCACGATCTGGTGCTCGCGATCACCAGCCATGTGCCGCATCTCATCGCCTACAACATCGTCGGCACCGCCGCCGATCTCGAGGAAGTGACGCGGTCCGAAGTCATCAAATTTTCCGCCGGCGGGTTTCGCGACTTCACCCGGATCGCCGCCTCCGACCCGACGATGTGGCGCGATATTTTCCTCAACAACAAGGAGGCGGTGCTCGAAATGCTCGGCCGTTTCAACGAGGATCTCTCCGCGCTTCAGCGCATGATCCGCAATGGCGACGCCGAAGGGCTGTTCGATCTCTTCACAAGAACCCGGGCGATCCGGCGCGGCATTATCGAGCAAGGCCAGGAAACCGCCGCGCCGGATTTCGGCCGCCGGGCGGGCGAAACGTGACGCAATCCCTTGCCAGGAGCTGCGGTTGCTGATCAATAGAGCGGCGGCATTTGAATTTGCGTGCGGACCGGGCCGATCGAAAGCCGGCCTTCGGAAAAGGTCAACGGCAGGTTCATGCGCCCCGTTCCGCCGCCTTTGCCGCCGCCGAGCAGCCCCGACAGAACCCGGCCAGCAGTGATGAGCGTCGGATCGACGCCCAACTGGCGAAACGCCTTGTCGAGCCCGGCGAAACTAGCCTCGAGTCTGCCTTTCACACGGTGCTGGCCGTCGAGATCGAGGCTGCCCTTGGCATCGAAGATAATTTGACCGCTCGTTAGCCGCCCGGTCGTGAGTTCGACGTGACCGTTCGCCAAGCGCCACTTTTCCAGAAAGTCCCGGAGCGTTTCCGCCCCGCGTAGATCGACTTGCGATATTGTGCCTCCGACCTGCATGTCGATGGGAAGTTGCGTATCCAAAAGGCTGTTGAGCGCCGGAATAGAGCCCTGGTTGACGGAAACCATAAAATCATAGGCATGGTCGTGCCGGTCCCGGATCACGACGAAATCGCCGCTGACATCGCCGAACGCTCCTTCCACCGGGTCAATCCCTCCTATTTTTCCTTGTAGCTTGACCTGATTGCCGGCGACAGCGACGCGATCGAGCGCGCCGGGCTGGCCTTCGAGATCGAGCAGAAGCTCGCTCCAGTGCATCGTAATGTCGAATGTGCCATCGCGGGTTTTCGCGGCAAATGGTGGGTCTAGTTGCGCAAGTACATTGCCGGTCCGCAGAAGCTGCGAAGTCGCGCGGAAACCGCGCACGGTTCCGGTCATTGTCTTGCCAAGGATTTCGCCTTGAAAGAGCAGGTTGGCGCAGGAAATCTCAACCGAAAACGGAAAGCCGCTGGTTTTCTGATTGGGGCAGGACCACGCGCGGCCGAGCTGCGCCTCATGCGTGGTCCAGGCCGTCAGGGCGGCCGCGGCCGCGCGCGACTTGACATACCAGAACACCGGCCAACCGACCGCCACCGCCATGATTACGGCGACCGGCGGCAGCAACCAGGAATAGGCGTTTGGGCGCTTGCTTGTCTTGGGGCCTTTGGGCTGCATATGGTGTTGCTGCTGCTTATTCGTCCACGGGCCTTTGGAGCCAGATCATTCGGCTAGGATGCGCGCCGGCGGGAAGACAATCTCGACCAAAGTGCCCTCGTGTTCCTTGCTCTTGATGGAAAGAGAGGCGTGATTGGCCTCGGCCAAGGCTTTGGTCAGCGGCAGGCCCAGCCCGGTGCCGCGCGACGGCCTCGCGGTGGCAAGCCGCCGGAAGGGCTCGAAAGCCGCGCCGATGCCGGCCTCGGACATGCCAACCCCGGTATCGCGAATGCGAATAACGGCACTTCCGGCGTCCGCGAGCGCGGTGGCGACAATGACTTGACCGTGCGGCCGGTTGAACTTCACCGCGTTCGACAAAAGGTTCAAGACGATCTGGCGAAGCGAACGCTCGTCGGCGAGAATATTGGGAAGCGCTGGCGACAATGAGAGCCTCAGGGCGACCCGCTCGCGGCTTGCCTGCGGCTGCATGATCGAGACGCACTCGGAGACAATGCGATTGGCGTCGATCGATGCAA
>Ga0073928_10010201_pt1 | contig 11241 bp, 10 predicted proteins | sample PaiPotPPA55metaG_FD_76969 | JGI IMG/M metagenome (GOLD analysis project Ga0073928, IMG submission 76969) | Iron sulfur acid spring bacterial and archeal communities from Banff, Canada, to study Microbial Dark Matter (Phase II) - Paint Pots PPA... ...
CGAGCGTCGTCTCCATCGTCCGTGATTCCTCAACGGTGATGACGCCGTCCTTGCCGACTTTCTTCATCGCTTCGGCGATGATGCTGCCGACCTGCTTGTCCGTGTTCGCGCTGATGGTGCCCACCTGCGCGATCATTTCTCCCTTCACGTCGCGGGAGAGCTTCTTGATTTCCTCGACCGCTACTTCGACGGAGCGTTCGATGCCGCGCTTGAGCGCCATCGGGCTCGCCCCGGCGGCAACCGTCCGCACACCTTCGCGGAAGATGGCCTGTGCCAGGACGGTGGCGGTGGTGGTGCCGTCTCCAGCCACGTCGGATGTTTTCGACGCGACCTCGCGCACCATCTGCGCCCCCATGTTCTCCAGCGGATCCCTCAGTTCGATTTCCTTCGCCACGGTCACGCCGTCCTTGGTGATGATCGGCGCGCCGAACTTCTTTTCGATTACGGCGTTGCGTCCTTTCGGGCCCAGCGTGATCTTCACGGCGTCAGCCAAGACATTGACACCGCGTAGGATGGACTGGCGTGAATTTTCACCAGTCACGATTTGCTTTGCCATGGGTTCCTTCCCTCCTCAAATTTTCAAAATGGTATTCTTGCGGCCGGCGTGCCGGCGTTGATGTTATTTCTTTCCCGATGCCGCTTTGGCGGCCCCGCTGATTTTTGCCAGGATTTCGTCTTCCTTCAGGATGAGGTATTCTTCGTCGTCAACTTTGATTTCCGTGCCGCTGTACTTCCCGAAAAGAACGCGGTCCCCGGCCTTGACGTCCAGGGCGATGCGCTGGCCTTTTTCGATTCTGCCGGCGCCGACGGCGATCACTTCGCCTTCCTGAGGCTTTTCCTTCGCCGTGTCAGGGATAATGATGCCGCCCTTCACGGTTTCCTTCTCTTCGATCCGCCTGATTAAGACGCGGTCGTGTAGAGGTGTCACGTTGACTGCCATGTCTGCTTACCCTCCGGTGAGGATTGTGAAATTGCCTCGGAGGCGTGCGAGGGCTTGCATTAGCACTCCTCTCCAGCGAGTGCTAATATAGCACATTCCCTCCATATGTCAAGCTTTCATCCGGCACCGGAGATTGCCCACTTTGGCCAAAACATCAAGCTATAGCTTGTATTATCAGCGACATATGAGTGGCTGTTTTTCCAGACGGTTGGCCATTGTTGTGCCAAGGTACTTGGGGATAGAATCCGCCGTTGCGTCTGTTTTTGTCATTTGCTTCTACACTGAATGAGCTGGAGGCAGATGCAGCATTCTCAAGAGGTCGCTGGATTCATCCTCGCGGGCGGCGAGAGCAGTCGCATGGGGCGCGAGAAGGCCCTGCTCGAGCTGGGCGGCGTCCCAATCGTGGTGCGCACCGCGCGTCTGCTCGAATCCATTGCGGGGCCGCCGACGGTCATCGGCCCGCCGGAACGTCTCTCCGGGCTGGGCCTGCGCGTCGTCGTGGACGACTGGCCGGGGCTCGGCCCGCTGGGCGGAATCGCCACCGCGCTGCGCCATGCGGACAATCCCTGGTCCATCATTCTCGGCTGCGATCTGCCATATCTCTCGGGCGAATGGCTTGCCTTCTTGATCGGCCGCGCGCTGCTTTCGCGGGCGGACGCGCTCCTCCCGCAAAACGACGGCGGCCCGGAGCCGCTCTGCGCGATGTACCATAAACGCTGCGAGGCAAGGGTAGCCTCGGCACTCGCGCGGGGCGTGCGCAAGGTCACCGAAGGGCTCGCCGGCCTCGCAGTTGCCTTTATTCCCGCGCCCGAATGGAAAGCGTTTGATTCCGAGGGGCGGCTATTCAAGAATATGAACACGCCGTCCGATTATGAGGAGGCGCGGACCAGGTTTTCCAAATGAGCGGCCATTACATCGAGTTTCAAAGCGTCTCGAAGTCGTTCGATGAGCACGCGGTGCTCAACGACGTGAGCTTTTTCGTCGAGCAGGGCGAAACGGCGGTGATCCTCGGGCGCAGCGGCGTGGGGAAATCCGTGACCTTGAAGCTGCTGCTTGGCTTTCTCGAGCCGGACGCGGGAAAGATCATCGTTGCCGGCGAGGATGTAACCGGCTGGAGCGAAGCGCAATTCGCCGAGATCCGGCGGCGCGTTACCATGGTTTTTCAGTCGGGGGCGCTGTTCGATTCGCTGACCGTGGCGGAGAATATTGCGTTTCCTTTCACCTCGCGCGGCGGCACGGAGCCGGAGCAGGTGGAAGCGCGCGTGAAGGAGCTGATGGCCATGCTCGACGTCACCGAGTTTGCCGAGCGGCTGCCCGCGGACCTCAGCACCGGCACGAAGCGCGCGGTGGCCATCGCCCGCGCTCTGGCGCTTGATCCCGAAGCGATTCTCTACGATGAGCCGACGACAATGGTGGACGGCTTGATGGCCGCGCAGATGGTTGAGCTGATCCTGAAGTTGAAAGCGAAACTTCACAAAACCTCGGTCGTCGTGACGCACGATACCCACCTCGCCAAGCGGCTGGCCGACCGGGTCATTTTCCTGCAGGAAGGCCGCGTCGCTTTTTTCGGGACGTGGCCGGAATTCGAATCTTCGCCCGATGCATTCCTGCGCAACTTCCGTCTGCAGGATGAACTGATCCCCGCACTGGACGCGACCGCGTGAGCCAGTCCGCGCTGCCTCCTTCCGACCCCAAGCGACAGCTCCGCCGCGTGATGGGCTTCTGGGACGTGCTGCTTTTCAATATCGCCGCGGTGCTGGGTCCCCGCTGGATCGCCGCTGCGGCGCACAATGGCACTTCGTCGATCAGTCTGTGGGTGCTGGCGGCGGTGTTTTTTTTCGTGCCGACCACGCTGGTGATCACCGAGCTCTCCACCCGTTTTCCGGAAGAAGGCGGCCTCTACGTCTGGTCCAAGCAGGCGTTTGGTGATTTTCATGGATTCGTGGCGGGCTGGACCTACTGGATCTACACGTTTTTTTATTTTCCGGGTCTGCTGACGGCGAGCGCGGCCATGGGTGCTTACATGGGGGGCGGGGCCACCGCAAGCCTGGCGCAGAACCGCACGTTCCTGATGGTCGGCTCCTTCGTTCTGTTGTTCGCGGCGGTGGTCCTGAACATCGTTGGGCTCAACATCGGCAAATGGCTGCAGAACGCCGGCGGCGTGGGAAGTTATCTTCCCCTGCTGATGCTGCTGGGCGTGGCGGGTGTGGTATGGCACCGCCATGGCTCGCTGACGCAATTCACCTGGCGAAACATTTGGCCCGTCTGGAACTGGAATACGGTGAACTTCTGGCCGCAAATCATCTTTGCTTTTGTAGGGCTCGAACTGGTTTCGGCGATGAGCGAAGAAATCCGCGAGCCGCGCAAAACACTTCCGCGCGCCATTTTTGGTTCCGGCGTCCTGATTGCGGTTGTCTACATTCTGGGCACGTTTGCCGTTCTCGCGGTGCTTCCGAGCGCGCAGGTGGATCCCAAGAGCGGTGCGTTTCAGGCCATCACGTTTGCGTCGGGCCTGCTGGGCGTGGGCTTCGTGGGAGTTCTCGCGGCGTTGCTGGTGACAGTGGGAAATGCCGGCGGCGTGGGTACGACTGTGGCCGGCATCGCGCGCGTGCCGTTCGTCGTCGGGATTGATAGTTATTTGCCCAAAGCCTTCGGCAAGATTCATCCGCGCTGGAAGACTCCTTATGTCTCCATCCTGGTGCAGGCATTCATTTCCGGCGGCGTCCTGCTGCTGATTCAAGTGAACGAAACGGTGAACGGCGCTTACCAGATTCTCGTGGATGCGGCGATCATTCTCTATTTCATTCCGTTTCTCTACATGTACGCGGCGGTCATCAAGCTGGCGCGCCGCCCGGACCGGAGCGAAAATCCGGATGCGGTTCTGATTCCCGGCGGAAGAATCGGCGTTTGGCTGGCCGGGGGGACAGGGTTTCTTGTCGTGCTGGGTGGAATCATACTTTCCGTGATTCCGCCGGGCGAGACCGAGAATAAGTTTCTGTTTGAGCTTACGCTCGTCGGATGCACCGTTGTCGCCATCGCCTTTGGGCTCGTTCTGTATTTCCGCGGAGCGCGACAGAAACGGCTCGCGGCGCTGAAATAGGATTCACGCCCGCTTCCCGCCTTTTGATTCATTTCACAGCAGGGAATTGACGCCAGATTCTCGCGATTCCGGCTCTGCGCGTTAGGAGGTGGTGCCGCCGCAGGAAGAGCCTGCGCCGGCGGTGCAGCCGTAGCAGTGGTTGGCGGTTTCGATGCGGCGCCGGTCGAGGGCCGCGCGATCGAAATCCCGAATGTGCCGCGGCGCGCCGAACCCGATGGGCAACTCGAGCATCTGGTTGAAATCGCAGTCATAGAGCGTGCCGTCCCAGCCGACAGAAAGCGTGTAACGGCACATCACGCCCGCGGCGGCGGCGGGATTGAATGCGTTCGCCAGCCGCTCCATGTAGCCCGCGTAGTTTTCCGTTTGCAGCAGGAATTCGAGGAAGCGGCTGATGGGCATGTTGGTGATGGTATAGAGGCGGTTGAAGACGACGCCGGAAGCCCGCTCGAGCTCGCGCTTGAACTGCGCTTCGATCGCCTCCTGCTTCGGCGGTAAGAAGGCGCCGACGGGGTTGTAGACGAGATTGAGCACGAGGCCCGTGCCTTCGCGCCCGTAGCCCAGCCCGTTCAACTTCCTCAGTGCTTCGATGGATTTCTCGAAGACGCCGAGGCCGCGCTGCGCGTCGGTCTGCTCCGCGCGGAAATAGGGCAGTGATGCAATCACTTCCACGCGATGCCGCGCCAAAAATTCCGCGAGGTCCGCCTGTGCGGGCAAAAGCAGTACGGTCAGGTTGCAGCGGTCCATCACGTGGCGCCCCAAATCGCGGGCCTGCTCGACGAGCCAGCGGAAGTTCGGGTTCAGCTCCGGCGCCCCGCCGGTGATGTCCACCGTGGGAATCTCCGTGCGGGCCAGGGCGCGGATGGAGAGCTCGGCAGTCTCGCGCGTCATGATCTCTTTGCGGTCGGGGCCGGCATCCACGTGGCAATGGTGGCAGGTCTGGTTGCACAGCTTGCCGACGTTGATCTGGAAGACGGTGATGCCGGTCGACGCAAGCGGGAAGAGCCCGGCGCCGCACATCCTCTCCTCAAACGGAGCGAGGCGCGACGGCGCGGCGAGAATCCGCAACTGCTCCTTTGCGGAAGCAAGCGGATTCGCGCGCGCTTTGAGGCTCAGACCCATCGTTGCTCAACGCTACATGGAGAGCTTTTGCGCCACATTCCTCATCTGCAAGCCGTGCACCAGAGACGCCCCGCCGCGGATGGCGCAGGCGACGTGGACCGCTTCGGTCATCTCCTGGACGTTTGAGCCTTTCTCGAGGCACGCCTGCGTGTAAGCATCAATGCAATAGGGGCATTGCACCGCGTGCGCCACGCCCAGGGCGATCAGCGCTTTTTCGCGCTCGGTGAGTGTCCCTTCCGCAAATACGGCGCCATAGTAGGCCGAAAACTTCTCCCAGAGCTCTTTGTTGCCTTGGCCGATCTCCGCGAACCTTGCGAGGTCGGCCGAATGGTAGTAGCCGTCCATAATGAGGCCCTCCTTCGGTTGTCAATACACCGCGCGCTTCTGAGATTGTTCCTTCGTCGCCAGGGAGAAGCGCGGCTCGGCCACGCCGCTTCCCGAAACTTGTGCCGCAACGTATTCGCCCATGGCCGGGCCGTGCTTGAAGCCGTGGCCCGAGCCGCCGCCCACCAGCCAGACGTTCTCGAAGTCAGGATGCCGGTCCACGAGGAAATCGCCGTTTGACGTGTTCTCGTACTGGCATACGCGCGTTTCGACCACCGGCGCGGCCCCGAGAGCAGGGAACCGCTTCGCGAGATAGGCGCGGACAGTCGCAAGATTCTCCGGGCTGACCACGCGCTTCTCTGTGTCCGGGTTGATCGGTGGCCCGTGGCGGTCGATGGCGATTTTGAATCCGCGGCTTTCGAGATCCGGTATCCCGTACATTTCGTCGGCGAGATTGATCCATGTCGGCATGGCTGGTGGCGCGAAACGTTGGTCGCCCGCGGGCACCCCGAAAAAGAAAACTTCCTGCCGGCTGGTCACGATGCGCCCGCCGAGCACGTCGGGAAAAACCTGCGGCAGCCAGGGGCCGCAGGCGAAGACGAAGGTGCCGGCGCGGATGGAGTCACCGCTGCGGGTCCGGATGGATTCAAGGCGGCCGCGGCCTGCGGGAGTCTCAACGGCCTCGGCGCGGTATTCTGCGCCGTTCTGGAGCGTCTCCTCGACCACCACCTGGACGGCGCGGCGCGCCATCAGCACGCCGCTTTCGGGCTCGAGGATGCCCCAGGCGTTGCGCTCGAACGAAATTTGCGGGTAGCGTTTCGCGAGCTCGGCGCCGGAAAGTTTTTCGAACTGTACGCCCACTTTTGCGAGCGTCGCCAGCGTCGAGCTTGCCTGCGATTCTCCTTCGTTTGCCATCCAGAGCATGCCTGTCTGGTAGAAGAGTTTTTGGCCGGCCCGCGCAAAAAGTTCCTGCCAGCGGGGAAGCGAGCGCTTCGACCAGCGTGTGTAGACTTCATCCGCGCCATAGCCCATGCGGATGATGCGGGATTCGCCGCCGGAGCTGGCACGGCTGTTGGACGGGCCGTAGGCATCGAGAAGCAGTACGCTGCGGCCGGAGCGCTGCAATTCGTGCGCGGTCCACGCGCCGAAAACGCCCGCGCCGATGACGGCCACATCGTAGGTTTTCCCCGGCGATTTTTCTGCGCTCATCGGAGCTCCTGCCGCGCCATCCAGTGTTTTTCCTCTATTCACCAGCGCCGCGCCGGACGCGGCCAGGGCCTTCAGGAATTCGCGCCGGCGAATCGGCACAGCCTAGAATCCTTCTTCGATCAGCTTCTCGATGCTGAGCCGCGATGACGCCGGCTCGCGCCGCGCGTCGAGCAGCCGATCGGCGTATTTCGCCAGGATGTCGCACTCGAGATTCACCGCGTCGCCCGGCGTCAGGTCTTTCACGTTGGTGTGCGCATAGGTGAAGGGGATGACGGCGACGCCGGCGATGCCGTCCTGCCAGGAGGCGACCGTCAGGCTGATGCCGTCAATGGCGATGGAGCCTTTCTCGGCGACGTAGCGCGCCAACTCCCCGGGAACGCGCACCGAAAGCCACCAGGACTTCGGATTCGCGAGGGGGCCTTCGCTCACAAGCCGCGCCACGCGGCCGACGCCATCCACGTGCCCCTGAACGAAGTGGCCGCCAAGCTCGGCGCCCGCGGCAAGCGGCGATTCGAGATTCACCGAGCGGCCCGGCTTCATCTCTCCAAAGGATGTGCGCCGCAGCGTTTCGCCGGAGAGGTCGGCGCTGAATGTGTCCGCGGCGAGCTCGACGACGGTGAGGCAGCAGCCGTTCACGGCGATGCTGGAACCGAGCTTCAAGCGCGCGGCCGTCTCCGGTGCGCGCACGCGCAGGCGGCCGCCGTCGCCCGTCTGCTCGAGCGCTTCAATTGTTCCCGCGTGTTCGATGATCCCGGTAAACATGTCGCCAGCTTTTATAGCGTACCCATTCGTTCCCCTGCAACCTGGTTGCGTCGAGCCGCTTCGCCGCCCGGCGCGAAAACGTCGCGGAAATAACCGACGAGTGCGAAGTCAGGCCCGAAGCGCAGCAGCGCCTGATTCATCAGGGACGGCAGCTGATCGAGCGAGCGCGGCCGCATGCGTGCGACCGGCACGCCGCCGCTCCCGAGGAATTTCGGAGCATAGAACAAAATCACTTTGTCGACGATGCCCGCTTCGAGCGCGGCGCCGTTCAGCTCGCCGCCCGCTTCAAACAGAACGTTCAGGATTTCCCTGCGGCCCAGCTCGCGGACCACGTCATCGAGCGCGACATGGCCGTGACGCGCGCGCAGGTGCATGACTTCGACCCCGGCTCGGCGGAGGCGCCGCGCTCTGGGCGAATCGGGTTGATGGGTGGTGAAAACGAGAACATCGCGCTTGGCGGACTTCACGATCTTCGAGCCGGGCGGCAGGCGCAGCCGTGAATCAACGATCACGCGAAGCAGCGGGCGCCGGCGCGGCTCGCCGGTACGGTCCGTCATGCGCGGATCGTCGGCGAGAACCGTGCCGATTCCGGTGAGAAGCGCATCGGCCTCGTGACGCAGGCGCTGCACCTCCTTGCGTGAGGCGGCGGACGTAATCCACGTCACGCTGCCAACCGGCGACGCAATCCGGCCGTCCAGCGTCATTGCGGATTTGAGCGTGACGAGCGGGCGGCCCGTGCGAATCCAGCGCGCAAAAGCTTCGTTGAGCGATTGCGCTTCCGCTCGCCGGATGCCGGCTTCCACCTTGACGCCGGCGCGGCGAAGCTGCCGGAAACCGCGTCCCGCAACGGCGGGGTTCGGATCCTCCATCGCTGCGACGACGCGCTGGACGCCTGCCGCGAGAATCGCTGTCGTGCACGGCCCGGTGCGGCCGGTGGTGCAGCAGGGTTCGAGATTGACGTATAGAGTGGCGCCACGCGCAGCGCGCCCGGCCCGCTCGATAGCGATGATTTCCGCGTGCTTCCGGCAGTCGAATGCGTGAAAGCCTTCCCCGACGACGCGGCCGTTCTTCACCAGGACCGCACCGACCATGGGATTCGGATGAGCCAGCGCGACGCCGCGCCGGGCGAGCTCGAGGGCGCGGCCCATCCAGTGTGCATCGCGTTCTTCTGTGCGAGTCACGCGCTTACTCGAAGAGCGAATTGACGTATGTCTGCGCGTCAAAGGGCACCAGATCGTCCATCTGCTCGCCGGTGCCAACAAAGCGAATCGGCAGCCCCAGCTCACGGGCAATGGCCACAACGATGCCGCCTTTGGCGGTGCCGTCGAGCTTGGTCAGCACGATGCCGGTGATGCCGACGTGGCCGGTGAACTCGCGCGCCTGCGACAGGCCGTTCTGGCCGGTCGTGGCGTCCATCACCAGCAGCACATCGTGCGGTGCACCCGGAACAAGTTTGGCGGCCGTGCGCTTCATTTTTTCCAGCTCGGCCATCAGATTCGACTTCGTGTGCAGCCGCCCGGCGGTATCCACGATGACGGCGTCGGCCGAACGGGCCCGCGCGGCAGTGAGCGCGTCGAAGACGACCGCGGCGGGGTCGGCGCCCGCTTTCTGCTTGATGAGCTCAACCCCGGAGCGTCGCGCCCAGACGTCGAGCTGTTCGATCGCGGCGGCGCGGAAAGTGTCCGCGGCGCAGAGGACAACGCTGCGACCCTCGCTCTTCAGCCGGTGGGCCAGCTTGCCGATGGTGGTGGTTTTGCCGGTGCCGTTGACGCCGACGATGAAAAGCACGCGCGGCGAGGCCTCGCCCTGGCCGTCGGCCGCAGCGGGGACGGCGAGAATTTTCAGCAGTTGAGTCTTCAGCTCGGCCTTGAGCGCGGCGGAACCGGTAAGCGCATGCTGATTCACCTGCTCGCGCAGCGCGGCCAGAACCTCGCGCGTGGTCCGCATGCCGATGTCCGCGCTCAGCAGTGCCGATTCGAGCTCGGCGAGGAGCGCCGGGTCCACCGGGCGGTCGCCGGTTAGGATCTGCTCGACGCGCGCGGCCAGCTCCGTGCGCGTCTTGCCGACGGATTCCTTCAGCCGTTCGAGCAGCGTGGGTTCGGGTTTGCCGAAGAGCGTGATCATGAGGTTGCGCGCGCAAGGCGCGAAACAAACATTCTAGCAGAGCGTCCCGTTTCTTTGCCGGTATAGCTCCGCGGGATTGGCGAGGGCCTAGACTTCGACGAGGGCGGAAGTGAGGTGGATCTTGCCGGAGGCAATCGCAGCTTCGATGGCGCTGACGATGCGCGGGTCGAACTTCGTGCCCGCGAGGCTGCGGATGCGTTCAAGCGCGTAGTCCTGCTCTATGGCGGACTGGTAGGGGCGGTTGGTGGTCATGGCGTCGAACGTGTCGGCGACGGCGATGATCCGCGCCATGAGCGGAATCTCGTCGCCCTTGAGGCCGTAGGGGTAGCCCTTTCCGTTGAGGAACTCGTGATGGAGCTCGATGCCGGGCAGCATTTCCTTCAGCTGCGCAACCGGACGCATGATGTTTGCGCCCTTCACCGGGTGCTGCTTCATGATCTCGAATTCCTCGTCGGTCAGCTTGCCGGGCTTCTTCAGGACTTGATCGTCCACGCCGATTTTTCCCACGTCGTGCAGAAGCGCCGAGATGCGCAGGCGATCGAGCTCTTCTTCGTCGAGACCCAGCTCCTTGCCTATGAATACGGAATATTTGGCGACGCGGCCGGAGTGGCCCCGCGTATAGGGATCCTTTTCGTCAATGGCCGCGGCGAGCATCTTGATGGAACCGAGGAAGAGTTCGCGATTCTCGGCGGCCGCCTGCTTGAGGCGCTCCACGAACTGCTCGATGTCGCCGGCCATATTGTTGAAGGTTTCGGCGAGCTCGCTGATCTCGGCGGCGCCGCCGACCTCGGCGCGATCGTGGAATTCGGCGCGGCTGATGGCACGGGTGGACTCGACGAGACCGCGAATGGGGGTGGAGATGCCTAGGGCAAAGAGATATCCGAAGATAAGCGCGAGGATGGTGACACCGACCACGAACTGCAGCGCCTGCGCGGTCAGCTCCTGCACCCCGGCGTCGATGCGCGCCTTTTCGAGGCTGCGCTGCGCGATGACGGCCCAGCGAAGCTCGGGAATGGTGCTGTAGGTCCCGATCATCTCCGTGGCACGCCCGTTTTCAGCGACGCTGAATCGCGTCGTCTCGGTAGCCCGGAGCTCCTGCGGCAGCTCCTTGAACTGATTGACGATCGAATACTTCGAGCTGACGTCCAGCCCTGGGACCACTTCGCCGGTATTGGGATGGACGATGATGTGTCCGTCCTTGTCCACGATGTAGACCAGCCGGTCGCGCACGCTGGCATCCTGCAGCCGGGCAAGCACTCGGTCGAGCGAAACTACGGCGGCCAGCATTCCGGTAAACTGCCCGTCGGAAACCAGCGGGACGGAAATCACCATAACGGGCCGGTTGTCTTTTCCGAGGGCAAAGGTGCCGCTCACGGAATTCAGTTGTTGAACGCTGGCGGTAAAGGAGCGTTTGAGGTCCACATCCACGAAGGGATCATCGGCGCGGATGCTGCCGGCGGATTGGCCGCGGGCCTCCTTGCCGAGGGCGGTGACGTAGAGGATGTTGGGATTATTCTCAATGTAGTTCTGCAGCAGGCGCGTCAATTGGGGTGTAAACGCTGGATCGCTCACATTCTGAATCCAGCCGGTCAGAGCCAGCACCTGGCGCAGGCTGATCAACTGCTGGCGCAGGTTGGATTCGATTTCCAGGGTTTCGCCCGCA
>Ga0073928_10010203_pt1 | contig 11237 bp, 8 predicted proteins | sample PaiPotPPA55metaG_FD_76969 | JGI IMG/M metagenome (GOLD analysis project Ga0073928, IMG submission 76969) | Iron sulfur acid spring bacterial and archeal communities from Banff, Canada, to study Microbial Dark Matter (Phase II) - Paint Pots PPA... ...
CGCAAAACGTTGTTTTGCGAAAGCTGGCACAGCGCAAGATCGCCCTTATTCGACGAGGTGCCTGCGGGAAGCAACGAACCGGTATAAGCGTAAATCTGAGTGACCACACCGTCGAAGGGCGCGGTAATACGCGCGTACGCAAACATGGCCTGGTCTTTTCCGAGTGCGGCTTTGGCTGCGAGCAATCCCTGCTCGGCGGCGGACACGGCGTCTTTGGCGGAAGAGACCCCCGCGTTGGCCTCCAAGTCTTTGCCCTGCGCCGCGTCAATTTCTTCCTGGGCGACTAGTTCAGCCCGGGACTTTTGCACATCGGCGAGCCGGGAATAGGTTAGGTGCGCGACGTTGTAAGCAGACTGCGCCCGATTGAGCTCCTCGCGAGCACGCCCAAGATCCTGCTCGCTTCGGCGGGCGCTCGCTTCATCCTGCTGCAATTGTTGCTGCAATTCCGGGATTTCCAACTCCGCAAGGATTTGGCCTTGCTTGACGTGCGTGCCCCAGTCCACGTATAGCTTTTTGATATAGCCGGAGACTTTTGCATACACTTCAATTTCCTGGAGGGGCTGAAATTCCGAGGCGATTTCGAGCTCATTATTCAGATCGCGACGGACAACTTTTACAACGGGCGCAGAAGGAGCATGCGCGGCATCCTCGGCTTCCGCTTTACGGTCGCCGCCGCAGCCGGATAACAGAACGCCGAACACTCCTGCGGCAACCAGCAGCGCCGTGCGAAAACGTCTTGCGTTTTTTGTTACTTCTTCGCTCTTAGATATTTGAAATTTCATTTGTTTGGGAACTTCGTTGAATTGGATTCCATGCTCCGGAGCGTTTCGTTCAGCTTTGCGACTGTGAAATCCTTGGAGCGGCATTGTTCGATGAGGGCTTTCCTCTTCAGTAAGATGTCGTGCGCGGCTGAGGCGACGCGTGCGGCAATCTCACGTGGAATAGTTTGAACCCCGTGCAGGTCCCCTTGAACCAAATCACCCGGGTTAACCTGCAGCCCGCCCAGCTCGACACTACTTCCGAAATCAAAGACGTGCGCGTATCCATGTGACACGGACACATTGCCAGCGAACATTTGGAATCCAGTGGCGCGCACAGCAGGAAGATCGCGTACGGCGCCGTTCGTCACGAGGCCGGCACATCCCAGAGCGAGCAGAATGTTGGCGTGAACCTCGCCCACGAAGGCTCCCAAACCCGGATGGGAATCTGTGTCCTCAATAACTACGACGCGAGGCTCGGGAATCGTGCGGATATATTGCCACCAGTCAGGCCGGGCGTAATAACTGTGCCCTTCCATCGGCGGATCAGCCGTCCGAATTCTTGCCGTAGCGGCGTAGCCAACCAAGGGCGGAAAGGCTGGAAACATGGAACGGACGCTGGAATTCGCAAACCCCGTATTCCGTAAACGGACGTCGAATGTCTCGATCGCGCTGGCGACGACGCACGCGCTCAGGTTGCGGAACTCGCCCAGCAGTTCGGGAGAAAGAGGATCCGGATTCATGGCAACTCCTCTCGCAGAAATAGCCCGCGATGAACTTGGCCTAACGGCACCCGACATAACCTAACAATTTAGTTTGGTTTTAAAAGCGAACGTACTTCTTCTAACAGAGTGGGGACGGAGGGGAGCGATGCTGGACAGAAACCGTGACCCCCACGGAGGGAAGGGGTAGGTTCGCTTCTTCTTTTGCGGCGTATCTGTTGAGAACCTCAGATTTTGGCGGCAGCACTTTTGCGACCGGAGATAGGCGTTCGCGCTGAACGACAACACGAGACGGCGCCGGTTTCATCTTAGCGGCGATATTCACATAGTGTGTAGGATTTGATTTCGGAAAATACTGGCTATTTTTGGCCAGGGTCGATAGTCCTGCTACCGCAAACAACATAAGAACGATCGAAATGTTTAAGAGGCTGAGTTTGACTAACTTGCTTCTCATCGGTTGAGCATCCCTGCCTGCCAAGACATACTGCTTAAGGCTGCTTAAGGCGCTTACACGTCAATTATGTCCGGGCGTGGAATTGAAAGCAACAGCCACAAAAAAATACGGGACGCCCGATGCAAGGGGCGTCCCGCGTCTTCGATTCGCGTTTCCCGTGTGCTCTAGGGAAGGACGTAGCGAAGATCTATGTATTGAAGAAATGCGTGTGCATTTCTGGGAGCTGAACCGGACACGGACCAGGGAGTCCGCTCCACCCAGGAAGACTGCGTGATGAATTGCAGCTTCCCATGGTTCGGACTTCCCCAGATCGTCTTGGTAATACCAAAGGTCGCTTCCTGGAACGATTTGTTGTTGGTGTTAGCCGATCCCGGGAATCCAAAACCGGTACAGAAGAAACCGGACACACCAAGGCAAGAAGGAGCCGGTGTAGCCGTGGAAGCCACAGCGCCGCCGAAATTACGCTGGAAGTAGGCGCCGCTGTAGTACGCGTCAAATTCAAAGCGAGGCGTGACCTGATATTCGAATCCGGCGACCCCCGACCCGGAATGAATTGGTGAAAGTTCGCCGTTGGATTTGACGATGGCATCAGGGCCTAAACCTCCGATATAGCGACCGTTGCCGGCACCGTAGAGGGTGTTGGCAATTAGACGAAAGTTGTGGAACGCCTCGAAACTCGCATTGAGCGAACCCGAGCCTTCCGTTATGGAATTCGTGTCCGACGGTGATTCAATATTGTTGAACACCTTAAAACTACGAATCAGCCCGGCGGCTTCCAGATGCAACGCGTGGTCGCCGAGTTTCCAGTCGAAAGCGCTCTTCACGATCACGTCGGGGTGCAGGTTGGGAATTGCGGGGTTGGAAGCCGCACCTGTTCCATTGGACGCGCCACTGCCGTTGTCGAATTGCCCTGAAAAAAAAGTGCTCGGAAAAACTACGGAGCTGGGCGCGTACTGTTGAGGATTCTCAAGAGCAAAACCGATGGACCACCAATCGGTCGGATGATAGACCAAGCGGAAAGCGGCTTGGCGTGCGTACACGAGGCCGGCGACGTAGTTCGTGTCTAAGCGGTATCCGGTGAAAACGTCGGACGGCATGGCCGAGAGTCCTACGCGGTTTGGCGTCAACAGCGACCAAGTCTGCCCACCAATGACTTCCCACTTGCCATGCTTAATATCGGCAAAGGCCAAGCGAAGACGGAAGGTGCCGCTGTTCGTGCTGGTATAGGCGTTGGGCGGTTGGAAGCCGTTGAAATCGGATTCTACGTAGCCCAAGACGCTTGTGGAATCGTTCACATTCGTCTCAACTTTTAGGTTTAGCCGAGATGTTTGGGCGGTGGCGCGGAATTCAGTCAATGCCGCTTGCGGAGTCTGGTTGTTAAATGGAATGGATCCGAAGGTGGTTCCGGTTCCGCTGCCGATATCGCTGCTGCGGAAAACCCCCATTATGTCGGCCCACCCTCCGGGGGTGAACTCTGCGGCGCCTATTCTCCAGGACAAGGGAGAAGGTTGCTGCTCGCCAGGTTTCTGGGTACCGCCGGATTGGGGCGGAGCCGGAGCCGGCTGGACCATCCCCGCTGAAAGCGGTTGCCCCGAACTTGAATATGACGAAGGAGCTGAGCCCGCTGAAATGGCTTCCGATGCGGGAACGGTTGCGAGAACCACGGGCTGCGCCGACCCGACGTGCAATTGCGCTTCCAGCTGCGCGATCCTAGCTTGTTGAGATTGAAGAAGCGCTTGCTGTGTATAGAGCTCATCCCTGAGTTGTTGAATCTCGCCCTCGACCGCCGAACCGGGTGTTGTAGTTGTGGCCGGTTTCGTTGAGGCAGCCGTTTTTCCGGTATCATCCCCGGCTATTGCGGCGGGGGCATTTTTTGTTGTATCCGCGGACTTATCGGCCGGCGACTTATCGTCGCCAAACGATGCACACCGCGCGTTCGGCGAGGTGAGGAACATCAACAGCATTATGGCGGCCGTGGCCGCCGTTTTTATCGTTGCCATAAACTCTCCCTGTGATTTATTGGCTGCAAGTTGCAGGGACTGGATCAGCCAGCCGTCAAGGCTAGTAAGTCCATTACGCCCATCATGTCTATCGGTTTACTAGACATTGGGCGTTACTTTGCACGCGAGGTGCCAGCGACCCGAGTTTCTTAATACTTGTCTATCGGCTACCGTAATTCTAACTAGCTGAATAAAATAGACTTAAATGGGAGGCAGAGTTTGGAGTGTGCGGCTGGAGCGGTAAGACTCATCGCTAAAACAAGCAGGGAGAAAGATTTTGCATACTTGCACAAATTTGTTTCTGGGGCCGACAAGGAGAGACACCGGGCAGCGAGGAGTTTCGAAAAAGTGCGCCGAAAAAACAAAAAGCGCGGGAAGGGTGAGCCCTCCCCGCGCTTCTTTTTGTTCTAAGGCAGGTAATAACGGAACGACGTGAAGAGCATGTTGTCGATACCGTGTGGCGTCGAGGAGACACCGGAGGTCCCGGAGGCACCTGACCAAGCGTTGCGGGTAATATAGGAATACTGCGCTCCCCACTGAATCCGGCCCTTTTCTCCGTTATAAAAGCGATACCAGAATCCCATCGTGCCTTCGATGATGATCCGGGGGTCGCCTGCGCAGTTAGCCAGCGAGCCAGGAATAAACCCGGTGGACCCGAGGACCGCGGTCGTATTGGGAGGGTTACCTGGGGTGGCTACGGGCAGCGGTTCAACGGAACACCCATCATTTCTAAATGCGGGCGATCCGTATCCGGCTGTGCCAGCTTTCCCGGTAACCAAGTTGGTAAAGCTGTAGGAAGCGCGGCTGGCGTATTCCCCGCCGGCGTTTAGATAAATATCCAACTTTGGCGTAGGGTGCAATTCGAGCGTGCCGAGAGACTGATAGTTTCTCAGCAATGCGAGAGTACCGTCAGGGCGAACGGTTGAATCCACCAACTGTCCGGTGCCGTACCGGCCGATTCCGCTTCCACCGAGGAAATGGACGCCAGCTTCAACCTTCTTGTGAAAGAACGGCGCGCGAGCATTTGCGCCAATACCACCACCGGTTCTTCCGTTATTGAAGGCGCCGGAAGTGGGGCTGGTGGAACCCGTGAGCGGGCAAGTCGTTGGCGGAATTGGAGCAGGGACGTTTGTGGGGTCCTCACCTGGAAGCGTGGGGAAGGTAAAACCGTTGTTCGCGAAGTAGCAAGGGAAGACGCGATCCCGGAACGTGGAAACCACTCCGAATAGCTCGTAGTGTCCCCAGCCTGGATCAAGGGCGGCCTTAAAGACAAAGTCGGGAGTTTTGTTGTATGCATAGGTCCCGGTCGGATTGTAAAGGCCCGCGCTCACTCCTGGCGCGCCGATCAGGAAATTGTTAAAAACGGTGGTCGTTATGGTGGAGGTGGTCACCGGAGGAGTAGGTACGCCTCCGACTGAGCCCCCACCTAATACCGAGTTGACCGTGCTGAGAGTAGTTACGGTGGGGTTTCCGTGAACCTGCGTGGTGATTGCAGATCCTTCTACTGAAGCGGCCAGGGTAAATTTATCGCCGAAGCTCTTCACAACACGGAACGATTCTTGCCGCGCCCAGCTGAAGCCTACCGTGTACTGCGGGTCGATTGTCATGGGCAAAGCTTCCGCACGGTTGTCTATGGATTTCCTTGTTTCAGTAATCAAGCTCCACATTTGACCGCCGGTGACGCTCCAGCCGTTATCGAACTTGGCTTGGCCCCAGCCTTGACGCATACGCAGCACGTAGCTGTTGCTCTCATTGTTGTTCGAAGTGATGCCGGCGCCGAGGAAGTCAGTCTCGACGTAGCCGGTGAGCTTCACTGTGGCAAGCCGTCCTTCCGCCAGCATGCTGAGACGCGATTGGCGTGCACTGGAGTTCCATTCCGTTGTCTGTCCGCCCGAATTGCCGGAGAAGGGGATGTTGTTGAACCCCGTGTTAATGTCCGCTCCTTCTGCCTTATTGCGGAAAACTGTTTCAGCCGCCAGGAATCCACCGGGAGAAATCGTGATGCCTTTGAAATGAATGGCCAGCGGCGATTCGCCCGCAGCCTGTCCCGAGCGTTCTGGCCTACCGCTGGAATTAGGCACGCCACCTACAGGGACCGAGGCGACGCCCGCAGTGTGGCTGTCCGGCGCTGAACCGTTCACTGAAGCGGCAAATGCTTCCGGATTGCTGCTGCTGGAAGTGACTTCGCTTTCCAGCAACTGCATCCGGTGCTGCTGTTCTTTCAGTTGTTCGCTTTGCGCTTGGAGCAACTTGGATTGAGTCTCGATGAGATCGCGAAGTTGCTGAATTTCAGTCTCCAAGCTGGAAGGAGTTGCCGCCGCCGCGCTTGGCTTTGCGGTGGTCGCAGTCGCGTCCGCGGTCTTGTCTTTGTCAGCGGTCGCGGAAGCGGCGCCGTTTTTCGGAGTGGTGTCTTTGTCATCCCCCGGTCTATCAGTCCCTGCCATCGCTGGGCTAACGATCATGCCGAGCGCTACAAGCCACGTTACAAATACTCGCATTCCTTCCTCCTTGAATTTGAACTGCTAGTGCGTTAATCGATCGCCTAAGGCAGCCCGGTTACCGAATGAGAGCTTAGATTTTGACCTCGACCGAGTGCAACAGTTCCCTTGTAAAATCGGGCTTCCATTTACAGCGAACAGAAAACCGACAGACGAATTGTTTCACCAAAATGTCCGGCTGAAGAACCAGCTCGAGGGGCAATGCCGTATTCCGGAAGGCTGTTCAGCCATACCGGTACCCGCTGGCCGCATGAACCTTAAGCATCCTATGTGAATGGTCTGTGACAATGATGTTAATTGTGCGTTACATACTCTTTTTGGGTTTTTTACGTAGCCAAAACACTGTTGGAGATGGATGGAAAGCTGGCGTCAAGAGAACAACTATGACGACTGTAGTAATGTGGGTAGGCGGGCGTGTACTTGCACCCGCTAATTAGTCGTGCGAAAATTGCGGGCGATTCCATCCGTGGCGATATCGTCTAAAGGTTAGGACGGAGCCCTCTCAAGGCTCAAATCCGGGTTCGAGTCCCGGTATCGCTACCACGGAGTGTCGGTGGGCACTAATCGGGCTATTGTATGTGGCAAGACTTAATTCCCTGCTTTTCGAAATATTGCTGGTGATATTCCTCGGCACGGTAAAACTCCGGAGCTGGAGCTATCTCCGTAACGATCGGCCGTTTGAACACTCCCTCTTTAATCAGGACATCCTTGGAGGCGCGAGCGGCTGCTTCCTGCTGCGGATCGTGAAAAAATATAGCCGAGCGATACTGCGAGCCCACGTCTGGGCCTTGGCGATTGAGTGTCGTGGGGTCGTGGCTTTTCCAGAAGACAGCGAGAAGCTCGAGGTAAGAAACCCTCTGCGGATCGAACTCCACTTGCACGGCTTCGGCATGGCCCGTATGTCCGCCGCAAACATCCTTGTAGGTGGGATTCTTCAAGGTCCCTCCGGTATAACCGACCGTAACCGAAGTAACGCCCGGTACCTGTCGAAACGCGTCTTCCACGCCCCAAAAACATCCTGCTGCGAATGTAGCCCTGGCCATGATTTCAGCTCCTTGAATTAGTCTGCCGAATCCCTATGTTGCCATATTGCACGATTGCGGTCGAGCGGCCACAAATACCGGACCGACTTCCTGTTTGATGCGTTAGAAAGCGGAAAGAATTACTCAGAGACCAGGATTGCCGGGCGGGCCTGCTGCTCGGTTGCCGCGCGTTGTTCCAGAATTTTCTTCAGAAAAACTGGAATCTCGAATACGGCTTGGTTTTTCATCGCTGTTGCGTTGCGGCGATAGCGTGCCAGGGTTTCGGGTTCGATCAAGAGCGCGACAGCTTTGTCGATGTCACGAAAATTCGGAAGCACGAGTCCTACTTCGTTTTCCAGCACCCAATCAGCGTTGTAACGCTCCTGGGGAAGCGTCCACGCATTTCGTTCGACAATTACGGGAAGGTGCATAGCCAGCGCTTCGCTTAAGCTGCCGGGGCCGGGCTTGCCGATGAAAAAATCGGCGAGTTGCATGTAGTAATTCACACGGCTGGTGAAACCTTCAATGAACACAGGAAAACGAAACTTTCTAGCGCGCAGAGCGGCGGCAAGTTTTTCATTTTTTCCGCAAACGATAATCAGTTGAAGCTGCAGCGCGGCTTGATTCAGGCGATCCGCGATTTTCAGGATTTCTTTTGAGCCGTGCCCGCCGAAGAGAATCAAGCCCGTCGGGAGATTCGGGCGCAGGCCGAGACGCTCGCGTTCTTCGATGCGATTGTCGACAGGCTTTTCGTAGAAGCGCGGGTGAAGAATCATTCCGCTCGCTCGAAAGATGCGATGGTCGGAATAACCGCGCTCCCGGGCTTGAGCCACGGCGCGTTCAGAGCCACAAACAAAATGCTGCTGTTGATTTCGCTCGATCCAGAAATGCTCCGGGTAGTCGGCTACATCCGTAAGTACAGTGACGAAGGGACGTCCTGGAAATGCGCGATGAAAGCTTTCGTACAGCGCGCGATTGAAGTGCGGAACGAAGGACACGACCATGTCGGGATTGGTTTCTTTCCAGTGACGCTCCATTAAACGCAGCGTCGCAGAATGATACGCACGAATGGTGAGTTGAAGCACTCGCATGAGCTGAGTGCTGCCCAGGGTCCAACCGGTTCGCAGCATATTGTTGTAGCAATCCTGGATACGTATCCCCGTGGTTTTCTTGAGGATATCCAGCTCATCGAGTAGCTCCTGCAGATTGGTCAGGCGAACATCCCACGAAAGACCTTGGGATCGGATGGACATTTCCAGTGCGGTTGCTGCGGCGCGGTGTCCTCCACCGGCGTCGAAAAAGCAAAACTCAATTCGCTCCATCCGCTCAGTGTTGCAGCCGAGTTGTAGGAGTTTGCTACGGGAATGTTAAAGTTCTATGAGGGTGTCCAAAGAGTTAAACAGCTTAATTATCATAAGATTAGCATGGGTGTCACACTGCTGTAATGTCCATCTTCTACTCTTGTCGTTGTGAAGTGCGATCTTCACGTCCATTCATACTTTTCCGGAGCCTGCACCACCCCCTTTGTCAAAAATTTCTGCCGAGAGTGTTATAGCGACCCCGCGGAGTTGTACGCACAGCTTCGCCAGCGCGGGATGAATCTGTTCACCTTTACCGACCATGATTCGATAGAAGGTTCGGAAAAATTCCGGCACCTTGCAGACTTTTTTGTGAGCGCGGAACTCACTTGCCGGATGCCCAGCGGGACCGAGGCGCACATCGGCGTGTACGACGTTAGCGAGCGGCAGCACGAGCAACTCCTGCGAAGACGCGGCGATCTGGTTTCCCTGCTAATGTACCTGACCGAGCGGAGAATTTTCTTCAGCATCAATCACGTTTTTTCGAACGTGACAGGAAAACGCGAGGCGGAGGACTTCGAATGGTTCCAGGAATATTTTCCGGCAATAGAAACTCGGAACAGCCTGATGCTGGAAAGCACGAACCGGTTCGCCACGCGGCTAGCCCGGCGCTGGAACAAAATTTCAATTGGCGGCAGCGACGCGCACGCCCTGCCATCTGCTGGAACAGCCTACACGGAAGTTCCTGGCGCACGGGACAAAGAGGAATTCTTCGCTGGCTTGCGCAACGGGATAGGACGCGTGGGCGGAGAATCAGGCGGTTTTCGAAAACTCACCCGAGATGTTTTTATTATCGCCGCGGAAATGATGCATGAGAGATCGTGGACCGCTCTGCTAGCGCCGCTGGGTGTTCTGATACCCGGGATCACCTACCTAAACTATCGCCGCGAGAATAAATTCGGGCGCTATTGGGCTAGAGAAATTCTTGGCGAATCCGAAAGGCGAAGGAATGCTCGGTGGATGCCGGTGGCGCAACCTGCCACGGAGGAGTTCATATGACCGTAGCCAAGGCTGTGTGGGACCAGATTGAATCGAACGATCATCGCTTAATGCGCCGGGTACATCGGTGGCGCGCGCCTCGTTGGTTTCGCATATTGATGATCGTAACGACGCGAATGGGAGATGGCTGGCTGTGGTACACGCTGGGCTTGATCCTACTGCTGTACGGCGGCGATCGAAGATTCTTAGCGCTGGGCGCGGCGGCCTCGGCCGCTGCGGTTGGGATTTTCCTCTTCCGCACGATCAAACGAGCCAACCGGCGTCAGCGACCGTGTGAGATTGAGCCGCATTGTTGGGCCTCGATCTTGCCACCGGACAAGTATTCTTTTCCCTCGGGACATTCCATCACCGCATTCGCAGTGGCGCTATCGATCGGTCTTTTTTATCCCGATCTCCAAGCCTCTTTGCTGGCAGTAGCATTTTTGATCGGTTCGTCGCGAATCATCCTGGGAATGCATTTCCTCAGTGATGTGCTGGCAGGCTCTGCTATTGGCGCAGCGCTGGGGTTTGCCAGTTACCACATCTTCCTGGCGCTCTGACCCATACAATACCGAACGCGATTCCTCACTCCTCTTGAAAAACCAGGAAGGCTGCTACTCGCCTTGACGCGCGCTCACGTTCAAGCGGAGAATTGCGCTCACCACGTCCGGATGTCATTTAAGTGCCTGACCAGACTCTGTTTCGGATGTGTGTTAACTCGGGTGAACAATCCTCCGTGAAAAACACCGACACCAGCCGAAAAAAATCCGAAAGAAAGAAGAGTGCAGCCAACACCCGGCCCGAATGGAGCCTATTGGCACCGACTGTAAAGCAGCGTATGGCAGCCGGAAAAGCGTTGCGCGAAAAAGTTCAGCGTACTTCGCACGCGAAATGGATACCTTCGGCGAATCGTCCTGACCCTATCGAGCTTTTGAAAAACTCGGACCGCGGACGACTACCGGAGCTCCTACCAATTAGATATGCACGGATGCGGCGTTCGCCATTCGGATTTTTTCGCGGCGCGGCAGCTCTGATGGCATTCGATTTGTCACGAACGCCCTCGACCCATATTCGCGTGCAGGCTTGTGGCGATTGCCACATCTTGAATTTCGGCGGATTCGGTTCGCCGGAACGCCGGTTGGTTTTCGATATCAATGATTTTGACGAAACTCTCCCGGCTCCGTGGGAATGGGATTTGAAACGGCTGGCAACCAGTATTGTCTTGGCCGGGGGCGACCGGGGCGAGAGCACCCAGCAGTGCGGCGAAATTGTGCGCCGGATGGTGGCTTCTTATCGTCAGCATATGCGGGCGTATGCCAGGATGCGCGCGATAGACGCTTGGTATTCGCAGATTGACGCTAAGTTTTGTGTGTACGAAGGGAAGACAGCGACCAACAAAAAGCGCTGGGTGCAAATCGAGCGACAGGCACGATCGCAAACGGCTGAG
>Ga0073928_10010204_pt1 | contig 11236 bp, 11 predicted proteins | sample PaiPotPPA55metaG_FD_76969 | JGI IMG/M metagenome (GOLD analysis project Ga0073928, IMG submission 76969) | Iron sulfur acid spring bacterial and archeal communities from Banff, Canada, to study Microbial Dark Matter (Phase II) - Paint Pots PPA... ...
GTTATGTACGGGCGGATCCACCAACCGGTCGCGGCCGCAGGCGGAGCGGCTGCTCGCCAAGCGAATGCACGGTTCGATGCACGTCGGTGACGCATTGCTCGAGCGTGCTCGGGCCGCCGGAAAGCGTTCGATCGTAGTGGTCGGCACAGGCAAGAACGTCGGAAAAACTGTGACGGTTACGGCGCTGATCGACGCGTTACGCCGCGTGCCGCAGCCGTTCGCAGTGGCCTCGATCGGTCGCGACGGGGAATCGGTCGACGCGTTGGAAGGCACGGCGAAACCGCGTCTGTTCTTGCCGCGCGGAACGCTCTTTGCTACCGCGGCGGCGCTCATCCCGGAGCACCCTGCCAGCGAAGTCGTCGAAACCCCGGGCGAACAGAGTGCCCTGGGTCCCCTCGTTCTCGCACGGGTTCGCGTTCCAGGTTTCTTCGAAATCGCGGGCCCTCCAAGTGCCTCCGCGCTGCGCCGCGTGATCGATCGATTGTTCGCTTGGGGCGCGCACACCGTAGCCGTCGACGGCGCGGTCGATCGCATTGCCGCCTTGCGCTGCGAGGATGCCGTGGTCGTGGCGACGGGCGCCGCAGCCGGACCGACGCCGGCACGCGTCGTCGATGCCGCTGCAGGGCTCGTCGCGGCGCTGAGCATTCCCGCGTTCGACCCCTCGCGCGAGGCGCTGCACATCGAGGGAGCGCTGACCGCGACGATGGCTACGGAGTTGATGCGCGCCGGCGAGCGCCGTCAGGTCGTCGTGGAGAATCCCACGCGCGTCGTTGCGGGCGGGACGGGTTTTGCCGCGACTCGCGGCAACCTCGATGTACGCTGCAAGCGTCCGCTGCACGTTGTCGCTTGCACGGCAGCTTCGATCGCGAGCGCGCGAACGTTCGAGCCGGCATCGTTCCTGCGCGAGCTCGCTCGCACCGTGGGACTTCCCTGTTACGACGTGTACGCTGGGGCGAGCGCCGCTCCGTGAGAGGGCCGTGGACCGACGCGGCTTCGCGTGAGATCGGAGCATCGTGGCTCGAGGAACAGATCGCGCCCGCGGGCGATTTTGGGCGCCGTGCACGCGAAGCCGAAGTGCCGTTCGCCCCGGGACGGGAAGAGGAGGCACGTCGCGCGCTCGCTCGCGTGTATCGCGTCGCGCAAGATGTTGCGGCCGAGACGCTGGCTGCCTTGCAAGCCACGATCGCGGCGTGTCCGGATCCTGCAGCGGCACTCGCTCGCGCAGCCAGTGGCAGCGTGCTTAGCGATGTGGACTTCTTCGAGGTCTTGCGGTTTCTCGATACGCTGGCAGCCGTGCGCGAGTTTCTCGTGCATCCCGAGTTGGAAGTCGTAGCGACGAAAGCGGAGATCGAGGCCCTTGAAGCGTCGCTAGCTCCGGGACGCATGCCGGAGCGAACCTTTTATCTGGCCGATGACTTCGATGAGCGGCTCGCCGCAGCGCGCGGAGCGGAGGCGGCGGCACACGCGCGCTACGATGCCGACCGCAGCCGTCTGACCGCACGCGTTGCGGCCTACGCAGGACTCGACCACGTGCGCGACGGCGAGTTCGTCGTGATGCGCGAGCGCGCCCCGGCGCCGCTTCCGCCCGAGATTCGCGTGCTGCGCGAAGCACCGACGTACTACTTGTGCGAAGTGGCGCTCGACGGTGGGGCGCTCGTGGCGCTTACGGAACTCCAAGCGTCCGAAGCGCGCGTTGCCGAGTCAGAAGAAGTGGTTCGCGCGCGCCTCTCTACGGGTGTCGGAGCGGCCGCTGGGCCACTTGCTTCCGCGGCCGCGGAGCTCGGGAGGCTCGACGCGTTCGTCGCTCGAGCTCGTTTCGCCCAGCGCTTTGCGTGCTGTCTTCCCGAGGTTGTTGCCGACGCCTCGCTCCGCTTTACGGAAGCGCGCTTTCTCCCGCTTGCCACGTCGCTCGAGGAGCGCGGGCATCGCTACGTGCCGCTCTCGCTGTCGCTCGAAGGTGTGTGCGTTCTGACGGGTCCGAACATGGGGGGCAAATCGGCTGCCTTGCGCGCGTGCGGTTTCGTCGCCGCGTGCGTGGCGCTTGGAGTGCCGGTCCCGGCCGCAACGGCGCGAGTCGCACTCTTCGATGAAATTGCGTGGATCGGCTCGGGGGGCGTGGCGGAAGAAGCATCGCTCCTCTCATCGTTCGGAGCGGAGGTCGTGCAGTTGCGCGATTTCCTTGCGCGCGACGCGCGGCGCGCGCTCGTGCTCGTCGACGAGTTTGCGCGAACGACCTCGCCGCGCGAGGGGCGTGCGCTGCTCATCGCGTTGCTCGAACGATTGCGCGACGCAGCTGCCGTGGGATTCGCTGCTACGCATCTCTCGCGCATCGCCGAGGATGCCGGCGTGCCCCACTTTGCCGTCGCCGGCCTGCGCGAGCTCCCCGAACGCGACGAAGGCTCGCTCGATTTGGACGCAGCGATCGAACGGATTGCGCGCGTGATGGACTACCGCATCCGCCGCGTGGCGGGCGATGCGGCACCGGGAGCCGATGCGATAGCGCTCGCCGGCGTGCTCGGGCTCGACCCTGCGCTAGTCGCGCGCGCTCGCGCGGCCTTGTGATGCGAGCCGTCTGGATCGCCTCGGCGGTCTTTGCCGTCGTGATGACGGCGCTGGGAATCGACCGGTACGTCACGTACCACTCCGGCGCGGATCTCGGCGAGTTCGTGCAAACGATCTCGACGCCGCTCTCGGGCTTCGGTGACACGGCTGAAGGCGGCAGTCATTTCCTGCACCACTTCTCGCCGCTGCTCTATCTCGTCTCGCCGCTTCTGCTCGCGCTGCATACGCCCATCGTGCTGATTGCCGTGCAGGCCATCGCCGGCGCCCTGGTAGCACCGGCTATCTATCTCTTCGCGCGCAGACGGATGGACGAGCGCCTTGCTATGCTCGTCGCGTTCGTAGCGCTCTTGTATCCAGCGCTCGTCGGGGTCGTCTTCACCGACTTTCACGAGAACGGCTTCGCCCCGGCTGCGATCGCGTGGCTCATCTGGGCGGTCGATGCGCGCCGCTTCTGGATCGCGGCGCTGCTCGTCGCAGTAACACTGGGGATTAAGGAAGATGAGGCGCTCGTGCTGTTGGCGCTCGGCGCAGGCTTTGCGGTGTACAGCGCACGCCGGGGCGATCGGCCCGGGGTGGTGTTCGGCGCAGGCTCAGCGGTTGCGGCCGTCGTCGTGTTTGCGTCGTACTTCGCCGTCGTACGCCCGATGGCCGGGGGCGTGGGCGCGTGGTTTGCGCTCGACTATTACGAAGGCCATTCGTTCGATACGCCGCACGGCGCGGCGATCGTTCTCGGCAGGTTGACGTTCTTGCTGGAAGTGCTCGTGCCGCTGGCGTTCGTGCCGCTGTTCACGCCGGCGTTCGTCCTCGCACTGCCCGGGCTTCTCGAAGTGCTCTCGTCGCGCTGGGCGATCACCTATACGATGGGACAACACTACGCCGGTGTGTGGATCGGCGAAGTGCTCATCGCCTTTGCCGTCGGGGTGGCGAGCGTCGCGCGGCGCAATCCGGCAGCGGCTCACAACCTGGTGCGTGCTGCGCTCGCATTGTGCGTTCTAAATCTTGCAGTGGCGAGCCCGACGCACTGGGGTCACTATCTGCGCGCGCGCAACGCGCACGATGCCGCGCTCGACGCCTTGACGGCGAGGGTCCCCGCCGGTGCGCCAGTTGCCACCTACGACGAAGTCTATTCGCACCTCGGCTTCGACCGGAACGCGCAGATAGGTTTCTCGCCGAATCCGCTGCCGCAGTACTTGCTCTTCGACGAGCGCTATGACGGCGCGGCCTGGCGCACGATCTACCGGCCTCATCTGCTAGATCTCTTGCGCGAAGGTCACTACCGCCCTCTGATATTCCGCGACGACGCTACACTCTACGTCCGAACGTAGACTGGACGTTATCGGCTTCACGTTAACGGTCCGGACGCGGCCTTGATCGCTCCCTCACCCACGTCGTGAAGCCAGCGTCGTCGAGGTCCCCTCCGGCGACGGAAAAAATCGTGTGCACGGAATCGACATCGGAAGCCGTAAGCTCGTAGCCGTTGAGCTCAAGAAACGTCTCCATGAGCACGAACCCAACCCGTTTGTTGCCATCCACGAACGGATGGTTTCGAATGATCGCGATCGCGTATAGCGCGGCGAGGGTCGGGACGTCGACCGAGTGCTCGGCGTAACCCTGCGCGTTGATCGGCCGCGTAAGCGCCGCCTCGAGTAGTCCGAGGTCGCGGACGCCGGGCAGGCCTCCATGCTCTCGAACCTGCGCCTCGTGAATTGCTAAAGCGGTGGCGCGTCCAATCCAGACGTTACTTTGCGAGCTCACGCAGAACGGCGCGACGGCGTTTCATGACCCCCTGCGCTACGCGAAATTGTTCGGCGAACTCGGGGTCGTACGGTGTAAGACGAAAGCCGTCCGGCGATTCTGTGAGGTAGAGCGAGTCGCCGATATCGACGTTGAGTCTCGCCAGGGCTTCTTTGGGGAGGACTACACCGACGGAGTTCCCCACTCGAGTCAATTTTAGAGTCGTCACGTCGCTCAACATCGCTCCGTTGGTACAGATGTAAGTACGTCTTATGATACCACGGGGTGGGCCTCAAGGCAACGTCGCGGACGATGCCGGGCCGCCTACCCGAGACGCCGAATCGGGAGAAGCCCATGGATCCCCTGATCATTACTGTGGCCCCGGTTGGTGCCGAGCTGAAGCCGAGCGACACGCCACATCTGCCGGTGACGCCGGCTTCCTTGGGCGAGGTCGCGTCGCGTTGTCGAGCGGCCGGGGCGTCGATCATTCACGTGCACTGTCGCAACGACGACGGTTCGAACACGAGTAACGTCGCACGCTTCCGCGCGGGGTACGAGGCGATACGCGCGACGAGCGACCTTATCGTGCAGTTTACGACGGGTGGCGCGATCGGCATGACGGCTGCCGAGCGGGCAGCGCCGCTCCAGCTTCGACCAGAGATGGGAACGCTGACGTGCGGGACCGTGAATTTCGGCGACGACGTCTTCGAGAATAGCTTTCCGATCATGCGCGGCATCCTTACGAAGATGAACGAGCACGGCGTCCGGCCGGAACTCGAGATCTTCGACTGGGGTCACCTTTCAAACGCGAAGCTCTTGGCTCGTGAAGGCGCGCTGACGTTCCCGCAACACGTCGACTTCGTCTTGGGCGTTCCCGGCGGACTGGATGCCAGCGTCGATCACCTGGTCGCACTCGTGCGCGAATTGCCGAGCGGCTGCACCTGGTCGGTTGCCGGCATTGGACGCGCGCAGCTTCCGATGGCCGCCGTCGCAGTCGCGATGGGCGGGCACGTCCGGGTCGGCCTCGAGGACAACATCTATTACTCTCGCGGTCGACTTGCGACCAACGATGAACTGGTGGCGCGCGTCGCGCGTATCGCCGCCGAACTCGGCCGGCCAGTCGCATCGCCCGACGAGGCGCGTGCGCTTCTGGGGCTTCCTTTACTAGCGGCTGCTTAAGGTCACCGAACCCAACCTCGTGGGAGGGTGGGCCTGCCAAAAGGCTTGCCCTCACAGGAATCGCGGGGGACACCCGTAAGGAAAGGCGCCACTCCACGTGGACGGAGGAGGCCGCTCTGTTTAACTATGTCGTCCGCCGAGGCATTCAGGCGATCCCGCTGCTGCTGCTCATCTCGGCGATCCTTTTCTTCATTCTCTCGAAGGCGCCGGGCGGACCGCTGACGCCGTACCTGCAGAACCCGCACATCACGGCGGCCGACATCGCCCGCCTCAAGCACAACTTCGGCCTCGACCGGCCACTGTACGTGCAGTATTTCGGCTGGCTCGGCAACGTGCTACGCGGCGACTTAGGGTATTCGACGTCGAATTCGGAGCCGGTCGTGCAGGCGATCCTCGAACGCTTGCCGGCGACGCTGCTCTTGATGGGGTCGTCGATTACCCTCTCGCTCTTGGTGGGAGTGGGGTTCGGGCTGTTCGCGGCCATCAAACCCTACTCCATTCAGGACTACATCATTACGACGCTTGCGTTTTTCGGTCAGTCGATGCCGGTGTTTTGGCTCGCTCTGATGATGCAGTTGGCTTTCGCCGTGGCGGGCATCACCGCGTTCGGCTATCATTTCGCGCTCCCGTCCGCGGGAATCAGCTCGAGCGACGAGTTCGATCTCGGCGACCGGATTCAGCATCTCGTCCTACCGTGTCTGGTGCTGAGCTTCTTGAGCATCGCGACGTGGAGCCGCTTTATGCGCAGCTCGATGCTCGAGGTGATCAAGACCGATTACATGCGCACGGCGACCGCCAAGGGGTTGTCGCGCTCGGCGGTCATCCTGCGTCACGGTCTCAAGAACGCGCTGATCCCAGTCGTGACGATCGTCGCCTTGTCGGCGCCCGGGCTCGTCGGCGGCGCCGTCGTGACCGAGACGATCTTCGCCTGGCCCGGAATGGGCCGGCTGTTCTTCAACGCGCTGGGACAATTCGATTTCCCGCTACTGATGGGTTACTTGGTTCTCATCTCGTTCCTGGTAGTGCTCTTCAATCTCATCGCCGACATCTCGTACGCGTGGCTCGACCCTCGCGTGAAGTACGACTGAGGGACACAAGATGGCAAGCACAACCGTACCGGCCTCCCTTGTCGGCGCACTCGACGACGACGTTCGCATCGAGCGTCACCGCACGTGGAAGCGTTTTCGTCGCCATAGGCTCGCGATAGCGGGAGCGGTCGTCCTTGTGGCGATCGCGCTCATCGCGATCTTCGCGAAGTTCCTCGCTCCGGCCGATCCGAACTACATCGACCAAGTCCACTGGCAGGGCTACCCGCTCGCGCCCGGCGTCGCCGGCCACATCCTCGGGACGGACGAGAACGGACGAGATTTGCTTTCGCGCTTGATGTTCGGCGCGCAGATCTCGCTCACGGTCGCGCTGTCGGCCGTCTTCATGGAGATCGTGATCGGCACGGTGCTCGGTGCGATCTCCGGATACTACGGCGGCCTCGTCGACTACTGGATCATGCGCCTCACGGACGTCTTTCTCTCGATCCCACTGCTGCCGCTGCTGCTGGTGTTGACCGCGATTGTATCTGCGACGTCAAATAAGGCGGCGCTTAGCTTTGGGGTCATCGTGGTCATCATCGGTTTGACGTCGTGGCCGAGTACGGCACGCTTGGTGCGCGGCTCGTTCCTCTCGCTGCGCGAAAAGGAGTTCGCAGAGGCCGCTCGCGCAATCGGCAACCGGGATGGGCGCATCATCTTCCGGCACCTGCTGCCCAATGCGGTCGCTCCGATCATCGTGCAGGCGACGCTCGACGTCGCCGGCGTCATCGTCCTCGAGTCGACGCTATCGTTCCTCGGCTTCGGCATTCAGCCTCCGACCGCGTCGTGGGGCAACATGCTGGCGAACGCGGAGGCGAACATGTCGATCGCGCCGTGGGTCGCAATCTTCCCCGGCCTGTGCATCCTGGTCACCGTTCTGAGCGTGAACTATCTCGGCGACGGCTTACGCGACGCGCTCGACCCGAATATGTCGCGGTAGTCAGTCCAGCGCCGGATCGCTGAAGACGAGCTGAAGGTCGAGGACGAAGCCCGATACCGGGCCTTCGCCTTTGAGCTCGGGCGGATTCTCGAGGATCTCGGGCCGTCTATTCGGGCGGTAGATTCCCGCGAGCCGACGGAAGGGGTCGATGAGCCACGCGAGGGCTGCTCCATTCGCCACGAACTCATCGAGCTTGCCTCTATCACTCCACGAGTTGAGCTAGAGTCGTTCACGCGCGTCGCGACTTCGGCTAGCGGCATGACGCGAATGCGCTCTGAGCAACGGTCCTTGACGCATAGTCGCTCTATCTTATATAGTCAGTCTAGTCAGACTATTTATTAGAGTGGCGTCGCGGGGGATATAGCGACATGGATCGACAGTGGCAAGTACAGGAAGCCAAGAGCCGGCTCAGTGCCGTCATCGATGCGGCCCAAAAACGGGGCCCACAGTCGATTACGCGGCACGGCGCCCGAGTCGCCGTTCTCCTGTCGGCGCGGGACTACGATCGGCTTGCAAAGCGGCCGAAGCAGTCGCTGGTCGAGTTTCTTGCGGCCTCACCGCTCGGTGATCTCGACATCGAGCGCGATCGGTCGGGCTCCCGGACCGATATCGACCTGTGAGCGGCTTCCTTGTCGACACCAACGTCATTTCCGAGCCGGCGCGCAGTAAGCCGAATCCTGGCGTAGTTGCCTGGCTTGCTAAGGCTGAAGAAGAGAGCATCTTCTTGAGCGTCCTTACGCTTGGAGAAGTTCGAAGCGGCATCGAACGCGTTGTCGATTCTGCGCGGAGGACGAGCTTGGAGAGGTTTTTCTTTCGATTACGAGACCGGTTCGGCAGCCGCATACTTCCGATCGATGCCGCCGTTGCCGAACGCTGGGGCCGAATGATTGGCGGTCTCGCATCCAGCGGCGAGTCGATTCCCGCAATCGACTCGCTCATCGCAGCGACAGCTCTTCACCACGATCTCACGGTCGTAACGCACAATACTGGGGATTTTGCGCGAGCCGGGATCCCCGTCATCGATCCATTTGCTGTGGGCCACAAACCGTAGCCCCAAAAGGTGGGTGCACAGGGCAGGCGCACTGGCAAACATGCCCGCTTTTTGGCGCTTCGTCGAATGCGCCCAGGCACATGATCGAGAGAAGTGAGCCACCGGTGCAGTGTGCGCGGGCGCTACACCGGTGCGATCGCTTTAGCTCAGTGCGAACCGATTGAGGAGCGAGGTTTCGCAGCCGCGTTCGCGCTGTTTTTGATGTTCAGCTGCGCTGCGACGTTCGGCTGGACGGTCAGGTCGGTCACGGTGAATGAGCACGTTCCGTTTGTCTTTCCGGGTGTGACAGCCCAGAGTCCGTAGTCGAAGTATGAGATGGTGGCGATACCGGGTCCGGAGCATGTATCGCCGGTGACTTGGTCGTTGTCGGTGTCTGGGCTACCATTAAGTAGGAGCGTGCTGTTTCGCGGGCTGAGCTTCGCAAACGTAAGCGAGGGAGGATTCCAACTTAGGACATTCCCTGATGCGCTCGCAGTGACCGTCGGCGTCGGAATCGGCGTTGGTGTCGATTTGCCGCCTGAGTTATTCGCGACGCCCAGCGTAGCCTTGGCCATGCTCACCATGTCTTGAAAGACGAAGTTGCAGCTTCCATCCTTCGCACCCGACGACACGTTGAAGATCGGCGGCACCGTTCCAGGCGTCGGTGTCGGATTGGGCAGCGGCGAGGGTTGGGCCGTCGCGATCAGCCGCGACGTGCACGTGTCCCCGACGATCGTGACGTTTTCGTAGCTTGGATTCGGTGGGATGATCGAGACCTGTCGCGTACCACCCTGGCCGGGCGCGAACGTCAACGTGGACGGCCGGAGCAGCAGCGAGGGTGGAGGCGAGCCGGTTGTGGTGACCGGCGGCGGCGAGATCGAGGGGGATGTCGAGGAACTTCCACCGCTGCACCCACCGAGGATCATCGCAAACGTTCCCACGGCGAGTACGGCGCACAGCAGGTTCCGGACGATCGGTGAACGCATGAACGGCGCTCCTTCAAGGGTCGATACAGTCGGCGGCGACACCCGACCCGAGGGCGCGTAGCGATTCACGGAGCTTAGACACAGGCCCGGGTTGCCCTGCCTCCCGCGCAAGAGCAAGCGCCCATCACAGAAAACGCATCGAACGCTAAAGAAAAACCGGCACGCCATCGGCGCGCCGGCTTTTCAGTGTTCTAGCGTAACGTCAGTGTGGGTGCGGGAGCGCCCTCACCGCCGCGTTGGCGTTGTTGGTGATGCCGAGCGTTCCGCTTGCAGGCGGATTCACGCTGCTATCGGTCCAGGTGAACGAGCACGTACCGTTGTTTTTGCCCGGAGTGAGCGTCCAGATTCCGTAGTCGAACGGACTTGCGGTCGCAATGCCCGGTCCGGAGCAACTGTCGCCGGTGAGCGTCGCAGCAGCATCGCCGCCGCCCTCATAGTCGACCGTAATATTCTGCGGGCCCTCACCCTTGGTGAACGTGAAGCTCGTACAAGGTCCGGTGGAGCACGTGAAGGTCAGACCGTTTCCGGAACCGGTCGACGTCGATGTCGGCGTCGGGGTGGGAATCGGCGTCGGGGTCGACTTGCCGCCAGAATCGTTCGTCACCGCCAACGTGGCCTTAGCGTTGCTCACCATGTCTTGAAAAACGAAATTGCAGCTTCCGTCCTTCGAGCCCGACGTCACGTTGTAAATCGGAGGCACGGTACCGGGCGTCGGGGTGGGATTCGGCTCGGGAGACTGCGCCGCCGTAGCGATGAGCTTTGACGTGCACGTATCCTTGACGATCGCGACGTTCTCGTAGCTTGGGTTCGGAGGGATGACGGACACCTGCTGCGTCCCGCCTTGGCCCGGCGCGAACGTCAGTGACGACGATGGCTGGAGTAGCAGCGTCGGCGGCGGCGAGCCCGTCGTTGTGACCGGCGGCGGTGAGATCGACGGCGAGGTCGACGACGTACCGCCGCTGCAACCGCCGAGCACCGCGGCGAACGTTCCCGCGCCCGCGACCGCGAGCAGCACATTGCGGAGAAGGGACGAATGCACGAGGTACTCTCCTGCGGATGGGGGAGAAGTGGCGGCGCGCGGACGCCCATGGGACGTCTCGAAGCGGCCGTTGCTCCTTGGACGCCGCCCCCTGCGGCCCTGCCGAGGCAGCCTGCGGGTGAATTGAAACGCTAGCGCCAAGCAACGGCGGACGCTCCCCGTGCGCGAGTGGCGGAATTGGTAGACGCACTAGCTTGAGGGGCTAGCGGGGGCAACCTCGTGCACGTTCAAGTCGTGTCTCGCGCACCACGTCGAAAGCCCGCCGTAGCGGGCTTTTTTGCTGGCCCACCGGCAACAAACCGAGCGTTAGGAAGGCAGCGATAGGGCCTACCCTTCGAACCTTTCCGCACGCCTTTCTGAGGAGGGCCCAAGCGTGAGGCGACCGTCGCCGGGGTACCTGCTGATCGTCGCGCTCGTACGTAGTCGCCCAAGGCTGCTTGGCCCTCTGGCCGAGGCATGGCCATTGAAGGTCGAGCGTCGTCTGCCACGCTGCTTGGAGAATCAGCACGATTCGACTGCCTTGCGTGAAGCAGCCGCTGGCCATCGCCCGCGAGGTTGAATAAGAGGTTGAATAAAACGATAGCTGCGGAACATTCGCCCCCGTATCCAGGCAGCACGAAAAACGGTCCGCGTGTCGAACAAATCGCTGCCGATTGAGAGCAATCCCGCAGTGACTACGCA
>Ga0073928_10010205_pt1 | contig 11235 bp, 7 predicted proteins | sample PaiPotPPA55metaG_FD_76969 | JGI IMG/M metagenome (GOLD analysis project Ga0073928, IMG submission 76969) | Iron sulfur acid spring bacterial and archeal communities from Banff, Canada, to study Microbial Dark Matter (Phase II) - Paint Pots PPA... ...
AATTGTTGCGGGCCGGCGTGCCGGGCATTCATTTCTATACGCTGAACAAGTCGCACGCCACGGTACGCGTCTTGCAGAATCTCGGCCTGGCGTAAACCGCTTTGAAAAATTCGAGTTCCCCTCAAGGGCCTGAAATCGTTTCGCTCGATTCCTGCGGCCCGGACGGAAACAAATCCAGCAACAGTTCCTGTGGTCGGAACGGCGCAAAGCTGCGGCGGTGAATGGGCGTTGGACCCCGTTCGCTGATCGCCGCCAAATGCTGCGGCGTCCCGTAGCCCTTGTGATCCGCAAATCCGTAGCCGGGATATTGCCTGTCGAACTCCCGCATCATGCGGTCGCGCGTTACCTTGGCCAGCACGCTCGCCGCGGCGATGGAGTAACTCTTGCAATCGCCCTGCGCGAGACCGGTGTGCGGATAAGGCAACCACTTTATCCGAAGCCCGTCCACGAGCACGTGTTGCGGCCGCGGCTCCAATTGATCCAGCGCCGACTGCATCGCGCGCCAGGCTGCCTGGCGAATATTGATTCGGTCGATGGTTTCCACGTCCATGAGGGCCACTGCATAACGAATCTCGGCGTGGGTAGTAATCACAGCATAAAACTTCTCGCGCTGCTCCTCCGTCAGTTGCTTGGAATCGTTCAAGCCTCGCAATCGCGGGTCGAGGCCGTTCTCGGACCAAGTGGCCGGAAACACCGCCGCCGCCGCGACCACCGGCCCGGCCAGCGGACCGCAGCCCGCTTCGTCCGCGCCGGCCACCGGCGCAATGCCCTGCTGCCATAACTCGCGCTCGTAGGACAATCGATGCCAGAACTTCGCGGCCATGTGTTTGAGGGCCAGCATATTTAGGCGGAGCCGTCGAGCAATGAAAATCCGAAGGCCACATGAAAACCCGAAGGTCGAAGGCCGAAACCCGAAAGAAGCCCGAATACCGAAATCCGAATCAGGCGCCGGCTGGCCTTCGGATTTCGGGTTTCTTTCGGGTTTCGGCCTTCGGATTTCGGATTTGCGCCGACACGACCGGCTTCGATGACCCAGAGGAATCAATATCTGGATTTGCCTTTCCCTTGATGGGTTGTGCTCCGGCGCCCGTCCATGGTAAAACCCTTACATGAAAATCGAGGCCTTGCACATCGGCATGCGCGTCCGGCACCCTCAATATGGCGTCGGCGTCGTGAAAACCCTCTCCGAAGCTACGGCCGACATCCAATTCGACGATGGCAAGCGCACCATTGCGCCGGAGCCGAGCGGCCTCGAACCCGCCGAGCCGCAGGCAGGCATCCGCGGCCTGGATCTGCCGCTCGCCCAGTTCATCCAACAAACCGTCGAAGCGACCATTCATCGGCTCGGCCTGGAAAAGCCCGGTGCCGTCATCGAGCAACTGGGTCTGCGCTGGCACAACGGCAAGGTCGTCATGCACCCCGCCGACCCGGCGCTGCAAAGCAAGGAAGTCCCGCTGGAAACCTTCTTCCATAAGGTCGTGATGGTCCGCAACAACCTGCGCGTGCTGGAACAGAAAATCAACGCCCACGAAAAGCTCAGCGACGCCGAGAAAGTCGAGATGCAACAATACATCACGCGCTGCTACGGCTCCCTCACGACGTTCAACGTCCTTTTCAAGGAGAAGGAAGACCAGTTTTAGCCGCGTTCGCGCGAACACGGTCTCAATTGTCAAAGAACCGCGGCGCAATCCGGTCCGATGTCCAGACCAAGTGCCCCCACCATCATCAAAACGGCAAGGCGTAGTGTCTCGCGTGTATTCTCTTGCAATTCCCACTCAATCAATATGCGTTCGACCGGCTCTGATGTTTTCCACTCTTCGGTGGCAGAATTAAAGGTGGTCGGGCAAACCAAGCCAAGCCAGCGGCAGGGTATTGAACTTGTAGTGGCAATTCACGCTATTCACGTACTCCAACACGTCCTTGTAGGCAGGGTTCTTGAACCAGTCGTTCAAAACGTAAACGTATTCCACTTTTAACCCAAGCTTGGCTACAAGTTTTTGATACTGTTTGCGCTTGAAATCACAGGTCTGCAATTTCTCGTCAACCGAGCCGGCAACCTGCTGGTATTTTACCTCGATGATGAACAATGTCTCACGAACAATGACCAGCAACGCATCATCCGGCAAGAGTTTCTTGGATAGCTGCGCATGCCAATCGACGTCGTTCTCGTCAAGATATTTGTAGAATCCATTCTTGCGAAAGCATCTTGCGACCAGTTCGCCCTCGAAGAAAACTCCTTTGCCTGCCTTTCCAGGGATTTCTCTAATCTCATAACCCGGCTTTGCCGCCAGCAATGCTTGAAAATCGACTGATCGCTCAAAATTCAGGCCGGTTATAGTATTGCCGCCTCCGACGCCACGTTCTTTCATGCAAATAAATCCCCGCTCTGCCTTTCTGCTTCCGACTTGATTCGCTGAACTGAGAGTTTGGCGTGCGCTTCGTCTAACTCAATTGCAACACACTTTCGTTTAGTTTTCAAGGCCGCCACGGCCGTCGTGCCACCCCCAAGAAACGGGTCAAAAACCAAATCCCCTTCCTTGGTGGAAGCCAACAAGCAGCGTTCAATTAGTGCGACAGGTTTTTGCGTGGGATGTTTACCATGGATTTTTTCGCCATTTCCCGGTGCAGTCATATTCCAAACAGTCTTCATCTGCTTGCCCGTGATTTTCCGCATTTCCTGATAGTTGAAAATATGTTTGCTCCTTTCGTCTTTCGCCGCCCACAGAACGGTTTCCGTGGAGTGGGTGAAGTAGCGACAACTCAAATTCGGCGGTGGATTGGGCTTTTCCCACGCAATGTCATTGAGGATTTTGTAGCCAAGCTGTTGGATGGCGTAGCCGATGGAAAAGATGACGTGATGCGTGCCGCTCACCCAAATCGTGCCGTTGGGTTTGAGGACGCGCTGGCAACGGCGCAGCCACTCAAGATTAAATTCGTGGTTGAGTTCCACGCCACGGGATTTGTCCCAGTCGCCCTTGTTCACCTTGACCATGCGCCCGGCATGACAGGTGATGCCGCCATTGGAAAGGAAATACGGCGGGTCGGCAAAAATCATGTCGAAGCGGCCTTGGGGATATTTTTCGGCAATGGCGTCAAGAAGTTCGAGGCAATTGCCGTGGTAAATCCTAAGGCCGTGCGACTCGTCGCAGTGGATGAGACGCGGTGGGGAAGCCAGAGTGAATTTCGGCTGTTCAAGTTGCGGTGCGGCCTGATGGGACTCAATGGCTCCATTCTCATGGAGATCAAGTGTCGAGGTAGCAACAGGCGCAGCCGTCAAGTCATTAAACGCTTTACCGTTCGTCGACAATGAAGCTGGATTTTTGAAAGAGGGCAGGTCTTCGCTCTTTTTTAATTTGTGTTGCACACTGAAACGAATAGCTCAGATCGGCAGATGAATCAAGTTTTCCGGTTGTAAGTGTGCCCCGGTTTCTTGAATTCCAAATCCCCAAAATTCAACTTTCGGCCAAAATCTGCTGGCGCCTGGCCTCGCATTCGGTTTGCGAATTCAAGCTTTTGTCGCGTAAATCGCTGAGGCGTTGCAGTCGCTGCTCAACAGCCGTTCCAGGGGCTAGGGATGTTTCGACGGTGATTTCGGATACCAGCGCTTGCGAGGCGAGTTGCAGGCGGCGCATGACGCGAGCCAACTGCCGGAATTGCCGAGCGAGGAAACGCGGGCGGCGCTGAATGATTTGTTGGTGAGGGTTCGGTTGGGTGGCAAATGAGAGGAGGGGGCGGAGACGTCACCCAGCTCCGAATGCTTTCGGAGCTGGGCTGGAGGCCGAAATCCCGTTGGGATTTTTATCCGACTGACAGGAGAGCGTCTTCCTGCTCGCGAAGGCGTTCGGGGTTCGGGCAGGGTGGAAATCGTCGGGTGCTGACCGCCTCCTTACGTCGGCGGCTACGGGCTCGGGCGCGAAGCATCAGCCGCAAAGGAAGGACAAATTAGAGTCTCGTCACGTCCACCCTCAGCAGAGCTTCGGAGGACGGGTCGTCTGCTGCAAGTAAGGGAATGAAATCGTTGCTGCGTAGACCGTCCACGCGCGCACGGTCTTTCGGCCAAGAGAGGTTCAGAAATTGGGGCGCCGGAGCAGGAGCAACCTGCCAGGCAACGAGCAAACGGACCCCTCACCCCGACCCTCTCCCCTTCTGAAGGGGCGAGGGAGATTATTTATTGGTGGGCTGGTACCCGGGGCGACGCTTGCTTCGCGTCGCTTGCCCCGGGCTATCATCTTTCGCCCCGCTGGGGCTTTGGCATTGGCTCGCTCTGCTCGCACGGAACGCCAAGAGGATGAACAAGAAACGGACGATGGCTCGTGGCAAGGCAAGTTGGAAGCCGTCAAACGCCTCGCAATTCGCGACGTGCCGCGGCTGGTCTTTCAGACAAAGCCGCGCTCCGAACTCTACGCTATGACGAGGAGCATGATTTCAAGGTGTTCGAAATAGTGATACGCCCCCAGCATCAACGAGGATCATTAACGACGGACTTGCCCTCTGAATTGGAGCCACTCAATATTCAAACGGCTCGTCCGTTGGATGATTGGCAGGCGGCTACATGGCGTTTATCGGGAGTTTGCATTTCTTGAGCCGCCGGCACTCCGCGGCGAGTTGACGATTGTATCGGTTTTGAGGGCCGAGACCCCGGAGGAGCACGGAAAACGGACCAGGGCCTGGGGTGGGTCCGTCTGGGAGGCATTTGGCGTCCATCACATTTGGGCGCGCCGACAGGTGGAGCAATGGCTTCACGGTTCATGAGTCCAACGCCGCCAATAAGTCGTCGAACACCAAAGCTGGGGACGAGCCGTCCCCGCCCCTATTCTCGAATCGGCCCTGGACACTCCATTATCCGTGAAAGTTTTGCTTGCGCGAATGGCCGCGTTGTGGGACAGTGACCGCAATAGAACGATAAGAACTATGAATTCGATGAACGAAGAGAAATGGGTTACGCCGGAATTCGAGGAAGTTTCCACGTGCATGGAATGCACGGCCTACGCCGAAACCCTTGATTGATTCCGTCGCCGCCCGGGTCTGAGGCCTGCGGCACCTTCGCTTGGCTCGGGTCTTTAAGGAGACCTGTGGCTTTTCGTCGTTTTGATTCGTTGCGGCTGGCAAAGCCTAATTAAGCTGCCCCAGTCGCAGATCTTCTTCCCGCTATCTCCCCGAGCTTTATTTTTCCGCCTTGGACATGAGAGCGTCCGAGGATTTTAGCCGGATATCCCCGGAACTGGAGCGCAGGAGCAGCAGGGGGCCGCCCCCGTTGATCTTCCCCTGGACGGCGCCTCGTGGTTGACCGTTCTTCGTCTCAATCGTGACTGGCAATTCGGATGAGAAGTTTCCCCCGTTGCTTCGGGCATCTACATCGACGGCGGCAGACTTGGTAAGGCTCACGGTGACGTCGCCGCCGGCCACTTCGAGGCGGGATTCTTCGGCCGGCTGGGCCAGGAAGCCCACGGTGATTGCGCCGCTCGAAGTGTTCGCGTGGACCGCTCCGTAAGCGCTTTTGACGGCGATGTTGCCGCCCGCATCCCTCGCCTCGACTTTACCCTTCGCCGAGGTGATCCGCACGTCGCCGCTGCTCGTTTGCGCGAGGACTGGGCCGCCCACTGCTTCGATGCTGATATTGCCTCCGGCATCCTTGGCTTCGACTCGGCCACTCGCCGCGCCAATCTCAATCGAACCGCTGGAAGTCTGGGCTTCGACCGAACCGGCTGTGCCTATGCGGACGTCGCCGCCCGAATCCCTGGCGACCACGTCCCCTTTCGCGGCCTTGATTTTGATCGCGCCGCTGGAAGTCTGGGCCTTGATGGCGCCGTCCACGGCGCCGATAGTGATGTCGCCTCCGGCGTCGCGGGCCTCCACGTCGCCTTTTACCGATTTCAACTCGATGGACCCGCTCGAAGTGCCGGCGGTGACGGATTGTCCGGCTTCGCCGATCTGGATGTCACCACCGGCATCCGTCGCCTCGACACTTCCGCCGGCCTTCCGAACGCGGATGGCGCCGCTCGAAGTGCGCGCGCTCAGATCGCCGCCCGCTTCCTCGACGACGATGTCGCCGCCCGCATCGCCGGCCTCGACTTTGCCGGCAGTCCGCGCAAGGTGGATCGACCCGCTGGAGGTGCGCGCCTTGACGTCACCGTCCAGATCGCCCACTCGCACGTCACCCCCCGCAGTCTTCAGGTCGACGTTGAATTTTCTCGGAACGCTGATCTCATAGCGTACCTGCAACGACGGGCGGTTTGGCCGCCAGGACCAGGAGGAGTCCTTTTTGTTTTTCGCCAGAACGGACACCACGCCGTCCGCTTGCTGGAAGGTCACCTCGTGGTTCGCGAACAAGGCATCGGCTTCGGCTTTGGTGCCGCCATTGACCCCGCGCAAAACGCGAATTCGAACATCGTTGCCGTCAATCGGGCTGATCTCGCAGCTTCCCCGGTCGGCCTGGAGCACGAATTTACCGCCCGGCGAAACCGAATATGTCTTTTCGAGATTATTCTCGAAATCCGGAGCGGCCAGGGCGGGCAGCGCCAACGAGCAAACGCCGGCGACAAGACCAAGCCAATTTCCGATTGTGGTGATGGATCTCATATTATTCATAACCCCGAACGGGCCGCATTTGTTTCGACCCATTTGTCGATGATAGGCAATTCGCGGCGCTTAAGGGAAGCCTTGAAGCGAATTTCCGCCTCTGCTTCCCGGGCCTTGGCGAGGGCGTCGGCGGGAAGATTCTTCCGGACATAGGCCTCGAGTTCGTCGGCGCGGGAGGCGTCGCAAAACGCGTCGGCGATGGACGGCGCATAACCGTTGCGCTCGTAAGCATCCACCTTGGCAAGCAGCGCCTTGCCATGTTGCAGGAAGAAAGCCCACGCCAGTTCGGGATGCTCGCCGAGGTGCGCGGCCTGCGAGACGAGCGCCGCCGCTTCCTGAGGCGGCAATTCGTTCGTTAACGACAACTCCAGGGTCGCCCTGGCCAAATCGATATCCAGCGCGCCAGCCAAGGCCCGGTAGTAAAGCTGCCGCTCCTCGGTACCCGAGGCCTCGCGGGCGAGATTGTGGATTTGCTCGTAAGTCGTTTTGTCGGCGTAACGACCGACGATTTTGAGCACTGCGGGCCGGGCATCGGCGGCAAGGGCGTCCGGCGCAGCGAGAAATTCTTTGTACTTGGCCCGCGCTTCGGCGAGGATGTCCGCGTCGCCGAATTCACCCAGGCTGGCGAAGAGCGATCCGCGCAGCAAAGAATCCGTGGCCGGCTCGCCGGCCGTTGGTTCGAAGCCGAGGCGTCGCCAGGGCAGCCGCAATTCAGCGCGGGCAAATTTGGCAAATCCATCGCGCCCCGGCTGGTATTGTTGCAATTCGTCGATAAAATCGATCGTGGAGATGATTTGCTGCCAAATGGCGCACGTCTTCTCGGCATGGATGGAGCGCACCAGGTCGAGGTAAGTTGCGGAGGACGCGCGGTTGCCTTCCACCATCGCCCAGGCGTCATCGAGTAATCCAAAGCGGTCGGCGTCGGGCAACCGTTGGTAAATTTGCAGGAGTTCGCGAAAAAGCCCCGGCTCATACCAAACCCGATAATAACCTGCGTCGCCGGCATTGACGAGAATGGCCGCAGCCTGGTCCGGCAACGCCACGAGAGCAGGCTTGGCTTCAAGCAGACTGAAGCTGGTCGTATCCGTGGCCGCCCCGGCATTGCGGTACGCAACGGGGATGACCCAAACCAGGCGGCGCGCACCGGCGTCATCGACCGTGAAGCGCTCTTGTTCGAGGCGGTAAATTCTTCCCTGGTTCGTTCCGCCAACGTCGACCTTCACGACCGGCAAACCCGGCTGTTCGGTCCAGCCGGCGCAAAGCCTCTCGATCGGTTTGCCGGAGGCTTTGCCCAAAGCCGCCCACAAATCAGCCGTGGTGGTGTTCGAATAAAGATGGCCGGAAAGATATTCGTGAATGCCCTGGCGGAACGTCTCCTCGCCGAGGTAGGTCTCCAACATGCGGAGCAAGGACTGCCCCTTCACGTAAGTGATGCTGTCGAAGGCGTCGTTGGCGCCGCTTTCGTTGCGGACGGGCTGCTGGATGGGGTGCGTCGCGCCGCGGGCATCGCGGCTCATCACCGAACTCTTTTCCGAACCGGCGGCAAGCCACATTTGCCAGTCCGGATTGAAGTGATCGGTGGCCTTGTTTTCCATCCACGAAGCGAATCCTTCGTTGAGCCAGAGGTCGTCCCACCAGGCCATCGTGACAAGATTGCCAAACCATTGATGGGCCATTTCGTGGGCGACAGTCACGAAAATGTCCTGCCGCGTATTTTGAGAACTGCTCGCGGGATCGAAGAGCAGCTCGCCTTCTTCGAAAGTGATGGCCCCCCAATTTTCCATCGCGCCGCTGAACCCGCCCGGAACGGCGATCAGATCCAGTTTCGGCAGCGGATACTTGATGCCGAAATATTGATCGTAATAAACGAGCAATTTCCGCGCGGCCTCCAGCGCGTAACGGCCCTGCTCCTTCCTCCCGGCCGTGGTGTAAACATGGATTTGCACACCCTCGGACTCGCCGCTCAACGATTCCAGTTCTCCCGAAATCAAGGCAACCAAATAACTGGCCATCGGCGGCGTGCGGGCAAAGGTGACTTCCTTGAGTCCGCCGGGAAGCTTGGTTTCCTTCTCGATGGGCATGTTCGACACGGCCACATGCGCTTCCGGCACGACCGCCGTCAAATCGAACGTGGCGCGAAACACCGGCTCGTCCCAGCACGGAAACATCCGGCGGGCATCGGTCGCTTCCATCTGCGTGCAGAGCATTATTTTTTGCCCGGAAGCAGCGCGATACCTGGCATAAAAAAGCCCCTGTGCCTGTTCGGTGAGCCGGCCAGTGAATTCGAGAGCCAGCCGATACTGTCCCGGAGCGAGTTGCCGCGGCAATTTGAGCTCGAGCGTTTGCTTGCGCGGGTCGAGCACCGGCTTGAGCGCCGTCTCCGGTTGTCCCAGCAAAGTGGCCCGCGTGAACTCCAAATCAAGCGCGTTTAGAACGATCGTGCGCGAAGGCTTGAGCACCTGAATGTCCACCGTCATCGATCCTCGCGTCGTGAAATTCGTAAGGTCTGGTTGGATCCGGACGGCGTAGTGGCGTGGAACGATTGTTTTGGGCAATTGGCCGGGAGTCGATTCAAAGGCAAACCGTGGCTCGGCGCGGACCGCCAGGGCCGCGCCAAACAGCATCAACAAAACTAGGCATTGAGAGCGCATCCTACCGTAAGGCTGGAATCTGGTTCGCTTGGGGCGCCCCGTCAAGGTGGCCTTTTCCTTGCACCTTACTGCGCCTGCAGGCGGAAAAAGCCTTGAGAATCAGCAGGGGAATTCGCGGTCGGCGTCAAGATTTGGCTGCGGGCTCAAGGGGAAGCTCGAGGGTGAAACGGGCGCCGTGCCCGCGGCCTTCGCTGTCGGCCCGCAAGGCGCCACCCAATTCCTTCGCAACCAGCCAGCCGCTATGCAAGCCAAAGCCATGACCGTTTTTGCGCGTGGTGAAACCGTGGTTGAATATGAGAGTCAGGTTCTCACTCGCGATCCCGATGCCGTTGTCGATGACGGAGAACTTGACGCCTCCGCCACCATTGGCCAGCCGGACGGTTATATGTTTGTCCGCCCGGCCCGATTCGTCGCACGCATGCTTGGCGTTCTGAATCATGTTCACCAGGATTTGGAGCACTTTATGTTTCTCGACGGTGATGTCGGGGACTTTGGGGTCGTACTCGCGCACGATTCTCACTTCATGGCGCTGGATCGATCCCGCATTCATCTGGATGGCATCCTCGACGAGATCCTTCGGCCGAAGCACTTCGGTAACCCCGGAGACGCGGGAATAACTTTGCTGCATCGCGACGATCTCCTTGATGTGCTCGATGTTCTTCTGAAGCAAGGCGGTTTCCTCGATCAGCCATTGTTGCTCCTGGAGCAGAAAATCAGACAGCGCGGCGAGAAACGGCGGGAGTTGCCTGCCTTTGGGATCACGCGTCAGGAAGTTGCCCAATTCGGCCTCGTGTTGTCGAAGCAAGCCGACGGCCTTGGCCAGGCCGCCGAGCTTGGAATTCCTAAGTTTCTCGGACATGAGAGTCGATGACACATTGACGCTCGTGAGCACGTTGCCAACATTGTGCAAAACCGCCGTGGCGCCTTCGGCCATGCCGGCCATGCGGGAGGCTTCGAGCAGTTCCCGTTGATTTGCGCAAATCAGTTCAGTCTGCGCCCGCACCTGGCGTCGCAACAAGCCAATCCAAGCAAATGCGACGAGAATTGCGGCGCCCAGGCCGGCCGCCATGAAAAGCGTATGGCGCATGGTCCACCATGGCGCAGGCGTCACGAGGACCACGTCTTTGGCTTCGGCGAGGAGCAGCCGAAACGTTGCGGGATCGCGTTGCTCGTTGCTTTGGATGGAGCAAACGCCCGCCAGGCGAACCAGGCTGCCGGAGCGCCAGGGGGGAAGTTCCTGGCCAGCGCCCGAGGCCTGGAAGTGAGCGCTGAAAATAATGGGGCCATCCTGAAGCACCAGCTTCTGCCGGGCAGAGTGCGGGATGTTCTGGACCAATGTGGCCTGCACCTCCACGACCCGCATGTCGTTGGTCCCTTGCGCCAGGATTTGCTCGGCGGTGGTTTTCGTCGGGCGCGGCAAATGGCCGGGCCCTGTTTTTCGAACCTTTGCCTCCTCCAAATACGGTGAGAAATCTCCAATGGCTGGAAATCCCAATACGTCCACCACATCACCGACACGAAGGCCGGCTGGTTCCGTCGTGCTGATTCGGATACCGCCCGTGCTGTCCTCCATCACGAATCCGCTCCCCGGCAGGAGCAGCGTCACGACGCCGGCGACTTTCACGCGCCGGCCTGCCAGCCGCTCCGGATCGAACGTGGCCACGGTCGCGACCGGTATGGTGCGCGCGGCAAAAGCGTCCGCAGGAACATCCTCCAAAATACGAATCTGCTCCAGGCTGGGCACGTGCAAAACGATTCCGCTCAACTGGCCTCGCGAATTCAATTCGGAAGAACAAGCGCCCTGGACACTGACCAGGGTATCAATCAAGTGCGTTGGGGGCGGCTGGTTGTCGGAGTTGGGCATAATGACCCGGAACCGGCCTTTTCGCGTCATCACGCTCAAATTGACATGGCTCCATTCGTCCGTCACGCGCCGGACCACGCCTTCGAGTTGGACCCAATGGGCGTCCAGAGTTCCGTTGGCCAAATCCTCAAGGTCCACCCT
>Ga0073928_10010206_pt1 | contig 11235 bp, 16 predicted proteins | sample PaiPotPPA55metaG_FD_76969 | JGI IMG/M metagenome (GOLD analysis project Ga0073928, IMG submission 76969) | Iron sulfur acid spring bacterial and archeal communities from Banff, Canada, to study Microbial Dark Matter (Phase II) - Paint Pots PPA... ...
CTCGTGCCATCCTAGGTTAACCTTCCCATCCTTCAATCCGCTGCTTTTGCGCTCGTAGCTCAGCTGGATAGAGCAAGGGATTTCTAATCCCTGGGTCGTGGGTTCGAGTCCCGCCGAGCGCGCACTAAATTCGAACCCTCACCCGCCACTTACCCGCCACTTTAGCACCCCTTCCCGCTATCTTTACCCTCGCAAGCCATCAACACGCGTCCTGGGGGCTCTGGTGAACGCCTTTGGCCATTCTAGGGGGTTGCGTGAGCGCCGATTCGGAGTCAGAATCCAAGTCTCAGAATGGCCTTCGACACCCAGCGACATCTGAGAGCGGCGGCCCGGTCCTCTTCCAACGGGGCGACAGCAGGAACAACCACCACTAAGCGGCACCGCCACGCTGATCCCCTCGAAATGCTCAAATTAACGTTGCGGGTGCTTAGTGAGCGCGAATATCAGGATTTCATCCACGGGCTAGGACTACCGCCGCGCAGCGTCATAGAAGCGAGACTGACCCGGCACTGAAACATCGGCTGCCGAAAAGCTCAAATGGCGGTTATCGCTGCTCAGCGTTTTAGGCGTCCCGGCCACCTTCAGCCAGTCGTTGGTCTTTCGATTTCACGACACCAATGTCGGGAAATTTGCCTGACTTCGGTCCCCGCCTGCTGTTCCTTGCCGCCTGTCAGCTCTTCGTAGCGGTGGGCTGTAGGGACCGATATTCCAGCCTCGGTTAACTGCTTCTCTTTGGTGATGGTATTCTCACCGTTGAGAACACCATGGCCTTTATTAGGCTTAGCCTTCTCCAGTTCCCGGCTCAGCTCTCCGATCCGAATGCAGGCCCTTAGTTTAACTTCTGCAAACTGCCGTTCCGCTTCAGGATTGTCGTTGGTTCGTTGGTCTAGTCGATCTCCTCGCCCCATACACGCGTCGCCTGTAGCCCTAGGAAGACGCTGAAAATTGCCTCTTCTGCCTCCTCGCTCAGCTGGCCGCTGATATTCAGTGCACTCAAAACAGCGGCGAGTTTATCCAGAGCCTCCTGAGTCGCCGCGTCCATCATTTCTTGGTAACGGGCTTCGCTGATCTCGCCCGCCTTGTAGCTGGCTTCCAACTGGTCACTGTAAGCCAAACGCTGGTCAGCGTATTCACGTAGCTCGCGTACAAGCTTGTCGGCCTTGTCCGTCGTCATTGTTGCTGTAGCCATTCTGGTCGGACTTTGATCGAAAGGTTGTCGAAATTCATTGCTCGTTGTTGTCGTTGAGGGGTTGGGGTTGTCAGTGGGTCCTGAGGAAAAGCGCTTCGAGTGCGGCCGGCCAATGCCATCGGGGCCAGCACGGTCTGTCATGCTTAAGCTTGTAGCTCGTCGGTGATCTGAGAAAAGCCAGCTCCTGTTCGTTCACCCTTTGCAAAAGCTCGAACAGTTCGGTCTCTTCCGGGTTGAGCCGTCGCCGCAGTTTCAGCCGTTCCACCAAATCAAGTCTCAGCGCCAGAGAATAGTTGTCAGGGTCAGAGCTTCCGGCCAAATACGCGGCCCATTCTTGGTCGGTCGTCGGCGGTCTAAAAGCACTCAATCAATGTTGGCCTTCTCCACCCACTCCGTGAGCAGGTTGATCAAATGACCTGCGACGAAGCGGTCAGCGCCTTTGCGGGCCTCCTTGATGGTCGGGTAATGGCCAGTGGCTAGGGTGCCCCCGTCAACGAGCACGATCATCTCCCACTCTTCGTTGCCCAAGTGATCAGTTCCGCCCACTAGCAGGCCCTGCAGCTTGTGGCCTAGCGCCTCCAGCCTGAACTGGTTGAGGCCGTTGTAATGCATGCCCAATTCGGGGTTCGGAAGTTTCTTAGCCACTGATTCTTGCCGCCTCGCTGTAATCTCTGTTTGTCATGCCAACAATGTACGGCGGCACCGTACAACTATCAAGCCTTGATTATACGGCACTGCCGCACTTACACTTGTGGCATGCCCAACGACGAGAGCGAGCCGTTGACCAGAGAACTACTCGACCGGCTGCGAACCTACGTTGAAGCTAAACGTGGCCGGGGTCGTGAGATTGCAGCCTTTCTGGGCATCGAGCCTTCGTCCGTGTCTGACTGGCTCAATGGTCGCACGGTCCCGTCACTCGAAAACGGTTTGCGCCTTCAGCAGTATCTCGCTCGCCGTAGACGCTACGGCTTAGAAGGACGCATCCAATGAGTTTCGAAAGCGCTCGCAGTCGCAAACGCCATATCGCCATTCAGCGGAGACGGCGCAGAGCGTGGCAACGTGAAGTCGCCGTTCAAGAACGCGAGGTGGCAGCTCATCAGCGCAAGGTCGGCTCGATCCGCTACCAACTCAGGCAAGCGCTCAGCGAACTGCTGGCTGAGCACAAAGACGCCGGGATGCTGCCTACCAGCGCCCGGTTTCTCTTTTACGAACTGGTCCAGCGCGGCGTGATCTCCAAGCATGCCACTGGTGGCCGCCGCGCCGATCAGAATATGATCGATGCTCTGACTAGCCTGCGGGAAGACGGCACGATTCCCTGGGATTGGATCGTGGACGAGACTCGCGCAGTGAGCGATTACACCGGCTACGAGTCGGTCAAAGCGGGCCTGACTAATGTGGTTGATCAAATCAAGCTCGACCCCTGGAACAAGGATGCGCCCTTGATATTAACTGAAAGCCGGTCTTTGGCCGGGGTCTTGCGCAGCCTGTGCGGCCAGTACCGGGTTATCATCGCGCCGACAAACGGTCAGGCTGCCGGATTCCTCCACACCAAGGTCGCGGAGTTGTCGGACCAATACTCAAGGGTGCTGTACCTGGGCGACTTCGATCTGGCCGGTGGCGACATCGAAAATAATACCCGGCGCGTTCTTGAACACGAGGTAGGCAATCTTGGCTGGGAACGGCTGGCCCTGACTGCTGCACAAGTCGAAGAATACAATCTGCCGGTGATCGAAAAGTATGATCGGCGTTTCACGGACGGTGGCAAACACGATGCCGTTGAAACCGAAGCTTTGAGCCAAGCCGTCATTGTCCAGATCGTGCAGGAGCGGCTGGACGAACTGTTGCCTGAACCGCTCGAAGCCGTTCAAGAACGCGAGCAAGCGCAGCAAGAAAGTCTCAAGGATTACCTAAACGGCTTCGAACCCGAATAGGGACGTGGAGCGAGCCATCCGCCTGCAGGTCGCCACCATGCTATGACCCTGCTTTTGGAATTCCTGGGCGTTTTAACCGTGGCCGCCGCCCGTAAATCCACCTGGGCCTCGTGTCGGCACCACCATGGGCAGAAGATAGTAGGTTCCCGAATCGACAAAGGCACTACTCGGGTCCACGTAAGGATCGTCTAGCCCTTGGTTTTCTTCCGATCGGCGGTGTCGATTGCGTCTCAGATAATGGTTCAACGTCCGATTCGATATGCGGCTACGTTGCGATTGTGTCAGGTGCATGGCGATTAGAATCCTGTCGATAGCCTCATGGCGGCGTCGCCCCGTTGGATTGCTGCTGCTCTGGCGGCGTCCACAGATCCACTCTGCCGTCCGGTTGGACAATGCGGAAAGCTCGCCCTGGTTCTTGAGCTTCCCCCGGCTGATGCAGTTCCAAGATCACGGTAAAACCGTTGCCCTCGGGCGGAATCAACGGCAGACCGTCCTTGCCGGAAATTTCCATCAGTTGCCTTTCGCTCGGATAATGATTCGGGAACCGTCTGGCTAGCAAATGAAGCGCGTGCGTCTTCATCGCGAGGACGTGCAACCTCTTTTCACCCGCAGCCATCGCTTTCACCATCGCCGCCCGAAACTTCGCGTAACAGCTTTTGGGCAGCTCCTCGCCCCGGCCCATCCATTCGTAAAACGTGCTCAAGCCCAGCCCGCAAACGTCGCAGTGGGTCTCAAAACTCGCCCCCGGACAATCCGTCATACTGGCTACCAAACGCCGCGTCATCGCCGCCACCCTTAGATCAATCATCCGGCTTTTCTGCTTTTTCTGGGGCGGCTGCTTGACCGGCTCTGGCGCTGCCGGGAGCTGGTCCGGCACCGGATGCACTGAACCCCTCCGCAATCTCGGCATCTGCGGGTTGCGATGCTTGGCTCGTTCTGCGGCGCTGCGCAGCTTTGGCGGCCTTTTCATATGCTTAGTCCAGCTGCACGAATGGTCTGCGGATGCGGCGAAGTCGCGAGACCGGCTTTCTCGCGGTCCCGATCTCGGATTGCGGGCGGCTGGGTTTTTCACTTCCTACCATGTGCCGTGGACCGCTTACCACGTGACGCGGTTTAGGTTTCTGGCGAACAAACCGGCCAGTCTTTTTATCGCGTGGCCCAGTCATGATTTGCCGCTTGTCCACATCGACCACACTAGCCGATTGAAACAAGCTCTCCGATCGTTATCTAACCGTTGTTGCTCCCGTTCAGCCTTCACCCATCCCGGCACTTTCGCTTTCGGGCTTGGCGGATTGGGCCAGAGGTAAGCCGTCTCCAGTTGCAGATTCTCGCGTATCCTGATCGCATTCATGGGGTTGCCCTTCTGCTCTGCTCTGGCAGAGGTTTCCGGCGTTTTTTCCTGAGCTGTTTCTCAGTCCGCCGCCGTGCCAACTGAGTCTTTTTTCGAGATTCACGGTGTCTCATATCAGGAAATCTCCAACAGTTTCTGGCCGCGTTCGGTCAGTTGCCAGCCGATGAATTTTCGGCCGGTGCGGGTGTCTTGCCACACCATCTCGGCCTCCTGCGTGGTCTGGCCCAGATAATCGACGAATTTGCAAAGTGCATCGTACCGCGCCGGATGCGTGCGCGGTACACCGCACTGGTCGGCAATGGCCGAGACGTAGATAGGCCCTTTGTTTAAGGATTCTCGCACTTTCCGGGTCTCCTGTGCTGTTAGCTGATGCTCACTTCCGATTGCTCCGGTGTAAGTGCCATCCTCATTGCGTTTCAATGGTTGCGTTTTCATAATCGTCATCTCACTACCCGGTCGCCTCGAATTGCTGCCCGCCCGTTTCTGCGCCTACCCATTTCAACGCACCCAGGTTTCCATTTTAATTCTTGGAGCGTCCCGGCTGCGAAGATCGTTTGCAGTGGCTCGCTCGGCCCGTTCGCAGCCTGCGGCGCTGATGAGGCAAGACCATCAGCAACCGCAGGCGGCGAGGCAGCATCAGGACAGCGTTTGTTTCGGATAATCAAATCGGGGTTACCCAAGTTAACCGTCTCGACCGTGAACTGGTCCGGCCACCTGTCTAACACCCGGCGAATCAAAACCGGGTCCAAAAATTCGCTTAGCCAGGACAGATGCCGGTGGGTTTTCTCTAACAGCACAACCAGCTTTTGCCTAGTTGTCTCTAGTTCGGCATTCGGCTCCCCAACCGGCTCTAGCAGCGGTGCGGCGGCCTGTTCGGATTCCTGAATTCGAGATTTTTCACCGCCAGTCCACCGGTACAAAATATCGCTGCTACCACCTCTGGCTTTACGCTCGGTAATGGCAATTTCCGCTACCCCTGCCAGTAAGCGTTGCACGTCCAGGCTTGGAATCCGTGTGGAGTTGTAGAGCTTTATTAACCTCACCCCATTAGCTCCAGCTTGCCTGACCGCTCTGATTAACACCCGACGCATCAAAATATCTTCCCGGCTTTCAAGCTGGCCGTCTTGCAAACGGATCGTTGGTTTGCCGCTTGAGAGTTCAGTCGAGCCTTGAAAAATTTCTGGGAACTTGGCGATTTGGGTCTCCAGAAATACCGGTGAAAGTGCGTGCTCACGTCTCAGTTGCCCGTAGGTCACCGGCTCGTGATTCTTGAGTAGCTGCCGCAGCTCTTCGTGTTGGGCGGCATCGGAATAAGCAACCATTGGTTTGCGTTTGTTCGGTTTTTTGGCACTCATAGGAATTTGTATTCGTTGGCTGAGGTACTCGTCCTGGCGCCGCCGCCACTGCGCCGTTTGTGCCGCAGTGGGTAAGTAGGATCGAGCGTGGCGAGATACTCTTGGTTGGTCATGCTGGCGAGGCGGGCCTCCACTACCTTCTGCGTGACCGGCTTGGGCTGCGTGTAGTCTTTGAGCGCCACCACAACCGTGGGCTGCGTGTGCCCGTTGTGTTGCAGCCGGATTGCGATCGGGCTCTGGGCGAGCTCCAGTAGATCGTCGACCTGGCTCCGGCTAAAGCCGCAGTCCCTGGTCAGCAGATGCAGCCGGATCACGCCGCCGTTACTTTCCAACAATTGAAGCAGCCGCTCACGTGGCGTGCGTATGCTATTTGCGCTCATTGTGTCGGGCCAGTGGCGGGTGAGGGTTCGATTTAGGTGCGCGCCCGAGGAGGCGCGAACCCACGACCCAGGAATTGGATATCCCTAGCATAGACTGGTTTGTTTCAATATTCATTCTTGTTCGGGTTGGTTCATTGTCTTCTTTAGAAAAGCTGCATCTCAGCACTGGCCAAAGCGCCCGGCCCCGGCAGCCGGACGTGCTCGCGGCGATGGCAGAAGCCGCATAGACCAATCAGATCCGAGTCCGGCGTTGAAGAGACCGGATCTGAGTAGCGCAGATGGTGGACCTGTTTGAGCCGCCTGGTCTTACAGATCTCGCACAGCCCGCCAGAACGGACGATGACGCGGGCACGCTGCAGCGACCACTCGACCGTCCTCAAGAACCGGCGGTAATCGCGTTGCTGGGCTGTCAATCTGTGCTGCTTTTTCATCATCCGCTTTTTACGGGGCTTGGGGTGCAATAAGGTGCAACAACTCGCCTAAAAATGGGGTAGTTGTTGCACCCCTTGTTGCTAGTTATTGCACCGTTGTTGCAGGTCGTTTTCCGAGGGGAATTGCAAAGTTGTTGCCAACGGGGTGGGGAGTTGTTGCACTGTTGCGCGTATATACCCATGCAACAGTGCAATAACTCACCGATCTGAGGGTCTTTAGACCAGTTCATAGTGCCCCCTTTTGCTCTTTTTGATCTTGCCCTTATCGACCAAAATTTTGGCCATCTTGGAAATGGTCCAGTTGGGCAGCCCCATCACTTCGCCAAGCTCTTTGTTACTGTCGATGCCGCTCTGAATATGCTGAAGTAAAGCGTCGGACCGACTAGCCTCTTTGCATCCCAGAGTAACAACCGCGCCTGCGGGTTTAATCGTCCACTCATAGTCGGGCACCGCTTCACAGCCGCGATATTTAACTAACCGGCTCACAAAGTTGGTTCCTGGCTGGTCAGTGCCTTCCTTCTTGTCGTCCAGTCGCATCACCCAAGCCGCCGCATCTTCGCGTTTACTGGTGCCGCGCATCCGAGTCGTATTGACCCCTGTATGGTGGATGATGACCACACTGATTTTGGTCCGCCGCAGCTCTAGGAGCCACGGCAAAACCTTTTCCCATTCATCCGCATCGTTCTCGCCGACGCCGGTGAACAGGCATCCGAGGTTATCAAGCACCAACACCTTGATCCCTTTTTGCACACAAATTTGGGTAATCAGCCCCTGGTCTATTTTTGAAGCCAGATTAAGCACCAACTCCGATTGGCTATACAGGATTTCATGATTGAGTAGGTGAAAATGCTCAGGAATCTGACCGCCATTTATTGCCTTAATCCGGCCTCGGATATCGTCGGCTGGCATCTCCCCGTCCACGTAAAGCACCGGCCATTGCTTGGCCTCGTGTACCGACCATGGACCGCAGGGTTGGCCTTCAGTCAGTGCACTCGTCAGCCACATGGCGAACCAGGTCTTACCTGATCCGCGATAGGCAAAAATGAAACCCAAGTCTCCTTCCTTAAACCAGTCCTTGAGGATGATTTGGCGGGGCGGAATCTCTATTTCGAGAAGCTCGGAACCCTTAACCGTAGCCTTACTCAGCGCCTGGAAACGTCGCGCTTGGGCTGCGGCTTCTTCATCTTGTACTTTTTTGAGCCCAGGGTCCGGCGTGGCTTTTGGCGGCGGCGAGTCTAGCTCTACCGCATCCCGATGCAGTTTCTCGACGAGGTCCCTGTCAGCACCAGATTCGATCAGTTCGGCGACATCTTTGAAGCCTTTCGGCAGCCGGACCGCTTTCATGGAGCGCCCGTTAGCAAAACTAGCGGCATCAGCCTCCCACTTTTGGCCGGCTTCGTCGTTCTGGGTCCAGAGCATAACACCTTTGATATTTGGTGGCAGATCCGCCAATAACTTTGCGTTGCCGCTTCCACGGGTCGCAACCAGCGCCCATTTTTTTGAGGCATGCACCCCCAGCACAGCATCCACGCTGAACATGTCCCACTGGCTCTCGAAAGCATGGACGTACTCAACCTTTGAGAGATCGCCAATCACGAAAAGCGCGACGGGAAAACCTTTAGATTCGTAGAACCATTCGGGGCGTTGTCCCGGTGGCACTGTCTCGTCTTTGAGGTAGTGGATTGAAGTCAGCTCGCCCTTAGAATTAATAACCGGGAAAGCCCAGTGATCGGTGCCAAACTTCTTATTGTGGTAACGGCCAATTAATTTCTGGTCGCGTAACCAGGCCGCATACTCAACCGAGAACGAGCCGCGCCAATCTAGCGCCAAGTGCTTCAAATCTTCGTCGGTTACCTTCTGTACGCATTGCTCCCAGTCTGTGAATGGCTTGGGCTCTTGGTTAGAGCCGTTCTTGTGATACCCAAAGTCTTGACCAGCATATAACTGCAGGTCGGTGAAGAAGCGCTCCCAATCGCCCTCCGGTATGTTGCGCAGCCGCATCCAGGTCTCAAGGATGTTGCCGGTACCGCGCTCGCCTGAAGCAAAGCCCTTACACATGCCGAGCTTCTCATCCCTGGCGATGTGGATACATACCGAGTCACCGGGACCGCCTTGGGCCTTGCGCATGCCGTGGCGTTCCGCGCCTTTGGTTTTGCCGCCCGGTAGGAGATAATCGGCGACGGTCTCGATGTGGTCCTCCATCCAAGCCCGCGCTAATTGCACCGGCGTTGTCATGAGCGGGAGCTCCGTTCTGCGTCGGTTTCGACGAGAAACCATGAGCCGCAATGACACCTGACCGGCGTCAGCGTCCCCGCGAGAAAAGCTCCGCGAAAGTCTGCGTCGGCGGTGGAGTAGACAGCACGGTATCGGTGGAGCAGCTGGCATAGACCGCATTCGATCTGAAGCAGACGTGGCCCCGGCTTGAGCCTCGGTCGGGATGAGGGATTTTCCATCATATCTTGTCTGTTGAGCCGGGCGTTTCTTTGCGGGATGCCCGGCTCTTTTTTTGTTAGGCGGCAACCTCTTTTTTCGACGGTCGGCCACGGCGGCGGGGGATAACTGTGGGTCGCGGCTTCTTTGGCGGTACCGTTCCCTGCATCCAGGCAATGACGCTTTGGACGTCGTAATAAAATCTGTTCCCGTGCAGCGTGCCCTTGATACGACCGGCTCTGAGCGCACGGCGAAGGGTCACGGGATGGCACTGTCGGACTCGGTCGTTGATGCCCTTGGCGGGCAAAAATAGCTGTATCGGTGTAGTCGATGGATCTGCGGTGGTCATTGTTGTTGGCCCAGAGCCGCTCGCTTTTTTTGGCTGATGGCTAGCCTGCGAGAGCCCTGGAAACGAAAAAGCGCGGCCATCAGTTTGACCGCGCCAGCGTGCCGCGACCGCGCCTGAACTAGAGAGACTCCTATCGACCGAGCAGGTCCTAAGCAAGGAGTGTCAGGGGATCTTTGTGTTCGTGTTTGCTAGTTAACCTACCGCGTCCGCCCTGTCACGTACAATGTTCGTTTTATTACTCACATTGTTAGGTGGCTGGTTAATCGGCACTACCTTAGAGGACGCGGCCAGGATCGAGCCCAGCCCGGTTACCACCCCTTCACGAGTATCCGTATAATGCCGCTCCGTTGTCTGGATGTCGGCATGTCTCAATGCCCGGCTGGCGGCATAGATGCCGTCATTGTCGCAGATCAAACTGCCATACAATTTTCTCAGACCGTGAACCGGCGAACGATCTTTGACCCCGGCCTTGCGTAACCACACCGCCAGCTTTTCGAAAGTTTTTTGGGCTCGATAATGCTCGAATCTAGCGTTTTTCTTGGGTGCAACCTGCGATTCGAGAACAAAAGTTGAACTACTTTTTGCGTGCCAGCCTCTGAACAAACCAATGACTTCCCGCTCCAGCGCAATCGTGCCGACACTCTTAGCCGATTTGGGATGGATAAACTCGGTCACTCCAACATGCAGCGTCCCCCCATCGAAATCGAAAGCACTCCATTCGATCGCGTCCGCCTCGCCCCGGCGCAGGCCAGCGGTCAGGCAGAGTAAAAGCGCTTTGAACAGTTCCTCGTTCTCTTTGTTAGCCAGCTCGGCATTGGCTTTAGCCAATAGATCGGTGGCTTTGACGCTCTTGACGAACCGGTGATTATGAGACGTGAGAAACTTGACCTTGGCGAATGGGTCGGGCAAACCCGCGAGCTCCAATTGCTCTAAGCGCTCAGCACTGAACAAAGCTTTGCACTGGCGCAAAATTGTATTCGACGTGGTTTCTGCGGCCTGGCGCTTTCCCTCGTCGCCAAGGCCCCGCTGTTTGATGTAATCGGCTCGCCACTGTTCAACCGCGGCGCGGGTGATGTCGGCGATTTTGATGGCGTTGACCTTGGCTAACCATTTCTCACGGTTCTTACCCTGACCGCCGATACCGGTACGATCCAGGCCCTTGATATCGGAAAAAACCCTTCGCACCTCGGCGGCGTACTCGAAGAACGTCTTGGTCCGGCCCAGCCACAGTTTCTCGACCTTCGCGAGCAACTGGCCGATGGTCTCGGTAGGTATCTCTTCAATCCCGTCGCCGTACTTGGCCCAGGTTGCAGCCATACCGTTGGTGGTTAGGAAATCGGAGATCTCCTTGGCCTTTCTGGCCGCGTCGGCTTCGAGGACCAACTTGGTGGAGAACGTTTTTCTGTTTCTGGTGCCGCCTTGCTGCAGCCGGATATGAAACGGCAGGCTGTTGTTTTTCGGGTCGTACCGGAAGATCTTCTGTTTGAATTTCTTGATGCTGGTTGCCACTGTTTTTATCTGCCTCGTTGTAACAGCCCGGTTTTCACCCGCCACTTACCCGCCACTTTCGCTGTTTTCTGGTGTTCGCTAAAGTTCGTTATTTCGCAGAACAAATATGGCCGATGTCCCTCGTAAAATAAAGGAAATTGTACGCTAAAGTGCGCTTCGTGTTCGTTTGATGAACTCCCTGGGAAGTAAGGGATTTCTAATCCCTGGGTCGTGGGTTCGAGTCCCGCCGAGCGCGCCACGCCGCTTTCAGGCGTCCAACGGAGCCGCCCACTCTTAAAACGGCAGAAGCTCTTTGAGCCTGACTGTCTTC
>Ga0073928_10010207_pt1 | contig 11234 bp, 10 predicted proteins | sample PaiPotPPA55metaG_FD_76969 | JGI IMG/M metagenome (GOLD analysis project Ga0073928, IMG submission 76969) | Iron sulfur acid spring bacterial and archeal communities from Banff, Canada, to study Microbial Dark Matter (Phase II) - Paint Pots PPA... ...
CCTCAGCGAAATATCGCGCAGCGATTTAGTGCCCTGGCCCATCGCGACATTTCGCTGCGCTGCAGAATTTGGTCGCTATTGGGGCATAGCGGACATCGAGCAAGCCTGACCAATCATGCTCGATTTATGAGTACGCGCCCTTCAATCAAACGCCAGGCGTTGAAAAGTCTATCGGCAGCTGCCGCAGTGCATTGATTAAATTTCCAAGAAGTCAAAGAAAATCACACAAGTCTCGCTATTGCGTCGCTATGTAGACGGCTATCCGCCGGTTTGTTCGGGACGCTTGCCGCCTCACGTCTCCGTCAGAGCCACTTGGTCGCGGCTCCAAAGTTGACATACTACCGTGGGAGGTCGTTTCCGAGAGCCCGGCTTAGGCATCGGTCATTTCTCAAGCGAGATCGGTATGGTCGGCGATACCAGTATTCCACTCATTCCGCGCAAAACCTTCTTCGAGAATCCCAATGCCTTCAATCCCCGGCTTTCGCCCGACGGGCACTGGCTCGCCTGGATCGCCCCCGTCGATGGCGTCATGAACGTCTGGGTGGCGCCGCGAGACGACCTGACAAAGGGCCGCCCGCTTACCCGCCAGACCGACCGACCCATCTTCCAGCACTGGTTCGCGCGCACCAATGCGCACGTGCTGTTCAGCAAGGACAGGGACGGCGACGAGAACTTCAATCTCTGGTGCGTCGGCATCGGCGGCTCCGACCCGCGCAATCTGACGCCTTACAGCGCCGTGCTCGCGATCGTTCTTGGCATGCACCACGAGGACCCTAATCTCATAGCCGTAGGGATGAACGACCGCGACGCACGATGGCACGACTTGTACCTCGTCGACATCCGCACGGGCGAGCGCCGGCTCGTCTACGAGAACAAGGATGAAATCGCCAGCTTTATCCCCGACAGCCGGCTGAACCTTAGGCTCGCAACGACGATGCGAGACAAGGGGCGCGGATCGGCGATCCTGAAATGGACCGGTGCCGCCTTCGAAGAGATCATGTCCATCGAGGCCGACGACGTCCTCAGCACCGAACCGTTGCACGTCAATCGCGCCGGAGACGCTTGGTTCCTACGCAGTTCCGTCGGCCGCGATAAGGCAGCGATCCTGCGTGTCGATTGGATGACGGGCGCTGAATCGCTGGTCGCCAGACACGACAAAGCCGACGTCACGGCCTGCATGACTGACCCACGCACCGAAGAGGTGACCGCTGTCTCGGCCGAGTACATACGCAGTGCGTGGATCGCCATCGATCCCGCCACCGAACGCGACCTTACGATGCTTGCGCGTGAGCTCGATGGGACCATTGCGATCGAGAGTCAGTCGGACGACGACACGCTCTGGGTCGTCGCCGCGAGTAGTCCCGACCGTCCCTTGGCTTGGCACTTGCTCGACCGACGTTTAGGGAAAATCACGTCCCTTTTCTCTGCGCGACCGAAGCTAGAGAAGGTCACACTCGCACCCATGCACGGCGTCGTCATCAGGTCGCGCGACGGGCTCGACCTCGTCTCCTACCTGACGCTGCCGGCGACCGTGACCGGGGTGCGACCCGCGCGTCCGCTGCCGATGGTACTCCAGGTCCACGGCGGACCCTGGTGGCGCGACGGCTGGCACTTCAATCGCGACGTCCAGTGGTTAGCCAATCGCAACTATGCCGTCCTGCAGGTCAACTATCGGGGCTCGACTGGTTTCGGCAAGACGTTCACCAATGCCGGTGACCGGGAGTGGGCCGGCAAGATGCACGACGATCTGATCGACGCCGTCAACTGGTCCATCGCGGAGGGCATCGCCGACCCCAAACGTATCGCCATCTGCGGTGCTTCCTACGGTGGCTACGCCTCCTTTGTGGGCGCTACCTTCACGCCGGACGTGTTCTGCTGCAGCGTGCCCGTCGTCGGAATCACCAACCTTGAGACGATGCTCGCCGATCCGCCGCCCTACTGGGCCGCGTTCTACGAACAGGAATGCCACCGCGTCGGCGATCCCCGTACTCCGGAGGGCGTTGCACTCCTCAAGGCGCGCTCGCCGCTGTACCGGGCCGGCGACATCACAAAGCCGATGCTGATCGGTCACGGCGCCAACGACGTGCGCTGCAAGGTGGGCGAGAGCGACCAGATTGTCGCGGCAATGACGGCAAGGTGCATTCCTGTGATTTATGTCGTCTGTCCCGACGAGGGCCACGGCTTCGCGCGCCCTGAGAACGACATCGCCTTCAAAGCCATCATGGAGGCGTTCCTCGCCCGTCATCTCGGCGGTCGCGCGGAGCCCACCGGCGACGACTTCAAGGGCTCAAGCCACGAGATTCGTGCCGGTGGCGAAGTCTTTCGGGATATAAACCTCGATGAGGCCACCCTGCCTGCGCCTTAACCTGCATTAGCGGACTGGCCGAATGGCTGTGAACCTCGGGAGCCGTCGTGGTGCCATATGTGGCGAGTCCTGTGCCAGGACACGAAGCGCTGCGTCGAAATCGTATGGTGGATTTTCAAGTTTCAGTCCGTGAAACTCCAGAGTCATGGTCTCTGCGGCACGCTTGGCTGCCGTAAACTGATCGACGGAAAGCGCATCGTATAGGGCTGTGGCCTTGGTCCTTCCTGGAAGGGCCTGCGTCAGCAGTTCGAGCTGCTTCTCCGCTAACTCCAGTTGTTCAAAGTATATTCCCGTGACTTTGCCGCCCGGCCGGCAAGACTGGAAACGTAGCCGCGCCCTGTTGGATCAAAGTTGATTGCGATCATCGCTATCGGAATTGTACCACTGGCGCCGAAAGCCGCTTGCAGCACGGCCTCAGGCCCATCGGCGACAAGTACATCGACATCGGATTGGGCCAGTTCGGCAGCCTGCGCGGAAATATCGGCGCCTGGCACGTTGTGGTATCGATATTCGATGATGAGGTTCTGCCCATCTACGAAGCCGAATTGTCGCAGTTCGCTGGATGACCGCCTAACTTGCAACAATCATTGGATTGTTGGGCTGGGGGCCGAGATAGCCTACCCGGGCGATCTTTGCCGGTTGCTCCGCGCACGCCGCGAGCGGCCTTGCGGCTACCGCGCCGCCAAGAAAGTTGATGAACTCGCGCCGCTTCACGGCCTTCCCTCAGGCTGAGTACAAACCCTACATATCCTCGCAGGAATGTTGTGTCGTGCACCACAGCAAATCTAGCCCTCAATGGCAGAGATGGGCCAAACGCAACAAACTTCGGTATGGCAAGTTGCAGCGTGCAGGTCGCCGGCAAGTCTGATCTCGACGCTTAATCGACCGTCCTGCAACGTGCAACTGACGAAGTCCGATCTAGCGTCCAGTTCGTGAAGACAAGACCACGCCGACATCGATATTGTGCACGGTCAAGCGGTCTGTTTCGTAGTAGGCGACAAAAACATCGTGGCTGAAGTTGGTGTCGTTAAAAAAGCCGACGGGGCCACCTGCAAGGAGGAATTTGACCAAAGCGCACCGCATTGTCATGGCCCGAAGGCAGCTAAGGCTTTCCGCTAAACCGCAGCACCGCGGAGATGCAAACTCCTGGCACCACCAACGTTGAACGATGGTGGTTTGAAAGGCTCCGGCGGGGCTATTGACGGGTGAAGACCTCTCGAGTCGCATTAACGTTCGTGTCGGCCGCCGGCGTCGCCGCCATCTTGCTTCGCACGCAAATCACTTTGACCACCTCGTTGGCGTTGAGGTCACGTCCCATCGCTGTATTGGCCAGGTAAGCTTGGCCATGCATGAGGCACGTAACAGGACTTGCGAACGTCTCGGGATTGCGCAGCACCTCCAAGGCGTTATCTTCGCTACAGGCACCAACGTCCGGCACAGAAGTAAGCGAGCAAATCAAAATCAAGGCAGTCAACATTTTGTTCCCATCGTTTTCGGTCGCGCTTGTTTTCCCAAACGCGACGGGCCATACGGATCATGAGCGGCATCAGAAGCAAGAAGCACGCCAACTTGCACTTCTAAGCGCCACGCCGCCTTTGGCGCGTGCCTATGTGACGGAAGCAATAATTTTGCCTTGGGGTTATGCCGGCAGGGAATCGACTACATCAAAAGATGCGCACCAGCGTATCGATGGTCAATCCGAAATTGGCACTCGGCCATGTGAATCCCCAAAGAAAGGGCGCCCTCTAAGGCCGAAGCGGTCAAATACGATCCGTCCATCTGCCTGTAAACAACGTACCGATTGGTCTATAGTGGGTATGAGCGATCTTTCCGGAGGCTACCTCCTCCGGAGGACTAAGAACGCGTTTCTTGGCCGGTGATCGCCATGCGCCTCGCGTTGTGCTTATTGTGCATCGTTCCCTTGACGCTGATGGCGTCTCGCGCTTTCGGGACGGATTTTACCCGCGCTGAAGTGGAGTCGGTGCTAGCGACCGCGCCGGCTGCGCAGACCCCCAGCTTCGCTGGACGCTCGTTGGCCGGCCTAGACCTTCATGAGCTCGATTTTACCGCGGTCGACCTCTCGGGCGCGGACCTTTCGGATGCCGATTTGCGCGGCGCTAAGCTTGTCGCCGCGAAACTCGTCGGCGCCAAGCTGCTGCGGGCGAGGCTCAACCTCGCCTGGATTATGCGCGCCGATTTTTCCCATGCCGATCTCTCCGGTGCAATATTGGAGACGCTGATCGTCTCAGCGGGGATGGAGACGCTACCTAACGAGACTGCTCGCTTCGTCGGTGCCAATCTCTCGGGAGCCAAAGTAACGGCGCGGTTTAGTTTGGACGACATGCAAGGAGCGGACCTTTCCCATCTGCGCGCATCTGCCGACATGCGTAATCAGTCGATGGGCTTGATCCGCACCGATTTCTCGCGGGCGAACTTGGCTGACGCTAATTTCGAAGATGCGGCGTTAGGACACGTAAATTTCGAGTTCGCCAAACTCCAGCGCGCCAATTTCTCCGGAGCGGATTTGTCCAATGCGGACCTCGCGGGCGCCGATTTGACCGACGCTAATTTGACCGGCGCCAAGACTACTGGAGCAAAATTTACCAGCGCGTCTCTTACGGGTGTAAGGGGATTATCACCACGGTGATAGTCGCGACGGACGACGACAAACGTTTGTCGGCGATGGAACTCGATGTCAGCTATACGACCCTCGTCAGCCTCAGCTGCAGCCAACACAAAAGCTTGACGCCTGCAGCGTTGCGGCAGCCGTTAGTGCGAAATCTTCCCAACCAAACTAAAAAGCCTACCTCGCGCGCAAAGACGGTGGCAGAGTGCGCGCAGGACTGCTGGGCGGCGCCACATGCGTGGGGCTGTGAGTTCAGATGGCGTAAGCGCCGCCGCGTTTCGGGCGGCGTCTTGCGGCGTACTTGGCGCAATCGCTATCGCGGTTGTGATGGCGCCACGGGTCGCGGCCGATCGGCGCTACTCCGTCTACGGCACATTCTTCGATATCGCTTCAGTGCCTTATTTGAATCTGACGGATCCACGCACATTGGTGCCGGGCATGCCGTTCGCTCTCTACATAGGCGTTCGCGGCACGCTATAGCGCTCCTCTCCGGACGTTCAAGAATTTGACCGAGTGGACGAAAACATGGTCGGACATGTATCGCGGATAGTCGTTATTGTCGTTACGCTCGCTTTAGTGGCTGGCAAGGCCAAAGCGCAGGGCCATTCCACACGATTCTGGAACCTGACCCAAAATACGATTTCGGAACTCCATTTGGCGCCGGCTGGTACTTCGGACTGGGGTCCTAATCAGTGCAAGAATGATAAAGACAGCGCGGTGGAGCCCGATGAGCGGCTGCGCATTACCGATGTGCCCTCGGGAAGCTATGACGCGAAACTCACCGATCTCACGGGGCGAGTCTGCATCGTGCGCGGCATTAGGATTGAGGCGGGCGCAATCTTCTCGATCGAGGAGAAGGACCTGACATCTTGCGATCGCTGAGTATATCTCGGCCTCTCGGTTGGGTGTGGACATCGACGCGCGAAGCTCACCCGTGCGTCGCATGCGGTAGTGATCATGAGTGGATAGTCTTACCTGATGATTTCCCGACGCAAGGCGATTGCCTTCATGAGCCTGGCCGGTTCGGCTGCGCCGGCTCTCGCACGCACAAAGAAGCCATCCACCGTTGGGCGATTCAACACGGATCGTGACCGTACAGTGGACCTCGCCGAAGCAACGAGGGCCGCTAGTGAGGTGTTTGACAAACTCGAGCCGACAAGGACCGCACGTTCAACATCAAAGAATTGCAAGGCCGCCTAAGCCGCAAGGATTTCCTAGGCACAGATCGAGACAACGATCAGACATTGAGCAAGGACGAATATCTTGCCATCGTCGAGCAGCGATTCAAATCCGCCGACGCGGACAGTAATGGTAGCGTGAGTGCGGCAGAGTTTACGACACCCGCCGGTCGCGCTCCGGCCCGGCTTTTTGGATTAGCAACTTGCAGCCGGTCGATCGGCATCTCTGATTTTAACTGCGATTTCGTTACGGATAGCGACGATTTCCTCCTCAGTGCGGAAGCTACGTGGATATTGGATCCGCACGTCGGCGAGCAGGCGTGCGGGTGACGCCGAAAGCAGCACGACCCGATCGGCGATTCCGATTGCTTCCTCGATACTGTGGGTCACCAGAAGGGTCGTCACTGGCTGGCGCGAAACCAACTCGACGAGTTCGGTACGCATCCTCGCTGCAAGCGCAGCGTCGAGTGACACGAACGGCTCGTCGAGTACCAACAGATCAGGTTTGACGGCGAACGCGCGGGCCAGAGCAACGCGGCGCGCGAGACCGAGCGAGAGCTCGCCGGGGTAATGGCGGCGATGCTCAGCGAGGCCCAGTGTCACGAACAGCGCGCTCAATGCAGCGTCGTTCACCTGCGGTGCGACGAACCTCACGTTTTCTTCGACGGTGCGCCAAGGCAGCAGGCGCGGCTCCTGAAAAACGACACCGAGCCTGCCGTGCGCCGGCAGCCGCACGCTCCCCTCGAAATCGCGGTCCAGCCCGGTCACAATGCGCAACAATGTCGTCTTCCCGCAGCCCGAGGGACCGACCAGCGCCGCGACTTCTCCGTTCATCAATGCAAACGAAACTTCGCCAAGGACGTGTAAACGACCGCCCGAGGCGGCGCGATACGACTTGTGCTCGATGTTCACTTCAAGCGGGCCTGACACGCCAGCGTGAGACATGTCGTTCAATCGGCTGCACCAAGAGCGTTTCGATGGCAAGCATCACGGCGACGAAGACCAGAGCATAAGCCAGGATATGCGTGACGTCGAATAGTTGGAACGCCATGCCAATTTCGAACCCGACTCCATTAGGTCGACCGAGCAATTCAACGATCAGCGCGATCTTCCAGACAAGTGATAGGCCAGAGCGCGCAGCCGCCGCGAGATACGGTGCAAGCTGCGGCAGAACCACATGACGCAGCCGCGTCCACCCTCCCATGCGGAACACCATCGCCATTTCGTCAAGCGCAGGGTCGAGCGCACGCGCTCCTTCGCGCACGGTAACCGTTGCGATCGGCAATTTGTTAAGGGCGACCGCTGCGATGGCCGCTGTTTCCGTTAGTCCCACCCATACATACGCAAGCACGATGATCACCAGCGCGGGCAGGTTAAGTAATACTATCAACCAAGGATCCGCAAGCTGATCAAATAAACGGACACGGCCCATCGCGAGTCCAATAGCGGTGCCGAGCAACATTGCGATCGTGAATGCTGCAGCGACACGCACAAGCGTGACACTGAGATTAAAGGCGAGCGCGCCGGAGCGCGCTTCTTGGACGATCGCAAGCCAGACCGTTTGCGGTCCTGGCAAAAGGCGCGTTCCGATGATGTGCGACCCGGCAAACCACACCAGCAGCAACAGGACGATCGAGGCAAGCCGCAGTGCCAGATTCATTCGCTCGGCCCCGTGCCGTAGAACGTGCCGGGATCGAGATCGCGCGACGGGCCGACGAGTTCCGCGCCGCCGATTTCCGTCAGCACACGGTATAGAGCGCGCGCATCGGCCTCCTCATCGGCCAGACGCCGTTGCGGAATACCTTCGAGAAACCGCCGACGATAAACATCGAGCGCGCCCGCGTCCGTTACCCCGATGCGCGGGGCAAGGCGCTGCCATTCCGCAGCCGAATCGACCAGAATCCTTTCGGCCTGGCGCGTGGCAGCAAAAAAGCGGCCGAGTAGCGCTCGGTTGCGTCGCGCCCAACCGCCGTCGAAAACGTAGCCCACCATGGCGACCGCTCCCTTAGCGCCGAGACCCTTGACGACGTCTTGCATGGGGACCGCAGGCCGCATGCCTTTGGCCTCGAGTTCGGCACAAAAATTCCAAAATGTCAGCGTGGCGTCGGTCTCGCCCTGCAACGCTTTTTGCGTGAGGAGCGGCGGCGCACCGTAGGCGATCGCGGCCTCCGTTTTGAGATCGACGCCCGATCGTCGCGCCAACGCCTGCAGCAGCAGCCAGCTTTTGTCGAGCGGTCCACCAGCAACGCCGAGCTTTTTGCCCTTCAGATCGGCAATGCCTTTGATCGGCGAATTGGCCGGCACCATCACCGCGCCGAGCGCGCTCGAATACGGATAGAAAACGAGATCGTCACCCAGCGCGCGCTCACGCCCTACCCATAGCCAGTCCGACACAATCAGATCGACCGAGCCGCCCTTGAGCGCGATTTTGCCGCCCTCGGTGCTCGCAAGCTCGGTGGTTTCAATTGCAAGATTCTCCAGCCGGTCGAGGTCGTGGGCGCGGAGGGTTTCGAGCTCCCACGCGAGCGTACCGGTCTTCATCGTGGCGATGCGAATGCGATCGGTCGCGACTGCACTGGACGGACCAATCGTCACCAGGCCGATTACCGCTGCAACCAGGCCCCGCAGCGCACGTTGAGCGAATTCCCCCCTACAATCGGTCATCATTTTGCATCTGGTTCTGTAGGAGCCCGGACACGGTCGTTCCTTCGAAATTTCTCGAACGTACGGAGGGAACATTTCCGCAATCCGGCGGTTCCTAGTTAAACCCTTGCGAGGAATTTCGTTCGACTTAGGTTGTGTCGCTCGCGCAACCGTCTACCGCAGCGGCAAAGGAGGATACCCATGGCCTGGACTACCCCAACTCTCCTCGAAATTTGCATCGGCCTCGAGATCAACGGCTACCTGCCTGCCGAATTCTAACCAGCGCTGCAGCTACAGTTGGACTCTTGCGGTCGGCGGACCGGTTCAGTCTGCCGACGCTGGGTTTTACGTCGCAGCGTTTTCGCCCGTGCTTGCGTAAAAAATTCGAATCCGCTCTATAAGCCATGTCCACGCCTCTTCCTCGGCAACCGACGCGGTCTTACTGACGGCGATTTCAAGATACGCAATTTCCCGTTCGACCTTTTCTCGTGGCAGCATTCGTAGGCGGCTCACTAGAATCGCCGCCTCAATGACCGCCGCCTGCGCCCGATTGAAGCCCTGAAAGGGGGCGTGGCCAATGTTGCACAGCACGTGACAATGGAACCGCGGCCTCAGTTCGTCCTCAGTAGTGTGAGTGACAGCTAGCTCGGCGTGCGCCAGCGCACCGGCCAACCGAGGGACCGCAATCTTGCTACAGGGCGCCGTCGGCCACTGGCCGCGCCCGGTCAAGCAACCGGCAAAGATACGCACGTCATCGGTGTAGTTTGCGACCGCGAATGGAACAGCGCGCAGGTTGTCGAGCGTTGTCGAAGGGTGGAATGGCGCAATAGTCCAGCCCTCGTCCTCCGCAATGATGCCCAATGGGGCAAAATGAACCTGCCCTGCCCCATTCATCGTCGAAACGATGGTCTCTCGTATCATAGGCATCCGGCTATCTCTTGCGTGCACGCAAGGTGTGCCCGGCCTCGACCAGACGTGTGAGGTCTTCAGAGGAGCTATCCACTGCACAACCCCAATTGAGTGCCGAATCCTGCGCGTAGCGCTTACCGAGTCGCCAAGCGATCTCCGCCTTCATCAATTCGGTGCCGAGATAGAAGGCGTGCGGCCCGTCCTGCTCGACGCCGAGTTCGGTGAATAGCGACATGGCGTCCTGCGCCACGTGGTGACCCTTGCGATTGAAAACGTGAATACCGTCTTCACCAACTTCGATGCGAAAATTGGCATCCTTGACCTGTGCCGCGATCTCGACGATCTCGCTCGGCGAATTGGGAAACGGCTTACGGTCGTGCAGTGCGAGCAAAGCGTCGCCGTAGTCCTTCGGGAGACTTGCGTCTTTACGTGCGGCGAACATGATGCGCCTGGCCGCGTCGTGTTCCTGGATCGTCCGGCGCGTGTGCGGGCTGACTTGCACAACGAGCACATTGCGAATGAAGAGCTCCGAACAAATCCCCAGCAACGCCGCCGTCACCCCGGCCGAATCTACGTCGGTCAATTCCGTCAGATTTCCCGTACCCATGAGTATTTCTGCGCCGGGTAGTCTTCGCCGCAATTCGGCGTAGCGGCCGAGCGAATTCATGAACCCGAAATGAATTGGATCGAGAACCGGATCGAGGATCGCTGGGATTCCGCGTTTGTCGGCCGCTTCCGCCGCTCGTAATAGCGAGGGCAATTCGCCATGGCTTGCCGGTATCAGAATTGGAACCGCGCCTGTCTCGCTGGCGAGGTCCACGGTCGCTTCGGTCAGGCTAAGCAGGAACTGCGCGCCGGTCTTGCCGCCGCGACGCAATTCGTCCGTGTTGGCAGAGTCGACGCTTACGGTGTAGCCACCTCCCCGCAATGCGCGAACCGCGTCCTCGAGGTGTGGAAACGGCGTGTCCGGTAGACAGCCGAGATCGATGACGTCGGCTCCGGCTGCCCGCATTGACGCCGCGCGCGTGACGATCGCGTCGACACCGAGTGCCGGCGCGTCGACGATCTCCGCGAAGATTCGCATATCGTGTTGCGACAGATCGACGCCGCGGCCATGCCTGCCGAAAAATGCAGGCAAATCCTTCAATTCATCGGGACCGCGAACAAATGGGACTCCGAATTCAGTTGCAAGGCGGTCGAGGTCCGCTCGACAGCGACCAGGCACCATGACCCGGCTCGCATCGATCGGACGCTGCAGTCGGCGCATAATGATCGCTTCCGTCATGAGGGCAGCGACTTTCACTCCGACGTTGACCACAGACCACTCGAAACCGAGAGCGTCGCTCTCGACGAGGATCTTTTCCAGTCGCGAACGGGCAAGATGCCCCGTCAAGAACAGGATACGTTCAGCCATGCAGGTCGCGTTTACGTCGCGCCAAGGCGACTTCTAGGTCTTCAAGCGACTCGACAACGTAGGTTTCGTCGAACGATTTCAAACGGGCGGCGTTCTTCA
>Ga0073928_10010208_pt1 | contig 11234 bp, 8 predicted proteins | sample PaiPotPPA55metaG_FD_76969 | JGI IMG/M metagenome (GOLD analysis project Ga0073928, IMG submission 76969) | Iron sulfur acid spring bacterial and archeal communities from Banff, Canada, to study Microbial Dark Matter (Phase II) - Paint Pots PPA... ...
CATAAGGTATCGGCTCTTTGGACGACGCCCGCCGTGGCGTGATACTCGGTAAAGTGAAGAATTAAAGATGTCGAGGACGAGGACGACGACGAGGACGATTAGTTAGGAAGGAAGGAGAGCGGTTCGCGCTCGAGCGTGACGCATGTGATGCCGTCGCATCGCTTACGAGCACTTTTCGAGAAAACTACGAATAGCCTCAAGAATGCGTTCATCGACGTCCTCCTGGGTCTCGCGGCATAGTTTAAGTTGAGTTTTGGTGACAAGCAGGGAATGGTCTCCCCCTTCAACGATCTGGAGCTGATTGACCGCTCTCATCTCTTGTCGAACGCTCTCCAGGAGATGCAACGGGCAGAGCCGGTCGCGCGTTCCCTGCACGAATAGGATTGGCGTGGTCAATGCACGGAGCACCTCCGCTCGCAGCTTCGCCGGATCACCTCCGCCGCACAATGGGTAGCCGAGACATATTACCGCAGTGACCTTTTCTTCCAATGCCAAGTGGCATCCTACCCGCGCCCCAAGGCTTTTTCCGACAAGAACGGTTGGCCCGTTGTGTCCTTGCCGAGCTTGATGCAGCGCCTGACGATGGGTCGCAACGAGCTTCGGCAGTGGATCGGGACGTTTTCCCAAGTTTTTGATATACGAGTAGTCGAAAGCGGCAACGGTTCCGATTGTGGCCAGCCTCCTGATCCAGCGTTGCATCCACGGATGCGAAGAAGGCGCACCGGCGCCATGTGCAAAGACGAAGAGTGGCGTTTCCATGTTTGAGCTTTCTCAGTGTATACCTAAGACGGGGACGCCAGAGAGGCAAAGGCTGAGGCTGGAAGCCGGCTCATTTTGCACTCTCCGCGAATAAAGTTGTAAAAACTGGAATGATCTTCTCTAATCGAACGCGAAAAACGTGATGATCAGTGCGGTCTCGAATCGCTAGAAGCGCGATAAAAGAGCGGAATCATGCGAAGAGGAAGGACAGGAGGAGCGCAACGGTACCACTGCTTTAGGCGAGACGGTACACTGTTAGCTTGGCTTGCGCTCACTGTCAGTATTTCTGGCGCTCAAAGCTCACTGATGGGGCAGCAGCCGGCACCATTAGCCAGTCCTGTGGAAGTCGCAGCTGCCGCCAACGAGGGAACGCCGGAAAGTAGACGACTCGAACAAGTTGTGGTGACCGGTTATGTTGTGCCGAGAGTCGGCATCGGGCCAGCCCCGGTCGTGACCCTCGACCAGGACTTCATACAGAAGCAAGGCGACCAGACCGTTGCTGACGTCGTCCTGCGACTCCCGCAAAACGTCGGCAGCTTTACGCCGTTGGACAATCCGGGAGCCGGCTTTTCTCCGGGGGCTTCGGCGGCGAATCTGCGTGGTTTAGGTATCAATTCGACCCTGGTGTTGATCGACGGGCTGCGCCAAGTTCCTTACCCATTCCCGCAGAATGGAACTCAGAGCTTCGTCGATCTCAATTCGATTCCGTTGGCGGCTGTGGACCGGATAGAGGTTCTGAAAGATGGCGCAAGCGCAAGATATGGATCTGACGCAATTGCAGGCGTCGTTAATATTATCCTGAAGGACGAATACGACGGCGCTGACATTAACACTTACTTTGGAACCAGCCAAAGAGGCGATGCTGCGATTTACCGGACCTCGCTCGTCGGAGGTATAGCTAAAAAGCTGAGCGAGACAGCACGCTTCAGTATTCTTGCGGTTTTTGACTATTTTGAACAAGACCCGATCCAAAGCGTAGACCGCAGCTACTCCTTTATTCTCGATCATCAAAAGTTCGGCTCTTTTTTCGATCAATCTTCGTCAAGGGCTCCGGCTGGTAACTTCAGGGATGCGGCTGGCAACCTTTATGCGGTGATCCCAGGTACTAAAGGGCCGCAAATTTCGGCAAGTGATTTTAGTATTAACGGAATCCAAAACCTTTACAATCCAACTCCTTTCCAGGAGTTGCTCCCTCGAGAACAACGCTACGGCGGTTATGTAAAGGTGGATTACCAGCCCTTTCAATGGCTGAAAATTTACGAGGAGTTTTACGGCAACCACCTTGAGGAGACGAACCAAGCGGCTCCGACGACTGTCGGTACGACTGACGGAATTACTATTCCTGCGTCTAACCCCAGTAACCCGTTTGGAGTGCCGCTCACGCCGAACGGTTGGCGCCTCCTTGAATTCGGACCTTTGAAAGGGTCGGTTACTGTCGACACCTACCGGTTTGTCTCTGGTATTTCCCTGATCAACCTGCCGAAGAACTGGTTCGTCGACGCGAATTTCCTTTACGCAGAAAGCGATGGAGACAGCACGGTTGCGAATGCGGTCTCAAAGAGCGGTCTCAACGCGGCACTGGCTGGAACCCTGCCGGGATTCCCAAACGTTTTTTACAATCCGTTTACCGACACCAGCACCGGTGTGCGAGTGAACCAACAACTTGTCAATGCCACTCGGATCACTCTCGACAACAATTCAAGAACCGACCTCACGATGTGGGCGGTCAGAGCGGGTGGCGAAATTTTCGACCTACCGGGGGGACCCATTACCATCGGTTTTGGTGGGGAGTACCGGAGCGACTCTTACGTCCAGGTGAGGGATCCAAACAGCACCGATTTTAACGTCGTTTCCTCTGGTGGAGGAAACGGCGGCGGTAAGGATTACATTTGGAGCGGGTATGGAGAATTAACCATCCCGGTTCTTGGAGGCAAATTTGCCGTTCCAGGCGCTCGATCGTTGCAGGTGATCCTGGCGGAGCGTTTCGACAGTTACAGTACCTCCGGGACCGCGTGGAAACCGAAGATTTCGGCTCTCTTCCAGCCATTTGACGATCTGACATTTCGCGCGAGCTACTCTGAAGGCTTCCGCGCTCCCTTTGTGACAGAGTTGTTTGCTGGAGAACTGATTGCATTTCCGACTCTGCTTGATCCAGTCACCGGCAATTTTACTACCGATCAGCTGCGGGCCTTTGGAAACCCGAACCTCAAACCTGAGACTTCGTATGGCTACTACGCAGGGGCGGTATGGACGCCGGGTAGCACCGATCCGGACCATAGTTGGTGGGGCTGGGCCAACGGATTTACTGCATATGTTGATTGGTCGGAAATCACCAAAAGGAACGAGATTACCCTGCTCGATCCCCAGTTCCTGTTGGACAACGAAGCACAGTTCCCGGGAGCTGTCGTTCGCCTGCCAGACGGAGCGATCGACCACATCAACGATCCCTACCTGAACCTGGCATCTGTGCGAGTCGATTCGATTGATTTTGGGGGCAGTTATGTCACCAAGGAGTTCGGTTGGGGGAAGCTCAACGCTGAGGTTGACGCGACATGGTATTACCACCTCATGCAGCAGAACCAGCCGGGTACGCCGCTCGAAAATATCACGGACACGTTTACCCTGCCGGATTTCAAGATGACGGCCAGCATCTTTTACTCGAAGACGTTGTTCGGTATCGATACATTTTCGACGGGATTTACCTTGAATTACATCGATTCCGAACACGATCAGGTCGATACCTTCCAAGGCGCCGCGCCGGGTAACACTGAGCCCAATGGATTCGTTCATCGGATTGGAAGTTTCACGACTGTCGACTGGCAGATTTCTTATCGGCTGGGCAAACCCGAAGAGATCACGCCCCAAACCCCTGCGCCAGGCTACAGCAAGGATGGAAAGAGGATTTTGGGCGAGAAAGCAATCTCCCCGAAGCCGGAGGGTCCCAGTGCCGGTTGGCGTCGCTGGTTCGCTGACACGAAGCTCACTTTCGGAATCAATAACATCGGCGATGTCAGGCCCCCATTCTCGGATACTTTCGCGGGTTTCGACACCCAGACCACAAATCCGTTCGGCAGGTATTATTACATTCAATTTGAGAAGAAATTCTAGAAACCGGCTCCGTTGATCTCTGCACAACCTGGCCGGCGTGGTTTTCTCAATTCAGCGAATTCGCGTGATTTTTTGTTCGGATCCGCAGGCGCATTTGATAATATCAAACGGCTGAAAGGGGAGCGGATGATAAAACCGGATAAAGATTCGCGCGTGTGGGCGGAGCAAAATTTCCTATGACGCGTGGGTATTCGCCGAATGATGCGCCAGGAATTAACCTGGGTTCTTCCAATACCTGTCGGAGCATCATGCGCTCACGCAGGTTGCCCAAGGTAAATCATTGACGTTTGGTGCTTTGAAGATTTTCTTACGGATTGGAAGATACCAGGGGGCGCGATAGGAAAAGTTTGCACAAGAGCCAGGCATCGGAGTCGCTAGCATGAAAACTCTCATTCATCGTTCACGCAAACAGCATGCCGGGATTTTACGCCATGCGGTCGTTCGCACTATTTCCGATCCGGCGGATATCGATGATGTAATCCATGCTCTTTTTGATCCGCAGCTTGCGGACGAAGGCGGGCCATGACTCTGGAGGTTGGTGATCCCGGCGACGGCTTGACGTCTGGGAGCGGATCGCCGATCGCCCAGCGACGAGGCGTTTGCGAGGCTTGCGGGACTCCGCTCGCTACCGATCACTCCGGGCAGTATTGTCCGGTTTGCATGCTGCGACGGGCTCTTGGCAGCGCGTCCGAGTCTAACCTTGATATACCGGGTACGACCGTCGAGCTCGAGTCGGCCCAATATGGATTCGAGCATTACAAATTAGTACTAAACGAAGATGGTACGCCGCTGGAGTTGGGGCGTGGTGCCATGGGAGTGACTTTCAAAGCGACGGACATCAATCTGATGCGTCTGGTGGCCCTAAAGGTGGTTAACGCGCGATACCTGGGCAACGAATCGGCGCGCGAGCGTTTCGTCAGCGAGGCCCGCGCGGCCGCCGGCCTGCATCATCCGAATATCGCCTCCGTCTTCCATTTAGGTAAAACCGGAGATGATTACTTTTACGCCATGGAGTTTGTCGAAGGCGAAACTCTGGACCGCGTTCTCAAATTTCGGGGACCTCTCGATGTGGACGTGGCGCTCGAAATTGTGAACCAGGTCGCTGCGGCGTTAAGCGCCGCATATCGGCATAATCTGGTTCATCGCGATATCAAGCCCGGCAATCTGATGGTGGTATTCGGTGAGGCGAATCGGGTAACGGCAAAGGTCATAGATTTCGGCTTGGCTAAGCCTTTACATTATCAAACCTCGGAAAGGGCCCGCTCCGAGGCAGGGATCTTTTTTGGAACCCCTCATTTCGCCAGTCCGGAGCAATGTTTGGGAAAGGAGGCCGACAACCGGTCGGACATCTATTCCCTGGGAGTTACTCTTTGGGCGATGTTGACCGGACACGTCCCTTTTGAGGGGATGGTGACCGAGGTGATGCAGAAACATGTCCATGAACCCCCGCCAGTCGAACGACTAGAACATGTTCCCAAGCCGGTTGTTTCTTTGATCAAATCGCTGTTGGAAAAGGATCCTGACAATCGCCCACAAACTCCGTACGAGCTTCAGACGCTGATCGGAACTCTAAGGGAAACGCTGCGAGTGAAGATGCCGTCCGATTCTTCGCCCAATGCCCTCGTAAAGCCGGTACAACCCGCGCTCCTGCGGAGGAAACGGTACCTCGTGATCGCTTTCATTCTAGTCATAGGTTTGGCAGGCGGCTTTTCGTACTTTTTTTATCAGCGGCCCGGACCTATCATTAGCCCGAAGTCCGTGGCTGTCATGCCATTTGATAGCGTAGGGAGCAGCAGCCAGGATGATTATTTAAGCGACGGACTGACCACCGAAGTCATATTCCAACTTTCCAAGATCTCGGATCTTCGAGTCATCTCGCGCAGTTCGATTCTGCGCTACAAGGCGGCGCACAGCAGCGCGTCGAAACAGGTTCCTCCTGACATTAGGTCAGAGCTGGAGGTTGCAACGGTTCTTGAGAGCAGCGTTCAACGTCTGGAGAACCGCATCAAAATTACTACTATCCTCTATGATGCGCGAACATATCGGCAGCTGTGGGCGGAATCTTACGACCGCGAGATCAAGGATCTGTTTGCTATCCAGAGCGATGTCGCTGAGAATATCGCCGCTGCGCTTAAAGTGAGGCTATCTGCTGACGAGCGAAATGATATTCAGCGAAAACCGACGGAAAGCCCCACCGCCTACGACCTTTATTTGCGGGGGATCGCTTTCTATGAGTTACGCCACAAGGATGACAATGAGAGGGCGATCGCGCTGTTCAGGCAGGCGATAGAGCAGGATTCGAAATTCGCGCCTGGCTATGTTGCTCTTGGCAACGCATATATTGATCGATATGCTTACTATGAGGGCGAAGCCTTCTGGTTGGATTCGGCGATCGATTTGTTCCGAGAGGCTATTAGGCTCGATCCCAGGCAGGCTCGTGGCTATAGCGGGCTCGCGCACGCCCTTAACTTTAAAGGTTTGGATGCCGAGGCGCGCGTACTAACGAAGAAAGCTCTGGAGCTTGCGCCTAACGATGTTGAAGCAATCAGGCGGGCGATTTACGAGTCAGCTCAAACGAGTCACCTCGACGAAGAGTACGCACTCCTGCGCAGGTGTCATGCCCTTGAACCTAACGACCCGTTCGCGCCGTATTACCTTAGCCAGATTTGCGCAGCGGTTGGTGAACCTCGGCTTATGGAAAAATGGATGCAGAGCGCACTAAATCTCGAACTTGATGCACAACGGCATCGATTGCTTGAATGTGAGCGTCTGATCTTTCGACGAGATTTTAAAGGAGCAGCGGCCGGGCTGCGGGATTTACCGCTCGACTTTAGAGCTTATAAGTATTACGTGCTGCAGCTGCTCGTTGGATGTTCGCTGCGCACAGGTGACCGGGATATTGTCGTCCATCTAGCCAACGAGCGCTTACAACAGGGGCCCGGCAACTGGCATTGGGATACGTGGGCGCTCTGTTATCTGGCTTTAAGTTCATTAAACACTGGACAAGAAGATGTGTCCCGAGAGAAAGCAGAGCGCCTCTTGAATTCTATCCAAGAAGCTTTGGCTTTGGCCGGAGAAGCGCCGGGCTACTGGCATCATTATTACTTGGCGGTTGGGAATCGCATTCTGGGTCGAAGGGAAGAAGCTTATCGCCAACTCGTTGTTGTCTTTCCCGCTATTTTGACGGAGTTGCCCCTGATGAACGACGATCCTACGCTCGGGGTGTTTTGGCCCGATTCGGAGTTCCAGCGCATGGTGTCGGAGAACGAGAAATGTTATGAGAGAATGCGGACGCGGATTCGTGAGATTGACAAAAGTCTGTAGTGACTCCGTTGGCAGGAATATTCGGGGGGTAGCGTGAATGTACCTGCTCCTCGGCGACCTCAATGATCTCGCCTGCAGCGGCGTCTTCGCATTGCTCGAGAGCAGAGGACTCAAAGCCCGCCGCATTGGAGATCCTACTCTGGCCCCGTTTATGTTCGCGTGGCGGTTCGACAATCTCGACTCGTCCAGCCAGCTGGTTTGTGAGGACGGAACACAGCTATCCGATCGGGAAATTGATGGCGTACTGGTGACGAAACCGGAGAAACTAACCGCGGCCGACTGGAATCCGAATGACTTGGCCTACGCGCAGGCGGAGACTGACGCGGCTCTGCTGGCCTGGCTGTGGAGCCTCAATTGTCCAGTCATTAACAGATATCCGGCCGCCCTCTGGTTCTATTCGGATCTGCCGCTCCTCTCCTGGTATCCGATGCTTGCGCGGCACGGGTTGCTTGGGCTTACCTCTCTGATCACCAACGTCGAATCAGAGGCGAAGGACTTCGGGCTGCTCCTCGGTAATCGAATGCTCTATGCTCCGTTGTCGTCGGAATCACGGTATCCGATAGATTCAGATGACGTTTGGCGAAAAGTTGCCGGGATCCTGCGCGTCGCGCCGGTTCATCTTACTGAGGACTCCCTTCCTCGGTTCGCTGCGTGCGTGGTCGGCTCGCGCGTGGTTTGGAACAAGATTCCTCCTCCGGAGGCTCGGATCATGGAATCACGGTTCATTCATTTCTCTGCTGCTGCCGGACTTGCATTTTGCGAAATAGACCTCGCTTGTACTCCGGCGGGTGTGCAGGTGACAAACGTTAAAGCGTGTCCACGGCTTGAACATTTTGGTCCACCCGCCCGGCATGAGATCATCGCCGGATTGGTCGAAATGCTGACGGGTGATTCGAACCTGGAGTTCCGCGGATCACGTACCGAGGGTGACCTATGATCCTCATTTGCGGAGCCCTTGCCGATCCAGTGACGAAAATAGTTTGCGCTAGCCTCGAACATTCCAGCTATCCCTATCGGCTGCTTGACTTGTCGGTTTATCCCGCCGGCTTTCAGGTGAACTGGCAGTGGCGGAAGGCTGGCCCGACCGGTTACATCTCGAACACGAATTGGCGGCTGGATCTCGAGGATATCAGTAGCGTCTATGTCCACTACATCGGATCGCAGGAGCGCAACCCCCCTTCGAACATCACAAAGGAGCTTTTGCCGGCCCTATACACCGAATGCGATACCTGCTTGAGTGCCCTGCTCGAGTCACTTCCGTGCCCCGTCGTGAACAGGATGAGAGGGAGCATTTCTAACAACAGTAAGCCGTACCAAGCGCTTCAGATCCGGCGCTGCGGGTTCCGTATACCCCCAACCCTTGTGACAAACGATCCTGAGGCGGCTCGCCGGTTCTATGATGAGTATAGCGGTAAGGTGATTTACAAGTCTATAAGTGCGGTGCGTTCTATCGTCCGGCGGATGAATGCGGAGCATCTCGTTCGTCTGCCTTTGCTGCAACACGCTCCAGCTCAACTACAGGCGTATATCCCAGGGGATAACATTCGAGTCCACACTGTCGGCCATTTGTGCTTCGGCACCCGCATTAAGTCAGCCGCAATAGATTATCGTTATGCCCAGGAGGAAGGACTTGCCGCCGAAATGGAGCCGTCTGCGTTGCCTGATAAGGTCGCCGCGGCGTGCCTCCGCGTCGCCCGCCAATTCCAACTGCTGTTTGCAGGTATTGACCTGAAGGAAACTCCGGAAGGTGACTACTATTGTTTCGAAGTTAATCCATCGCCTGGATTTTTCGTCTACGAACAGCAGAGTGGCCAGTGTATTAGCCGTGCACTCGCTCAACTGCTCCACGAAGGCGCTACTGGTCAACTGGCCGCCGGGCAGAATCTCACTGATGCCTAAGCTTAGTCTGTCCTTCGCGATCCGGCGGGGTCGTACCGTTTTCCGGCCGACTCAAGGGCGAAATAGTCCCGTTTCCCTTTGTCGCGAAGGTCGCTACAATTATTCTTGAGATTTGGCGCAGCGTTATCTTATCCTACACGTTGCCCTTATGGAGGATAAGATGACAATCGTCCGAACCAATCAGCCGAAAGAAACATATATAGCTGGTAGCGACCGTCCAGAAACCGGGTTCAAAGCAGCGTCAGTCGACAGCTCCGCGGACTCGGGTCAATTTGACCCAAGCGGGGATCTTCAAGCTCGTGAAAGAAAGCCTTTTGATCGATTGGATGTCGAAACTGGAGCTGGAATCGTGCTAAAGAGCAACGAGAAGTGGCACCCTGAAATCTCAGGAATTTACCGTTCGCGATCGGTGAACTCGCCAGAACTCCGCGAGCTAATCGAAGCGGTGTTCGGACTAACGGATCGCCAATTCCAGAGAAGGAAGGGTCCTTATGGAAGCGAACTTCTGGAAGCGCCTGCCCATTTTACGGCTGCCGATGCAGACGCTGAAATAAAACCGATCGTCAATAACAGCGACAAATAGGATTATCACACTATGGGCACGATTGACTCGTACAATTGGAGCGGTGCACGCGTAACTGGTGACTTACTCCCGCTTTTGAATCCGCCTGCTAATTATTTCAAAAAAGTCACGGCGACCTGGAAAGTGCCGAGCGTAGGTCCTCATACTGGGGCTAGGGGGCAAGAACTGGATTCTGACAAAAAACATGGTCCTTTTCGTTCGGCAGCTTGGATCGGCTTGGATGGCGGAACCTGGGGTTTGAAAAACAGCAGCTACAACGTTTTACTGGCGGGAATATACCATAAAATGGGTGCTAGCGGCGCCGAATATACGCCATTTTTCGGATGGGATACGGGGAAAGCCGGAGATGATGTCTATTTAGCCCCACCCTTTATAAATCCAATCATCGCAATACGTCCCAAAGACACAATCACAGTCGAATTGGAGTATTTTCCGGGAGCAGCGCCCCCTTATGCAACAGCGACCTTTACTATATTGGGAACCTCTCCAGTGACCAAAACGTTCACGTTTAACAGTCCGCCTTTCCCCAGCGGCTACACAGTTGAGTGGATTTTTGAGCGAATCTCAAAGACTAATAAATCCGACCCAAAATATTGGAGCTATCACAGCTTGGGCAATCACGACGCTGTAGTTTTCCGTAACGCTGTGGCGACGACGGACGCGGGAAACATGGTTTCACCCGACGAAGGGGATAGCATAAATATGCGTAAAATCGAGGACTGGCCTGAGCCACCTGAATTTCTCACAGAGGGGACGGCCCATTCTAATCAAGTGGAAATTAGGCAACGCAAAGATTCCGCGTAATGGCAATTATCAGAGTACGCAAAGGCGATGCTCCATAGGGTCAATGCAATTATCGATTTCGATGAAAACCTCCCATTCTTTTCTGGAAGGAGTGAGTCAGTAATTCTTGGCAGCGGACGCAACGCGATGCCGGAATGAACAACTGGCGCGACAAGCCAGGATCGAGTTTGAGATGCGGTGTACCAGGTCAAGCCGGTCAAAGGGCTTCCGGGTGACGGCACGACAAACTCGCCTTGAGTATCCAGATGCAATCTACCACGTGATCGCTCGAGCCGACCGGCGGGAGTGGATCGTGATTGATCATGAAGCCAATCGCAACTACCAGAGCACCCAGATGGCAGAGACCAGGCAACTGCCGAGGCTGAGACGCTGGCCGAACCGGACTAAAAAAATACAAACTTTCCGAAGCAGTGCTCAAAGAGGTTGCCCGGTAGCTACCAGCGCAAGGTCGCGATTGCCGAGGCAATACACCGCAACACTACCGTGTCCCAGGCTTGGATTGCCCAACGCTTGAAGATGATGAGCGCAATAAACGTAAGCAAGCTGCTGAAGCGCTTGAGAAATCCAAGGGAACGTCTAGATAAATGCGCTGGCGCCACGCAGGCAAAGGCTGGAGCCTTCGCTTACGCTTTGGGCGTCGCAGCTAACCGGTCTTTCGCAACTGGAGGCAATCGGAACTCGTAAGCGCCTGAAAATCAGCAAAACAGTTGAAAAGGTCTCCCCTACAAAACGTATTTTCTAAACGTTTTGCGCTCGC
>Ga0073928_10010209_pt1 | contig 11233 bp, 10 predicted proteins | sample PaiPotPPA55metaG_FD_76969 | JGI IMG/M metagenome (GOLD analysis project Ga0073928, IMG submission 76969) | Iron sulfur acid spring bacterial and archeal communities from Banff, Canada, to study Microbial Dark Matter (Phase II) - Paint Pots PPA... ...
CGCGACCCGTTCATCGATCTGCGGTTCTTCCGAAGCGTCCCGTTCGCATCGGCGACGATGATCGCGGTGTGCGCATTCGCCGTGTGGGGCGCGTTCCTGTTCATGATGTCGTTGTACCTGCAGGACGTGCGAGGCTTCTCCGCGATGCGCACCGGGCTGGTCTACTTGCCCGTAGCCGTTGGCGCGCTGATCTTTTCGCCGCTGTCGGGCCGACTGGTCGGCTGCTTCGGCAGCCGCCCGTCGCTCCTGGTCGCCGGCACCCTGATCACGGCGGCGACGCTGATGCTCACCCGGCTGACGGCGACAACGCCGGTGTGGATGTTGCTGACGATAGCGGCCGTGATCGGCATCGGGTTCTCGATGGTCAATGCACCGGTCACCAACGCGGCGGTCAGTGGCATGCCGACCGATCGGGCCGGTGCCGCCTCGGCGGTGGCCTCGACCAGCAGGCAGGTGGGCGTGAGTCTTGGTGTGGCGCTGTGCGGTTCGGTCGCGGGTCCCGCGCTGGCGGTGGCCGGGGCGGACTTCGCGGGGCCCGCAAGGCCGCTGTGGTTCGTGTGCGCGGTGCTGGGGCTGGCGATCGTCGCCCTCGGCCTGTACTCGACGTCACCACGCGCGTTGCGCTCGGCCGAGCGGCTTGCGCCGTTGGTCGCCGGCCCCCAACCGCGATTGGAGGTCGCCGATGTCAAGTAATCAGCTGGCCGACGACGTTTGGCGGGCGCTGGCCTCTCTGGTGATCGACAACCACGATGGCTGGAGGCGAGCGGTCGTCGAACAGACCGGGCTGCCGTTCAGCAGGATTCGCATCCTCAACCGGCTGAGTCGGCGACCGATGACCGTCAAGCAGGTGGCGCACGCCACGGCTCTGGACGCTCCGGCGACCACGGTCGCCGTCAACGACCTCGAAGATCGCGGGCTGGTGGTGCGCGAAACCGATCCGACCAATCGACGCTGCAAGGTGGTCTCGCTGACCGACGCCGGCCGCGAGATGGTGCACCGGATCGACACCGTCGACGACCCGGCGCCCGATGTGCTGGCCGGGCTCGGCGACGCCGAGCTCAACGAGCTGCGGGCGATTCTGGCCAAGCTTGCCCGCTGAAATTGGGGGCACCTCCCGCTTGCCCTGGCTTCGGTATCGGCGTGAGGATTAAGCGGTGGCGATGTCGTGCGGTACGTGTGACGCCGAGCTGCGCGACGGCGCCCGATTCTGTGACGCGTGCGGGTCGCCTGTCGCCGGCACGGACAGTCACGCCGAGTACAAGCAGGTGACGGTGTTGTTCGCCGATGTCGTCCACTCGATGGACATCGCGGCGTCCCTCGGAGCCGAACGGCTGCGCGAAGTCATGGCCGAGCTGTTCAACCGCTCCTCCAGGGTCGTCCAGCGATATGGCGGCACGGTCGACAAGTTCACCGGAGACGGGATCATGGCGGTTTTCGGCGCGCCGATTGCGCTCGAGGATCACGCCGTGCGCGCGTGCCGAGCGGCGCTGGACATCCACCGTGACGTCAAACACCTGGCCACCACGCTCGAGGACAGCGAAGGGGTCAAGCTGCAACTGCGGATCGGCCTGAACTCAGGTCAGGTGATCGCTGGCGAGATCGGCTCAGGCCCTTTGGGTTACACCGCCATCGGTGAGCAGGTCGGGATGGCGCAACGGATGGAGTCGGTGGCGCCGCCCGGCGGGGTGATGATCACCGAGTCGACCGCGCGGCTGGTCGAGAACGCCAGCGTGCTTGGCGAGACGGAACTGGTGCGCATCAAGGGCACCGATGTCCCTGTGCCGGCACGGCTTCTACTGGCGATCGCCACCGGCCGGGGGCCACGCCGACGCGAGACGAGATTCGTTGGCCGCGAGTGGGAGATGGACGCGCTTGCCGGGATCTTCAGCAGGTCGATCAACGGCAACGGCAGCGTGGTCGGTGTGGTCGGGCCGGCAGGGATCGGCAAGAGCCGAATCGTGCGCGAAGTGAGTTCGGCCGCCGCGGCCGCCGGGGTCGAGGTGTGCATGACCTACTGCGAATCGCACACCACCGACGTTCCTTTTCACGCCGCGGCCGGGCTGGTCCGGGCGGCCGCGGGGGCGAACGGGCTGGAGGGAGAGGATGCTCGGGTCGCGGTGCGGGCGCGGCTTGCTGGCGCGGATAGCGAGGACCTTGTGCTGCTGGACGATCTATTGGGCATCGGCGATCCCGCTGCCGTTCTGCCCAAGGTCGATCCCGATGCCCGCAGGCGGCGGCTGGTGGCAATGGTCAACACCGCCGCGCTCACGCGGAACACCCCGGTGGTCTACGTCATCGAGGACGCCCACTGGATCGACGAGATCAGCGAGGCGATGATCGCCGAGTTCCTCACGGTGATTCCGCAGACGCCTTCCCTCGTGCTGACCACGTACCGCCCGGAGTACGGTGGTGCGCTTGCGCATGCGCCGCGTTCGCAGACGATCGCACTTGAGCCACTGGACAATTCGCAGATCTCATCGCTCAGTACTGAACTGCTTGGCGCGGATCCGTCGGTGGCGGGACTCGCGGAGGTGATCGCCGAGCGTGCGGCAGGCAATCCCTTCTTTGCCGAGGAGATGGTTCGGGACTTGACCGAACGCGACGTGTTGGTGGGCGGTCGCGGTTGTTATCTGTGCACGGACGCGGTGACCGGCGTCAGGGTGCCCAGCACGCTCCAGGCGACGATCGCCGCACGTATCGACCGCCTCGATCCGGCGGCGAAACGCGCGCTGAACGCGGCGGCGGTGGTTGGTACCAGGTTCGGTCCGCGGATGTTGGGTGCCCTTGGAATCAACGCAGCACTCGATGGCCTCGTGCAGGCTGAGCTGATCGATCAGATTGCCTTTGCACCAAAGGCCGAGTACGCGTTCAGGCATCCGCTGATCCGCACGGTGGCCTACGAATCCCAGCTCATATCCGATCGCGCCAATCTGCACCGTCGGGTTGCCGCCACGATCGAGCAGGAGGACCAGAACGCCGCGCTGATCGCCGAGCACCTCGAGGCCGCGGGCGATCTGCACGCTGCGTATGAGTGGCACATGCGGGCGGCGGCGTGGTCGACGAATCGAGACTTATCCGCAGCGCACCGCAGTTCGGAACGCGCCAGGCAAATCGCCGACGGATGGCCTGCAGACGACGAGAACCGGCCGGCCTAGCTCTCCAGCACCGCCATCGCGGCATTGTGCCCCCCGATCCCCGACACTGCGCCGCCACGTCGAGACCCCGAGCCACACAACATGATTCGGTCGTGCGCGGTCGCCACCCCCCACCGCCGCGCCGGGGTGTCGATGGGTTCGTCGTCCTCGGCGAACGGCCAACTCAACGCGCCGTGGAAGATGTTGCCGCCGGACATGCCGAGCGTGCGCTCCAAGTCGAGAGTGGTCTTGGCCTCGATGCACAGCCGTCCCGCCGAGTCTTCCATCAGCACGTCCTGAATTGGTTCGGCCAGAACGGAGTTGACAGAGTTGAGAACGGCAGAGATCAGGGTGTCACGCATTCGGTCGGGGTCGCCGCCGGCCACCAGTCGATGGGGCGTGTGCAGGCCGAACACCGTCAAGGTCTGCGCGCCCGAGTTGCGCAGCCGATCCGACAAGATGCTCGGGTCGGTGAGCGAATGGCAGTAGATCTCGCAGGGCAGCGGATCCGGCACCACCCCGTGCTCGGCGCGGGTGTAGGCGGTGTCGAGTTGACTGAACGTCTCGTTGATATGAAACGTGCCGCCGAACGCCTGCTCTGGTGTGACGCTGTCGTCGCGCAGCCGTGGTAGCCGCCGCAGCATCAGATTGACCTTGACCTGAGCCCCGGGGGCCAGCGCCGGCTCCGCCTCACCCAACAGCCTGGCCAGCACCACCGGCGTCACATTGGCCAACACGAAATCGGCGTGCACCCGATGTTCCTGGCCGTCCCGGCGAAACCGCACCTCACCGTCCGGCTCGATGGCGCAAACCTCTGCACCCGTATGGATTTCGGCGCCGTGACCGGCAGCCGCGGCGGCCAGCGCGCCGCTGACAGCGCCCATGCCGCCGACCGGGACGTCCCAGGCGCCGGTGCCGCCGCCCAGCAGGTGATAGAGGAAGCACACGTTCTGCGTCAACGTCGCGTCGTCGGTACGGGCGAACGTGCCGATCAACGCGTCGGTCGCCATCACACCGCGAACCAGGTCGTCGCCAACCGTTTCGGTGATCGCGTGTCCGATCGGGCGCCCGATCATCGACTGCCACGCCGCCTCGGCATCGGGATCACCGGAGGCTAATACGTGGCGGCGCGCGTCGTCGCGGGTGCATAGCGGGTGGGTCAACGTCGGCCACAGCCGGGAGGTGACGATGCGGCAGCGGCGGTAGAAGTCGGCGAACCCCGCCTCGTCATCCGAGGCACCGATCGCGGCGAACGTCGAGTGTGGCCCGATCAGCAGGCCCGTGCGGCCCGCCGTCGCCGGATCCGGCGTATACGACGAGTAGCGGCGGCGTACCAGCCGCACCCGCACACCCAGTTCGTCGACGATGCGGCGGGGCAACAGGCTGACCAGATAGGAATAGCGCGACAGCCGCGCATCGATCCCGTCGAACGCATGTGCGGACACCGCCGCCCCTCCGACGTGGTCCAGCCGCTCGAGCACCTGCACGCTGCGCCCGGCGCGAGCCAGGTAGGCGGCAGCGACCAGCCCGTTGTGCCCGCCGCCGACGATGACGACGTCGGGCTCTGTCACAGGTCAGCCAAGGTAACCCTCGACCTCACCTGCCGGGCGCACCCGCGCCTCTCGGGGATCGCCACCGGTTTCGCGCAGCGCCCGGCGCTGCCGAAGCAGATCCCAGCACTGGTCGAGTTTCACTTCGACGGCGCGCAGCCGCTGGTGCTCCTCGGATTCGTCGATCTCGCGGTGCTGCAGCTTGGTGCGCAGCTCCTGCTCCTCGGCGACCAGCTTGTTGACCTGAGCGAGAATGTCTTGGTCCGTAGCCACGGCTCCAGTCTGCCCGACTACGGTCAATGCGGTGAGTACCAAGCCAGAGATCGAATTTCCCGACGGGCCGGCGCCGACCGAGCTCGTCGTCAAGGACGTGGTGGTCGGCGACGGCGCCGAGGCCGTCCCCGGCGGCACCGTCGAGGTGCACTACGTGGGCATCGAGTACGACACCGGCGAGGAATTCGACAGCTCGTGGAACCGTGGCGAGTCCATCGAGTTCCCGCTGCGCGGCCTGATTCAGGGCTGGCAGGACGGCATCCCCGGCATGAAGGTCGGCGGCCGTCGCCAACTGGTCATCCCGCCGGAGCAGGCCTACGGCCCGGTCGGTGGTGGGCACCGGCTGTCCGGCAAGACGCTGATTTTTGTCATCGACCTGCTGGCCACCCGTTAGCGCGGACCGGCCAGCCGCAGCAGCAGCCGCGCGCCGCCCAGCGGGCTGTCCTCCAAAGAGGCTGTGCCGCCGTGCAATTCGGCCTGCTGGTTGACCAGCGCCAGGCCGAGCCCCGAGCCGGAATGCGATGCCGTCGATCCGCGGGAGAACCGGTCGAACACCACCGTGCGCTCTTCTTCGGGGATGCCGACGCCGTCGTCGTCGATCGCGATCTCCACCCCGGCGCGCGAGCTGACCGCCGACAACTGCACTCTCGTCGCCCCGCCGTGTTTGACAGCGTTGGCGATCGCATTGTCCACGGCCAGCCGAAGTCCCGCGGGCAGCCCGACGATGATCACCGTCGGTGCAGGCACCAGGGACACATCCAGATCCGGATATACCCGCATCGCGTCATGTGCGGCGCGGTCGAGCAATTCGGTGATGTCGACCGGCACGTGGTCGTCGGAGGTCGACAGCTCGCCCTGCGCCAGCCGTTCCAACGCGCCCAGCGTGGCCTCGATGCGCGACTGGGTGCGGATGACGTCGTTGACCACCTCTTTGCGTTGCTCGTCGGGCAGATCAAGGGTGGACAGCACCTCGAGGTTGGTGCGCATCGCGGTCAGGGGGGTGCGCAGCTCGTGCGCCGACACCGCGGAGAAGTCGCGCGCAGACGCCAGCGCGGCCTTGGTGCGGTCCTGCTCTTCCCAGATCCGCTCGAGCATGCCCTTGACGGCGTCGGCGATCTCGACGGCCTCGGTGGCACCGCGCACCTCGATGTGGGGTGGTTCGTCACTCGCGTCGATCTGACTGGTCTGCCGGGCCAGCTGTTTGAACGGTCGCACCGCGAATGTGGCCAGCACCCAGCCGAACACGGTCGAGGCAGCGATAGCGGACAAACAGATGATGATCACCCGGCGGTGCAGATTGTTGGTATCGGCGATGGTCGCGTCGTAGGTGTCTCCGACGGCGACCGACATCGGCTCCGGCGCCCGGATCTCCACGGTGCGCACGCGATACCGCACGCCGTTGACATAGGTGTCTTCGTAACCGGGAGCAAGCTGGGACAGCACGACGTTCGAGTTCGACGCGACCTGCCCGTTCTTCCGCACCGTGATGATGGCGTCCTGGTCGTTCGGCGTCTTTGGAATCTGGTCGAGCCCGCGCGGTAGAAACGGGATGGCGAAGCCCGCCGCCTCGTCGAGCCTGCGGTCCAGCCGTTCCTTGCGGTCGCCGGTGATGCCGACCCAGACCACCGCCCCGACGATGAGTACGGGGATCGCGGCGCCGATGAACGTCGCGACCACCACCCTGGCCCGCAACGAGGGCGTGCGGCGGAAGATCCGCGACAGCAGATTCATTGGACTACTGCGTCCTAAGGACAAACCCAACGCCCCGAACGGTGTGCAGCAGCCGGGGCGCGCCGCCGGCCTCCAACTTGCGACGCAAATAGCCGATGAACACGTCAACGACGTTGGTGTCAGCGGCGAAGTCGTAGCCCCACACCAGCTCCAGTAGCTGGGCGCGGGACAGCACCGCGGTCTTGTGCTCGGCGAGCACCGCCAGCAAGTCGAATTCGCGCTTGGTCAGGTCGACGTCCGCGCCGTTGACGCGGGCGCGCCTGCCGGGGATGTCCACCTCCAGCGGACCGACCGTGATGGTCTCCGACGAGAACGTCGCTGTCGCACCTCGCCTGCGCAGCAGCGCCTTGACCCGCGCCACCAACTCGGCCAGCACAAACGGTTTGACCAGGTAGTCGTCGGCACCGGCCTCAAGGCCGGCGACCCGGTCATCGACGGAGCTCCTGGCCGAAAGCACGCAGACCGGCACGTCGTTGTCCATCGCCCGCAGCGCGGTCACCACGCTGACGCCGTCGAGCACCGGCATGTTGATGTCGAGCACGATCGCGTCCGGCCGGGTCTCGGTGGCGCTGCGCAGCGCCTCGGCTCCGTCGACGGCGGTCGCCACGTCAAATCCGGACAGCCGTAGGCCGCGCTCCAGCGATGCGAGCACGTCGGGGTCGTCATCGACTACGAGCACCCGGGGCGAAGCCGCTCCACTGTCCATGCCCGCAATCTTGCCTGAAGTAGTGCCGCCAGCGTGACAGGCACGTTAGCAACCTCGGTATCACCGTTGCGGCGGTCTCATCACCGTTGTGTCACGGCGAGCGCAACGATCCTGCGATAGCAAAGCGACGTTATTCTCCCGGTGCTAGCATCCCAGAAATCATGCTGCCGCTCTCTCCGCGCCTGATTGTCGAGCCTGATGACGGCTTGGATCCGGTCCGTGAATTCATCAATTCAGCCCAAACTTCACTTTTGGTCAAACAATTCACATTTACCGAACCGAGTTTGATCGCGGCCGTCATCGAAAGGAAGAATGCCGGCGTCGAAGTGCGTGTGCAGCTCAATGCGGCGCGCTCCGGTGGTGACCGCGCCAATGACGAGACCTACGAGCAATTCCTGAACGCCGGGATAGCGGTCCAGTGGTGCAGCCCCAAGTTCTACGTGACGCACGAAAAGTCGATCGTGGTCGACGAGGAAGCCGCGCTGGTCGCGACCTTCAACCTGTGCGAGAAATATTTCACGCTGACCCGTGACTACGGCATAGTCACCGGCAATCCCTACCATGTCGCGCAGATCGTCGAAGTCTTCAACGCCGACTGGGAGCATCGCGACTGGGACTGCGGAGCCTACGAAGGCCTGCTGTGGAGCAATTCCAATTCGCGCTACCACATGGCGCAATTCATCGACACCGCCACCGAACGCCTGGCTGTTCAGCATCCCAAGTACGTCGATGCGGTCATTCTTGATCGGCTCGCCGCTGCTGCTGATCGCGGCGTCAAAGTGCAAGTTCTCTGCGGCGGCAGGCACGGCATCAGTGAATGGGACATTCTCGACACCTTCGCTTCGCTGCGGACATTGAATCGACTCGGCGTCAAGGTGCACAAACAGAAGAACCTGAGGGTGCACGCAAAGGTGATCGTCGTCGACAATCGACACGCGCTCGTCGGTTCGATGAATATCGACCGCAGCGCATTTGATCTGCGCCGGGAACTGGGCATCATGACCAACGACCCCGCCATCGTCGGGCGGCTGAAAGAGGTCTTCGACACCGACTGGGACCTTTCGCACCACTACGAGGCGCCCGATCCGCTCGATCCCTCCCAGCACCACGAGGACGACTTCCCGCACGACAAAGACCTCATGCATGAGTGAGGTGGACCCGCCGCGCGAGAGCGAGATCGACCCGCCGCGCGAGCGCGTCTCCCTCTACGAGCTCGCGTGGACGTTCAATCACATCGCGCTGGCATCGTTCGGCGGCGGGCTGTCGGCGTGGTCGCGCGAAGTGTTGGTGGTCGAGAAACAGTGGATGGGCGAGGCCGAGTTCCTGTCCGCCATGACGATGTGCCGGATCCTGCCCGGCGCCAATCAGGTCAACATGGCGGTCTTCGCCGGTTCGAAGATGCGTGGCCTGCGAGGCGCGCTGGCAGCGCTGTTCGGGCTGTGCCTGCTGCCGGTCGTGTTGATCATGGTGGCCGGCTTCTTCTACTTCCGGTTCAAGGAGATACCCGCGGTCAAAGGCGTCCTTCACGGCGCCTCGGCCGCGGCCGTCGCACTGACGTTGGCGATGGTCATCCAGACCGGCCGCAAATGTCTGACGGCGCTGGTGCCCGTGCTGCTCTTCGTGGCGGCCTTCATCCTGAACGGCATTCTGCGGTGGCCACTTCCGGTGGTGCTGGCCATCCTTGCGCCGATCAGCCTGTTCTGGGCGTGGCCGAGAGAACGTGCGGCGTAACTTCCGATGACCATCTATCTGCAGCTGGCGGGGTTGTTCGCGTCGCTGTCCCTGCTGTCGATCGGCGGCGGGAACGCGGTGCTGCCCGACATGCACCTCCAGGTCGTGCGCGGCCATCACTGGATGACGAACGCACAGTTCGGCGACATCTTCTCGATCTCCCAAACCGCGCCGGGGCCCAGCATCCTGATCGTGACACTGGTCGGCTACGGCGCCGGGCTCACGGTCGGGGGAGTGCCTGGGGCGATCCTCGGCGGGGTGATCGCCACCGTCGCGATGATCGTGCCTGCGGCGTCACTGATGTACGTCGTCACGCTGTTCTGGCAGAAGGCACAGAGGTCGAAGTGGAGAATCGCCGTCGAGAAGGGGTTCGCCCCGTTGACCGTCGGCCTCATCATGGCGACCTCGTTGGTGATGAGCCGGGCCGCCGACCATGACTGGCGGGCCTACACCCTCACCGCGATCTGCACGGCGATCTTCGTCTTCACCAAGACGAATCCCCTGATCGTGGTTTTCGCTGCGGGCGTACTGGGGTACTTCGGCATCGTCTGACAGCTCGCCGGGAAGTCGTTGACCTCATCCATTGTTGAGGTTTTACGGTGATCGTATGAGCTTTGAAACCTCGAAGATGTCGCAGCGGCATGAGACTCTCGGGGCGGCCGATATCGATTTGCTGCCCAGCGGATACTTGGAGTGCTTTGACTGAATCGACTGTGGATGCGTTGCGCTCGGCGCCGGCGATCGCGCGACCGCCGGCCCGCGAGCGTACCGGCTCGGATCTGTGGCGGCTGCTGCCGTATCTGATGCCGTACCGGGGACGGTGGGTCGCCATGGTCGTCGTCGCGGTCGTCAGCCTCGCTGCCACCGTGGCGATTCCGCTGATGACCAAGGCCGTGATCGACGGGCCGGTACGCCGTCAGGATCAGCACGGCCTGTGGGTGCTCGGCGCCGCTGCAATGGGGGTGGGCATCTCGGAGGCGGTGCTGTGGTTCATCCGCCGGTGGCTGGTCGCCCGCGCGACGATGGGCGTCGAGGCCGACATCCGCAAGGACCTCTACGCGCGGCTGCAGATTCTGCCGATGTCGTTCCACGGCCGCTGGCAGTCAGGCCAACTGCTGTCGCGAATCATGAACGACCTGAGCACCATTCGCCGATTCATGTCGTTCGGCATGGTGTTCTTGTTGCTCAACATCATCCAGATCGCGGTGGTGACGGCGATCCTGCTCGCGATGTACTGGCCGCTGGGTGTGGTGGTGCTGATCTCTATCGTGCCGATCACGCTGACGGTCCTGCACTTCCAGCAGACCTATACCCGGCTGTCGCGGCTGGCCCAGGACCAGTCCGGCCACGTCGCAACGCATGTCGAGGAATCCGCGCTCGGGGTGCGGGTGGTGAAGTCGTTCGGGCGCGAGGACTACGCGTACGACCGGTTCGATGAAAAGCTCACCGACCTCTACGACACGCAGGTGGGCCGCGTGTTGGTGTCCGCGAAGTTCTGGACCCTGCTGGAGGTCATCCCCAACCTCACGCTCATCGTGGTGCTGGGCTTCGGCGCCTACGCCGCCGGCCACGGCTACGTCACGTTGGGCACGCTGGTCGCGTTCATCACGATGATGCTGTCGCTGGTGTGGCCCATCGCGTCGCTGGGTTTCCTGTTGTCGATGACGCAGGAGTCGTTCACCGCCGCCAACCGGATCGCCGAGATCTTCGACTCACCACGGGAAATCACCGACGGGCCGCGAGCAGAGCCGCCGTCAGGCGGCAGGCTGGAATTGGTCGACGTCGGCTTTCGCTTTCCCGGCTCAGACAACTGGGCGCTTCGGCATGTCAGCGCGACGGTCGAACCGGGGGAGACGCTGGCGCTGGTCGGCTCGACGGGTTCGGGCAAGTCGGTGCTCGCCGCGCTGCTGTCACGGCTGTACGACGTCACCGAGGGTGAGATCCTCATCGACGGCCATGACATCCGCGAGCTGAGCCTGCCGGCGTTACGGCAGGCGGTGGCCACCGCGTTCGAGGATCCGACGCTGTTTTCGATGTCGGTGGCCGAGAACCTGCGGCTGGGCCGACCGCACGCGACCGCCGAGCAGTTGGCGCAGGCCGTCGAGATC
>Ga0073928_10010210_pt1 | contig 11232 bp, 9 predicted proteins | sample PaiPotPPA55metaG_FD_76969 | JGI IMG/M metagenome (GOLD analysis project Ga0073928, IMG submission 76969) | Iron sulfur acid spring bacterial and archeal communities from Banff, Canada, to study Microbial Dark Matter (Phase II) - Paint Pots PPA... ...
AAGAACAGTACGTTCGACAGATGCCGGGACGCTTGGTGGGCCAAACCACCGACAAGAACGGGAAGCGCGGTTTCGTTCTCACATTAGCAACCCGGGAGCAACACATCAGGCGCGAGAAAGCTACCTCGAACATTTGCACGAACCAAGCTCTGATGGCTCTGATGGCGAACATTTTCATGACCGTCTACGGGAAAGTAGGTCTTCGTGAGTTGGCGAAACAGAATCTCGCTAAGACAAGTTATGCGGCCGAGCAATTCGGTAAGCGTGCCGAGGTGTTGTTCTCCGGCGCGCCTCGCTTCAACGAGTTTGTGGTGCAAACTTCAGAAGATCCTTACGCGATCAATGAGCGTGTTTTAGAACATAGGATTGTCGGCGGCCTACCGCTGAAAAAGTTCTTCCCAGAACTTGGAAACGCTGCGCTTTGGTGCTGCACGGAGACGAGCACGCGTCCGTTGATCGATGCCGTGGTCGGAGTAGTGGCTGAGAGCGAAGCGTCGGTAGGGTCCAGCCCTGAAGTTGAAGAAGAGGTGGCTCGCTAATGAAGCATCCAACCCGCAAAGCCACTCGCCACACCAGCCAAAACGAAGGGCTAATTTTTGAAAAATCTTCACCGGGCAAGGCCGCGTGGAAATTGCCGCCTCTTGACGTCCCCGACGTCGATGCTTCACAGATTTTGGGTGACCAAGAAAGAAAAGATTTAGGCAATCTCCCCGAAGTTAGCGAGATCGAGATCATCCGGCATTTCACTCGGCTTTCAACGTGGAACTACGCCATTGACCTCGGCATGTATCCGCTAGGTTCCTGCACCATGAAATACAATCCGCGCGTAAATGAAGTAGTGGCACGGTGCGAAGGTCTGGCGAACGGACATCCTTACCAGCCGGAGAAAATTTCGCAGGGAGCGTTGCGCATCATCAAGAGTCTTAGCGACTGCCTGATTGACATCACCGGAATGGATGCCATTACTCTCCAGCCTGCCGCTGGTGCACACGGCGAACTTACCGGTTTGCTGATGGTACGCGCCTACCATCAGTCGAAAGGCGCGCCGCGCAAGAAAATCCTGATCCCCGATTCGGCGCACGGCACCAACCCCGCGACGGCGGCGACGGTTGGTTATGCCGTCGAAAATCTTAAATCGAATGCTCGCGGAATGGTGGACGTTGCCGCGCTGACTTCCCAAATGAATGAAGAGGTAGCGGCCCTCATGCTCACCAATCCCAATACCCTGGGAATCTTTGAGCAGGAGATTCACAAGATAGCCGACATAATGCACGCCAAGGGCGGTCTGCTCTACATGGACGGAGCGAATATGAACGCGCTAGTCGGCAAGGTGCGTCCCGGGGATTTCGGCGTCGATGTGATGCACCTGAATCTGCATAAGACTTTTTCGACGCCGCACGGCGGCGGCGGACCCGGTTCCGGACCGGTTGCGGTGAAGAAGATTCTCGAACCATACCTTCCAACACCCCTCGTAATCACAAAATCCGACGGAGCGTTAGGTTTCGATTACAACCGGCCGGATTCCGTTGGAAGGGTTCGCGCATTTTACGGAAACTTCGGCATGTTCGTGCGCGCACTCGCCTATATCATGGCGAACGGACCGGACGGTTTGCGTCAGACCACTGAAGATGCCGTCCTCAACGCCAATTACATTCGAAAAGGTCTCGAAGGCGCCTATGATCTCCCGTATACCACGCCAACGATGCACGAGGTAGTTTTCAGCGATAAGCTGCAAGCGAAGAAGGGAGTCAGAACAATGGACATCGCGAAACGCCTGATTGATTACGGCTTCCATCCCTACACCACGGCGTTTCCACTGATAGTGCCCGGCGCTCTGATGATTGAGCCGACAGAAAGCGAATCGAAAGAAGAAATAGATTTGTTCGTCGAGGCAATGAGGGCAATCGCGGAAGAAGTCGAAGAAGATGCCGAGATGGTGTTGGGAGCTCCGTACACGACTCGCGTCTCGCGCCTCGACGAAACAGCCGCAGCCCGGAAGCCCATCTTAAGATGGAAGCCGGCTTAACCGTTGGCCAACGACTCACGGCATTTTTTCTACATCTTCTCCTTAACATTGATCCAAGCCCGCGTGTTCTCCCAATCCATGTGCAGGGTGCAGGCATCGCCTTTTTGATCGAATCCAATGGTAAAGTTCTCCACCGGAGACGGCGTGCTTGAAACCGTCATGTCAGCGCGCGCCAACTCGTCGCCTTCGTACTTGTAGGGAATTCCCCACTCGCCGGTTTTCTTATTGACGATCAGCGTCCACTTGTCTTGATTCGGCACCGTGAAAATTGTGTAAGACCCAGCAGGAACATCTTTTCCACCGACAGATAAGTTCGCGTCGGTAACAAATGTGGTAGCTTCGTTTGCTCCTGTACGCCAGACTTCGCCATATGGGACCAATCCGCCAAAAATCTTTCGTCCTTTCGCCCGCGGGCTTGAGTAGTTAATGGTGACGGTTTTGCCGTCGGAAAACTTACATGACGTACTGGCGGCCGGGCTGGGCCGCTTGCTGTTGTCCTGCGCAAATGCAACTGCGAACGCAACAACGGTGAAGATGACGCAAGTAAAGGCAGCAGTTCTTGTTCTCATGTTTTCTCCTGGTGAGTATCAGTCAACTTAGACTGTCAAAATGATGTTTCGTTAGTGCGGTGGGAATTATCCCCTACAACCGACTCACAGTACAATCGGGCGATGCCAGTATTTGACGAAAAACAGCAAGAATTAGACCATTACGAGACCATGATGGGCGTCCCGCGAGGACGTTTGGCCGTGACCATGGACGTAATTACCGACGCCATGTCTCTTGTGGGACAGCACGGCGTCTATTGCCAAAGCCAGCGCTGGCCGGGCAAACCAGTCATGGACATTCAGATGGTGATGAAGAATTTGACGGACGCGAAGGAATTAATACAGAGCGTAATGGAGGAGATGAAAGAAAAGAGTTAGAGTTTGGCGACGAATTCGCCTGCGGTGATGCCCGCCTGTTTCAGGATGCGGCGCGCAATGTTCCGATTGCTAATTCAGAGTGCACAGGAACGACACATCCTGTCGCGCCAGTAATGCCTGATCTTTTCAGTATGACGTGGCTTCCACGCTGTCGGACTTGAAAGAACCCCAGCTTTTCCAAAGCGCCTATTGCCTGCGCGCCAGAGACGCGAGGCAGTTTAGGCAAAGCGAGCCTCGAATACCGTAATTAGAGGCGGGCCGTGGTCCGCCGGAGGAAATTCCTCAAGGTATAATTCTGTGGCTTCGCGAAGATTTGCAACCGCTTCCTCGACCGTTTTACCTTGGCTGACAGTCCCTACTTCTGGACATTCGGCGACATATATCTGACTCTCGCGGTGCAACACCGCTGTGAAAGTTCCTAAGGGCATAGCCTTCTCCGTACCTTGGATTCTACCGTCAATAGGTGTCAGCTCGGCTAATTTAATCAAAAGCGCAATTGACGGCCATGGCCACCGTAGCCTGCTATGCCAACGCGTACTTCCCTCCCTCAATCATTTTCTGAGCAATCTGCTGGCGGAGTTCGATCGTATTGACCGGTTCGTGTTTAGCCAAACGGCGCAGGATGGCAAGATGGGTGCGCAACATGTCCCCTTCAGCAACCGCGGCGATAATCTTCTTCGCCGCAGCCTCAATCTTCTCCATCGCCCCAGAGAGATAAACTCGCGTTATAGCAATCGGCACCGAGGCGGCCGATTCGCCTCCGGCTAAAGCAATTTTCTGCGCACGCAGCGTAGCGGATTCCATCGCGTATGTTTCAATCACCATGTCGGCAATCGCGCCCATAATTTCCTGCTGGTCCTGGATTGCTTGCATGTACTTCTGGCTCGCCGCTCCGGCGGCAAACAAAGCTAGCTTCTTGGCGGACGCCACGAGCTTGCGTTCTTCTGCAAGCGGCCCGTCAAGATCGTCAGTGACCGATGGGCCGGACAACACTTCATCCATGAGTTTCTTGATAGCAGGCATCAACGGCAACTGTCCGGAGGTTGCGCGCTTCAATAAAAACCCCGTAATAATCAGCCGATTGATCTCGTTGGTTCCCTCGAAAATGCGATTTATACGAGAGTCGCGATAGGCGCGCTCCGCGGGATATTCCTCAACAAAACCGTATCCTCCATAGATTTGAACGGTTTCGTCCACTACAAAGTCGATCATTTCCGATCCCCAAACTTTAATGATCGAGCACTCGACCGCATACTCCTCTATAGCTTTCCGGGTTTCTCTTGCGGCGTCTGCGCTGGCCTTGTCGATCTCTGAAAGCGCGACGTCCATCATTCCGACGGTTCTAAAAACCATCGACTCTCCGGTAAAGATCCCGACAGCCATATTGGCGATTTTTTCACGAACCAATCCGAAATCAGCAATCGTCTTTCCGAAGGCTTTGCGCTGCTTAGCATAGCCAATAGCGTTCTCAAGCGAAACCCGTGCGCCACCGACACACATCGCGCCGAGCTTAAACCGGCCGACGTTCAGAATGTTGAACGCGATGACGTGACCTCTGCCAATTTCACCGAGAACATTTTCGACGGGGACTTTGCAATCATTCAGAATCAAAGGGCAAGTCGACGAGCCGCGAATGCCCATTTTGTGTTCTTCCGCGCCGATCGAAAATCCAGGGAAAGTCTTCTCTACTAGGAACGCTGTAAACTTCTCTCCATCAATTTTGGCGAATACGGTAAACAGGTCCGCGAATCCGGCGTTCGTGATCCACATCTTTTCGCCGTTCAGAACGTAATGCCTGCCATCAGCGGAAAGCTCAGCGCGAGCGCGGCAATTCAAAGCGTCCGAGCCAGAAGACGCCTCAGACAGGGCATATGCGCCGACAATTTCTCCCGCAGCAAGACGAGGCAGATATTTCTTCTTCTGTTCTTCCGTACCGAAATAAACTATGGGCAACGTGCCGATGCCCGTATGCCCGCCCCACGTGGTGGCGAAGCCGGCGTACTTCGCAATGTGATCAGCAATGATCGACGCCGTCACTTTGTCCATCTCCATGCCGCCGTAAGCTTCCGGGATTTCCGCGGAACTCAACCCCAGTTCCCCGGCCTTTTTCAGCAGGTCGCGAGTAATGGAAAAATCCTTGTACTCCATCTTCTCGATGTTCGGCACAATTTCGTTGATGGCAAAATCCTCCGCCGTTTGGGCGATGAGCAGATGCTGCTCGGTGAAGTCTTCCGGAGTAAAAACTTCGGAGGGAGTGCGATCTTCAATCAGGAAACTGCCGCCAGAGATTGCGACCTTGCGCACGTCAGTTACGGTTGGCATGGGACCTCTTTAACTACTTCCAGCCGCTTCCATTCACAAAGCGCCTGATTCCATCCTTAAGGTGCACAACGTTGAAGTTTATAAGCAGCCCGAGCGATTTACCACTGAGCTTTAGGTACGAAAGTATCTGAGCAAGATGCACCGGCGAAATGCAATCCACCGACTTAATTTCTAGTATCACATGATCTTCCACGACGAGGTCCATTCGATAGCCACGCTCGAGTCGCACACCTCGATATATGACAGGCAATCCAACTTGCGTTGCTGAGCGGAAGCCAGCCAGGCGCAATTCATGTTGTAAGCAAGCGGTGTAGGTGCTTTCCAACAATCCAGGTCCCAGCTCGGTATGTACGCTCATCGCCGCAGTGATAATCGCATGACTGAGGTGTTGAGGAGAGATATTGCCGATCCGCGCGGTAGCCATAGGCGGACGATCTTCGACGATTTTGCAGAGGAAAGACAGTTCATCCGTCACAATCCGAAAAATAAATCATTAACCACGAAGGACACGAAGGTACACAAAGGAAAGCCCCACGAAATTACGGTTATTGGGATTCACTTTGTGTACCTTCGTGTCCTTCGTGGTTACAGCCTTTCGAAGATGCCTGCAGCGCCCATTCCCCCGCCGACGCACATCGTCACAAGACCATAGCGACCGTTGCGGCGCATGAGTTCGCGAAGGATGGTTGCCGTGAGTTTCGCACCGGTGCATCCCAGCGGATGTCCTAACGCTATCGCGCCGCCATTGGGATTCAGGCGTTCGAGATCAAGCCCAGCTTCTCTGATTACCGCCAGCGATTGAGCGGCGAAAGCTTCATTCAATTCGATCACATCGATGTCGGAGAGGTTCAGCCCGGCAAGTTTCAGCGCTTTAGGAATCGCGAAAACTGGTCCGAGTCCCATTTCTTCTGGCTTGTATCCCGCCGTTGCGAAAGCGACATACCGCGCGAGCGGCGGGATGCCCAGAGTTGTTGCGCGTTCCGCCGACATAACCACAGCGGCGGCCGCTCCGTCAGACATCTGCGAAGAATTCCCGGCGGTCACGGTGCCTTTCGCATGAAACGCGGGCTTGAGGGACAGCAAGGCTTCCAATGAAGTGTCGGCACGAGGACCTTCGTCGCTCTTAAAAATGATTTCCTGACGCTTGGGCTTCGACCCATTCGGTGTAGTAAAGCTCACAGGGACTGGAATGGTTTCGTCCTCGAATTTCCCATCTTGGATTGCAGCCAGCGCCTTCTGATGGCTCCGGAGCGAAAATTCGTCAGACATCTCCCGTGTGATTCCAAAGCGCTGCGCCAGCCGTTCGGCAGTAAGCCCCATCGAAAGATACGCGTCCGGGTAATGATCGACGAGCCATGGGTTAGGAGAAATTTTGTGTCCCCCCATCGGGATCATCGACATCGATTCAGTGCCTCCAGCTAAGATGACGTCCGCGCTGCCGCTCATGATTCGCTCAGCGGCCATCGCGATCGCTTGCAGCCCCGAAGAACAGAAGCGATTGATCGTCATCGCCGAAATCTCGACCGGAAGCCCGGCACGCAACGAGGCAATGCGAGCAACGTTCATTCCCTGCTCGGCCTCCGGCATGGCACAGCCCAAGATGACGTCTTCGATTTCCTTGGGATCAAGTTGCGCCACGCGCTCGAGCGCTCCCTTTATGGCAACAGCGGCCAGTTCGTCGGGACGAGTCGCACGCAGCGTGCCCTTGAAAGCACGCCCTACTGGAGTGCGGACGGAGGAGACGATGAAGACTTCACGCATAGTTGTACTCATTATGGACCACAAAGGATATGAAGTGCTACGAGCGCATTTCCGTGGTTACAGGTTGGGCTGGGGAATTCGGATCTACAAATATTCGACAAAAGAATCGGCGACATCTGCGCCTGTATTGTTGGCCACACGAGTCGCGTGGCGCTCCACATTCTTCATCAGGCCATCCAGATAATCGCGTGAAGAGGAAACACTGACTATGCCGATCGTGGCCTGATTCCACAAGTTCGTTGGATCTAACTCAGCGACGGCCACGTTAAAATGAGCACGCAAACGGTCTTTCACGCTTCGTACAACTTGCCGTTTATCTTTGAGGGACTGCGCCGCTTCGATGCGGAGTTCGAGGGTGAGGAAAGCAATCAAAGGCGGTCGCTGGTCCTTGGTCGTCGGGTCAATCCGCAGAACCTCAGACGTGTTGTATGCTGTTCGCCGTTTCAACGACAGTAAAGGCCAAAGACCAGGGACGAACGACCAACGGCGGGTCTTTACGCCATCGCCTCAGCCGCGACTCGCTCTGTCACAAATGCTTCGATCACGTCGCCGGCCTTGATGTCCCCATAGTTCGCGATGGAGATACCGCATTCCATCCCATTGCGAACCTCGCTGGCATCATCTTTGAACCGGCGAAGCGATCCAACTTTACCGGTGAAGACAACCACATTGTCGCGCAGCAACCGCACTTCAGAGTCGCGCTTGATGGTCCCATCGGTGACGGTGCATCCCGCAATGGTTCCGACCTTCGGAATGCGGAACGTCTCTTTAACCTGCGCACGGCCTTGGTAGACTTCCTTGAGCGTCGGCTCGAGCAAGCCGGTCATGGCGCGTTTTATCTCGTCTTGCAGTTCGTAAATGATTGAGTGCAGCCGGATGTCGACTTTTTCCTGATCCGCCAGTTCCTGTGCTTTGCGCTCTGGGCGCACATTGAAGCCGATAATGATTGCGTTCGATGCGGAAGCGAGAAGCACGTCACTCTCGGTGATTGCACCGACGCCGGTGCGCAAAACCTTCAGACGTACCTTTTCGTTGGAGAGCTTGCCGAGCAAGTCGCTCAAAACTTCGACCGACCCGCCAACATCGCCTTTTAAGATGATGTTCAGTTCCTTCATTCCGGCAGTCTTGATTTGTTCCGCCAGGCCTTCTAGCGAAACACGCGAACTCTTGGCTAGCGTGGCTTCACGAGACTTTTGTTCGCGATACTCGGAGACACCACGCGCTTTGTCCCTATCGGCGACGACCACAAACTGATCGCCCGCCTGCGGCAGCCCTTCCATACCGAGGATTTCAACTGGCGTGGACGGCGGTGCTTCTTCGAGCTGGTGTCCGCGATCATCGAACATTGCGCGGACTTTTCCGTAAACGTTCCCGACCACGAAGTTGTCGCTGTTACGCAGCGTTCCGTTCTGTACCAGGACAGTGGCAACAGGGCCGCGTCCGCGATCAAGTTTCGCTTCGAGCACAACGCCTGATGCAGCACGATCGGGACTTGCCTTAAGATCCTGCAAGTCGGCAACGAGGCAGATCATTTCCATCAGCAGATTCAGATTAGTTTTTTGCTTCGCCGACACATCCACGAATACGGTTGTTCCGCCCCACTCTTCGGGCATCAATCCGCGATCGGCGAGTTGCTTCTTCACCCGATCCGGTAACGCGTCCGGTTTGTCGATTTTATTTACCGCGACAATGATCGGTACTTCGGCGGCATGGGCGTGATCGATGGCCTCGATGGTTTGCGGCATGACGCCATCATCGGCCGCGACAACGAGAACGACGATGTCAGTAGCCTTCGCTCCACGCGAACGCATGCGGGTGAACGCCTCATGACCGGGCGTGTCGAGGAATACAATTTGGCGCCCATATGCCGGGGATTGTTTATCCTGAATCGTAACTTTGTAAGCGCCGATGTGCTGAGTGATGCCGCCAGCTTCTCCGCCTGCAACATCGGTCAAACGAATCGAATCCAGCAACGTGGTTTTTCCGTGGTCGACGTGACCCATGATGGTGACGACAGGCGGACGTGGCACACCTTCCGACACGGCTCCCTCTTCACCCTCTGCCGAATCGGCCGTGTCTTTTGCTGCCTGCTCTTCGAAGCTGATCACGTTAGTGTCAGCACCGAAAAAGCGCGCCATCTCGCTCGCAAGCTCCGTGTCGAGAGTCTGATTGATCGTCGCGAAAACCCCACGTGCCAACAACCGGGCGATGAGATCCTTCGCACGAATCTCAAGCTTCTCGGCCAAATCTTTGACGCTGATTCCTTCGGTGATTGTGATGCTTCGAGTAATCGGTTGCGGCTCGTTCGACAGCGACAATCGCGGAGGAGGAACGTAGCCCTTCATCGGACCTTCCTTCACTCCACGAGGAACGTAGCGCTGGCCTGGCCTGCGCGACGGAGCGCCGGGACGAGCACCGGGCCGCGCAGGGCCGGGAGGAAGTCCGGGACCAACACCCATAGGCCGCGCTCCGGTTGGCGACTGCCGCGTGGGATGCATTGGACGGCGCTCGCCGGGACGTGCCGTTGGGCGGTTTGCTATTGGTGCGCCAGGACGCGGGCGCTGAAAAATTGGTTGACCGGGGACCGGTCGTCCCGGCATAGGTCGAGGCGCAATCGGCTGAGACGTTGCTCCCGCGGCAGCAGAAGGAGACGGAACGCTTCTGATCGGAGCCTTGTACACCGGACGCGGTCCAGTCTGCGGAACGATCATTCTGGGAGACGGGCCTTGTGGCCGCTCCGGTGCGACGGGCGTCGATATCCTCGCGACCGGGACTTGAGAAATAGGCGATACAGGAGTTGACGCAGTCGGAGTAGCTGATGCTTGAGGCGTCACCGGCGAGGTGCTCGCAACTGGCGACGAAGGACGTGGTGGGGCAGGAGGGACTGTCGGAGTCGGTGTTGGTCTTGGAACGCTGAAAGTAGGGCGTACGGGCGTAGTCGGAACCACGAATTTCGGCGGAGGCACTTCCGAAGGCGCAACAGTTGGAGTGATAGCTGGCATCGCTGGCCGAACGACTGCCGAAGCGCTGGCCACAGGCTTGGACTCAACTGGAGTTCCGGGTACGCTCTGCGGCGCTTTTACCGGAGCTTCCGGCTGTTGCTTGTTGATGATGGCCTTCAGTACGTCGCCAGGCTTAGAAATATGAGAAAGATCGATTTTGGTTTTGATTCCGTCGCCGTCCGAACGGCTCTGGCGAGCCGACGCTGTCACCTTTTGGGCATCGCTAGCGGCGCGGAAGTAGTTACGCACCTTTTCCGCTTCGTAATCTTCTAGAGAACTGGAATGTGTCTTTTTTTCGGTGACGCCTACTTCGGCGAGTGCGTCGAGAATGGACTTGCTCTTAACTTCCAGATCTCGCGCCAAATCGTTAATTCGAATCTTACCCATCCGCCCTTTCGTATCCGGCTGTCCCCTTAAGTCTTCATATCAACCCTCGGCACCGGTTCGCCCTGATAAATAGGGCGCTTCTAGATTACTTGCTAAGTATATTTATTTCTTCGGAGCCTCGTCCACGGCTCCGTCTTGCTCTTCGCTGTCTTCGGCTACTGTTGTCCCCACGTCAGGGGCTTCATTTGCTTCCGCAAGCTGCGAGGACTCTTCCGCCGCCGTTGACATTTGGTCGCCAGCCACTTCTTCGGTTGCCAATACGTCGTCTGGAATCTCTTGGCCCTCAGCTACTGGCTCTTCGACCAGAACTTCGCCGCCTTCCGGTAGCGGCTCGGCGCCGTCCAGCGTGGCGAAGTAATTATTAACCGCCAGGCTGATTTTTTCCACTGTCTTTGGACCGATGCCTTCAATCGCCTCAAGCTGTTCTGGCGTCATATCCGCAAGGGCTTCGACTGTGGTGATTCCGGCCGCAGTGAGTTTCTCGACCAAGCCTTCTCCCAGCCCTTCAACGCTCTCGAGAGGAGTGGATGTGGTTCCAACAAGGCGCGACATCTCCTGCTCGACTTCCTGCCGCTTTTCTTCCTCACTCTTGATATCGATCTTCCACCCTAAAAGCTTGGCAGCGAGGCGAACATTTTGCCCCTTCTTGCCGATCGCCAATGAGAGCTGTGTGTCATCGACCACAACTTCCAGATGCTTGTCTGAGGTGTCGAGTACCGTAACCCGGCTCACCTTCGCGGGTTGCAGAGCCTTTTCGGCGAAAGTGACCGCGTCTTCGTGGTATTCGATGATGTCGATTTTCTCTCCG
>Ga0073928_10010211_pt1 | contig 11232 bp, 11 predicted proteins | sample PaiPotPPA55metaG_FD_76969 | JGI IMG/M metagenome (GOLD analysis project Ga0073928, IMG submission 76969) | Iron sulfur acid spring bacterial and archeal communities from Banff, Canada, to study Microbial Dark Matter (Phase II) - Paint Pots PPA... ...
GACGCGTTGCTCGGCCGCCTGGATATTCGCCAGATACTGGGTTCGATCGCTCGCCGGGTTGTAGCCGGAACGTTCGAAATTTAGCTTCCCTAGACGTCCTTATTGCGACAAAACCCCCTTCCCAGCACCTTGCCCGCGGCCGTCGATACGATACGGCTGCGCTTGATGGACCCACTTCGACCGGCAGATGCCGTACCGCGCCACTTCGACCGCGACCGCTGACCGACAGATGCTTGCGCCGTGGAAGAAATAACCTTCCGATTAGGCGAATCGATCGAGGCATGGGTCTCCATCGGCACGTGCAATTGCGCCGGTCGAGCTTGGAAAAACTCCGCCTGCAAATCACCGGCACGTTCGTGGACGGACGGCAGGTAGTCAATTGGCAAAGCCTCCCTCAGCTGTGCCGTCGCACTGTCGATGCCGGATTGCAGTTCACCCACCTGTTGGCGCACGGTACGGTCGACCGCGTCCTGCGCATCGGCCACCGCCTGCTTGATACCGTTCCTGACCTTGTGCAGATCGTCCATCCGAATCTGCCGGTCTACTTCCGCCTGCACGTTACTTAAGTAACGTTGCGCGCGCCCCAGTAGCGCGCCGGTCGTACGTGCGACACGCGGCAGTCTATCTGGGCCGAGCACCACCAGCGCGACAACGCCGATGACGGCCATTTTGGACACGTCGAGGTCAAACATGGCAAACCGTACCTCCAAGTTGGTGCGCGATAAATGAGGCTTACCGCGTCAAGTGTTGGGCGATGACGGGGGCAGCCTGCTGTGCGCTCGAACTGTCCGCAGGAATCGTCTCTGCGGTGTTCGTCGCCGCAGTCGGATCGGTTTCCTGCATGCCTTCCTTGAAACCCTTGATGGCGCCGCCAAGGTCCGAGCCCATATTACGGAGCTTCTTCGTGCCGAAGACAAGCGCGACGATTGCCAGAACGATCAGCCAGTGAGTAATGCTGAAGCTACCCATGATTACACTCCTTTCATAGTAATGAACTGACCCAACAGCCCGACTCGGGTCGTGGACAGATCGTAATGGCATTCGCGAGGACGATGTATCAAACATGCTTATAACTTCTTCAATTAATTTGATTGTTCATTTACGTCTCACGTTTTTAATATTTGCGGCACGGAGCGGATGTCGTTGTCCCGATTCTGAAGTGAGCTGTACACGTCATGCGACGGCTCCCACCAGCGCGGGACCACGCCGGTTCCTCCCACTATCCTGCGTCGTGCAGGAATCGACCCTGACAGGCGGGAATTGTCCCAGCGAGATAATTAGGAAACGCAATAATGACTGATTTGACCCGTCGCAGTGTACTGGCCGGTGCTGCTGCCGGTGCCGTGGCTCTTGGTGCATCGGCCGCCGCCAAGGCCGCCGAATTCGGCAACCCGGACCGTCCTTTGCAAGGAAGTATCAACTCGACGCCCGCCGCGATCTCCGAGCCCGGCCCGCAGAATCCGCAACTGCGCGACGTTTTGCCGTCGTTCAACAACCCGCCGCCGACGGACGTCGGCGGCATGCCGATTCCATGGGCATCCTTCAATGAGGCGCACAAGCGCATTCAGGCTGGTGGCTGGGCACGCGAAGTGACGACGAAGGCGTTCCCGGTGTCGAAGGACATCGCGGGCGTGAACATGCGCCTCGGACCGGGCGGCGTGCGCGAACTGCACTGGCACCAGCAGGCCGAGTGGGCCATCATGGTCAGCGGCGAGGTTCGTATCACGACCATCGACACCAAGGGTCGCGCTGAAGTCGCCGATGTGCAATCCGGCGACATTTGGTACTTCCCGCCGGGGCTGCCGCACTCGCTGCAAGGCTTGGGCGACAACGGCGGCGAATTCGTGCTGGCCTTCGACAACGGCGCGGCAGGCGAATTCAACACGCTGATGGTGTCGGACTGGTTCGCGCACACCCCGCCGGAAATTCTGGCCCAGAACTTCGGTGTGCCGGCCGAAAAGTTCAAGGAAATTCCGCTCGAACAGTTGTGGATTTACCAGGGCGCCAAGGCCGGCCCTCTGGCCGCAGACCAGGCATACTGCGCGTCGCCGGCTGGCCGTCCGGACCATCCGTTTATCTTTCGCATGGGCTCGATGGCGCCGACCATCTCGACCGCGGGCGGCGAAGTGCGCATCGTCGATAGCCGCAATTTCCCGGTTTCGAAGACCGTGGCAGCTGCACTCGTGACAGTGAGGCCGGGTGGTCTGCGTGAGTTGCATTGGCACCCGGATAACGATGAGTGGCAATACTTCATCAAGGGCACCGGCCGCATGACGGTGTTCAACACGGGTCCGGCGGCACAGACGGTGGACTTCAACCCGGGTGATGTGGGCTACGTCGAGAAGAACCTCGGCCACTACATCAAGAACACCGGCAAGGAAGACCTCGTGTTCCTCGAGATTTTCAAGTCGGACCACTTCTCGGAAGTGACCCTCTCCCAGTGGCTGGCCAACGTGCCGCGCCAACTGCTCAAGGAACATCTGCGCGTCGACGACGAAACCCTCGATGCGATTCACAACCTCAAGGGGCGCCGCGACGTGCTCGCGTAAGCACGGCACTCGTGGAAAGTGGCGCGCCGTGTGCCCGCGGCTCGACCTGAGCCAGGGTCTACGGCGCCCAGTCCGGATTCCTTGCTGTCCCGGGTCTGGCAGAAGCAATCAGTCGGTATCGAAACAGCAAAGCACTTAGAAGAGGCGCTTATCATGTTGATGGCAATTAAACGAACCGCTGGCTACGCCCTATCCGGGGAGGCAACCGTCGACACGGTAACGGCGATGCGCGATGCCCTCGATAACAAACGTCGTGGCGTCCGTGCGCTGTTGTCTTTTGCCGGCCCTGCGGTGATTGCCTCGGTTGGCTACATGGACCCAGGCAACTTCGCGACCAACATCCGGGCCGGTTCGACCTACGGCTATGAACTGCTCTGGGTGGTGCTTCTGTCAAGCCTCGTGGCGATGCTGTTTCAGGCAATGTCCGCCAAGATTGGGATCGTTACCGGCCACAGTCTTGCGGAGCTGTGCCGTAATCACTTTCCGCGTCCGCTTGTGATAGGCATGTGGATCGCCTCGGAAATTGCCGCGATGGCGACCGATCTGGCCGAGTTCATAGGTGCGGCGATAGGCATCTCACTGCTGTTTCATCTGGAGATGGGCTGGGGTTTGCTGATCACCGGCGTCATCACGATCGGTATTCTGTCGCTCGATAAAAAAGGTTTCCGTCCCCTCGAAATCGTCATTGGGGCGCTCATCACCGTCATCGGCCTGAGCTATTTGTGCGAACTGGTGATCGCACCGCCGAACTGGCACGCGGCAATCTTTCACACCTTCGTGCCGCATCTGCATGGCAACGATGCGCTAATGCTCGCCGTCGGCATCGTCGGAGCGACCATCATGCCGCACACGATTTACCTGCACTCGGGTCTGACGCAGAACCGTGCGCCGACGCGCGATGACTATCAGCGCCGCAGGCTGGTGCGGTTTTCGAACCGCGAGGTAGTGATTGCACTGGGCTTTGCCTGTTTCGTGAACCTGGCGATGGTGGCCATGTCCGCGTCCGTCTTCAGCAGGAAGGCGCCGGGTATCTCGGACATCGCGGTGGCATATCACACGCTTACGCCTGTCCTTGGTGCCGGCGCGGCCGCGTTGTTCCTCGTCTCACTGCTGGCGTCGGGTATCTCCAGTTCGGTGGTGGGAACGATGGCCGGTCAAAACATCATGCAGGGCTTCGTCGGCTTCAAGTCGCCGGTGCTCATGCGACGCCTCATCACAATGGTGCCCGCTGTCATCGTCTGCATGACGTGCGACCCAATGAACGCAATGGTGGGCAGCCAAATCGTGCTCAGCATCATCCTGCCGGTTCCGCTTGTTGCGCTCGTGGTGCTGTCGTCGCGTCGCTCAGTGATGGGTAAGTTCACGGCGTGCCGGAAGCTGATCGGGACGGCAGTCATCGCCACCGGCGTGATCTTCACCTTGAACGTGGTGCTCGTCTGGCAGTCGTTCGTCTCGTAACAGCGCGCGGGTACGAAGCGCGACCTCGTGGCTGGCGCTACTGGCGACGATCGTCCGTGTTTTTCCGGCAACGTCACCAGGACTCTGAACCTCCATGCCCGTATGCACCCTGTCGATCCCCGTGAAATGTTCGAGTCGCGCTCGGCCCTCGGTGAGAAGAAACTGCCGGAAATCGAGAGCCGCCGGTGGAAGATGTCGGTCTACGCGATGGGCCACGCACCAGTGGCGTTTAAGCGGAAGGCCCTGCACGTCGAGCACCTTGAGCATGCCAGAACGCACTTCGGATTGAACGGCATGCGCCGAAAGAAAGCTGATTCCCATGCCTGCCATGACCGCATGCTTGATCGCTTCCGCGCAGCCGATTTCCATGAAGCGCGGCGTCGACTGGTCAGTGCAGAAAGTGTCGTTGGTCGCGCTGCGGGTGTCGGTGCCGCTTTCTCGTACGATCAGGCATTCGCGCGCGATGCGCGAATACGGAATGTCATATTCCTGGGTAAGCGGATGTGTCGGGGCGGACACGAGCACGAAAGGATTGGGCGCAAATGTCTCGGTCAAGATGGCAGGATCATCGGGAGCGTGAATCATGACGGCAAGATCGATCCGGTCACTCCGCAGCAGGGTGATGAGATGGTCGCGACTGCGTACCGTCAGGTCGAGATCGATCTCGGTCTTGCCGTGCATGAATGCGCTGATCAGGTGAGGAAAGAAATAGCTGCCTGACGTAATCAGGCCGACCCGCAGGCGTCCGGTACCACCGGCCTTGAGGCTGACAAACGACTGCTCGGCCGCCTTCAGGTCATCAAGGATCAGCAGGCTATGGCGCAGCATTAACTCACCAGCCTGGGTCAGGGAGATCCGCTTGCTCGTTTGGTTGAATAGTGAAATGCCAGCCTGCTCCTCCAATTGTTTAATCTGCATCGATACGGCTGGCTGGGTCAGGTGCAGCTCTTCAGCTGCACGGGAAAAACTAAGATTGCGCGCAACTCTTTCGAAAGTCCTGAGTTGGCGAAGTGTTATATTTTTCATGCGTGGCTGCAATTGCTGTGAGAGAAAATATGGTTCGTCGGGGCAATCCGAGGGCGCCACGACAGTGTATCCACTGCGACAAAATGGCGCTTTGAGGAGAACCTTGTTGTAACACAAGAGAAAGGGCGTGGGCGCTGGCGACGGACACCGATCAGGAGCCACTCGCGTATTTCTCAAGTCCATTTTCAGAGGGACGTGTCGCGGCAAAGATGCCAACGTTCAACCGCTTGCGGCAAGACACAGATGGTTCTGTCGGGTAGCTGGGCGCGGTCACTCGCGTCTAGCCCCCTCAGAACCGTGCATGGGTCTTTCGATCCACACGGCTCAAGCCTCTGCAAAGGCATCTTTCGACACCCGGTTTCACAAAACTGTATTTCCGGCAGGCTAATGATTTCTACGTCAATTGAGATGGTGCATTTGAAGGTTGCCTGCACACCCCAAGTAGAGCGCGCGCAAAATGTAGTTGAAGAGCGTATGCCAGCCCAGTTTCGTCGAGGGGCCGCGACGGCCCTTGCTCAGATGCGGCAAGACAAATTGCTCGAACTGCGCGGCACTCAATTTCGTTGGAACCCCTTGCCGTGGCTGGTTTCTCACCATCTCGAGCACCAAAGCAACGGGATTCTAGCGGTTCGCTCGTATCTGCGAAAACCCTCTCTTGCTGCGGCTCGTAGTCAAATTCCAGCGCTGAAAAAACCCGCAACCAGTTGAGGGAAGGTGGTAAGCATGGCGCCCATGCCGAAGCCTGCCATCACTACGCCAATGGCGAAGCCACGGCGGTCCGGAAACCAGCACGCCATCAACCCAATCGTACCAACGACAACAATGCCGACGCCGATGCCCCCGAGCACCCCATAGCACAGATAGATTGACAACAACGACTTCGCACGGCGGGTCAGAATCCAGCTCAATCCGGTGATCGCGCCGCCGGCTGATAGCAGCCAGCGCGGGCCAAAGCGTTCGATCAGCAAGCCTTCGAGCGGCGAGAGGAATGTCTGGCAGACAATAAGGATGGGGAAGGTAACCTGTAAGCTCGGGAGGGATACGCCGAGTTGCGCCGTCAGTGGCCGCGTGAACAAAGTCCACAGATATTGGGGATTAGAGGCGACCATCGCGCATATGACGCCGCATAGCAACCGCTGCTAAGTGATCGTTACCCAGCTTGACCGCGTAACTAACTATCGCGTTCATTCGCCGAAGTGGGCATCAGCACCGTTAAGTGGTGCCGGTGCATCAACCCACGCAGGGGTCTCGCACTAAACGAGGCCCATTCCATTCATCGTTTAGTGCGCGACGCCCCTCGCAATCTCACGCCACATAGCTCGCGATGACAACCCTAATTTAGGCCGGGACGTAACAGTGATAAAAAGTCCACCGTCGCCGGCCGCGCGTACTGTGACACGCTCAAGGGCGCAGCACATCGAATCCGCCGAGGACAACCACGCCGCTCAAGACGATCATCGCTGGGGAGTGCTGGCCGAAGTAGAGGATCGCAGCTGCCAGCCAGCTCGCGATGCAAAAAGCTCCGATGCGCGCCATCGCGTGCTCCTTATCTGTGGTGATAGCGGCATTCCTGCGTCGTGCCGCCGTATTAATACGAACCAGCGCGTACGTCCTGTACATAGATGTAGCTCTTTTCATGCAAATCGCCGAGCAGGTCCTCGAAAGCGGCAAACGCTTCAGCGATATAGCCGCTGCCATTTTGCGGTATTCCCAAATGTCAACTATCGTGTGCCGACCATAGCCATTCGACTTTTTCGTGAGCAGACATACGCAGCAGCGCGATACTCGGTAGCCCCAGCGACAGGCTAAGCGATACCGATCGTGACGCGATCGCTCCGTGCTTCCCCGAAGCCTCCCCAACTCGGTCGCTGTAGCGCACCAGCGCGTCGCGCTTGGGACGCGACCTTTAGCAGCCGGGCGGCCGACCTTACGCGGTTGGCGCGCGCATCGCTGAAAAAGTTAATGCGTTCATGGGAGGAAGCCATCGGTTATTCCGATGTCCCGCGAATGAACGGCGATGTGCCCGTGCCAGCCAGGAATTGGCGTAGCTGTTGTTCGGCTTTCACCACCCGGTGCCTCGCTTAATTGCCGGTCGTGCAGTGCAAGCAAGCGTTCGATCACGGGCGCGTCCTGCTCCCATATTATCCACTTGGCACATTTGGCTGCCACCGCGGGGGCGTTTTCGAACGCCGCTTCAGCGTGCGCGTAACACTCGAAGGGCGCGTCCCCGAAACCCATGCGCTGAAGGTAGTAGGCCATGTACACCGAACCGACCAACTCGTTGATCTGATGCCGATCCCGCTGTCGCCTCGGCAAGCAGCGAGCGCCAGGTGGTGTGCGAGCGACGTCTCGCGCGCCGAGTGCGCCGCCATCGGTAGCAGCAGCGACTTGTTCAGCGGTTTCCGGTGGGCACTAGGGCGAGTGGGTTTTCGTTTTGTTCCTGCCATGCGCGTATCAAAACTCAGTTCAGAGAAATCTGGGGCAGCCTGCTGTCGACGCTTGCACTTGCCACTGGTCGTCGTTGTGCGCGAGGCCGGAGGCGAGCCGTCACGTGCTCGAATGCCGGCGGATCTTAAGTTGTTGGACGGAAACAGAAGTGGTCATCGGCGTCGAAACAATACCGTTCCAAGAGGTGCGTCGAACATCCCTGTGAAGCACGGGCCAGAAGGCCGGCAACGCTCTACTTCCCGAACTCAGAAACTTGGTCAGCGCTATATCAGACCGATCGAACGGCGTCATGCTAACCGCTTTGACACCCCAAAATGGCTAACGGAGACGACAATCACGCTGTTCGTCGTGGTGATCACGCTATCGGATCCGGAGCCACACATGAAGCGATGATCATCGCTTCTGCATTCGCGGGTGGTGATCCCCTAACGTGTGGGCTGTACACAAGATCGCCCGCCGCTATGCCGCGGCCGCTCAACACACACGTCCCAGCACGCCTCGCGATGCGTCTTCCCCAGGTCTGATGTCCATAGTGACCGGTGCGCGAATCGCACCAGGACACGGTCAACGTCTGCGAAGTGGCTCGCTCAAGCACTCTTACAGTCGGCTGCGCCCACTCCTGCGCGTGCTCTACGGCAGACCGCGGGCGCTTGTCTACACGAGCGATCATGGCGACAGTTTGCGACCATACGTCTGAACTAGTCTCAAACATCAAACGCTCCTCTTCGAGAATTTCACAACATTGAAGGGTACTCGATCATGCGCGGCGAATTTCGGACTGCAAAAGGCCGCGATTCCTCGTCCTTAACAAACAAAACTGCTGAAACGTTGGGCGACGCGACGCGCTAACCACGAAGGACCGGCGTCGATCCCAGTCCGGCACGCAATAAGCCGAAAGAAATTACCTGACCATGACTTGCGAGGCACTTGCGCATCAGTGACCGAAGTAGCTTGAGTGAGTACCTGCCGCAGTCCTCGGCGCACCGGCCTGCGTGGAACCATCGGACACTCCGCCTACTCCCGTGTTGCTCGGCGTTGCGATATCCCGCGCATAAACACGCGCCTCGGCCGGCTAAATATCGGCCGGATAGTGCGCATCGTTGTTGCTCGGCCGGTAGGCGGCCCGTTCGAATTGGACCAGATCTGTGTGCACTTCGGCACGTGGTCGGCTTCGTACACGGTGATTGAAGCCCCGACCTGACTGTCTCGTCGTAGCGAAAGTGGTTCTCCCTTATTTTGTATAGCGAAGTTTGATGCACGATGACGCTCCTATTACATTAATGTCATATTCGGCCTCCCGACACGGGCCGGGCCCAGCCTGTCGGGAACACCAAGGTCCTCCCGAGTCGATGGTCAAATGCGTGGCCGCCTGAGGTGTACTCCAACCGGGCGGTACGCCGCTATCATTCCCAATGGCGTGGATAGGGCTCGTGCCGCGCGCGCTCGATATCGATTGCGGTATCGACGGCGCGGGCGATATCTTCTGTGGTCGGTCGCGGCGGTCGGTTGCGTGCAAGGCATCGTTTCAAATTGACCGTGAGCGGCATCGCGGTAGATCGAAGATGATGTGCGGCTTTCCGCCCGGCGATGGTTAAGACCTCGAGAATTTTCATGCTTATCCAGGATGCGTTGCGCCCGCGCGGGAACCATGTGGGTGCCTCATAACCGGTCTCGCTAGGGGAGGTACCGCCAGGCTTCGTCGTTAACGCGGATCATCACCCGTTACTGGCGACGTTCGGTTGAAGAGCGTTCTGCGCGAAGGCTGCGCTTGTTGAGACCACACTCATGGTTAATTTGACTGAGAGTTTCATCCTGTAATCCTGAATGAATAAGCCTGATTGACGTGCTTGAATCGTTTGGCGCCTCCCTGCTGCCACCGGCGCCCAGACTTGGGAGCTACTGGTTTAGACCGATCATGGATGCGCATACACCGTGCTGTTTAGGTAGGCAAGTTGGCCATCCTTTTCCGCTTCCACGAGTTCTTGGTACACCTGTGCACGTGTTTTGGGAGCTATCGTCTGACCGTCGGGGGGGATCCGTTGACCGGTTTGCGCGACGACCTTTGCGTTGTTGACGTTGGAGGGCAGCGCGTCTGTCGGCTGGGCCTGTGATTGTGCGAAGGCCGACGTGCTTATTGCGAGGCCGAGGAGAGTGGTGATCATTAATGTTTTCATCATGACTTCATTGCTGTGAAGTGGAAGGGATGGGCCGAGGGGCAGTGCGCGAGTCAATGCGTATCCCGGTTGCTTATAGACTACCGAGTCGGCCCAATCGAAAGGGAAGCTCAAAAATTAAATATTTGTTACCTGTATGCGCAGAACACGGCATTTTGCCCATTACACCCGACGAGCGAGGTTCGGGGTTCGTCGATCCGCCGCCTGGTGCCTGATCGAAGGTCACCGATGCAGTCAAGCCGGGCGTGGCAGATCCGTGCTGGGCAAACTGGCTAGCAGGTGCTAGCGTCGTCTGGCGACCCTTCCTCGACTGGCATTGTTGCGTATGTCCGCCTGAAGACAGACCTCTGCCTGCAAGGTTCACTGGACGCGCACGGACTGAGGGCGTGCAAGTCTCGCCATGTGGTTCGCGATGCCGACGCGGATTGCGACCTCGTCGTTTGCGACAACTGGTTGCAGGTGTTCGAGTCGGTGAGTCCGTGTTGCAGTGTGAGGGGAAGGCGAGAGAGAATGCGATGCGTGTGAAGCGCCAAGACGCGGTGCCAGGGGTCATGATTAAGGTATTCAGGCCTGACACGGACGAGCGGGATCGCGGCGCACGGCGCCGAGGATGAACTACCCGCCATCGACGACGCAGTCAGGTGCGGCAGTAGTGCCGCAGATCGATCATCGTGTAGGCGAGCGTCTTGAACGCGTAGTGCAGGTGGCTCAGACGCTCGAAGCGCAACAGCAGGCGGCGGAACTTGAAAATCATCTAGCGGGCCTCCCACCGCCGCCCCCCGGGCGACGGGGTTAAAGTGAGTTTGCACAGAACCCTTTAACCGGAAGGAGGTCAGCATGAACTATAGCGGCATTGACCTGCATTCGAACAACAGTGTGGTTACCGTGATCGACGAAACCGACCGGGTGGTGGCGGAAAAGCGCCTGCCCAACGACCTGACGAAGATCCTGGCGTTCCTCGCCCCGTGGCAGGCGGAGCTAGCCGGTGTCGTGGTCGAGTCGACTTACAACTGGTACTGGCTCGTCGACGGGCTGCAGGCCGCGGGCTTGAGCGTGCATCTGGCTAACACCACCGCGATCAAGCAGTACGACGGGCTCAAGCACAGCGGCGACGAAACGGACGCGCGCCATCTGGCCCATCTGCTGCGGCTGGGCATCCTGCCTACCGGCACGATACTGCCGCCCGAGGCGCGCAGCGTGCGTGACCTGGCCAGGAAACGCATGCAGCTGGTGCGCAGCCGCACCAGCCACCTTCTCGCAGTAGAGAACATCACGGCTCGCCATCAGGGTGCGCGCCTCTCGAGCGCTCAGGTCCAACGCCTGACACCCGAGGCGATCGACCAGATGGGGCTGCCCGCCGAAGTCGCGCTGGCGATGCAGGCCAACCTGGCGGTCATCCAAACGCTCTCCGCGCAGATTGGGCTGCTGGAAAAGCGGCTTGCCGAAAAAGTCGGACCACGCGCCGAGTACGTGTTGCTCAAGACTGTGCCTGGCATCGGACCGATTCTGGCTAGCATCATTCTGCTGGAGGTCGGGTCGATCGAACGCTTCGCCAGCGTGGGCAACTTCGCTTCTTA
>Ga0073928_10010212_pt1 | contig 11231 bp, 8 predicted proteins | sample PaiPotPPA55metaG_FD_76969 | JGI IMG/M metagenome (GOLD analysis project Ga0073928, IMG submission 76969) | Iron sulfur acid spring bacterial and archeal communities from Banff, Canada, to study Microbial Dark Matter (Phase II) - Paint Pots PPA... ...
AACCCCAACCCGAACACCAACGCCACTCCGAACACCGGTACAAGTCCCACGAATCAAGGCGTTCCAACGTACAACGGAAAGCCGGCGGGAACCAATATGCTCAACGACAACCCGAACGGGTCGGGCTGGCTCTCAAAGTTCGCGCGCAACCCGGGTCCGGACACAAGCGGTGTGAAGAACGGCATGATGGTGCGGCATCACACTGTACGCCACGTGCGTACAACGCGTCCACCGAAGCCATAGCTCTTTAAAAAGCAAGAGCTTAGAGCAAAGCGAGCGTGACGACGGCACGCTCGCCCTCTGCTACGGTGGTTAGGAGCTAGGCAGCGCCGCCGAGATACGCTGCCTGCACGGCGGGCGATTGCATCAAATTCGCTCCCGTGTCTTCGTGTGCGATACGGCCGACCTCGAGGACGTAACCGCGGTTTGCGATCTGCAACGCTTGACGCGCGTTCTGCTCGACGAGCAGTATCGTCGTGCCGTGCGCGTTGATCTCTTTGATCACCGAGAAGATCGTCTGCACGAGCAGCGGCGCAAGACCAAGCGACGGTTCGTCGAGCATCAGGAGGCGCGGCCTCGACATCAGCGCGCGGCCCATCGCGAGCATCTGTTGCTCGCCGCCGGACAGGGTACCGGACCGCTGATCGAGTCGTTCTCGCAGGCGAGGGAAGGTCGTCAACACATACTCTAAATCGCTCGCCACGTCGGCGGGCGCGCGACGCGCAAACGCTCCTAAATCCAGGTTTTCTCGCACGGTCATTCGGGCGAACACGCGCCGCCCTTCGGGCGAATGGCCGATCCCCGCGCGAACGATGCGATCGGGGGTGAGGCGCAGCAAGTTTTCACCCGCGAACTCGATGGATCCGCGCGAGGGCCGTACGAGCCCGCTGATCGCGCGCAAGGTCGTCGTTTTCCCTGCGCCGTTGGCGCCAATCAGCGTGACGATTTCGCCTTCGTCGACGTGCAGCGACACCGTGGAAAGCGCACGTATGCGACCGTAGTGTGCGTCAACGTCGTGCAGACGCAGTAAGTGCGTCATGCCGGCTTGCCGAGGTAGGCCTCGATGACGCGCTCGTCCGAACGAACGTATGCCGGCGTCCCTTCGGAGATCTTCTCACCATGATCCAAGACGGTGATGCGCTCGCTGATGTTCATGACGAGCCCCATGTCGTGCTCGATCAAGAAGATCGTCACGCCGCGATCGCGGATTCGCCGAATCAGCTCGATCAAGTCCTCTTTCTCGCGCGGATTCATCCCGGCCGCAGGTTCGTCGAGAAGCAAGAGGTTCGGCTCTGAGGCCAGCGCGCGAGCGATCTCCAGCTTGCGCTGCGATCCGTAGGACAGATTGCGCGCATAGTTCTCTCGCTCGGTTGCCAAGCCGACGAATTCCAAGAGCGCGATTGCGCGCTCCCTGACCTCCGCCTCTTCCTTGTGCTGTGCCGGCGTGTGCAGCAGCGAGTCCCAAATCTTGGCGTGCATCCGGGAATGCTCGCCGGTCATGACGTTGTCGATCGCTGACATGAATGCAAAGAGGCGGATGTTCTGGAAGGTGCGCGCGATGCCGCGGGCGGCGATCTGATGCGTCTTCAGACCGTCTATCCGTTGGCCGTCAAATTCGACGGTGCCACGCGTTGGCGCATAGATGCCGGTGATCACGTTGAATACCGTCGATTTCCCCGCCCCGTTCGGCCCGATCATCGCGACGATCGTGCCGGCCTCCACCGTATACGAGAGATCGTGCACGGCGGTCAATCCGCCGAACAGCTTGCTGACGCCGTGAAGATGCAGGAGCGCCATCAGCCCGCTCCGACTTTTGTGAACTGTGCTTGTTCTTGCGCAGCGAGCGCCGGGTCGTTGTGCCCGGCACGCAGCTCGGCGCGGCGCTGGCGGCTCGGGATCAAGCCTTCCGGTTTGAAGAGCATGATCGAGACGAGAATAATACCGTAGATAAAGAATCGGTAGTTCGTGAAATCAAGGTGCAGATGCAGCGAGGCGGCGATGTTGTTGGCTTGCGGCAAGAAGATGAAGTTGACCGTGTAGAGCACCAAGCTGCCCACGACGACCCCAGGAATGTTTCCCATGCCGCCCAGCACGAGCATCGCGAGCACGAGGACACTCACGCTGAACTGAAACGAATCCGGCGAGACCAAATTCAGCTTTGAAGCGAAGACGCAGCCCGCCATGCCGCTGTAGGAAGCACCGAATGCAAACGCCGCGAGCTTGGTCGTCGTCGCATTGATCCCCATGTGCTTGGCCGCCAGCTCATCCTCGCGGATTGCCATCCAAGCGCGTCCCAGGCGGCTGTCCCGCAGGTTGTATGCGAGCCACAATCCGATGCCGATCAGGGCGAGGATCACGTAATAATATGGGATCGCCGAGAAGCCGAACGAGTGCCCAAAGAAGCTCGGGGTGTCGAGCGAGCTGATCCCATTGGGACCGCCCGTGTACTTGTTCAGGTTCAGGAACGTCTGCGGCACGATCTCCCCAAAGCCGAGGGTGACGATGGCGAGATAATCGCCGCGCAAACGCAGGGTCGGAGCGCCGAGCAGCAAGCCGAACGTGGCGGCGATCAGGGACGCGATCAAGAGCATCGGCCAAAATGGAATGTGGAGATTGAATTGCGGACTCGCCAGCATTGCATAGGCATACGATCCGATCGCAAAAAAGGCCGCATAGCCGAGATCGAGCAAGCCGGCGAAGCCGACGACGATGTTGAGCCCCAACGCCAAGAGCACGTAGACACCCGCATCCGCGAGCAAGTTGAAGTGGGACCCGTTGCGGTCGACCGCTGGCAGCGCTACCAGCAGAGCAGCGACGGCGAGCCAGATGCCAATCTGCGCAGTTTTTGGAAGCGACGCCAGCCCGCGCACGTCTATACCTTCTCCGGCAGCGATTCTCCGAGCAAGCCCGAGGGCCGGAAGATCAGCACGAGCACCAGGACGGAGAAGACAACGACGTTGCTCCATTGATTCCCGTTCGGAAAGATCTTGAGGTTGGTAATCGCCTCAACGATTCCGATGCAAAAACCGCCGAGCATCGCGCCCGCCAAGTTTCCGATGCCGCCCAAGACAGCGGCGGTAAATGCTTTCAGCCCTGCATTGAAACCATTGAAGAACCACGTCGATTGGTAGTAGACGCCCGAGACAAAACCCGCGGCGCCGGCGAGCGCGCTGCCGATTAAGAACGTCAGCGCAATCGTCGTGTTGATGTTGATGCCCATTAGCTGCGCCGCATCGCGATCTTGAGCGGTCGCCCGCATCGCCTTGCCGAGCTTCGTGTTATAGATGAAGGCTTGCAGCGCGAGCATCATCACGAGCGCGAAGACGATCACCATGATCTGCTTGGCCTGAATTTCGATTCCGCCCACCGTCCAACTCGGATTCGGGATCACTTGGGGAAATGAAACGGGCGAAGGTCCTCTCCACACCTGCATGATGTTCTCGAGGATGAAGGAGACGCCGATCGCGGTAATCAGCGGCGCCAGCCGCGGCGCGTTGCGCAGCCGCCGGTACGCCAGCCGCTCGATGACGACGCCGGTCAAGCCGCACAATACCATCGCGCCGACGACCGCAATCGCTACGTCGAGGACGAGCGCCACGCCGTGCAGTTCGCCGGACACGCCGAGCAGTCCAAGGATCGAGAGCGAAAAAAACGTGCCGAGCGTGTACACATCGCCATGTGCAAAGTTGATCAGCTCGATAATGCCATAGACCATCGTGTAACCGAGGGCGATCAAAGCATAGATTGCGCCCAGCGACAGCCCATTGACGAGCTGTTGAAGGAAATCGTGCAATTAGTGCACCGTCTCAGTCAGAGCTTTACAGCCATGCCGCCGCTTTTCCGACGCTACATCGTTCCTCCGACCCTTAAATAGCGCTGCCATTCTGCGGGCCGCAGCGCCTCGCAGCGACGAAAACTCGACAGCATTTCGTGCAAACCTATGACTGAGCCGGCGCACTTAGACTTTCAGGTAGAGTTGGTTGACAAAGGTCGCCTTGCCGTTGCGGATCGTCCACAAGCTCAAGACGGGGCTCGTGGAGTCGCCGTCCCGATCGAAACCGATCGTGCCGATCGGCGTCTTCAGACCATTGGTTGCGGCGACGTTGCGCAGAACGGCTGCACGCGTCGGCATCTTGTTTCCGCCGGCAGAAATCGCCTTAGCGATCGCAGCGATCGCGACTTGAGCGGCAGCGTACGCGCTCGCGCTGTAAGGCCCGACCGGCGCGTTCCAGCGCGCTTGGTAATCCTTCACAAACTGTTGAGCTGAAGGAAGCTTCTGCGCATTAGGAGCCGCAACGGTATAGTAGCTGCCGTCCGCGGTGCTTCCCGCGACTGTCAAAAACTCGGGATCGCTGATGCCATCGCCACCCATGTAAGCGACCTTGCTCATCCCAACATCGAACATCTGCTTGCGGATCAGTCCGCCGCCGTTGCTGGTCGTGCCGCCGAAGAAGACAACATCCGGGTGTGCCGCCGCGACTTTGGTGAGCAGCGCTTTGAAGTCTTGTTGATTCTTAGTGATGTGATCGTGTCCAAGCACAGCACCGCCAAGGTTGCGGAAATCGCTCTCGAAGACGTTCGCGAGACCCAAGCCGTAGGTTTCATCATCGTCGAGAATGTACGCCCGTGAGAAGTCCAGCTTGCGCGCGAATTGCGCGCCCGCGGCACCTTGACGCGAATCGATGGTGCAGACGCGAAAGTAGCTGTTCACCGTCGGGTTGGAGCGGCGTAAACTTGCCGCATCGGCCCCTTTGGTCAATCCGTCGTTCGTATTCGAAGGACTGATCTGCACCAGTCCCGCCTCATTCGTCAGCGGAATCTCGGCCTTGGCGACGTTCGAGTTGAACGGGCCGATCATCGCGAGCACCGCATCGTCGGAGATGAACGTGCGCGTATTTGAAGCGCCTTGCTGCGGACTGTGCACGCCTTGCACCGCATCGTCCAGCGCGTCCGCCTGAAGATGAAAACCGCCCGGCAAGCCCTTCTTATCCGCCTGTTCGATCGCGAGGACGGCGCCGTTTTGGGTCGTCACTCCGATCGAGGCATCCGCGCCCGAAACGGGCAGATCGATCCCGATCTTGATCGTATTTCCGGACGGTGCGCCGCCGCTACCGGCCCCTTTGCCGCCACCGGCGCAGCCGGCTAACAGTGCGATCAGCGCAACACCTGCGATTTGGCGTCTCAGCGAGCCGAACGAATCCATTCGTGGCCTCCCCGCGTGGAAAATTATAGACGGCGGTTACCGCGCCGATGGAGGCTTGGGGTTACGCCCTGGCGCAGGGCTTCCCTGTAGGGGTTCCGGCGCATGCAATTCATAAAGCATTCACGATGATGCTGCACGATGACGGCGTGAAGATCGCGTTGCGCCGATGCCTGCTAGGTATGTTACTGCTCGTTGCGGGCACGGTGGCCGCCATGGGCGCGAGCTCCACGTCGGTGACGTGGAACATAGAGGTGGCGCGCTCTTCTGCCGCCTTTACCGCGACGCACTTCTTCGTCACGCACGTCCGCGGAACGATTCCGATCAAGCATGCGACGATCAAGATGGCCGAAGCGTCGAACATCCCGTCCTCCGCCGATGCCGCGCTCGATCCGGCGGGGGTCGATACCGGAAACGGGAACCGCGACAACGACCTGCGTTCGGGGCACTTCTTTGAAGCGAAAACCTATCCGTTGATATCGTTTGAAAGCACGCGCATCGTGGCAACCGACGATCGCCACTTCACGATGCAGGGAAATCTAACGATGCACGGCGCAACGCATCCGATCACGCTGAACGCGCAGCTCATAAGCCGCGCAGGCAATCGCATCGGCTTCAGCGCGCACGGCTCGATCGATCGGCGCGACTGGGGAATGACCTATGGAGCGCCTGTCGTTAGCAACAACATCGATATCGACCTCACGATCGAAGCGGTCCGAGGGTAGCTTAACCGACTAGCGTACGGGATCGACCGAACATAAAAGGGCGAAAGGGGGCATTAGATTGCTGATCACACTTACGCGAGGCGTCGTAGCACCCGCGCAGCGAGAGCAAGTCGAAAGCTTTCTGCGGGAGTTTCTTCCGCGGCTCAAACGGGAGCAGCCTGGCGCCTTGGACGCCTTTCATTTTCATAACGAGGCCACGAACGAAAGCACGACGATCATCCTCTGGCGTGATGAGAAAGCGCGCGCAGATTACCGCGAAGGCGCTCTCATCAAAGAGGCGATGGCGATGGAACAGAGGCTCGGGCTCACGACTTCGCGCGATGCTTATCCAGTTTCAATCTCGACCCGAGACGAGAGCTAGGCATCACGCGCCGTACGTTCAGTTCTTCAGCTGGTGCAGGGCGAAGCGGTTGCCGTCCGGATCTTTCGCGAAACACGCGCGGCACGTCGGGCTATCGAAAGGCTCTTCTAAGGCGACGCCTTTTTCTTTGAGGCGTTTGATCGTCCCATCGAGATCGTCCGTTTCAAAGGCGACACTGAACGCAGACCCTGCCGTCACGCCGATCGCTTCGCCGCCCGTTACCACCGCGAGCGTCGTTCCACCAACGTCGAATTCAGCCCATCGGTCGTGCAGCATCGTCGGCTCACCCAACTCTAGCACGTCACGGTAAAACGCCTTCGCTTTCTCTAAATCCGAAACGGGATAGACGACAAAGGCCATTTCCTTGATCATGTTGCTCCTCTTCTACGCGGTCGCGAGCTCGCGAACGGCTGCGGCATTAAAGTAAGCGGCTTTTGGATGGTGGATCACGATCGCCGCCGTCGATTGTTCGGGAACGATCTGGTACCCCTCCGTCAGCCGCACGCCGATTGCGCGCTGCGCATCCAGCAATCGAAAGACGGTTTCGTGTTGCGCAAGGTCCGGACACGCTCCGTACCCCCACGAGTACCGCTTGCCTCGATCGTCGGGCAAACCCAACTCAGCGCGAATGCGCCGGTGCGTATGTTCGGCCAGCGCCTCGGCGGATTGCACGCAAAACCCATGCAGAAAGTAGGATTCGCTGTAATCGCTGGCGGCCTGAAGCGCGTCCACGCGTTTGGTCGCTTCGCTGCCGACCGTCACGACTTGCAACGCAACGACATCGATTGCGCGCCCATCTTCACGCGACCGCACGTAGTCAGCCAAGCACAGATGTTCGCCGCCGGCCTGCCTTGAGAAGCGGAATCGCGCAATTTCCTTCGATGCGTCGTCCGCATCGAAGAGGAGGATGTCGTCGTCCTCGCCGGCCGCGCGGAAATACCCGTAGACGACTCGCGGGCGAATGATCTGTTCATCGCGCGCGAGTTCTTCGTAGCGACGCAGGCGCGGTTCAAACTCTTCGCGCAGCAGTGCCTCCCATTGGTCGCCCTTTGTATTGGCGGCGCCCCACGACAAGCGGTAGAGACTGCGCAGATCGAAGCACGGCCACAGCTCGCTGGGCTCGACCATTGCCGTGACAGCTCCGAAAAAGGGCGCGTTCGGAATATCAGCCTTCTGGGCTTTGACTTTTGAGCGCGCACCGTTCGTGCTGGGCGCAACTGTCGTCTTCGCATCGCGCAGCGCAAACGCTTCGCGCTTGGCCTTCTCGACCAACGCGCCACGCCGTTCGCCGCTCGCGCAGATTTGTTCGATCAGATCGAGTCCTTCAAACGCATCTTTTGCGTAGAAGACGCCCGGCTCAAAGAAACGCTCCCCGTCCAGCAGCGCGATGCGCCGTCCGAAATCACGGTTGATCGCCGCGCCGCCGATGATGACCGGAAAGCCCAGCCCGCGCGAATCTTGCTCGGAGACGCAGACCGGCATCTGTTTGCTCGTCGAAACGAGAAGTGCGGACAGGCCGATCGCGTCCGCCTGCACCTCAACGGCCTTCTCGAGAATCGCGTTCATCGGCACTTGTTTGCCGAGGTCGACAACGCTATAACCGTTGTTCGAGAGGATCGTGTTGACCAAATTCTTGCCGATGTCGTGAACGTCGCCGAAGACCGTCGCGAGTACGATCTTGCCCTTGGTCGTTCCCTCTTGCTTCTCTAAGAATTGCTCGAGGTGCGCGACCGCCTTCTTCATCACCTCGGCGGACTGCAGCACGAATGGGAGGATCAATTCGCCCGCGCCAAAGCGGTCGCCGACATCTTTCATCGCGGGCAGCAGAATGTTGTTCAGAACGTCGATCGGCCCGCGCGTTTTCAGCGCCACATCGATCTTGGCTTCGATGCCATCTTTTCGGCGACGTAAGATCGCGTTGTGGATGCGAAGCTCGATCGGCTCGTCCACATCGTCGGCCGCCTCGGCTTGTGCGCTGCGGGCATCCACGGTTTTGCTCTCCCAGTGCTCGATGAACCGCGCAAGCGCATCGGGACGCCGGTTGAAGACGAGATCGTCGCACAACGTGCGCTCGAGATCGGGAACCTCGGCATACGGCGTGATCTCTTTGGCGTTAACCAGCGCAAGGTCGAGTCCCGCTTGGACGCAGTGATGCAAGAAGACGGAGTTCAAAGCCGCGCGGGCGTGCGGCTTTAGGCCGAACGAAACGTTCGAGACGCCCAGTGACGCAAGCACGCCCGGCAGAGCGGCCTTGATGGCGCGAATCCCCTCGATCGTTTCTATTGCCGAATCGAGATATTCATCGGCGCCCGTCGCCAGCGTGAAGGTGAGCGCATCGAAGATCAGCGCGCCGGGCGGCAAACCGTACTCACCGACGCAGATGTCGTAGATCCGCTTTGCAATCTCCAGTTTGCGCTGGGCCGTCTTTGCCATTCCCCCTTCATCGATTGTGAGCGCGACGAGTGCCGCGCCGGTTTCCATGACGAGCGGCATCACCGCATCGATTTTCGCGCGGCCACTTTCGAGGTTCAGTGAATTGACAATCGCACGCCCGCCGTAGTTTTTCAGGGCGGCTTCCAGCACGCGCGGCTCGGTTGAATCGATCATCAGCGGCGCTTCGGTGGACTGCGCGAGCTTCTTGACGATCGTCCGCATCTGCTCGTCTTCATCGGTGCGCTCTGTGAGCGCGCAGCAGACGTCGAGCACGTGCGCGCCGCCCTCGACCTGCTCGCGCGCGACGAGCATGATGTCGTCGTACTGCTCCTCGAGCAGCAGCCGCTTCGTCTTGCGCGAGCCCTGAGCGTTGATCCGTTCTCCGACAAGCAGTGGACGCGGCTCTTGCTCCAGTGCAATGGCCGTCATCGCCGATGCGACGAGTTGATGCGGCTGCGGTATGGGCACGCGCGGCTTTGCGTCCGCAATGACGCGCTCGAAGGCGGCGATGTGTTCGGGCGTCGTGCCGCAACAGCCCCCGATCGCGTTGACGCCGAAGTCGCGAACGAACGATTGCAGCTCACGCGCCATCTCCTCCGGCGTCTCCGGATAGATCGTTTCGCCGTTCGGCCCCATCTTCGGCAAACCGGCGTTCGGAATCACGCTGATGTACTTGCTCGACGCTTCACAGAGATAGCGGACGGGATCGCGCATGTGCGTCGGGCCGGTCGAACAGTTCAGGCCGATCACATCGATCGGGAGCGCCTCCAACGTTGCGCACACCGCCCGAATATCCGTGCCAAGCAGCATCCGCCCGGTAACGTCAAGCGTTACTTGAGCCTGAATCGGCACGCGACGTGACGCCTCTTCAAAGGCGCGATGGATGCCGGCGATGGCCGCTTTCGCTTCGAGCAGGTCCTGCGCGGTCTCGATCAACAACAGATCGACGCCGCCCTCCAGCAAATGCACGGACTGCTCGCGGTAGAGCTCGACGAGTTCGTCGTAGGTGATGCGAGAGAGCATCGGGTCGGATGATGAGATCAGCATGCCGGTTGGGCCGAGCGAGCCTGCTACAAACCGCGGCCGTTGCGGTGTGCTGAAGCGATCGGCCGCGCGACGCGCCAACTGCGCTGCGCCACGGTTGATCTCGGCGGTACGATCGTCCAAACCGTACTCGCTCAGCTTCAAACGAGAGGCCGTAAAACTATCCGTTTCGACGACGTCGGCACCCGCCTCAAGATAACTTTCATGAATGTGCTCGATCAGCTGCGGATCGCCCAGCACCAGCGCTTCGTTGCAGCCGTGGTACTGCGCGCCTCCAAAGCGAGCCGCGTCGGGCTCCAATGCCATCACTTGCGTCCCCATCGCGCCGTCGTAGAGCACGATCCGCTCGCGCAGCAGGTCCAGGTAAGATGGCATGCTTAGGATTTTCGCGTTTTTGTAATCATCGCCCGCTTCGTGCGCGTCTCGCCGACCGTGCGTCCGGCGCGATTGCGAATTGGAGGCTCCGCGAGCGCGCGCAATGTCTGCGCACCGCCAACATTAACGCCCAGTTCCTCGAGCAGCGCAAGGACGGAAGGCGCAACGGCGCGTCTGGCTCCATCGTGAACTTTGACGACCAACCCGACGCCTTGCGGGATCAGCCCATCGCCATGGACGCCCTCCGCACCGCCTTTGGAGACGACGGCGCCCTGACATTCGGTCATGAGCACCGAATCAAAATCTCCCGTTCCTGCGACGTACTCCGGGTGCGCCAGCATCGCTGCGCGCACGACGCCGAGCGCCTGCATATCGCGAGCATCTCCATCTGAAAGCGTCGCCAATCGCATGAAGGCGCGTGCCGCGTGCAATGGTGAGACGGCAAAGGCCGGAATCCCACAGCCATCGACGCCGAGCGCGTAGTCCGCCACGGCGTCACCCGTCATGCGCGCGCAGAATTCGAGAATGACTTGTTCCGCAGGATTGTCCAACTCCATGTACGCCGACGCATCGCTCCCGAGCAGGATGCACAGCGCCAGAATGCCGGCGTGCTTGCCGGAGCAATTGTTGTGAATGGCGGTGAACGGTTCACCCCGTCGCGCAAGCTCCGCCGCCGCAGCCGCATTATACGGCGCGTGCGAACCGCATTGTAAGGCGGATTCCGAGAGCCCGATCTTCTCCAGGATCGAGCGCACGGCGGCAACGTGAAACGGTTCTCCCGAGTGCGACGCCGACATGACAGCAATCTCCACGGGCTCGAGTCCGAAGCGCTCGAGTGCGCCCGCGCGGACGCCCGCAGCAGCGATGAACGGTTTTGCACTCGAGCGCAAGTACACGGGCGTCTCGATATCGCCGACCCGCAGCAGGATATTACCTGAACGATCGACCGCGCACGCGGAGATCGCATGCGCGGACTCAACGATTGGACCGCGCGTTATCGCTACGGACGGTCCATTCACGCCCTTCGACCAGCTCAGGGCAGCCTGAGCGTTGCATCGTGCACGCTCGCCGGCTGGTCCGCAAACAGCGGGTT
>Ga0073928_10010213_pt1 | contig 11231 bp, 7 predicted proteins | sample PaiPotPPA55metaG_FD_76969 | JGI IMG/M metagenome (GOLD analysis project Ga0073928, IMG submission 76969) | Iron sulfur acid spring bacterial and archeal communities from Banff, Canada, to study Microbial Dark Matter (Phase II) - Paint Pots PPA... ...
GAGGACCCACGCCAAAGCGAGGCCGATGATGAAGCCGAATAAGCCTCCAGCGATCGCGAGGAGCAATTGCTCGGTCAAAAACATTCCAGCGACGGTGGCGTTTGTGGCGCCAATCGCCTTGAAGATGCCGATTTCGCTTCTGCGCTCGAGGACGGTGGTAGCCGAGGTGGCCGCGACGGCAAGCGCGGCGGCAATAAGCGCGGCAATGGTGACAATCCACAAGAGCGTGCTGACGCGCGTGAGAATGCGGCCTTCTGTGTCTGCGACGCGGCGGATCGCGCGCACGTCGGTGCCCGGGAGCACCTGCTTGATCTGGAAGCTGATCGAGGAAATGTAGGGCGAGCAAAACCAGCGGTCGTGCTCTTCGGGAGTCATCGTGTCGGGATTGCGCTCGGAGAATGCGTCGGCGGGTTTGGTGAGCGCACTGACGAAGAGCTGGCGGAATTGTCCCTCGCGGCCTGAGATTCTTTGCAGGAACGAGAGCGGAACAATCACCGCGTCGTCTTCCGAACTGCCGGTGGAAACGATTCCTATCACAACGAGAGACCACGCCGCGTTTGTCGCGATGCTGCGCGTAACCTGGATTTGTTTGCCGATTGCGAACGCATCGGGATTCCTGGCCGCGAGCGCTGCGCCGACCACACACTCATTCGCACCGTCGTGGAACCACTGGCCCTGGATTCGCCACCACGGGTGCGTCGTGCTTAAGCCAGTCTTGAACCTGGTGCCGTCGGGGACCGGAACCTCGTGCTCGTACCAGGTGCCGATCAATGTAGTGCCAACGGTGGTGTTGACCCCGGACACAGAGGCGGGCACGTCGAGAAACGGGGTGAAGCCGAGGATGTTGTGGCGCCAGAAAATCATTTTCAGCTTGCCGAGATCGGCTTCGCGAAGGTAAGCGCCTTCGTCGACGGGGCGGTAATCGACTCCGCCGATTTCGACGGGAAGGGTATCCGATTCCGGCGTGACGAGAAGATTTGCGCCAAGATTCCGGAATTCGCGAGCGAGACGATCACCCACGTCGAGCGCTACCGTGAGCGTGGCGGTGGCGACGGCCATGCCGACCATCAAGGCGGCGGCCGTGAGCACTTTGCGGCGAGGATTGCGAACGAAGGATTCTCTGACGAGGCGGGCGAACATTTCTATCGAGCGTGGATCGTCGAATCGGCCTGCATTAGCGCCGAGAGGTCCACAATCACTTCTCCCCCTTCCACGCGCGACTTCACGCCGATTGGATTGCATCCCCCGGATTCGCCGATCGAAGGAATGTAAATCGCGGCGCCGCAATTCCGGCAAACGACGTTCTGCCCTTCCTGGCGATATCCTTGCCTGCCGCAAATCTGGCAGGCGTCGAGGGCGGTGGCGTAGTCGCCGTTCATCCTGTGAATCACGAGGAAGCGGATTACGGTGTTGTCCACGTCGGCGGCGTAATAGTGAATGCTCGAATCGTTCAGTTCAGAGAGTGGGACGCGCACCTGGCCGTTTTCGCCGGCGAGCATCTTGGCTTGCGAAGGCGCGTTCATGGCGCGTGCGTAGACGAATTCGGCAGCGAGCGCGAGGACGACCAGCACGCACAGGATCGCGGCGGCAAAGCTCCAGCGGCGCTGACGCTGAAAATGCCATTCGTGCAGGCGTCGCTGGGCAGGGTTCGAGCCCGAACCCGGATCATCCGGAGGCTTCTTCGCGCTGAACCATTCGCGGAGAACGACGAGCGCGGCGACGCCAAGAATCACGACAAAAAAGAAGACTTCGTTGCGGACGATCGGGCCAATGGTCGCCATCTCCGTCTTGCTCGACCAGATCCACATGGCCTCGCTGAGTTCGTGCACGCCTGTGAGCGCCAATTGGAAAGCGACGACCATGAGAATCACGCTGGTGGCCCTGAAAAAGCGGTGCAGTGGAATCCGCAGAGTGCCCTGAAAAAAGAAAAGGCCGACGCCGACCGCGATGGCGATACCGAGTCCCGTTCCAATCCAGACTTGCACGCCGGCGCTGGAAAGTTGAACGGCGCGAAGAATCAGAACGAGTTCGGCGCCTTCGCGAACCACCATCAGAAAAACAAACGCGCCGATTCCCCAGCCCGCCGCCCGCGTCGACTTCTGTGCGTAGGCCTCGACCCGGTGTTCGATGTCTTTTCGAAGCGTGCGCGCGGCCCGGTTCATCCATACGATCATGGTGACCACGAGGGCGGCGGCAACCAGCATCAGCACGCCTTCAAAGCCGTCCTCACTTCCGCCGAAACGCTGAAGCAAAATGGCAATGGCCACGCTTGCGACGGCGGCCAGGGCGACTCCGCTCCAGACATAGCCGACAAGCGTTCTGCGTCCCGTGCGGTTGAGATAAACAAGTACAATGCCGACGACGAGGGCGGCTTCGACACCTTCGCGGAGGGCAACCAAGAGAGCGGATAGCATTTATTGGGGCGCCAATCCTAGTTGATAATGAGTATCAAGTAACAAATCGAGTGTAACCTCGATGCTCACCAAAATCAAGCGAATTCAACAGTTTCCCGCCTGCCCGCACGACATTCCCGGTACAATGTGCGTCTAATAAGTTTGATGCTGAGAGCAAGAAATTCTCGCCCGTTTCTTCGAGGGGCCCTCCTTGGTGTCTCGCTCGCCGTAGTATCTGCATTTGCGCTCGCCGCACCGGGCCGTCTTCAACCGCAGACGACTGGAACCCAGGAAGGAAAACAAGCAGCCCGGCCAAACAGCGGTCCCACCGCGAAGCCGGACGCCAAGAAGGCGAAAGAGGCTTACAAGAAGGGGCTCCAGGCCGAGCACGATCAGAACTGGCAGGCGGCGTATGAGGCCTACGCAGAAGCGCTCGAGGCGGCGCCCAACGAGCGTGAGTATCTGCTTCGGCGAGAGGTGGCAAAGGGTCGCCTCATCCAAGTGAAAGTGGAACTGGCCGAAAAAGATGCGGTTTCCGGGCAACTCGGAGACGCCCGGAAGGAATTGCTGGAAGCGAGCTATCTGGATCCATCGGACCGGTCGATTACCGAGCGGCTCGCGCAACTAACCTCGCTTGAACCAGTGAGAAGCGACGAGGTTGGCGGGCAACCGGAACTGATCGGGGCGATTCACGTTGACTACCGACGCGGAACGCAAAGTTTCAATTATCGTGGCGACAGCCACGGGGCCTACGAACAGGTAGCGCAACAGTTTGGAGTGCAGGTGGCGTTCGATGTCGACCTAACGACGAGGCCCGTCCAACTGCAACTCCAGAACGTAGATTTTCTCACCGCGATGGATGTGCTGGGCCAGACCACGCGAACATTTTGGCAGCCATTGACCAAACATCTCTTCTTCGTGGCCGAAGACACCACCCAGAAACGGCGAGACTACGAAAGCCTGATCGTTCGGACGATTCCCCTGCCGGCATCCGCAACGGCCGAGGGGATGCAGGACGTCTTCCGGCTCGTCCGCGAGGTGACAGGGATCAGGCAGGCCGATGTGGATCAGGAACATCACGCGATCACGCTTCGCGGTTCCCCGCGAGCGATGGCAATCGCCAGCGAGCTGGTGGAAAATCTCGAACAGCCCGCGGGCGAACTCATGCTTGAGATCGAAGTTCTCGAGGTGGACCGCAACTACGCCCGGGAAATTGGAGTAACTCCGCCGGAAACGGCAAAGGTGTACTCGATCGCCAGCCAGCAACTCTCGGAAGCGAATACCCTGACCGGTCTCATCGCCGTGCTCGCACAGATCTTCGGGACGCCTTCCGCACTTGCCGGGCTCACTCCCGACCAAATAGCTTCTGAAATCGCCTCTGGGCAGCTCAACCCGAACACGCTGCTTCCTCCGGTGGTGGCGTTTGGCGGAGGCAAGTCGACGTTTTTCTCGACCATGCCCGGAGCGACGGCAGAGCTCTCGCGGACGCTTTCGCTGGTCCGGCACGGAAGGCGCATCATGCTGCGGGCGGAAGACGGCCAGCCTGCGACTTTGTTTGTGGGCGAAAAATTTCCAGTTTCGCTGGCGCAATACTCATCGAGCCTTACGTCTAACGTGAATACGACGGCGATCAGCGCTCAAAATTTCCCGATCAGCGCGCTCACGACGGGGCACGCTCCCGCATTCGTTACCGCTGCAAGCTTGCGAAGCAACAAGATTCAGGACCTGATCGTTTCGAACAACGGCGATAACGATGTTTCGGTCTTCCTTGGGAATGGAGACGGTACCTTCGTAACTCCAGGAGTTACGTACGCGACCGGAACGGCCCCGACGTGGATCGCAACCGGCGTTTTCCAGACTGCAAACAGCAACGTTGATCTCGCAGTGGCGAACCAGAGCGGAGGCACAGTTTCAATTCTTCTGGGTGACGGGACTGGAAAGTTTGGGGCAAAGACCGATATCCCAACGGGCCGTTCCCCCGTTTCGGTAGTCGTTGCCGACTTCAATGGCGACGGGAACCTCGATTTAGCGGTTGCAAATCAACTCGACAACACTATTTCCCTCTTTTTCGGAGACGGTACCGGCAAATTCAGCCCGCCAACCACCGTGCCTGCGCTGCTCAACACGGGACACGCACCTACCGCCCTGGCCACGACCGATTTCAATGGCGACGGCCACGCGGACCTCGCCGTGGTAAACAAGAATGACAATACGGTATCGATTTTTCTTGGGAACGGCGACGGAAGCTTCCGGACGCGCACGGACTACGCGACAGGCGTGGCTCCCGTTTACGTGGCAACCGGAGATTTCAACGGGGACAGCGTGCTCGATCTCGCAGTGGCGAACAATACCGACGATACGGTTTCGATTCTATTCGGCCAGACCGGAAGCGACGGAAAAGCCAACGGAACGTTTGCGACTCGCACCGACTATGAAGCGGGGGCAGGACCGACTTCGATCGCCGTCGCCGACTACAACCTCGACGGAATTCTCGATCTGGCGGTGACGGATTCAACGACCAATACGATCTCGCTTCTCTTCGGCCTAACCGGCGGGGCCTTCAACTCAAATTACGAGCTGGCGGTGGGAAACGACCCCGTTTCAGTGGTTACGGCGGATTTCACCGGACTGGGCCGGCCTGACGGGGCGATCGCAAACAACGCGTCGAACACCGTATCCGTGATTCTCAATGAGACGAGCACATCCACAAGCTCGACGGGAGGCGAAGGCACGCAGTTTCCCGGCTCGGAATATCTCGACATCGGCTTGAAGATCAAAGCCACTCCTCGCATCCACCTGAACGACGAGGTGACGCTGCAGCTGCACTTTGAAATTACGAGTATCGCGAATCAGAGCTTCAACTCGATTCCAGTGATCGACAGCGACATGCTGGAGCAAACGGTTCGGCTGAAGGAGAACGAAACCACGGCGCTCGCGGGAATCATGCAGCCCTCCGTGACGAACGCGCTGAACGGCACGCCGGGGACCGCCAACCTACCTGGACTGGGAGTTGTGACCGGGCAGCATAGCGTGCAGGAACAGGACACCGAGTTGCTGATCCTGATCACACCACGCATGGTTTCTCTCGCCCCTCGCAAGGACCACGTGATCTACGCCGGCCATGGAGCGCCTCCGGCTGGCGGAAATGCCGCGACACGATTCGACCGCGGAGTGGGGCTGCAACTCCCAGAACCACAGCCGCAGCCGCCACAAGCGCCGCAACAGGCACCTCAACAGGCACCTCAACAGGCACCCCAACAACCGGCGCCACAACAGGGACAGCCGCAGCAACAGATCCAGCAACAAAATCCGCAGCAGCGGCCTCCCGACCAGCCACAGCAGCAGATTCAGCAGCAGCGGCCACCGGATCAACCCCAGCGCTAGCAGGCGCCATTCCCAAAACCATTCAGGGTGTTGCTTCGAGCACGACGAGGGGCTGATACGTTCGCGGGACCACCGGCTCAGCGATGGCAATAAGCTGGCCCTGCTGATTGAAGACGCGGAGCCGGCTGGGCTTCCATTCTCCGGAATCGAGCTGCTCGGGCGCGCCTTGCGCGGCGGTGATGTGTCCAGGCTGAATCTGCGCGATCGGCAAATTGAATTTGGCGCCATGCCGGACACGCTTCTCGACGATGGGCAATACCGTTGCACGCGGCAGTTCGGGCAACATCGAGTCGAGCCCGATGACGCGAGCGGCAAGCTTTCCGGCCTTCACGTCCTGTTCGAGGTCCGGAAGCGACACGGCGTGGTCAAGAGTGAACTCGCCTACCGCCGTGCGAACGATTTCGGATAGATGCGCTCCCGCGCCGTGAAGCTTTCCCAAATCGTTGGCAAGCGAGCGAATGTAGGTGCCTGCGCCGCACTCGACCGTGAAGCGCGCTACGGAATTTTCAAGCGAGGTCAACCGCAATTCGTAAACTTCCACCTCGACGGGTTCGAGCTTCACCGGTTTGTGCTTGCGCGCGAGCTCATGGGCCGGGCGGCCGTGGATTTTCTTGGCGGAAAAAGCTGGCGGCACCTGCTGAATCTTTCCGACGAATTGCGACGCGAAGGAAGCCAGCGCCTCGAGGCCGAGCACGGGAGCCGAGTCGGGGCCGAGCGGCTCACCATCGGCGTCGTAGGTATCGGTGGCGAAGCCGAAACGAACCGCGCACGTGTAGCGCTTTCGACGGCCAGCGTAAAATCGGGCCAAACGAGTAGCGCGTCCGAGCGCGAGAACCAGCACGCCGGTGGCAAGCGGATCCAGGGTGCCGAGATGCCCGATCTGCCGGAACCCGACGAGACGGCGAACGGTCTCGACGATATCGTGGGACGTTTTGCCGCGGGGCTTATCGACGACGAGGATTCCGTCGACCGGAGAAGGCTGAGGAATTCTGGGCATGGGTTGGGCGGGATGTTTTCGCGGGCGCTTGGGCGCGAAGGCCTACCGCTCCTCGGGGCTTCTGACTTTGCGTAACAGCTCGTCGATATGGTGCCCGTACTCCTCGGATTCGTCGGGCTGAAACAAGACTTCCGGAGCGCGGCGAAGTTGCAGGCGCTCGACGAGTTCATGGCGAACGTACCTGGAAGCCGCTCGCAAACCCTCGAGAGCAGTGGCGCGCTCGGACTCGTCGCCTTCGATTCGGACATAGACGCGCACGGTGCGAAAATCCGGCGTCAGGCGGACTTCGGTGACGCTCACCAATCCGGCAAGGCGGGGATCTTTGAGTTCTCCCGCGAGCATGAGGCTGACTTCGTTGCGGATTTCTTCAGCGACGCGCTCCGAGCGATGTCCGAGAGTCATGACGGGCCATCCTCAAAATATTCGATGTCCTGCGAAACCAAATCGCGACCGAGCAAGCGCTCGGATTCAGCGGCAATCGCCGCGAGCGATTCCTCAAGATGCTTGGCATCTCCGGAGATGCTGACGACGCCGACGCGGGACCTTTGCCACAGATCCTGATGCTCGAGCTCGGAGACGGCCACGTTGAAGTGAGCGCGAAGGCGATCCTTGAGGCTGCGCAGCACCTGCCGCTTGTCTTTGAGGGACCGAGCGTCTGGGATGTGAATTTCCAGAGTGAGGAGGCCGATTGGCATTTCGGGTCCCGCGATTTTCAACGAAAACGCTCACGCAGGCTGACGTGAGGTTTCGCGCTACGCAGTAGCGTCTGCTCCGCTCTGTTTCGGCGGCCGACCGCGATCCGACAAATTGACGTCGAGGACGGGCATCGTTTTTTCCATCTTGAAGCATTCGAGAATGTCGCCAACCTTGACGTCGTTGAAATTCGAAATGCCGATGCCGCACTCGAAGCCCGCGCGGACTTCGTTCACATCGTCCTTGAAGCGCCGCAAGGAGATCACGCGGCCGGTGTAGATCACCACGGAGTCGCGCAAGACCCGCACATCGGCATCGCGCTTGACGATCCCGTCCTGGACATGACATCCGGCAATCATCCCGGCACCCTTCACGCGGAATGTGTCACGCACATCGGCGCGGCCCAAATACGTTTCCTTGATGATGGGAGCCAGCAGGCCGGCGACAGCTCTCCTCAACTCATCGAGCAGCTCATAAATAATCGTGTGCAAGCGAATGTCGACGTTTTCGCGCTGCGCGAGGTCGCTCGCCTTGCGCTCCGGACGCACGTTGAAAGCGACCACGATGGCGTTGGACGCGGAAGCGAGGAGGATATCCGTCTCGGTTACAGCGCCGACGCTCGCCTGGATGACTTTGAGTTTCACTTCGTCGTTCGAAAGCTTCGGCAGCATTTCGTTCAAGACTTCGACAGAGCCCTGGACGTCCGCTTTGACAACGATGGGCAGTTCCTTCAATTCGCCCGCGCGGAGATGTTCGTGCAGCTGGTCGAGCGTAAGGCGGCCGGAAGAAGCCGTCTTGGCGAGGGAAGCTTCGCGCTGCTTCGCCTGGCGATATTCGACGATGTGGCGCGCCCTGGCTTCATCGGCAACCTGGAATTGGTCGCCTGCTTCGGGAACTCCCTGCAAGCCCAGAATTTCGATGGGAGTAGAGGGGCCGCCTTCCTTGATAGGCTGGCCGCGATCACCGAACAACGCGCGCACCTTTCCGTAAACAGCGCCGACGATGAAGACATCGCCGATATGCAGCGTGCCGTTTTGCACCAGGACCGTGGCGACAGGCCCGCGGCCTTTGTCCACCCTGGATTCGAGCACGGTGCCGCTGGCGGGCGCGTCGGGATCGGCCTTGAGCTCGCGGAGATCTCCGACAAGCAGAATCATTTCGAGCAGGCGGGGAAGGTTTTTCTTGGTTTTGGCCGAGACTTCGACCATGACCGTTTCGCCGCCCCACTCCTCGGGCATCAGACCGCGGTCGGCGAGCTGCCGCTTCACGCGTTCGGGCTGCGCGTCGGGCTTATCGACTTTGTTGATCGCGACGATGATGGGAACGTTTGCGGCTTTCGCGTGCGCAATCGCCTCTTCCGTCTGGGGCATCACGCCATCGTCGGCGCCCACAACGAGCACGACGATGTCCGTGACCTTGGCGCCGCGCGCGCGCATGCGAGTGAACGCTTCGTGGCCCGGAGTATCGATGAAGACGATTCGACGCGTGTCCACATGGACTTCATACGCGCCGATGTGCTGCGTGATTCCTCCGGCCTCGCCGGCGGCCACTTCCGTCTCGCGGATTGCGTCTAAAAGACTCGTCTTGCCGTGGTCGACGTGACCCATCACGGTGACGACGGGCGCGCGAGGGACGACGTGGCCTGTGCGTTCTTCATTTACTTTTTCTTCCTGCGCGACTTCCTGCTCGAAGGTGACTACCTGCACGATTCCGTTGAATGCTTCGGCAAGAGTCGTTGCAGTTTGAGCGTCGAGGGCCTGGTTGATGCTGGCGAAAACTCCGCGGTCCATAAGAGTCTTCAGAAGATCCTTCGCGCGAATATCCAGCTTTTCGGCCAGGTCGCGCACCGTGATTCCTTCGGTTACGGTCACTAGCCGCGGCTCTCGCTGGACCGGCGCCACCGGCTCGGCTTGCGCAATTCTTCCTCCGGGACCAACGCCGGGGCGTGTCCGCACGGGGTGAAGCTTGCGCTCACCTTCGGCGAATCTCTTTTCCATGAGCGGGCGGCCGCGCGTAGCGGTTGGGGGAGGTTTTCTCGCGTAGAGCGGTTTTCCAGGCTCAGCCTTTGGCACGCCACCAAGGCCCGTACCGCCGGGCCGCGGACCGCCAGGTCCACTTGGACGCGGACCTCCCGGACGTTGCGGGAAGCGCGAGGGCGGAGCCCCGGGACGAGAGGGCATGCCGGGACGCCCTTGCCCTTGGCCAGGCGCAGCGGCGGGACGCATCCCAACCGGAACACCCGGGCGAGGCTGGCCTTGTCCCGTGCCGGGACGAACAGGGTATCTTTGACCACTGGGAGCACCAGAGCCGGCTGGCGCACCAGCAGGTCTTGGAGCAGCGGAACCTGGCGCGGAACTTGCGGCGGCCGGGCGTTGAGATGCTCCTCCAGCAGGCTGAGATGGGCTTGCGCCCGGCGCCCCGGGCCGCGATGGGACTGCGGGTCTCAGCGGCTGTGCAGGCACCGAGCCGGGCCGGGCAACAGCCGGAGCGGCAGGCGCGTGCGCTGGAGCTGTGGGCCTTGCTGGAACTGCGCCAGGCTGACCCGTTGGAGCAGGATGCGTGGCTGGCGCGGCCGAAGCCGGCGTAGCGGGTGAACCCGGGCGCGACGGAACTAAGGTGGGTCTGTTAACTCCCGCGGGAGAACCACCCGGCGCGGCGGGGCGTGGGGTAACGCCCGGCGCGGGTGCAATTGCCGGCGGGACGGCTGCCGGACCTGCTGGCTTTGCCGGCGCGGCCGGAGCTGCTGCGGTCGAAGTTGCTGCGGGCCGCGCAGGGCGCGCTTTGGCAGCGGCAGCCTTGGCTGCTTTGTCAGCCTCAGCCGCTGCTTCTTGAGCGGCCAGGCCGAGGAAATGTTTGCGCGCGAGTTCGGCGTGATCGAGGTCAAGCGAACTCGAATGCGTCTTCTTTTCAGTGACGCCGATTTCGGGCAGGAAGTCGATCAGGACTTTGGCCTTGATCTCAAGCTCCCTGGCCAGCTCGTTAATTCGGATTTGATTGGGGTCTGACATCAGCTCCTGTTTCGAACTTCCGTCTACTCGGAAGCTTTCGGATTCTCGGCGCCTGGCTCTGATTCGGATCCGGGATCGGACTCGACAGGCAAGCCGGACTGCTCCCGATTCTGCTGTTCGGTTTCGGGCACGGCTTCATTCTCAGCAACTTCGCCTAGGGTACTCGTTTCGCCGGCCCCTTTACCCTCGGCTTCGAGCGGGACCTCCGCAGAGGCTTCCTGGTCGCCTTCCGGTGTAACTTCAGCCGGCACATCGCCCTCTACGATCGCTTCTTCCAGCACTTCTTCCACTATGGCTTCCGGCGGCGCGACGGCTTGCGCTTCCAATGCTTCGAAGTGGGCGGCAACCGACTGATGAATCTTCTCCACCATTTTCTCGCCGATGCCCGGTATTTCGACAAGCTGCTCGGGCGTCATGTCCGCGAGCTTCTCAACGGAAGTGATGCCCGCCGCTTCGAGCTTCTCAATCGTCTTGGGGCCCACACCCTTCAACTCCGTAAGCGGCGTTCCGGGCGCGGTGAGAGCCGCCATTTGCGCTTCGATCTCGCGGCGCTTCTCTTCCTCGCTCTTGATGTCGATATTCCAGCCGATCAGCTTGCTCGCAAGGCGAACGTTCTGCCCCTTCTTGCCGATGGCGAGCGAGAGCTGCGTGTCTTCGACGATTACTTCCAGGCGTTTCTCTTCAGGATCGATAATCTGAACGCGAGTGACTTTGGCCGGACTCAGGGCTTTCTGCGCGAAGGCGACGGTCTCATCA
>Ga0073928_10010214_pt1 | contig 11230 bp, 9 predicted proteins | sample PaiPotPPA55metaG_FD_76969 | JGI IMG/M metagenome (GOLD analysis project Ga0073928, IMG submission 76969) | Iron sulfur acid spring bacterial and archeal communities from Banff, Canada, to study Microbial Dark Matter (Phase II) - Paint Pots PPA... ...
CCTCGGGATCAGTGACGCCATCCAGCGCGCCCAGGAACATGTCCGACGCGTCACGGTGCACCAGCCTGATGTTGAAGCGATCGCGGAAGGTGGTGACCACCTCCTCTGCCTCGCCGGCGCGCAGCAGGCCATGATCGACGAAGATGCAGGTGAGTTGGTCGCCGATCGCCGCATGGATCAGCACCGCGGCGACGGACGAGTCTACACCGCCGGACAGGCCGCAGATCACCCTGCCGCCTTTGTCCCCTTGGCCCACAAGCTGGCGGATTTTCGCGATCTCGGTGGCGCGGAAGCCGGCCATGGTCCACGACCCGGACAGGCCGGCGACCTTGTGGGTGAAATTGCGCAGCAATTGCGCGCCGTGCGGCGTGTGCGCGACTTCGGGGTGGAACTGCACGCCGTAGAAGCGGCGCGCGTCATCGGCGATGGCGGCGAACGGCGTGCCTTCGCTCGCCGCGACGGCACGGAATCCCGGCGGCAACCGGATCACCCGATCGCCGTGGCTCATCCACACCTGCTCGCGCGCGCCCTTCCGCCACACGCCGTGGAAGAGCGCGCAGTCGTCGATCACGTCGACATAAGCGCGGCCGAACTCGCGCTGCTCCGCGCTCTCCACCTCGCCGCCAAGCTCGGCGCACATCGTCTGCTCGCCGTAGCAGATGCCGAGTACCGGCACGCCGGCCTCGAACACCGCGCGGGGAGCACGCGGCGCGGCGGCCTCGGTCACGCTGGCCGGCCCGCCGGAGAGGATGAAGGCGCGGGCGCCGAAGGCGCTGAGCCGCGCGGGATCGGCGTTGGACGGCCAGATCTCGCAGTACACGCCCGCTTCGCGCACGCGACGGGCGATGAGTTGCGTGACCTGGCTGCCGAAATCCAGGATCAGGATGCGCTCGGATTCGGGCTCGGGGCTCACGATGGGGCCGCTTGCAGCATGTCGCGAGGCGGCTCGCAAGCCCCGGAAGGGGGCGGGGCGTGCGGGCGGCAGTTTCAGGCTGTAGCCGGCGGCGCCTTCAGTGCGCGGCGACCGCGGTCATCGGCCGATTCCGCTCGTCGAGGAGCGGAACACCATAGTTCAGCAATATCCTGGTGATCTCGTCCTGGTGCTTGGCGATGGCGCGATCGAGCGTGCGCCGCCACGCCGCCTCTCCCGGCCGCACCCCCATCGCGATGTGGTAGTCGAGCCGCGGGCCATCGGGCTCGCTCGCCAGGAACGCGGCGCTGAGCGGCAGGTGATCGTGCGAAATGTAATAGCCGGCGAACGGACCCCACACGAGCGCGACATCGATCTTGCCGCCGACCAGGTCGTCCAGCATTTGCCGCGATGGTGCCTCGTAGCGCGTGTCGACCCGGAGCGAATACGGCGTCGCGTGCGCCATGCGATGGTGGCGGATGAGGAGGTCGGTGGGCGGGGTGCCGGCAACGACGCCGATCCGCATGTCGGCGAATGCCGGATCGGCGAGCGAGGCAGCGGCAATGCCGTCCGCCGCGCGCGTTACGATCGTGTACGCGGTGTGGTAGTACGGATTCGTGTCGTCCATCATCTCGCCGCCGGCGACGGTGCCGATGACCACGTCGCAACGGTAAGCGCCGAGCGTGTTGCGAACAAAGCCGACGGTTTGCGGAAACCAGACATGGCGCACCGGCTCGTTGAGGTCGCGGGCAATCAGCTCGGCGATCTTGTTCTCGAATCCTTCCAGCTTGTCGTTGGAAAACGGCATGTTGCGGGGATCGGCGCAGACGCGCAGCTCGGAACGGGATACGAGGTCAGCTCCCGTCTGGGCCGCGGCGGCGAACGCCAAGAACCCAGCGAGCGGCGCCGCAAGCGCGAGAACGAGCCTAGTCATCGCTCTGGCCGATGACATTAGGCCGGCCGCGCCCGATCGCACCGTCCGACCGCGCCTTGAGATAGCCATAGATATCATTGAGATGCAGCATCACGTCCGCCACCGTGCCGAACGCCGGCATCACCTCCTGGGACGACGCGCTCACCGCCTGCTTGCCGTTGATCACCACATCCTGGAAATCGTGCTTCGACATCGACTTGAGCGAATCGACGAGCGACGGCGCGTAGGAGCTGCCGGCCCCGTCCGGGCCGTGGCAGCGCAGGCAGGACTCGCCGTAGAAGAGATAGCCGTGAAATGTGTTAATATCGACACGGCCGTTTTCCACTTGGTACGACTTCACCTCGTCGGCGGCGTGGGCAGGAGCGCGCACAACGGCGGAACTTCCGGCCAGCAGGAGCGCGACGCCGGGCAACAGCAGCAAGTTCGGACGACTCATCTCATCGCTCCGTCGGACCATGAGTTCGGTTCAGGCCGTCAGAAAATGCCAAGGCGACGGACACGAACTTACAAGCGGCCCTGCCAAGCGTGTCAGCAAAACCGAGGGCGGAAACGCGGGTAAAAAGACGCCCCGGCGGCGTGGTCGCGCCAGCCGGGGCGTTCTCAAGGCTCAGGCTATTCCCCGAGGCCGAACACCGTCAGCACGCCGCCGAGCTGGGTGTAGTTGTTCAGCGCCTTGTAGGCACCGACGGCGCCGAGTCCGGCGGTATCCTCGGTGAGACCCGCCGCCATGCCGATGCCGGCCCAGCCGCCCACGCCCGACAGCACCGCGATGTACTCCTTCCCGTTGTGCTCGAACGGCGTGACGTTGCCGATGATGCCCGATGGGGTCTTGAACTTGTACAAGAGCTTGCCGGTCTTCATGTCGACCGCCTTCAGGTAACCCTCCAGCGTCCCGTAGAACACCACGTCGCCGGCGGTGGCGAGCGCCCCGGACCACACCGAGAACGGCTCCGGATCCGACCACACGATCTTGCCGTCGTTCACGTCGTAGGCGATGAAGTTACCGAGATTCTTCTCCCCCTGCGGCGGAAACATCGACAAGGTCGCGCCGACAAACGGCTGACCCGCCGTGTAGGTGACCTTGAACGGCTCGTAATCCATGCAGACGTGGTTGGTGGGCACGTAGAACAGGTGGGTCTGCGGCGAGTACGCCACCGGCTGCTCGTCCTTCGAGCCGAGCGCCGCCGGGCAGATGTTCTTCGAGTTGTGGTCCGCGCCATTGTGCTGCGTGGAGTATTGCGGAACCACCTGCGGCCGGCCGCTCTGCAGGTCGACATGCGTCGCCCAGTTCACCGCCGGATCGTACTTGTTCGCTTGCAGCAGCATGCCGTTGGTACGGTCGAGCACATAGGCGAAGCCATTGCGGTCGAAATGCACCAGCGCCTTGACCGCCTTCCCGTTCACGTTGGTGTCGGCGAGTACCATCTCGTTGATGCCGTCATAGTCCCATTCGTCGTGCGGGGTCATCTGGTAGACCCACTTGGCCATGCCGGTATCCGGGTCGCGCGCGAAGACCGTCATCGACCACTTGTTGTCGCCCGGCCGCTGCACCGGGTTCCAGGTGCCCGGGTTGCCGGAGCCGTAATAGAGCAGGTTCAGCTCGGGGTCGTAAGAGATCCAGCCCCAGGTGGCGCCGCCCCCGTTCTTCCACTGATCGCCTTCCCAGGTCTGCAGCGATGAATCCTTGCCGATTGGCTTGCCCATGGCCGTGGTCTTTTCCGGATCGACCAGGAGGTGATCGTCCGGCCCGATCGAATAGGCCTTCCAGACCAGCTTGCCGTCGCTCAGGTTGTACGCCGTCAACCGGCCCTGCATGCCGAATTCGCCGCCGCTGACGCCGACATAGACCTTGTCCTTGATGACCAGCGGCGCCGAGGTGCCGGTCTCCCCGAGCTTCGGATCGCCGTCCTTCACCGACCACACGACCTTGCCGGTCTTGGCGTCCAATGCAACGAGCGTCGTGTCGGCCTGGTGCAGGATGATCTTGCCGTCCCCATAGGCGACGCCGCGGTTCACGGTATCGCAGCACATCACCGGGATGACGTTGGGATCCTGCTTCGGCTCGTACTTCCAGAGGATGCGGCCGTTCTCGTTCAGGTCAAGCGCGAACACTGTGTTGGGGAACGGCGCGTGCACGTACATGGTGTCGCCGATGATCAGCGGGCCGCCTTCGTGCCCGCGCAGCACGCCGGTGGAGAACGTCCAAACCGGCTGCAGTTTGGCGACATTGCCGGCGTTGATCTGGTTGAGCGTGGTGTAGCGCCAGTTGGCGTAGTTGCCGGCGGGCATCACCCACTGGCCGGCCATCTGGTCGGCTTTCAGCAGATCCACCTGGTCGGCAGCGAAGGCGGCCGGGCCGCCAAGGAATGCACCGGCGGCGACCAGGGCGGCCGGCCAGGCAATGAGGCGCGTGCGGGTTTTCAAGGTTCCCTCCTGTTATTGCAACGCTGTTGAGTACCTGCTTCTTGTCGCGGCAGATTGTTGGCGGAGCGCCAGCTCCGCAAATCGAGGCGAGGGCAAAAGCGAGCCCCTGGCGATATCGGCAGCTTAGCGTCGGTTCCCGTTTGCCCACAAGGCGCCAACGCTAGGATGGCCAGACCTTAACAATGGCCCCGCGATGGCGAATTCGCAATCAGCGCCCTTGGGCAGTGCGGCCGCCCGTTTCACGCCGGCTTCTGGGCTGGCACATTCACCTCGCAGCGCCAGCTGGCGAGCCGCCACTCCGGGTGCTCGGTCACGTATTGCCGGGCGACGAACTGCGCGTTCATCATGCAGGCGAACGGCGTAAGCGGCTGCTCGAGGGCCGGTCGCGCCTCAATGCAGGTGTTCGCGCTTGCAACAAGACAATAGACGAGGACGAGTTGGATCACTTCCCTTCCCTCCAAGGCACTCCCCTCGGCGATGCGCCCCTGAAACCCCCTCGGGAGATACGCCATGGCCCGCCTGGTCTCCACCGCGATCGTCGCGCTGGCAACTTTCGTCTCCGCCTCGGTTGCCGCCCGAGCGCAGGAGGAGCAGCGCCCGAAATACGACTACCCGACCGCCGCGCGCGCCGATTACGTCATCGGGTGCCTCGCCGCGAACGGCTTCAACCGCCTTTACTTGCAGAAATGCGCCTGCGGCATCGACACGATCGCCAACATGCTGCCCTACGACGATTACGAGCAGGCCTCGACCATCCTTTCCATGCAGCAGGGCGGTCTCGGTCAACGCGGCGCGCTGTTCCGCGACACAACGATCGCCAAGGAAGAGCTGGAAAAGCTCCGCCGCGCCGAGGCCGAGGTGAACCTCCGCTGCCGGTAGTTCCGATGCCCCGGTTCGAAACTGGCGGCTGGGAGCGAGCCCTGAGCCACCGAATTTCTGTCCGCGCTGCGCAAATCGACCATCGCCCGGGTCGGTTTCTGTCCCGGCGCTCGGAATCATCTCGCCGAACGTCCAAGGTCCCACGCGATGCCATGAGTCGCATTCGCTACATTTTCGTCAAAACTTCGCTTGTTTTAAGTTCTCGCCGAGCGCGTGTTTGGCGTGCAAAATGTCTTGAACGTTTTGTCCAACATTCGTCGCGGCGTGCGGGGCGGGGGTGTCATGGGAGGTGCCGAGGAGTGGCGGAAGAAGGCCGAGGAATATCGAACGTTCGCGGATGCCTGCGGAACGGACGTAGCCCGACAGGGATTTCTCGCCTTGGCCGAGTCAAGCGAGCACATCGCCGAGCTTGAAGAACGCCATCTTCACCTGGAGCGAACGTTCTCCGCTTCTCCGGCCCTCCATGCGGAGTGAAGCTTAGGCCGAGGCGCCACCTGGGGTCAGGCGCCGGAGGAGCGAAGCGCGCGCGGGCTACTGCGCTGGTTCGAGCGCCTCGCGGATGGAGGGTTCATCGGCCGCGCCGGCGCCGCCGATGCGGCGGTAGAGAAACGCGGGCGGCTCGCTGCTCCGCCCCTCCGCCACGGCTTCCATGAGCGCATGGTCGGGCGAGAGCGCGCAGGCCGGATCGGTGCGGGAAGCGTCGCCGGTGATCGCGAAAGCCTGGCAGCGGCAACCGCCCCAGTCGATTTCGCGCCGGTCGCATGAGCGGCACGGCTCGGGCATCCAGTCGGTGCCGCGAAAACGCCGGAAGGCCGGTGAATCGCGCCAAATCTCGCCAAGGGACGTCTCGCGCACCGAGGGAAACGTGAACCCTGGCAGCGTTTCCGCCGCATGGCACGGCATCGCCTTGCCGGAGGGCGAGATGTTGATGAACCGCCGGGCCCAGCCGCCCATGCAGGCCTTCGGGCGGCGCGCGTAGTAGTCGGGCACGACGTAGTCGATGACCATCCGGCCCTTCAGGCGCTCGCGCGCGGCCTCCACTTCGACCGTCGCCGCCTCCAACTGGGCGCGGCTCGGAAGCAGCGCGTCGCGGTTGCGCAGGCCCCAGCCGTAGTACTGCACGTGCGCGATCTCGGTCCGGCTCGCCCCCATATCTTCCGCCAGCGCCAGCATGGCGGGAAGGTTCTCGAGGTTCTGCCGGTGCACGACGAAGTTCATTGTCAGCGGCAAGCCGGCGTCCTTGATCAGCCGCGCCGCCTTGAGCTTCTTCGCGTGCGCGCCACGCAATCCCGCTATGCGATCGGCGTTGCCCGCCTCGGTGTCCTGGAAGCTGAGCTGGATGTGGTCGATCCCGGCCGCGACCAACGCCGCAATCGCGCGCTCGTCCAAGAGCACGCCGGAGGTGATGATGTTGGTGTACATCTGCAGCGACGAGGCGTGGCGCACCAGCTCGGGCAGATCCCGCCGCGCCGTCGGCTCGCCGCCGGTGAAGTGCATCTGGAGCACGCCGAGCGCCGCCGCCTCGTCCAGCACGCGCCGCCAGGTAGCCGTGTCGAGTTCGCTGCCGGCGCGCTCAAGCTCGAGCGGGTTGGAGCAGTACGGGCATTGCAGCGGGCAGCGATGGGTGATCTCGGCGATCAGCCCCATCGGAGGTTCGAGCGTGCTCACAGCCGGATCGCTCCTTTGTCGGCCAGATCGCGCAGCATGTCGGCGACGTCGCCGGCGATCACCTCTCGCGGCGCCGCGAACCGGCGGGCCAGATCATCGATGATCGTACCTAAACTGCGTTGGCCGTCCACCAGCTTCAAGATCTCCGCCGCCTGCTCGTCCGGCATGAACGCCCGCTCCGGCGCCAGCACCACCCAGGCGTTGCGCACCTGATCGAAGCGGAACTTGATCCCCGGCGCGAAGGCCGGAATGACGCTGTCGTCCGGCCGCTCGCTCATTCATGCGCCTCGGGTACGAATGCGCCGGGTGGAATCCACCCCGGCGACACATAGGCGAAGTGCAGCGCGTCGAGCTGCGCCCAGAGCACGTCGCACTTGAAGCCGAGCGCGGCGAGCACGCCGTGCTGCTCCGCCGGCGTGCGCGCGTGTTCCTTGACGTAGGCGAGCGCGAAGTTCACGTCGCGCGGCGCTTGGGTGAGGCGCGGCGTGAAATAGGCCAGCGTCTCCCGCGTGATCCAGTCGTAGTTAGCGAGCATGCCCGAAACGCGCTCGGAAATGATGGTGGGCGAGAACATCTCGGTCAGCGAGGAGGCGATGCCCTCCAGTATGGGGCGCTCGCTCACGAAATTCACGTAGGCATCGACCGCGAAGCGCGTCCCCGGCAGCAGGCCCTCGCAGGATTCGACATAGGCGCGGTCGAGCCCGACGCCCTCGGCGAGCTTCAGCCAGCGCGCGACCCCGCCGGTCCCCGGCGCGTCGCCGTCGTGATCGACGAGCCGCCGGCGCCACTCGCGCCGCAAACCCGCGGTCGGCAGCCGGGCGATCAGCGAGGCGTCCTTCGCCGGAATGCGGCTCTGGTAATAGTAGCGGTTGAGCGCCCAGGCCTGCACCTGGCCGCGCTGCAGTTCGCCGCCGTGCAGTGCTTTGTGAAACGGATGCAGGTTGTGGTAGCGCGCGGCGCCGATCCGCTGGAGCGCGGTTTCCAGCTCGTCCGGCGTCAGGGGGCGGTCGAGGCTCATCACGTTCACAGTCGCGCCTCCATTCCGTCGAAGGCGACCTCCCAACCCGCCGCCTCGACCTCGTTCCGTTCGGGCGAGTCATCGAGCAGGATCGGGTTGGAATTGTTGATGTGGATCAATACCTTTCGCCGCACGCCAAGATCGGCGAAGGCCGCCATGGTTCCAGCCGGCCCGGCAACGCTCATGTGGCCCATGCGCCGCCCGGTTTTTTCGCCGATGCCGGCGCGGATCATTTCACCATCGTCCCAGAGCGTGCCATCGAAGAACACCAGCGCAGCGCAGCGCAGCCGCTCGCGCAGCCCCGGCGTCATCGCCGCGCAACCGGGGATGAAGAACAGGCGATAATCCCCGTGCCCGATCGCCGCGCCAACCGTTTCTTCGCCCTCGACGAGCGGCGGCGCTCCCCCGGCCTTCTCCAGATAGAGCGGCACCTTCCCCGGCACGCCGAACAGCTCGAGCGTCAGCCCGCTCGGCCGGCCATCGGCGAGATCGAGCGAGATCGCGCGGTCAAGCGGCACCGATCGCCGCTTCACGACATCGCGGGCGAGCACTTCGAAAATCGGATTGGCCTCCAGAATGCCGAGCACCTTGGTGGTCGCGTAAACCGTCAGCGGCTGGCGCTCGCGCAACGTCAAGAGGCCGGCTATCGCATCGACATCGCCGCCCGTGAGCGCCACCCCGGCGATCGGAGAGGACCGCAGCCCGCCGAACGGGTGCAGGAAATTTGCCTGGTCGACCTGCGCCCGCAGATCCGGCGATGCGTTCAGGAGAAACCACGCGCGGCCGTCCGCCGAAACGGCGAGCGACGCCTGCGTTCGTGGCTTGGCGGCTGGATCACGCGCGCGCGCGCGCCGACACGCCGGTGCGTTGGAATTCCACTGCGGAAAGCCACCCCCTGCCGCGGCTCCGAGGACGACCGCCCGCATCGCTTACGTGAGGTTTGGCTGAGAACCGGTCGGCGCCGCCACGGTTAGCGCCCATGGCGGCGCGCGCGGTGGTTACTTCACCTCGGCGCAGGCGTAGCTGTTGATCTCGGCGCCCAGCGCGATTTCGACGATCTTCGGGGTCTTCCAGCTCATGTGTTTCCTCCATTGATGCAATAAAGATACCTTGCATAGGCATCTTTCCGACAATAGCCCGGCCGGCGAAAGTGTCAAGCAAGCACGGCGCACCGCCTGCTCACCCCCGCACGCCAAGCCATGCAACGTAGCCGGAGTTCGCCGAGCCGCCGGTAACCGCTGGCTATCCGACTTCGGCGGCAGGACAGCAGCGTTCGCCGCGATGGCAGGGTTACCCATTCGCCGTGGTTCGGTCAATGGCGCGGCGCGCGCCAATTGCGGCCATGCGGAGCGGGCGACCAAGCGGCGCCGGGGACCGTCGCAACCAACAACGGCGGCCCGCGTTGTCGGCCGCATGAGGCCATCATCCGTTCCAAGCCTGCTCGCGGCGGTCTGGCTCGTGGTCCTCGGGTCCACTGCCGCATTGGCGCAGCAGCAACCGACCGCGCCGGCTCCAGCGCCGCCGCCGGCGCCTGCCGTGCCGCCGCCGATCGCCGTCCATGGCGATCCGAAAGCGCCGGTGCCCACGAACCCGCCGGAGGAAATTGCGCCTCCCGCGCACCTGAGCGGGGTCGGGTTGCCCCGCTCCACTGGAGCGGCGGGGGGCGGCGAGTCCCGGTCCCGTACAGGCTCGCCAAGTTCGCAATAGCGCCTATTCGGCGGCAACCAGCGCGCCCAATCGCGCCACCTCCGGCCGGCGCAGCGCTGCGAGGAACGAACCAAGGCCGCCGCTGCGCAGCGGCAGATAAGGTCGGTCCGCCTGCCGGCAGAGCCGTTTGACCGTCGATACCGCCGCGTGACTAACGCAATCGACCGGGAACACGACGGCATTTGCGCGGCCGATCAGCGCCGGGAGCAGAGCAGGGTTGTCCTCCACGCCGCCGTCGTGACGCAGCAACAATGCGCCGGAGCGCTCGATCATCGCGCGCGCCTCGGCCACTTGGCTCGGGCGCCCGCCGACATACAGGATCGTCAGCCCCCGAATTTCGGGCGCGCACGCGGTGCGCTCCGCGGGGCCGGAGGCCGCCGAACCCGTTATCCCGGCTTCGATGGCTTCCAGTTCCTGGACCAGGATGGCGTGCCGACGCTCGGCCCCAATGCGGAGATCCCGCTCGCGCAGGAGATCGCGGCGGCACGCGGCGAGCCGCTCCTCGAGCAGCCGCCGGCGGCGCGCTTCGCCGTCGAGCCGCCGTTCAAGATCGGCAACCAATCGGGCCAGGGTGGCGCGTTCGGCGCTGTCCGCCTCCCTGCTCATCGGTGCGATGGGCTCGTGCGCCAGCGTGCGGGCGACGAGCCCGCTCAACTCGCGAATCTTGGCGTCGCGCGACACCACCGCATCACGCAACTGCTCCTGCTGCCGCAGCACCTTCGCCTCAAGCCCCGCCTTATCGGCCTCCAGCTCGCGCAGCCGCCGGATATCCGCGCGATTGGCCGCGCCGACCAGGTGCGAGAGCATGTGCACGTCGCCGAACGCCGCGGCGATCAGCGAATCGCTCGCGGCCGGATGGGTGAGCACCGCCCAATAGGCGCCTGGAATGTCGCCGCGCTCTTTCGCCGCGCGCCAGAGGGCGCTGAGCTCGCCCTCGGTGCTCGCCCGCTCGAATTGCCGGATCGCCAGGCGGTGGCGCTCGTCGAGGGCCTTGTGCAGCAGCTTGGCTGCCCCGCTGCGCTGCTCGGCGAGCCTGACGCCTTCGCTGTGCAGCGCATGATCGGAGGCGTCGTGCCCCGCGACCCCGGCCTTGGTCAGAACGCGCCGCAGCTCCGCCGTCGAAAGGCAGGTGCCGATGATCGAGCAATGCAGATTGGGCGCCAAGTCCCAAATCTTGGCGCGGCGGCCCGGTTCGTGGCGGGGCGCCGGCGGCAAGGCGCCCGGGAGCTGGACCGCGAGGGGTTCGTGCCCGGGCGGCTTGCGCAAAACGAGCGGGAAGGCAATGGCCGGCTTGCGCGCCTCGTAGCGGAGCGTTTGCGACACGGCGGAGCGCCTTGCGTTATGTTCGCTCGGATATAGCGCATCGCGCCGACGATGGCGAGGCCGGATTCCTCGCTGCCTGTCGAAACGGCGCCCGGTTGCCTGTTTATTGCGTCGGCTCGGCGGCGGTGCGAAGCGCGGCTCGCAAGTCGTCCAACGGGACCAAGGCGCCGTCGCGCTCGATGTGCCAGAACGTCCAGCCATTGCAGGAGGGCGCGCTCTGCATGGCCGCCCCCACCCGGTGGATCGAGCCCTGCTCCTTGCCGGACCGCAGCGTGCCGTCGGCCACTACCGTCGCACTCACCCGCCGCGTGCGGTCGTAGAGGCGCGTGCCGGGCGGCACAAGGCCGCGCTCCACCAGCACCCCGAA